>Ga0255754_10001394_pt1 | contig 18801 bp, 22 predicted proteins | sample 101ome_22_FD_179954 | JGI IMG/M metagenome (GOLD analysis project Ga0255754, IMG submission 179954) | Coastal salt marsh microbial communities from the Groves Creek Marsh, Skidaway Island, Georgia - 101412BT metaG (version 2) | ecosystem: Environmental > Aquatic > Marine > Intertidal zone >... | reverse complement strand
GTCCAATTATTCCATTATCAGTTAAATCCTTGACTTCGGTTCCCAGCCATTGCTTAAATTCTTCATCAGAACCATCAAAATATTTTCTCCAAATATTTGCATGGCCAATATCAAATGTTGCTTTAATATGATCTTTTGCATATTTTTTTGCATCGTCTATTGAAAGTTTTTTACCATGTATTTTTTCAATTTGCTTTTTAAAACTATTGTCAACTTCATTTCCATTTATAATAATTTTATCTTTAGTTGCAAATTCAACAAATTGATCTCGAGAATCTTTTATGATTTTTTTCAAATCTTGAGGATGTGATCCATAATTACCATCCCATAAATTTTCTGGGGCTATGAAAAGCGGTTTGTCTAATTTTTTATCTTTTGTAATTTTTGCTGCTTCAATTGCAAGCTCGGCTACAGACTCATTAGTTCTTTTAATTCCGTAATCTCCTAATGAAGAAGATAATAATCTTTCTCTTTTTGCATCCTTTATTTTACCTTGAAGTGCATACCAGTCATCTCTGAAATCGTCTGAGTCATATCTTTTATACAATTTTTTTATAGATTCGGCCAGTTCGGTTTCATTATTATCTTCTGCTTGCTTAATCCTTGCTAGCATATCTTTTCTTCTATCTATCTTCTGAAATTCCTTATATGCAAATTCGCTATCTTCCGTACCATATCGTATAAGCTCTATATCTAATTTGTCTAAATTGGCGAGCCAATATGGGTTTTCATAAGTTTCTTTATATCTGGAATCAGATATATCTTGATTAGTAGAGTTTTTGTATTTTTTTATATTCTCTTCTTTTTTATTTTTATTTTTATTTTCTTCTGCCTTAATTCTGTAATACTCTATGTTTCTAGCTTCATATTCTTCGGTTTCTTTATTATATACACTAATAAAATCATTTTTTCCTAAACTTTCTCCGGTAATATTCCCTTCTCTATTAACAATTAATTCTTTTGAAAATTCTGATGCGTATGGCGATTCTTGAAGTTTTATTTTTTTACCATCTTTAGTAATAAATGGCTTATCACCAAATCTTTCTTTAATACTATATGGAAATTCTCCCGTATGGACTACTATTGCTCCTCCATTAGATACATCTCCCGCAAAATTTATACTTCTTTTAACTTCTTCAACATCTTGAGCTCTTTTATTTTCGTTAAAACTTCTTTGATCATAACCTGCTAGACCTTGTATACTCATAGGTGCATGTACAGAAGCTATTTTGACGTCGTTAATTTTTGCAACTTCTTTAATTGCTTGTCTTTCTGCCATACCGACTGAACCGGGAGTGGGGGATTGAGCAGAACCTTTACCAACACCCGTAAATCCTAATTCGATATTGTTTACACCCAATTTTATACGTGCCCTTAATGCATTTAACTGATTTTCAAATGGCGGAGTAGATACTGACAAATTTTTTGCAGTAAATCGATTTATAGAATTTTTATATGAATCTCCGTCAAGAGAATGCCAATAAGATGGAATTTCAATATGTTTATGATCGTGACAATTTTGTCCCATATTGAATATATTTATATTTCAATTTAAACTATTCGGAACGAATAAAACTATAAGCAATCTTAATTAGTTCGTAAAAATTATTAAAATCGTTTTCTGCATCTGCTTTTGATTTTCCTTCTTCATAAATGTAATATTCAATCGTGTCATTCTGATGTATTTTTATTTTATTTTTAATTTCTTTAATAAAACTTCTCTTGTCTTTTGTTGAAGGCAATTTTTTGTCTTTATATACATCCATTATTAATGAACCAATTTTTTCATGGAGAGTCATATTACTATATAAATCAGAATTAAATAAACCAAGTTGATATTTACGATTAAATTTTTTATTTGAATTTTTATCATCTAACTTTTTATTTTTTAATTTTGGATAAAATGGTATGAATTCTTTTAATCCTGACAGATAATTATTCTTTTTAGATTTTTCTTCAATAATGTCTTCTGTAGTTTCATTTATTAAATCCAAAAAATCTTTTGAATTTATAGAAGTTAATGTTGTATCGATTGAAGATGCTAATTCGTTTAGTATATTCTGATTTTCATTAAATTCTTCTAATTCTAAGTCTTTATATGACTTATTAGAATGAGTAAATTCTAATTCTATTCTACCCAATTGTATTGCTCCTCGATTTCTATCTTGACCTTCATAAGCTAATACCGGTCTAGTTCGATAATGAATATTAACATCAATAACGGGGTGAAATATTTGATATCTTCTTATTGAACCATCATTGCCAGTGTAATTAGATTTTTTTATACATCTAATCTTAACATCTGAAATAAGACTTTCCGATGTTTCTAATAATTGATATGCTTTGCTTGGATTTGATAAGTCTAATTTAGATTCTCTGGAACTTTGATTTAATTTTTTAAGATTGTCAATATAAGGTTTAGTCCAGCTATAATATAATTTAATTACGTTAAAATGTTGTCTTAAATAATTTTTATCAAATTCTCTTCTTGTTTTTAATTCTACATAAGTTCGTTCTTTCCATAAAATATATTGCTGTAATTTTCTTTTTAATACGCCTTTTAATTGTGTATTTACTTCTAATTTATCTACGTCATTGTTAATTTCTTTTTCATTTTTTGAATTTAATTTAAAAAATAAATCGGGTAATGTTACAAAACCAACTGTTTGTGCTAAACCATATACTGATGTTGCATTCTGTCCTCCTCCTTCAACAAGACTTATCCATAAATCTTTAAGTTGTTTTTCGGCGGGTTCAGCTAGTTTAAGATCATAATTTTCATCAATTATGAATTTTGAATTTTCAAATTTAAAACCTGTTTTTTCATAAAAAGCTATACGCTCATCCATAATTTTAATTTCTTTATATATCAAGATCATGTCTTTGATCAATTTACCAATAGTAGCTAGATATCCTGATAATTTATCTTGCTGTATTGATTTTCTTTGTTCCATAAGTCCCCATTGGGCAGAATTAACTGATGCTGTAAAGGATTCATCGATTTTATCAATATTTTCATATCCTAGGCTATTTTCAAGAATATTAATCAATGTATAGTAAAATTTTTCAATACTTTCATTAAAATTTTCATAGTGGATTACTCTTTTTTTGGTATTTGTATTTCTTATAACCATAAATAATAAATGACTTTTATATTATTATATCTTTTCTATAGAAAGCGTTTTTAATAAAAATAAAATATAATAATATGAGCTTTTTAGATAAAATAAACCCTTTAAAAAAGAAAGAAGAAGCATTTCCTGACTTTTCTGATACTCTTGGATCAACATCATCTAGTGTTCCAGGTCCTTCTTTTGACAGTACAGCACCTAGCTCAAGTATAGATTTTTCACCCCCGCCTTCACCGAATCAGTCTCAATCTATGAATGAAGTTACTTCTTTAATTCAAGATTTATCAAGAAAGCTAGATAGTTTATCTTCTTCAATTAATGACATAAGTAGGCGACTTACAGAACTGGAAAATAACAATAAATCTAGACAGAATAATTCAAATCCTACAAACCCTTTTAGTATGAATAACAATCAAAGTAATTATACTACAAGTAATCAATCAAGCTATCAGAATAATAACTACTCTCAGCCACAACAATCATATAATAATCAACAAACTAATAACAATCAAAATATGAACGACGATGGCTGGCATTTCTAATTTTCTTTACAAGTATTTTGTATATCCATACAATTCAGGATATTTTGAATATAATTTAGTTAATACATTTTTTTACGGAATATTTGCATTTTTTGGAATATATATAATATACAAACTTTTAGAAACTAAAAAAACAAAATTGGATAAACAATTTGTGCTAAATTTATTACCTTACTTAATTATTGCATCATTAATTAGGGCTTTAGTTGATCATAATCAAGTATCTAAAAACTTTTTTACAGTTTCGCCAGGAATTTATTTTTCTGTAGCATCATTATTTATAATCGGTTTACTTTTTGGTAAATTGAAATTTTTAGGTATTTCAACATTATCCATATTAGTATTAACAAATATCAATTTATTTTTATCAATCGTTCAAGATAAATTAAACTATTTGATTTTAATTATTGTTATAATGATAATAACTTATCTCTTTACGGCATTTTATTCAGACTATAATTTTATAGAAAAATTTGCATTATTATCTCAATTTTTTGATGGAATTAATACTGCATTTATTATAAACATATTTGGAGGTGTTGAAAAACACGTAATACCGAGTTTTATTATGGATAAATTCGGAGCATTTTCATTTCCAATTGTAAAATTATTGGTGATGATATTAATAATAAATTTATTAAGAAAAGATACTACTAAATTTGAAAAATTAATATTGATTGCAATTGGTTCCCTGGGATTGGCGCAAGGTTTGAGAAATTTATTTTCATTAATATTTATTTAGTGTGACAATCATCGCAACGGAAACCATCTTGGCTATAATGTAAATGACCTCTATCTGAACAAATTTCACAAATTCCAAAAGCTTCCGGATGACTGGGTTTTCCTTTATTATTGATATGAGCTCGCTCTACAAAAGTATCCAGTAATTCAGGAGCATTTACAAGAACATCTTTATTTGTAACAATACCGACTAATTTACCTGAGTCTAAAATTGGAACTCTTGATACATCATAATCATTCATTAATCTAGCTAAGTCAACGATATCACTGAATTTGTCAGCTGTAGCTTTCATTGGCGAATTCATTACTTGTTTAACAGTAACATTTGTAGGATTTAGACCTTTGGCAATAACTTTCATCATAATATCTCTTTCTGTTATTAAACCATTGAGGTTAGAATCTGAACATACAGGTAGTCCGCCAATTCTATGTTTATTCATTAATTTTGCTACCTCGCTTATTGTCATATCTTCTGTACATGTTACTACATTATGATTCATAATGTCAATTGCTCTTATTCCGGATTTCATATAATAAATTAATTACAAAGATTAAAAATATATTGATAATAAAATATACAATTTGATAAGTATTATAAATAAAATATATATCAGATTATATGCTAATTGGTCTAGTAGGTAAACCTAATGTGGGAAAAAGTACATTCTTTAAAGCTGCCACAATGCAAGCTGATGTGCTTATTGCTAATTATCCTTTTGCAACTATAAAGCCTAACTCCGGTAAAGGTTTCGTAAAAATAGAAGATATTGCACAAAAATATGGTAAAATTTCTAATCCTCGAGAAGGTTATGTCAGAGAAGGATTTAGATTTGTTCCGATAAATATTACAGATGTAGCAGGAATTGTACCTGGAGCAAGCGAAGGTAAAGGTATGGGTAATCAATTTTTAGATGATTTATCTACGGCAGATGTTCTTATTCATGTTATTGATATTTCTGGTTCCACTAATGATAAGGGAGAGCCAGTTGAACTTGGATCACATGACCCGTTAGAAGACATTAAATTTCTTGAAAATGAATTAAATTCTTGGTATTTTCAAATATTTAACAGAGGGTGGCAAAAATTTGCAAGACAATTACAAATGAGTGATAAACCTCTGGATAAAGCAATTTATGAACATTTTTCGGGAATTAAAATTACGTTACAGATGGTCAAGGATTCTATAAATGATTGTAAACTCCATAATAATATTGTAAATTGGAGTGAAGATCAAGTTAAGGATTTTACAAAAAAATTAAGAGAAAAGTCTAAACCCATAATAATCGCAGCAAATAAATCAGATTTAATCTCGGATGATGAGTTTGAAAAAATTAAATTTGCTTCTAATTCAGTTATTATTAAAATGTCAGCAGATTTTGAATTAGCATTAAGAATGGCGGACAAACAAAAAATAATAGACTATATACCTGGAAATAATGACTTTAAGATATTGACTGAACTTAATGAATCACAAAAAGCAGCATTAAATAAAATAAAAAATTTTATCAAGGAAAATGGTGGTACGGGTGTACAAAATATCTTAAATTATTGTGTATTCAAAGAATTAAATTATATTGCAGTACATCCGGGCGGATCAACTAATTTAACTGATTCTAAAGGAAATACATTGCCCGATTGCTTTTTGATGAAATACGGATCTACAGCATTAGATTTTGCTTTTAGATTACACACCGATTTTGGAGAAAAATTTATCAGAGCAATAAATTGCCATAATAAAAAAACAGTAGGAAAAGATTATCTTTTAGAAAACCTAGATATAATAGAAATTGTTTCTGACAAGTGAAACAATAAGCTTTATAAATTAAAATTTTTGACGATTAATATGGGTAGAATAAGAACAGCATTTACAAAAAGACTAGTAAATGAATTAATATATAAACATAAAGAAAAATTTAATGATAATTTTGATCATAATAAAATAAAAATTCAAGAATTATCCAACGTTAAAACTAAAAAAATCAGAAACCAATTGGCTGGATACTTGACTAAAAAAATAAAATATAACTTATAATGGCTAAAGATATTATAATGATTGGCGGAAAGCCATTCATGAATTATGTTACTGCAGTTGTAATGCATTTCACAACTAATAATAAATCAAAAGTCATTCTTAAATCTCGAGGAAAGTTTATATCCAGGGCTGTTGATGTTGCAGAAATTGTTAATTCTAGGTTTTTAACAGATAAAATTAAAGTAAATAATATTCAAATTGGGTCAGAAGAATTTAAGAATAATGAAAACAAACTTGTAAGAGTATCTACAATTGACATTGAATTAAAAAAAATACAAGATGACTCAACAAAAGATGAAATTTTGTTTAACGAAGAGACTAAATTAGAAATTGTTAAGGAAGAATAATATATTATGTGTGGAATTTTAGGTTATGTATCTGAAGATACAGAACTATCATTTGAAGAATGTTTATTGATGCTAAAATCATTAGAATATAGAGGATATGATTCTTGGGGATTATCATATAAAAAAAACAATAATATTAATTTAATTAAAGAAGTGGGCAAAATTCCTTTATTAGAAAACAAAGATAAATCAAATTTATTTTTAGGACATACAAGATGGGCAACACACGGAGGAGTAACAAAAGAAAATGCTCACCCTCATCTATCCATGAATGGGAGAGTTACATTAATTCATAATGGTATTATTGAAAATTATGAAGATATCAAAAATAAATTAGTCGGATATAATTATAAAGGTCAAACAGATAGTGAAATTTTATCAAACTATTTAGAAAAAAACTTGAATAATGAAAATACATTAAATTCATTTTATGGAATATTGAATGAATTGAAAGGTACATATGCAATATCTTTTATTTTAGAAAATCAAAATAAATTATTTTTTGCAAGAAAAGATTCTCCTTTGGTATTGGGCATTTCAGATAAGGGAAATTTTTTATCATCTGATATCACTTCATTTTTTAATAAGACAAAAAAAGTTGTTTATCTCGAAGATGGAGATTATGGTTATATTTCCGGAAATAATTTTGAAATTTACAATGCAGGTAAAATAGTTCATAGAGAAACTAAAATAATCGACTGGGACATTGAAAAGGCATCCAAAGGTGATTTTGAACATTTTATGCTTAAAGAAATTTCAGAACAAGCAGAAGTTGTTAAGAACATAGTTAATCAGGATATGTCAAATATTGAAAATATAATTAATAACATAAAAAATAAAAAAATATACATTGTTGCATGTGGAACTTCGTATAATGCTGCTCTTGCAGCAAGTTATGAATTTCTTAAAAATAATAAACTAGTAACTGTTGTTCAAGCTCATGAATTTAAAAAATATCATAAATTTATCGATAAAGAAACCGCCATTTTAGCAATTTCTCAATCAGGAGAAACAATTGATTTATTAGACTCAATAAAGAAACTAAAAGGAATTTCTGATATCATCTCAATAGTAAATGTTAAGGGTTCAACTCTTGATAGAATTAGCGATTATAGAATTTATATGAATGTTGGACCTGAAATTTCAGTATTATCTACAAAGTCATACACTGCAAGTTTATCAATATTATATTTAATTGCTAATAATATTTCTAAATTAAATCTTCAAGATTCACTTATTTCATTAAACGAAATTATAAGAAATATTTTTTATTTAACATCAAATTCTGCTAGAAAATATACAAAAGAATTAGCACAAATTCTAAAATATTCATCAAGTCTATTTACAATTGGAAGAGGAAGAGATTATGCTACAGCCATGGAAGCAGCATTAAAAATTAAAGAAGTATCTTATATACATGCTGAAGGATTTGCTGGCGGAGAAATTAAACACGGACCTATAGCACTAATTGAAAAAAATAGTCCTTGTATTGTTTTTGTTCCAAATAATAATCCGGAAGAGATTCTTTCAAACGCTCAAGAACTTAAAGCAAGAGGTGGATTCATTATCGGAATATCCGAAAAAAATCATGAAGTTTTTGATTATTGGATAAAAGTATTGGGTAATGATAAATATTCTCCTATACTGAAAGCAATTCCTTGTCAAATTCTTGCTTATTATCTTGCAGTATTAAAAGGATATGATCCAGATAAACCAAGAAATTTAGCTAAATCGGTGACAGTAAAATGAGAGTAGAATATAATTTTAGTAATGGTGGTACAATGATTGACAAAGATAGTTTTTCAGAATTTGCAAAACTATATGATGATTCTGAAAATGAAGTTGGAGGATTACAAATTCTATATTTCACAAATGGACAAAAAAATATGGCATATATAGAAAGAGTTTTCATTAAACCCGAATTTCAAAAAAAGGGATATGCTACATATTTGCTAAATGATGTTGTTCAGCACATAATCGAAAGTGATATACAAATTAATAATTCGGGATATGAAAGTTTAACCGTTACAAATAATCAAATAGATAGTTTTGAAAATACATATGAAAGAGGATTAGATGAAATATTTTTACTGGCAGAAAAAAGATTATCTCCTCTTTATGAAAAAGTTGGTTTTGAAAACAAATCATCTTATGAAGGAATGAATGATCAGTGTGTATTTAAAATTGATTTAGATGATTTCAAAGATAAAAGTTTAGAAGATAGAATTTCAAGTCTTAATTAATAGTTAGTTTTTTATATTTATTTACATAAATTACACATGGTCAAACAAACTTTAGTTTTAGTTAAACCAGATGGTGTTCAAAGATCAGTATCGGGAGAGATTATTACTAGATTCGAAAATGCTGGAATGAAAATTATAGGAATGAAAATGGTTTGGGTTGATAAAAAATTATCAAAAGAACATTATTCTGAACATGTTAAAAAGCCTTTTTTCAAAGGTTTAGACGAATTCATAAGATCTGGACCAGTTATTGCTATTGTTGTTGAAGGTGTTGATGCAGTAAAAAATGTTAGAAGAATTGTTGGTTCTACTGCACCAGGAGAAGCACTTCCGGGAACAATAAGGGGCGATTATGCGCACCATACATATGAATATGCTGACAGAAAAGGAAAATCTATAGCAAATCTCATTCATGCATCTGGATCTGAAGATGAAGCAAAAAAAGAAATTTCACTTTGGTTTGATAAATCAGAAATTCATACTTACAAAAGAGCCGATGAGCATATAGTATTTTAAATAATTATTTGTAATTTCTATATGAATAATAAATTTATGAAATTAACATACTTTCATAGTTTCTATATTTCATTCTCACTTGCTTTAGTATCGGTTTTCTTGCCACTGTACTTTTATAATAATAATATAAAATTAGAATCTATAGGATTAATTTTTGCTATTTCTATAATAACTCGACAATTTGTTAAACTTTTAAGCGGATATTATAGTTTAAAAATTGACAAAAAATATATATTAGATTTGGCATTTGTTTTTTTTATAATATGTAATTTAATACTTATTTCAACCATTAGAATTGAATTTCTATATGTAAGGTCGATATTATATGGTATGGCCGCGGGTATATTGTGGCCAACTTTACTTTCAATACATTGGCTAAATACTCCCTCAAATAAATTGTCTTATTATAATGCAAAAAGATCTATTCATCGTTATATGGGTTTAATATCTGCTCCAATTGTAGGGGGATTAATTGTATATTATTTTAGTTTTTTTTATCTTTTTATTTTTTCAACATTGCTCTTACTTCTAAGTTTTTTTATACACAGAAAATATAAACTTGATAAATTCAAAAAAATAAGTAAAATAGGATTCTTTAATGAGTACGTATCAATCTATAAAATCAAAGGTTTCAAACTATTGACTTTATTAAATACGATTCGGGCAATATATGAAATATTATTTATGACATTTATTCTAATAATTCTAAAGGATATGAACTATGAATTCTGGATGATAACTTTGTTCATAACAATTTCATACATTTTTGTTTTACCATTCCAAACAAAAATAGGTATTTTGTCTGATAAATTTCATTCAAAGTATTTGCTAATTCCTGGTTTTATAATTGCAGGTTTATGTTTGATAATATTTTCAATAACTGATTTAATTTATCTATTAATACTTTCTACAGTAGGTGTTTTAATTTCATCTTTAATGTTAGCAAGACCTATGTATGTTAGACTATCCGAAATCACAAAAAATAAAGTTTCAGAAGGTTTAGCTCTTTTTGATGTAATTTCATATACAATCTCTTCATTATTTTTAATTATATTTTCAAAAATTGCAGAATCATTTGACATAAAATACATAATTCAAGATCTAGGTATATTTATTGTATTAGTTGGTTTAATACTTATACTATTTCATAGAAAATTATTTTGGAAAACTAAAAATTATAAAAATAGAAAAGACCCATATTTATTCATAAATACTTTTGATAAATTAATAGATAAATACCCAAATCTATCTACTGGATTTAAATATCGCTAATTTTATAAAATAAAAATTGAAGCTTTAATAAGGAGTTATTATGATAAGACAACCCATTATTACAGTTTTAGGCCACGTTGATCACGGAAAAACATCTGTTCTCGATTATTTAAGAGGATCAACATTAGCAAATAGAGAATCTGGAAATATTACTCAACATATAGGAGCAACAGAAGTACCTTTAGAAAAAATTAAATCAATATGTGGTAATTTACTTGATTCATTTAATTTAAAATTTAATATTCCCGGTTTATTATTTGTAGATACTCCCGGTCATGAAGCATTTACAAATTTAAGAAAACGAGGTGGTTCAATTGCAGATATGGCAATTCTTGTTATAGATATAAATCAAGGACTGCAACCTCAAACAATAGAAGCAATTGAAATTTTAAAATCATATAAAGTTCCATTCATTATTGCTGCTAATAAAGTAGACTTAATTTATGGTTGGAAATCAGAATCAAATATATTTACAAAAAACTTTATGCAACAGGATGAAAACACAAGAAATAATTTTAATGACAAATTTTACAAAATACTTGGTCAATTAAGTGAAAATGGATTTGATTCAAACTTATACAATAAAGTTGAAGATTATTCAAAAACACTTTCGGTTATTCCAGTTTCAGCTAAAACCGGCGAAGGAATACCTGAAATTCTTGCAATGATAACAGGTTTATCTCAAAAATTCTTAAAAGATAAACTAGAAATAAATCCAAATTCAAATTGTAAGGGAACTATTTTGGAGATTAAAACTGAACAAGGTAAAGGAACTACAGCGGATGTTATAATTTACGATGGTCATTTAAAACATAATGATAATTTACTTCTTGGCGGAATATCATCAGTAATTGATACTAAAGTTAAAGCGCTACTAAAAACAAAAGCACTTTCTGAAATAAGGGATCAAAAAAGTTCATTCGATACAGTAGAACAAGTTAACGCTGCAAGTGGAGTTAAAATAATTGCAAATAAACTTGACGAAGCAATTCCCGGAGCTCCTATTTATTCATACAATACGGAAGAAGAAAGAGAAGAAATCAAAGAAAAAATATTATCAGAAATAGATCAAATTCTTGTTGAAACAGAAGAAGATGGAGTTTTACTAAAAGCAGATACTCTGGGAAGTATTGAAGCTGCAATTAAACTGTTTACAAAATATGAAATACCAATTAAATCTGCAATTATTGGAGACATTAATAAGAAAGATATTGTTAAAGCAGAATCTACAAAAGAATCGGGAAGTATCTACGGAATGGTATTAGCATTTAATGTTAAAATGGACGATGACACAAAGAATTATGCAGAACAAAAAAATATACCAGTTATTCTTAACAATGTTATTTACAAAGTAGTTGAAGAATATGAGGAAATTATTGATAAAGTAAAAAAACAAAAAGAACTTGAAAAAATATCTGACTTGGTTTTCCCTGGAAAACTACAAATTATGAACCAATATATTTTTCGTAAATCCGGACCTGCAATTTTTGGTGGAGAGGTTGTTAAAGGTATTATCAAACCAAATCTTAAATTAATAAATTCAGAAGGTGAAATTGTCGGAACAATTAAATCAATAGAAGACAAGGGCAAGTCAATTAAAGAAATGAAAAAAAATGAATCATATGCCTTATCGGTGAATGGTATGAATATAGGAAGAAACGTAACAGAATCAGAATTACTTTATTCAGATATTACAGAAAGGCAATTTAGATTATTAAAAGAGAATAAAAAATTCTTAAACTCAGATGATATTGATTTGCTTAAAGAAATAGCAATTATAAAACGTAAATCTGATGAAACTTGGGGAATTTAATCAATTAAACTTTCCAAATCATCTTCTTCAAATATTAAATCGCTTCTATTCAGATCATTATCTGATAAATATTTATCAAATTTATCTGGAAACATAGTTGCATATCCTTCTAAATTAATGTTCCATGAACAAATATCATAAGTTCCAGATACGATACCTTGACGAGGAACAAATCCGGACTTTAATATTATTTTAGGATTTTTGGCCAATACATTACCCAATTGTTGTGATGTAGTTCCATGACGCATATTATCATTTATGTAAGATTTAATCTGCTCAGTATTTCTTACACCTAAATCTACATCGTTTATACTTTCCGATAATAAATCATCAATATATGACTCTATTAAATATTGACCAATTTTCTCAACCATCCTTGTGGTTTTCATAAAAAATAAGATAGGAGTAAAATATATAAGTTAATCTATAGAAAAAAAGATATTATTCTTCTTTAGGAGCTTCTTGTTCAGCAGTTTGTTCAATACCAAGTAATTTTTCAATTGAATCTTTACCTGATTTAACTACTTTCATATTTATTTGAACAGTATCTTCTGAAATTGTATTTCCTCTAACGGATTTTCTTCTTCTTTCACCAGGCATTGTTTGTTTAAGTTTTTTCTTTTTATTACCTTCCAAATATGCATTGTGATATCTTTTTGATCTGAAGCCTAGATCTCCTGCATTTAAAATTAATTTTTTCTTTTGTGATCCTTCAATTTCAGGTCTCATAGGAAAACCTGCGTAATCAGTTCCTCCAGTTATAATTATTTTATAACCATTTAAACCAATTAATTCACCATTGATTTCATCTCTTATTTTTTTACCAATAAGTGATTTTGAATCTGAATCGGATAATTCTATTTTGTATGTTTTCTTATTTTCCGGATTACCTAATGCTAATTTAAATTCTGCCATTTTATCTTGCTGATTGAGCTTGACGTTCTAAATCAAATTTTTTGGAAAATGCTAAAGAATTTTGATCAAATTCTGCAGTTGCAATTATTTGATCTCCTAATGTTTGATGAATTCTTTTTCTTCCTTTAGTACCCGTCATTTTTTGATAAGCTCCTTGAGTTAACCATCTTAATACTAAGTCAATTCTTCTTTGCGGAGACAAATCTACTGATTTAGGATATCTAACTCCTCCATATTCAATAGTTGTAATACCTTCTCGAGGTGCACCTGCTTCTATAGCTCTTACAAGAACTTCAACAGGGTTCTTATTTGTTTTTTCTTCTACATATTTTAATGTATTAAATATTGTAGTATAAGTTATATTTTTCTTTCCAGTAAAAATTCCAGAACTTCTCTTGTGTTTTTTTCCTGAATGTCCTGTAACAAATAGTCTAATCATTAATCTTTCTAAAATAGGTTTTTTAGATTTCCAAAATTGCTTTTTAACTTCTCTACCTAATGTTGTTGGAACATAAATTGGATTTAAGTTAATGTATCTTTTTAATCCTAAATCATTAATTTGAATTGATTTTGTATCCCATACTCCGAAAGCTTTTAGATTACTTGAATTAGATTTGAAAATATTTTCTTTAACTTTAACTTCTTTCTTAGTTTGTTTTTTTACTTCTTTTTCTGCCATTATTTTCTACCAACTGATTTTTCAATCTTACCTTTTGTAAGCATGTTTAAAGATTGTCTATTAACTTTGAATGCTTGCCATCTGATATTTGGAATATCTCCCTTAGATTTACCTTGATGTCCGCCAATTCCTTCAATTAAAATTTCATCATGTTCATCAACAAATTTAGCTGCATTTTCTCGAGGTAAAAATACAGTAATTTGCTTTCCATTTTTAATTAATTGTACTCTTGCTGCTTTTCTCATAGCAGAGTTTGGTTGTTTAGCTTCTACTTGTCTTTTTTCTAAAACTATAGCTCTTGCTTGAGGTGATCCAGATAATGGGTCGCTCTTTAAATTTAACTTATATTTTCGTCTAACGAATCTTTTATCATTCATTTTAAACTTATTTCTACGTTTAGCTAATTTTTTTCCTGCATTAAGTCCATTTGACTTGTTACCCATGAACTTATCTCTATAATTAGTATTTAAAAACCTTGCTTTTTATTAGAATGACTTTATATAATCTATTCAAAACCTTTATAAACATACTAGACATAAACTTATAAGTATTGTTGTATCACTCAACAATAATAATATTAAAATGACAATTGAATCATGTCCAGATTGTAAGGGAACTAACTTAACTGTTGATAAAACAAAAGGTGAAATTACTTGTAATACTTGTGGTTTAATTGTTGAAGAAGACATGATTGACGCAGGTCAAGAATGGCGAGAATTTTCTGGAGAAGGTCAAGATGGAAGAAGAGCAGGAGCACCTTCATCTTACGCAAAACATGATATGGGTACTGGTACCGAAGTTGGTTCAAGTTCCGAAGTATATTCTTTATCTGTTCAAGACAGAAGAAAATTTTTAAGATTAAGAAAATGGCACAACAGATCTTCAACATCACTTGAAAGAAACTTAAAATATGCACTAGCAGATTTGAAAAGAATTTCATCATTACTTAACATACCTCCGGCTATTGAAGAAGAAGCTGCCAGAATATATAGACAAGCTGTTGAAAGAGGATTAGTTAGAGGAAGATCGATGGAATGTGTAGTAGTTGGAGCAATTTACATCGCATCAAGATTATTCAATTTACCAAGGTCATTAAACGAAGTTTGTCAAATTACAAATAATAATAAAAGGGACGTTGGTAAAACTTACAGATTTATTGCTAGAGAATTAGGAATAAGAATGTTACCAAGTGGACCGGGAGATTATATTCCTAAATTTGCAAATAAATTAGGATTTTCTGCTGAAACTCAAACTCAAGCACAAGAAATTTTAGAAATTGCTAAAAATTCTGAATTAACATCAGGAAGAGGACCAACAGGATTGGCTGCAGCATCATTATATGTTGCTTCATTGATCACCGGAGAAAAAAGAACTCAAAGAGAAATAGCTGATGTTGTTGGAGTTACTGAAGTTACCATAAGAAACAGATATAAGGAAATGATCGATAGATTAGATTTAGACAATTTAATTGATCAAGCAAAACAAAAAAGAGCTGAAGAAAGAAAGAAAATGGGTAAAGATCCGGATGAAGAGGATGACCCTGAATTAAGAATTCAAGAATAATTATAATTTAGTTTGATAACTTTTTTTATCTCGATCAATATTTTCTAATAAATTAATAGTATTTTTTGTTACTATTGATTCTAAACATCCAAGCAATCTATCTCTTTCGACTCTACCATTAAAAAGGTCTGTTGTGTTTTCAACGTCAGTTATTTTTTTTAAAATATTTGAACCTTCTGGAATGGAATATCTTAAATTACCTAGACTCATCGATAAATTTCCTTCATATTCTGAACCCATAAAATTTATTGATCCAGTATGAGTTTCAGGTAAACCTCTGTATAGAAATTGAACAGATTTTGAACCTTCTGGGTGGTCTCTAATAATATAATCTAAATTTAAGTTACCGTCTCCTGCAGAAATTGTATGTAACTCAATTATATAAACCATATAATAAAATATCAAAATACTATATAAATTTTTATTTGCTTAAGATATTCATAAATGATTTTATTTTTATATCAGTCTTAATTCCCGTATTAGAAAAATGAGTCCTAGATGCGCGATAGCCTTTCTGCTTTATATTCGTTATAATATCTTCAATTTTTGATAACTCTTTTTTATTTATTTTTTTAGCAATTTTATGATAATCATAATATCCGAATGAGTCAATCAAAGATTCTGATTTTATCAAATCAATTGTCTTATTTATGGAATCAAGTTTATTTACAAATTTTGAATCATAAATCTTACCGGTAAATAATGGTCCAATCTGAAAAAAATAATTGCCACATGAACATCTTCGTTTAATCCTAGTCTTATGTTTATTAATTTTATAATTAAAACAAGATTCGCAATAATTCAATATTCCGATATCTAAATCAGAATTAGAATTTCTAATTTTTTTAAAATAAACTCTAACATAATGATTTGATGAATGAGAAAATATTGGTACTAAATTTACACCTAATTTCTTTGCTTCAAATAATACTTTTTTAATCAAAATTCTAATTGCAACTTCAAACATGTAAAATGTTCTAATATTAATTGATTGATACTTTCTCAAGCAAGCTTTTGGGTATGTTCCAACTAAAGCCGATGTATCAGTTGCAGTAATTCCGATTAATCCTCCCGTATTTAGTTTTTTGATACTTGATTCTAAAAAATCAACAGGTGTGCCAAACGGATCTATATCTATGAAATCAAATTTTAAATCCGAACTTTCTAAAAGCTTATTTGCTGATTCATTAAAAACAGTTCCTTCTAGTTTATTTAATTTTAAATTTTTTTTAATAAGTGAAACAGCCTTTTTATTTATATCATTAAAATATCCTTCTGCTTTTGGTACTTCATTTAATATCCTTATTCCTTTAGATCCACTTGCAGATAGTAAATCTAAAAATTTGAAATCTTTTTTAAAATATTTTTTACAAATTTCTATTGTTATATCTCTATTTAGTTTCATAACGGGATTAAAAAATACGGGCATTGAAGAATCCAAATTATATTTTGAATTATCTGGTACATATAACTTTGTATTGCCTTCAGTTATTTTTATTAAATCCATATAATTAGTCAAAAGAGTAGTTTAAAAATTAAGCTAATTCTTTGAAAAATTCCCAAACAGGATATAATGAACCTGTTGCTGGAGATGTTTTGTATAATAAAGTCATTTTTCCATCAGAAACTCTAAATCTTGCAAATATTTTTCCAGAAGGATGTTTTAACATATAAACGCTAGGTGGCCAAGATGTTGCTATTTCATCAATTTTTTTCTTAAATCTGTCTCTGTCGTTAATATCTCTTCTTGTTAAATAAACATACTTATATTTCAAAAAAGGTGCAGCATATGCTTTTTTAACTCGAATTACTGCTAATTTATCTTCGAATTTTACAGACTTTCTTGCCATATAAGAAAATTGTATGGTTCTTTATAAATTTATTGGTTATTTGTCACTTTGTGGTGAAAACTACTTCAGTGCTATGGTATAAAATAAATTGGTAGTATAAAAGTATTATTAATTATTCAATAATCATTTCAGTTCCTAAAGCTTGACCTGGTAAACCACCTTTATCAAATCTAACTCTAACTGCGCCTTTATTTCCGTGAGGTTTTGTAATGATTCCTTCAATTTTTTTCCCAGAAGATGATGTCCAAATTGCTTTCTTACCTGATAATTTTTCAGCGTCTTCTCTACTTGCTGAATTTTCTGGAACAAGAATCATTTGATTATTGTGTTGCGTATTATGTGATCCTCTGTATGCGCTAATAACTGCTTTCATAATTCTAAATTATATGTTTGTTTTATAAAGTTATTGATTTAAGTCTGATTCAAAAGTTAAATCTTTATATTTTTCTTCAATATTATGCACATATAATTTAATTCCGTCATTTATCATATTTTGAAAAGTATCTGTAATATATATTTCACCAGATTTAGACTCATTTGTATTTTTTATATAATTAAAAATAGATTTATCTAAAATATATGTTCCTAAATTTATTATATTTGATTTAGGATTTATTGGTTTTTCTTCAATTTCAGTAACTATATTTGATTCTACATTCAATACGCCGTATTTTTCTGGATTTTTTACTTTATCAACTAATATAATGTTCTTATTTTTTTCATTAAAATTATTTATCAATCTCTTTATAGTAAATTTATCATAAATTGTATCTCCCATTGTTATAAAATAAAAATCAAAATCTTTTTCCAAATAGCTAATTGCATTTGCTGTTCCTTTCAATTCTTTCTGATAAATAAAATTAAATTTTATATCTGGATAATTTTTATTGCAATATTCGATTATTTGTTCTTTTTTATAATGAACAACTATGGAAATTGTATCCGTATAATCTGAAATTGAATCAATAATATGACCGAGTATAGGTTTACCTTTGTATAATAATAAGCATTTATTTGTATCTTTTGTTAAATTACCCATTCGAGTACCTTTACCGGCTGCTAAAATATTAAATGATAATTTCATAATAAAATAAAAATAAATTATAAATAAATATTACGGGCCTGACAGGATTTGAACCCGCGACACCGAGGTTAAA
>Ga0255754_10001373_pt1 | contig 18998 bp, 16 predicted proteins | sample 101ome_22_FD_179954 | JGI IMG/M metagenome (GOLD analysis project Ga0255754, IMG submission 179954) | Coastal salt marsh microbial communities from the Groves Creek Marsh, Skidaway Island, Georgia - 101412BT metaG (version 2) | ecosystem: Environmental > Aquatic > Marine > Intertidal zone >... | reverse complement strand
TTGGATACAGCTTGGACTCTTGAGCCGCGCATACCCACGCAAGCACCGACTGGGTCAATGCGCTGGTCTCCCGTTTTAACGGCAATCTTTGCGCGGGAACCAGGGTCCCTGGCAGCCGCCCTGATCTGAATAACGCCCTCTGAAATCTCGGGTACCTCAATCTTGAAGAGTTCAACCAGCATTTCTTGGCAGGCGCGGGATAAGATGAGCTGTGGTCCGCGAGACTCGGTATTGATTTCTGTCAGGATCGCTCTCACGCGGTCGTTAATACGGAAAGTTTCTCTACCGACCAGCTCTCCTCGGGGAAGCAGTCCTTCGGCGTTATTACCCAGATCGACAATGATGTTGTCTCGGGTGACCTTTTTCACCGTACCCGCCAGCAATTGCCCCACGCGACTTCGATACTCATCAGCGATCTGCGCGCGCTCGGCTTCGCGCACCCGTTGAACGATGACTTGTTTCGCGGTCTGCGCAGCAATGCGCCCAAAATCGACGTTCTCGACCACTTCCTCATGGTAATCGCCAGGCTGCAGCGCGGTGTTCACCTCGGCCGCCTCTTCAGTCGTGAATTGGGTTCCCAACAGCGCCAGTTCCGTATCAGGCATTACCAGCCAACGTCGCTTCGTGACGTAGTCACCCGACTCTCGGTCAATGGTGACCAAAATATCGGCTTCCTCGTCGTAACGTTTTTTCGTCGCGGTGGCCAGCGCCAGCTCAATCGCCTCAAAGATGATGTCCTCTGACACCCCTTTTTCATTCGAGACCGCCTCTGCGACCATCAGGATTTCTTTGTTCATCGATTCACTCTCTGCACGTTAGCGAGGTCGAACAAGCCCGGCCTCGCGTTGACTCAATACCACCGTTTCACTGTTTGTTTTGCCCAAACTCCAATCTGGGCATCGCCCTCGCCCGATCAACCGATCGGAGGGGCAATGTGTATTCCTGCTCATCGATCTCCACGACAACCATATCGCGATCGGCGGAGACCAAGAGGCCTTTAAATCTGCGCCTGCCCTCAACCGGCAAACGCAGACGGATGTCCACTATTTCGCCCACATACGGCTCATATTGCTCGGGCCGAAACAGTAAGCGGTCAATACCGGGCGAAGACACCTCCAGCGTATATTCGCCGCTAATGGGGTCCTCAACATCGAGAACTCCGCTAACCTGGTGACTCACCTGCGCGCAGTCATCCACGCTGATGCCATTTTCGGCCTCGATGTAAATTCGAACCGTTGGCCGCCTTCCCGGGGAGGTCAATTCGATACCCCATAGGGAATAACCCATATCTTCGACGGTCGGCTGCAAAAGCTGCATCAACTGCGCTTCTTTTCCCGACATGTCGTCCTCCCTCCAGCCATGCCATTCACACGGCCACAAAAAAGCCCCAAAAGGGGCTTCCGAGGTGACGGTCAGCGAGCAACGAGCCGCCGTCAAATTGGTAGCGGGGGCCGGATTTGAACCGACGACCTTCGGGTTATGAGCCCGACGAGCTACCAGGCTGCTCCACCCCGCATCAATACGCTCAGTGACTGCCCCCTTCTTGGCGTCTGTCCATCGCTAGGACGGCAGTCGCAGGCGTCACCGTGGTGCACGCACCACAAACTGAGGCGCGGGAGTATAGGAACCGGGGGCATCGCCGTCAACCCACCAAAAATGCGCCGTATAAGCGGCGCTCGGTCACGCCTCCGGTCATTTGAAAAAAACATCCTCTGGCAGTACGGTGCATCCGAGCAATACACAGAGCTGAGAGGTCGCCGGTGCGCTGGAGATCCGCCATCAAGCTAGGAGGCATCGATACCGCCGCTCGCATCGTGGGCGCTATGGGCGTTTCAGGAGCCGATGCAGTCCTAGACCAATTGCATCAGCTCAACGCAGATCTCGCCGAACAAATCAGTGATCAAATCATGCCGATCGAAAAAGTGGCCCTGGCCGATGCCCGAAGCCTTCAAGCCTTGGTGCGCGAAGTCGATTCGCCGGTGCTAATGATTGCGATGACGGGCTTATCAAAACAACACCGCGATCCGTTTCTTAACGGGATGTCTAGCCGCGCCAGAGCGCTTTTTGTCGAGGAAATGGCGGAACTGGGCCCGATTAGGCGGAGCGACGTCGAAGCCGCGCGCACCGTGGTAGCGAGATTCGCTCGACTCATGGCAGACCAGGGCCGCTTCGCGCTGCCCCAAGCCGGATACGTGTCATAACACAGAGTTCGGCAGAGGCCACGGCGGGGTCAAGGTCTGATCGCATGAGCGACCGTTACCTCAAACAAAAAGGGCTCCCATCTGGAGCCCCTTTAAGTTTTGGTGCGGAAGGCGGGACTTGAACCCGCACAGCCATAGGCCACTACCCCCTCAAGATAGCGTGTCTACCAATTCCACCACTTCCGCGCACTCACTCTCCGTCCAACACAGGCGCATCATCAGACGCACCTTCCGTGAACGGTTCAATCTCCAGAGTCGGTAGGTCCCCGTCCTCAATCTGTGCTGACTCAATTGTCGACTCTGAGATATCAAATCCAAGGTCATCTTCATCCGCTGTGCGATTATCGGCAATGACGGCGAGGCCGAAGCTGCTAGCGAAAAATATCGCCGCCAACCAGGCCGTCATGCGGGTCAAAGCGTTGCCACTACCTGCGCTACCGAAGAGCGTCTGAGAGGCCCCAGCGCCAAACGACGCGCCTATGTCTGATCCCTTTCCTCGCTGCAATAGGATCAGCGCGATCAACGCGAGCGCCACCAGCAGATGAACCATCAGTGTGATTTGTTCCATGGGAACTCCTTTCTTGCCCTCGGCAACGCCGCCAGACGCCTCTCGGGGCGCGAGATAATACCGATCACGCAGACCAGCCGCAAGCGACTTGCTCACAGGCTGCAATGACTCAATCGGCCACAAAAAATCTCTACCGCCTCACAGGAACTGCTATTGGGCGCTACTGATTGCCTGCGCAATGCGTTCGGCGAGCATCTGGTTTTCGCTACCGTCTGTCCCCTCAATCATGACCCGGATCAGGGGCTCGGTTCCGGATGGACGCAGGACCAGACGCCCCCGTCCAGCCAACTCAGCCTCGACCCGGCGACTCTCCTCGAGCGCTTCAGTACATTCAGTGAGGCGGAAATCCGGCGAGACCGTCACGTTCAACAGGGTCTGCGGGTATTTGTAGAGACCACTCTTTAGCGTCAGCAAACTCTCGCCAGATCGAACGACAGCGGCCATTACCTGAAGCGCGGCAATGATGCCATCGCCCGTCGTGGTCAAGTCCCCACAAATAATATGACCCGACGCTTCTCCACCCAACTGCCAGCCCCGCTGCGCCATCTCCTCCAGCACGAATCGGTCACCCACTTGCGCCCTCACGAGATCCACGCCTTTCTCCTGAAGCGCTTGCTCGAGGCCCAGATTCGACATCAGTGTCCCCACGACACCTTTTGGCGCCCGATTTTGCCTGACGAGATCATTGGCGATCACAAATAAGAGCTCGTCTCCATCGATCACGGTGCCATCGGCAGCGACGCACTGCACGCGGTCTCCATCACCGTCAAAAGCAATTCCCGCGTCGGCCTGTTCGCTCAGCACTCTGGCCTGAAGCGCTGCGGGCGACGTAGATCCTACGCCGTCATTGATGTTGTAGCCGTCGGGATCGGCGCCAATAACAATGACTTCCGCACCCAATTCGGCAAATACCTGCGGCGCTATCTGGTAGGTCGCACCGTGAGCACAATCAAGCACCAACTTCAGCCCGCGCAGGCTCAGCGACTGGGGGAAGGTACTTTTGCAGAACTCGATATACCGACCGGACGCGTCAACCATTCTGCTCGCCTTCCCCAGTTGAGGCGACGGCACGGTTTCCATGGGGTGTGAGAGGGTTCTCTCGATCTCCTCTTCCACGGCGTCGGAGAGTTTTTTACCGTCCGCGTTAAAAAACTTAACGCCATTGTCCGTGTAGGGGTTGTGAGAAGCACTGATAACGATGCCAGCGGACGCCTTTTGGCTGCGAGTCAACATGGCAACCGCCGGGGTCGGCATAGGGCCCAATAGCAGCACATTAGCGCCCGCGGCTACCAACCCTGCCTCAAGGGCAGATTCGAACATATAGCCAGACACCCGAGTGTCCTTGCCTATGAGCACTTTGGTCGACCTGCCCTCGCTGGCGAACACCCGACCCGCCGACCAACCCAGTTTCAGCATAAAGTCAGCAGTTACGGGGTACTGCCCGACGGCGCCGCGAATACCATCGGTGCCAAAAAATTGCTTATTCATTCATCCCGACTCCCGGGTAATGCCCGCCACATAGCGAGCGCTTCAACCGTTGCCGCTACATCGTGCACCCGCAGGATTCGCGCACCGCGCTCTACCGCAATCATCGCTAGTCCGACGCTCGCATGGAGACGCTCTGCGGGCGCGCGATCCAGCACGCTGGCGATCATAGACTTCCTCGATAGCCCCACCAAAAGAGGTAGGGCATCAACAGACAATTCAGGCAACCGCGCCAGCATCTCAAAGTTTTGCGCGGCCGTCTTGCCAAAACCAAAACCCGGGTCAATCACGATGCGACCTTTTTCGACGCCGGCGCCGATGCAGGCCGCTATCCGCGCCTCCAAAAACGCGCGCACGTCAGTTAAGACGTCGAGATACTCTGGAGACGCTTGCATGGTACTCGGCTCACCCTGCATATGCATGACGCAGAGGGGCAAGTCCGTCGCTGCCGCCGCCTCTAGCGCACCCGGCCGCTGGAAAGCCCGGATATCATTGAGAAACCCCGCCCCCAGGCGGGCGCTCTCCTTCATGACCCTCGGGGCGCTGGTGTCAACAGAGATGATGACGTCAAACCGCGCGACTAATGCCTCAACGGCCGTCAGCACGCGATCTAGCTCTTCCTCTTCGGTGACCGGCGTGGCCCCCGGTCTTGTAGATTCGCCTCCGACATCCAACAACTGCGCGCCCGCATCCACCATTGCTTCAGCACGTTTCAGCAGTGCGCCTAGGTCGACCCTGTGGTGACGAAATAGCTCCCCCCCGTCCGAGAACGAGTCTGGGGTGACATTAAGAATGCCCATAACGCTGGGCGCACCGAGATCAAGCGAGCGCGGCCCGCATCGAAGCTGCTTGGTCATTGCCTTACCGCCTCGCGTGTGCGGAAGCGATCAGTGCTCGGTGGCTGTGCCGCCTATGGGGCTGGCCGCGGACTCCGGCTCGCCGGCACCGGGTGGCGCGCCGCGATCGTCCCCGGACCAGCCACTGGGGGGCCTGGGCGGTTCGCCCGCCATGATGTCGTCAATCTGCTCCGCATCGACGGTTTCATATTGCATCAGTGCATCTGCCATCATGTCTAGCTTGTCCCGATTCTCCTCGAGCAATTGATACGCTTTGGCGTAGCATTCGTCAATGATACTGCGCACTTCCCGGTCAATTGCCAGCGCCGTCTCGTCTGACATCGCTTTGGCGGGCTGCGCGGCAGAGCGTCCCAAGAAAACTTCCTCTCCACCCTCGTCGTACATCAAGGGACCCATGGTCTCTGACAATCCCCACTTCGTTACCATGTTGCGGGCGACTTCAGTGGCCCGTTGAATATCGTTGGAGGCACCCGTGGTAATACCGTCTTTACCCAGCGTCATCTCCTCAGCAACCCGCCCACCGAACAAGCTGGTGATCTGGGAGATAATGTGCCGACGACTATGACTGTATCGATCTTCCTCCGGAAGGAACATCGTGACCCCGAGGGCGCGCCCACGCGGAATAATTGACACTTTGTAAACCGGGTCATGCTCGGGCATCAGCCTGCCCACAATGGCATGCCCCGCCTCGTGATAGGCCGTGTTCCGTTTCTCGGATTCGGACATCACCATGGAGCGCCGCTCTGCGCCCATCATGATCTTATCCTTCGCCAGCTCAAACTGATCCATACCCACGAGGCGCAATCCACCACGGGCAGCGAAGAGTGCGGCCTCATTCACCAGATTTGCCAAATCAGCGCCTGAAAAGCCAGGGGTGCCCCGCGCAATTTTCGAAGAATCAACATCTTCAGACAGGGGCACTTTTCGCATGTGCACTTTCAGAATCTGCTCGCGCCCTCGGATATCGGGCAGACCCACAACAACCTGGCGATCAAATCGCCCGGGACGCAACAGCGCAGGGTCTAAGACGTCGGGGCGGTTAGTGGCCGCGATGACAATCACGCCATCGTTCATCTCGAAACCGTCCATTTCGACCAGCAGCTGGTTCAGGGTCTGCTCACGCTCGTCATGCCCACCGCCGAGTCCCGCGCCACGATGGCGACCCACAGCGTCAATCTCATCAATGAAGATAATACACGGCGACTGCTTCTTGGCCTGCTCGAACATATCGCGCACCCGGGAGGCGCCTACGCCGACGAACATCTCGACAAAGTCAGAGCCGGAAATCGAGAAGAACGGCACCTTGGCTTCACCGGCAATCGCCTTAGCCAACAGGGTTTTACCCGTACCGGGTTGGCCCACCATGAGAACACCTCTGGGAATGCGCCCACCCAGCTTTTGGAACCGGCCCGGATCACGCAGAAACTCGACCAATTCCTGCACATCTTCCTTCGCCTCTTCCACCCCCGCGACGTCAGCGAAGGTGGTAGTAATTTGATCTTCGCCTAGGAGTTTGGCTTTGCTCTTACCAAAACTCATCGGGCCGCCGCGTCCGCCCCCACCCCCTTGCATCTGTCGCATGAAAAACATGAACACGGCAATAATGAGCAAAATAGGGAAGCTGGCAATCAGGAGTTGGGTCCACACCGACTGCTGCTCAGGCTGCTTGCCCTCCACCGTCACGTTGTGGGCGAGCAGGTCGTCCATCAGCTTGGGGTCTTCCACCATCGGTCTGATGGTTTCGAAGCTGGTTCCGTCTTTTCGCTGTGCACTGATGGTCAGCCCGTCCACCAGGACTTTCGACAGGCGATCCGTTTGCACTTCGCGGATAAATTCCGAATAACCTATCTGTTCGGTCCCAGTCCGCAGATTAAAGTTATTGAATACCGAGAGTAGCACCGCAGCTATCAGCAACCACAGCAACAGGTTTTTGGCCATATTGTTCACAAGAGTTCCTCTCGGTTTCGACGCGCGCACTGGGCCCGGCAGCACAGTATAACGGTTAGCGCTGGGACGCTGTACCAGCCTTTGGCGGCGCTTATTGCCGCCTCTTGGTTGTAAATGGGGCAAATCCGGCCCATTTCAAGACATTTACCCTGAATTTTCCCGAATTTCGCCACAGGGACGTCGATTAAAAACTTCTCAGGCGTCCGGTTTGGCCGCTTTGAGACCCGTTGCCACCACATACACCTCCCGCGAGCGGGGGCGCGACGCAGCTGGCTTACGAGTGACTACGCGCTCAAAACGATCGCGGATCTGGTGAAACCATGCCTCGAACCCCTCACCTTGAAAAACCTTCGTCAGCAGAGCACCGCCCGGCGAGAGTGCACGGAGCGCCAGATCAGTTGCCAGTTCCACCAAATACATGGCTCTGGGCTGGTCCACCGCTGTCAGTCCACTCATGTTGGGCGCCATATCTGACAGCACCACATTCAGTGGGCGTCCCGCCAGCGCCTGCATCAACTGGTCATAGGTTTCCTGCTCTGTAAAGTCACCCTGCACAAAAGTCACGTTGGGAAGATGGTCCATCGGCAAAATATCGCTCGCCAGCACTCGCCCCCGATCGCCCACCAAGCTACCCGCTACCTGAGACCAACCCCCTGGGGCACTACCCAGATCGAGCACCGACATACCTGACTGAATTAATCGATCCTTGTCATTAATTTCGAGCAGTTTGTATACCGCCCGCGAGCGATAGCCCTCACGCTGGGCGCGCTGCACATAAGGGTCGTCGTGGTGCTCTTTTAACCAAGCGCGGCTGGATGATTTTTTTTTCCCCACTATTTCGCCACTCTCGCCACAATCTCGTCCGACGCCATTACACTTGCGCTGAAACCGACAGTGTAACGCGAGACGCGTCTGGGCCGCTTATGAACCCCTCCAGCAGTAAAGAATTACGCCAGCTCCGAGCGCTAGCACACCCCTTACGCCCGGTGGTCACAGTTGCCGGCAATGGGCTCTCTGCCTCCGTACTCCAAGAGCTCGAACGCGCGCTCTTGGACCACGAATTAATCAAAGTGAAGATTGCCGTGGGTGACCGCGTTCAGCGAGAGGCGGTAGTGGCGGCACTGTGCGAGCAAAGCGGTGCCCAACTGGTACAGCGCATTGGCAATATCGCGACATTAGTGCGCCGTAATCCTGCAGCGGATCCAAGAAAGTCCAATCTGCAAAGAGCCCAGTCCTAGGTAACGTTCGAGCATTCATGGCCGAAATCGTTCAATTTCCGACTCGACAGAGACAGGCTTTTGATTTTCTCGAGCGGGAACTCGCCGCGTTGTTGCAGTCCAAAGGCGCTGATGAGGCGCTGATCGAGTTCGCTACCACGACCCTGACTGAAGTCTACGATGAACTGGTGCGCAACTCGGACTGTCAGTTTGAAGTTCGCTTACCCCAAAACCTGAGTGAGCCGGAAGCACTTCAACTGAGAGAAGACATCACCGCAGGAATAGAAAAGCTCAGGCGGGAACATCATGATCTGACTTTAAAGCTGGCAGCGCGGTTGGTGCTCACAGAGCTGCGGCTGTTTCAGCACGAGCGCACAGATTGAGCATCACACTGCGGCGGCAATTTGGAAGGTAAGCCATGCCGCAAGCCAAGCCAGACATAGATAGGCCACCACCATGCGCACCGCCAAACGCCAGGAATTGGCCTCCCGCGCCAAAATAGCGACGGTGGAAATACACTGCAACGCGATTGCGAAAAAAACGAGGAGCGCTAATCCCGAACCCAGAGGCAGCGCGCTGGCCTGAACCTGCTCCACCAACGGCAAGATGTTGTCCTCCGCCCCCTCGATGCCCATGATCGTGCCCAAGGTGCCAACAAACACCTCCCGCGCGAGAAAGGCGCTGACGATCGCAACGCCGTAACGCCAGTCCAGTCCCAACGGCTGGAAAACGGGTTCTATCCACTTGCCAATCGTCCCCAGCCATGAGGCACCCAGATCCGCGCCCTGATTGGGAAAATAACCCAGCACCCATACAATCACCGTAACGCTCAAAATCACCAATCCGGCCTTGGTGACAAAATGTTGGGCTCGCTGCACCGATTTACGGGCAATCGGTATCAGGGCTGGCAGTCGGTAGGCCGGCAACTCCATCATAAAAGGCATCTGCGCTTCGCCGGCGCTCACCCGATTCACCACGCCGGCAACCACTAGGCCACAAACGATACCCAAACCGTAGACACAGAAAAGCGTCAGACCCTGCCAACCGACCAAACCGCCCAATGCGGTCTCTCTGGGGATAAAAATTGCGATCAACAATGTGTAAACCGGCAATCGTGCTGAACATGGCATCAAAGGAATCGCGAGGTAGGTCAGGAATCGGGCGCGTGGAGACTCGATCGAGCGCGCAGCGTAAATCGCGGGAATGGCGCAGGCGACCCCAGACAGCATGGGGATAAAACTTTTTCCACTGAGGCCAAAAAACCGGAGTGGCTTGTGACAGATGAGAGCAGCGCGCGCGAGGTAACCCGAGTCCTCCAGTAAACCAATGACAAAGGTCAGTACAAAGATTTGCGGCACAAAAACCAAAAAAGCACCGATCCCACTGAAAATGGCGTCCGCTGTGAAATCACGAACAATGCCCTCGCTGAGGAACGGGAGCATCCAACTGCCGAGCCCCGCGATCGCCGCCTCCACGGCATCCATTGCCGGGGCCGACCATGTGAAGATTGACTGAAACAAAACCAGCATAATAAGGCTGAAGGAGAGACCACCCGAGAGTGACCCCAAAAAAAATCGATCCAGGCGTGATTGGATCAGTAACAGTTGATCCGCGGGCGCACCGAAGCGCTCTGCCAACTGATGCGCCTCCGCATACAGCGCTTGATCAGCGGATTCGTCGTCCTGAGCCAGCAGGGCGGGCTCTGGAATCGGGTCGGCTGAAGCCTCGCTGGTGATGCCTGAAGCCAGACGCTGCAACACCTCAGGCAGGCCCTCACCTGTCCGTGCCGATACCACCAACACTGGGGCACCAATGCCTGCTGCAAGTCCCCGCGCATCGATGGCGAGGTTGTGTCGTGCCAGTATGTCCCCCATGTTGGCCAGCACTGTGACCGCCTTACCGCGTTGGCGGCACTCGCGCACTACCTGCAAGCAAAAGAACAAACTCTTCTCCAGACGCGTCGCGTCTACGACGCACAAGACGTGCGCCACATCAGGGGCGTCCAACGCCTTGGCGAAATGATCAACCGCGATACGCTCCTCCTCAGAAATGGGTCTGAGGGAGTAGGTACCCGGGAAGTCGACCAACTCGTGCTCGGGCAGTGTTGACAGGCGACCCATGGAGAGATCGACGGTGATGCCCGGATAGTTGGCAACGCGGTGATTTAACCCCGTGAGTCGATTGAACAACGCAGTTTTGCCCGAGTTCGGCGTTCCGACCAAGAGTACTCGCGACATGAAGCTACTCTCTCGCCACGCTAACTAGCACCTGAAGTGCGAGCTCGCGATCCAGTGAATAGGTGGCATTGCTCACACGATAAACCCGCGGCGCTCCGAATCCGGGTTGATGCTGACAAACAATCCTCTCCCCCGTGTGAAAGCCGAATTCCAGCAATCGGCCGCGATAGCGCTCCGCCAGCGCGGGGGCAAAGCCGACCAGCACCGCCTCGGTGCGGGTCGGTAGCTCCCACAAATTCATCGTTTGGCTTTCAGCAACCACAGGGAATTCCCGCGAAAAAAGCGGATCATACGTTCAATGAGAATGATTTTCAGTAAGTCTAGAGGTGCTCGACAGTGTCTATCTCGTAAACCACATCACCACCGGGCGCATTGACGACAACCTCGTCGCCCTCAGATTTGCCTACCAACGCGCGCGCAATAGGCGAATTCACCGAAATCAGATTGGCTTTGGCATCGGCTTCGTCCTCACCGACGATCCGATATTGCACTGTCCTATCGTTATCAACATCGATCAGCGTGACCGTCGCGCCGAATATGACTTTACCCGTTGCCGGAATGGTCGCAATGTCGATCACCTGCGCATGGGACAGTTTGTGCTCGAGCTCTTTAATTCTCCCCTCGGCAAAACTTTGCTGCTCACGAGCCGCGTGGTACTCGGCATTTTCTTTGAGATCGCCGTGTTCCCGCGCCTCGGCAATAGCCTGTGTAATGCGCGGACGCTCTACTTTTTTAAGCCGCTCCAATTCCTCTCGAAGCGATCGCTCTCCCTGAACTGTCATCGGAACTCGGTTCATACCGCAATGCTCTCATGTAAATCCTGCAGGCGACGAACGGTGATGTCCGTCTCCTGTTCCAACGCCATACACACCGCTTCGGCCGCGGCCAACGTCGTGGTGTAGAACACCCTATGTTGCTCGGCACTCGCCCGAATCGATGCCGAGTCCATGATGGCACGGCGGCCTTCCGTCGTGTTGATAATCATGGCCGCTTCGTCGTTCTTGATCAAATCCACAATATGCGGTCGCCCTTCTGCCACTTTATTGACCCTGCGGACCGAAAGGCCTGCGTCCTCCAGCGCGTTAGCAGTGCCGCCCGTCGCGGCCAGATCAAAGCCACGGGCTACCAGTCGCCGCGCCACAACAATGGCCGCGGCCTTGTCCGCATCGCGGACACTAATCAGACACAAACCTGAGGTCGGCGGATCATCGCCCGCCCCCAGCTGCGCTCGGGCAAATGCCGCCGCGAAGGTCTCACCGGTTCCCATGACCTCTCCCGTCGACTTCATCTCTGGTCCCAAAATGGGGTCGGTGCCAGGAAATTTATTAAAGGGCAACACCGCCTCCTTGACGCTGTAGTAGGGAGGCACAATCTCTCGCGTAACCCCCTGGCTGGCCAGGCTCTGACCCGCCATGCAGCGCGCCGCCACCTTTGCCAAAGAGACACCCACCGCCTTGGAAACAAACGGCACAGTGCGTGATGCACGCGGATTCACTTCGATAACGAAAATCTCTCCATCCTGCCAGGCAAGCTGCACATTCATTAGCCCACAAACACCCAGCTCCAGCGCCATCTTCCGGACCACGTCACGCATCGCTTCCTGAACATCGGCAGGCAAGCTGTAAGGCGGTAGCGAGCAGGCAGAATCGCCAGAATGCACGCCCGCCTGCTCGATGTGTTGCATGATGGCGCCGATGACCACTTGCTCGCCGTCGCTCACCGCATCGATGTCGACTTCGATGGCGGCACTCAGAAAACGGTCGAGCAGTACCGGCGCGTCTTCTGACACCTTTACAGCATCGTTCATGTAGCGCAGAAGATCCTCTTTGCGGTACACGATCTCCATGGCGCGACCACCCAACACATAAGAAGGCCTCACCACAAGGGGGTAGCCGATCTCTTCAGCGGCGGCAACCGCTTGTTCGACACTGCGTACCGTTGTGTTGGCCGGCTGTCGCAGAGACAGACTCTGAATCATTTTCTGAAAGCGCTCGCGGTCCTCGGCGCGATCAATCTGATCCGGTGTTGTTCCGATAATGGGAACCCCTGCCGCCTCGAGCGCGCGTGCAAGTTTCAGAGGCGTCTGGCCGCCAAATTGCACGATAACGCCAACGGGTTGCTCCAGCGCAACAATCTCCAACACATCCTCAAGGGTTACCGGCTCAAAATAGAGTCGATCAGAGGTGTCATAGTCCGTTGATACCGTTTCGGGATTACAGTTGACCATGATGGTTTCATAACCGTCCTCGCGCATCGCTAGCACCGCATGGACGCAGCAATAGTCAAACTCAATACCCTGACCGATACGGTTAGGTCCGCCACCCAAGACCAGGATCTTTTTGCGGTCACTCGGTGCTGCCTCGCACTCCTCCTCGTAAGTGGAGTACATATAAGCCGTGGATGAAGCAAACTCAGCCGCGCAGGTATCCACCCGCTTGTATACCGGCCGGATACCGAGCGACCATCGACGCTCACGAATCGCGCTCTCGGTAGCCGCCAGCAAATCCGCTATGCGCCGGTCAGAAAATCCGCGGCGCTTGAGTCCCCACATCAGTAAGTGATCGATATCGTCAGGTCCTAAGCCCTGCAGTTGTGACTCCCAGTGAACGATGTCCTCGATCTGTACCAAAAACCAAGGGTCGATTCCCGAGTACCCGTAGATTTCCTCGAGCTCAAAGCCCGCCCGGAAAGCGTCAGCGACATACCAAATGCGATCAGCACCTGGATTGGTCAAACGATCCACCAATTCCGATCGACTGTCCGCGTCGGTCACCTGCATATGCGGTTCGAACCCAGCGGAACCCACCTCTAAACCCCGAAGGGCTTTTTGTAACGACTCCTGAAAAGTTCGGCCAATCGCCATGACCTCTCCCACCGACTTCATCTGCGTCGTGAGACGCGGGTCAGCCGTAGCGAATTTCTCGAAGGCAAAGCGCGGGATTTTTGTCACAACATAGTCGAGCGCAGGCTCAAACGAAGCGGGGGTCACGCCGCCCGTAATATCGTTCTCAAGTTCGTCGAGTGTGTAACCAACTGCTAACTTAGCCGCCACTTTCGCGATGGGGAAACCTGTCGCTTTGGACGCCAGGGCAGAGGATCGAGACACACGGGGATTCATCTCGATTACGACGAGCCGGCCTGTGTCCGGGCACTGCCCAAACTGCACATTGGATCCCCCGGTCTCAACGCCTATCTCGCGCAACACCGCCAGAGAGGCGTCGCGCATGATCTGATATTCCTTATCAGTCAGGGTCTGTGCGGGAGCAACCGTGATGGAATCTCCCGTATGGACACCCATGGCATCGAAATTCTCAATCGAACATACGATGATGCAGTTGTCGTTTTTATCCCGAACAACCTCCATCTCATACTCTTTCCAGCCGATCAACGATTCATCAATTAGTAGCTCGCTGGTCGGCGATAACTCTAGCCCTCGCAAGCAAATCTCTTCGAATTCGTCACGGTTATAAGCGATGCCACCGCCCGACCCGCCCATGGTAAACGAGGGTCGAATAATGCATGGGAAGCCTATTTCCTGATGTACTGCCCACGCCTCCTCCATGCTGTGTGCCAATCCCGCACGGGGCGTCTCGAGCCCAATACGACGCATAGCGATATCGAATTTCTCCCGGTCTTCAGCTTTATCGATCGCCTCTTTGGTGGCACCGATCATTTCGACATTAAAGCGCTCCAACACCCCCTCTGCCGCAAGTTTGAGCGCGCAATTGAGTGCCGTTTGTCCGCCCATGGTCGGTAATATCGCGTCAGGACGCTCGCGCTCTATGATGCGCGCAACAGTCTGCCACTCGACCGGCTCTATATAGGTGGCGTCGGCCATAGCAGGGTCGGTCATGATGGTAGCGGGATTTGAGTTGACCAGTATTACCCGATACCCCTCTTCCCTGAGCGCCTTGCAGGCCTGCGCCCCGGAGTAGTCGAACTCGCAGGCTTGCCCTATCACGATCGGCCCGGCACCAATGATCAAAATACTCTCGATATCTGAGCGTCGCGGCATGGTCTAGCTCACCTGTTTCATCATGAAGCACGCTCCATGGCCTTGATGAAGGGATCAAACAGCGCCGCGGCATCGTGAGGGCCCGGACTGGCCTCTGGATGTCCCTGAAAACTATAGGCGGGGACGTCATTGCGGGATATTCCCTGAAGCGTGCCATCAAACAACGATCGGTGGGTCACCGTCAGGTTTTTGGGAAGCGCTTCCTCAGACACGGTAAACCCGTGATTCTGACTGGTCACCATGACCGTGCTATCTGCCAGATTCTGTACCGGGTGATTGGCACCGTGGTGCCCGAACTTCATCTTCTCGGTGGTGGCGCCGCTGGCCAATGCGAGAATCTGATGGCCCAGGCAAATACCAAATAAAGGAATCTGCCGCGCCATGGCTGCGCGCGCCAACTCGATAGCATATTCGCAGGGCTCGGGATCACCGGGACCATTGGAAAGAAAAATACCGTCAGGCGCGTACGCGAGCACCTCGTCGAGCGTTGACTGGGCAGGCACCACCGTTACACGGCAACCGAGATCTACCAAAATGCGCAAAATATTGCGCTTCACACCAAAATCCAGTGCAACGACATGGAACCGAGACCCCGATGGCGGTGGCTGGTCTGTCGTTGCTCCCAATTGCCACGTGCCCTCTGTCCAGGGGTAAGGAGCCTTCGTTGTCACCTCTTTGGCGAGATCCAACCCCTTAAGCCCACAGAAAGCCCGTGCCTTTGCCAATGCGTCAGCTTCATCGGGGTCCGACCCGGCAACAATGCAACCGTTCTGAGCGCCATTGTCTCTTAACAGGCGGGTCAACCTTCGGGTATCAATATCAGAGATGGCGACGATGTTTTCGGACAAGAGGTAATCACTGAGACTTTGCTCTGAGCGAAAGCTCGACGCGATCAAGGGTAAATCCCTCACGATGAGACCCGCAGCTTGAATGCCGTTCGACTCCTGATCAGCCGCATTGATTCCCGTGTTGCCAATGTGCGGATAAGTCAAGGTGACGATCTGACGGCAATAAGAGGGGTCTGTCAGGATTTCCTGATAACCGGTCATGGCCGTATTAAAAACCACCTCCCCCACCGTGCTGCCCACAGCGCCAATGGATCGGCCGCGAAAAACCGCGCCATCTTCCAAAACGAGGACAGCGGAATCAGACAAAGAGACCTCCCAGTCGTTATCGCCAAAGGGTTGAAACAGGTGCACGGTCAGGCCGGGCTGAGTTCACCCTGTGGTCGCAAATCGCAAACTTAGACGCGTGATGGGGCTGACGCTAACCCCGCGCGGGCTGGGTCTGCAGTCTACGGCAAAGGGCTTGGCCTGTCTATTTTTTGCGGGTCATCCCACCCATTGCTGATGTCGGTTACACTGCGCGCCCCTTCGCTCAGGAAACCACCTCATGTCACTGATAGAGCGCTACTTTGCGGGCAAGACCGCCGCCATCTCCGGCGCCGGAGACGGGATTGGCAGAGCGCTCAGCCAGCGTCTGAATGCCGCCGGCTGTCACCTTTGGCTCTCTGACATCAACCCCGAAACGCTCGCTGAGACCTGTGCGTCGCTGGATGACGCTCGCGGGCGTGTCACATCTCAGGTGGTGGACTGCGGCCAACGCGACGCACTGTTCTCATGGGCGGAGGCTGTCAGCGAAGATACCAATCGCCTCGATGCGCTCTTCAACAACGCCGGGGTCGGCTACGGCGCGCGGTTTGCCGACTCCAGCGAAAAAAACTTTGAGTGGCTGATCGATATCAACTTTTGGGGGGTGGTTCACGCCACCAGGGCGTTTCTGCCACTTCTGAAGCAGTCCGAACGCGCCCACCTCGTGAATATCTCATCGATCTTTGGCATGGTGGGCATCCCAACACAAAGCGCCTACAACGCCGCCAAATTTGCGGTCCGCGGTTTTAGTGAGTCCCTGCAGGCGGAGTATATGAACTCGAACTTGTTCGTATCGAGTGTTCATCCCGGTGGCGTGCAGACCAACATCGCGCGGTCTGCCCGCACTGATGGCGCGGGCAATATGGCCGATGCGGATGAGCGGGATCAGCAGTTCAGGCGCCTCGCCAAAACAACGCCGGAGCGCGCCGCGGACATCATCCTGCGCGGCACCGCCCGAGGTAAACGCAGGATCATGGTCGGCTGGGATGCGTGGTTGATACTGCAGCTCACGAAAATCCTGCCCACCCGTTATCACTGGGTCACCGCCCGGGTCGCCGATGACTGACATCGTCGCCACCGGCTCGCTGGCGGGCACGGAGCGATTGGATCGTCAGTCTCTGTTCCTGCTTTTTATTGGCCTTTTCGCAACGGCCATCGGCCAGGCCTTTGTGTTCGCCATCCTCCCTCCGCTGGGGCGGTCAGTGGGCCTCGATGAAGTTCGTATCACCGCCATCATTTCGACATCAGCGCTTGTGTTCACGCTGGTCGCACCCTTTTGGGGACGTTTCTCGGACAAGGTTGGTCGCAAGCCTGTCATTCTCATTGGGCTCATGGGCTACTGCATTGGTTCGCTTGCCTTTGCTGTGCTGTTCTCACTCGCGGGGGATGGCGTCATCACTGGTATCACGCTCTTCATCATCGCCTTGATCATCCGCTCGCTTCAGGCCGCAACCATGTCGGCCACCAGCCCTGGCTGCACTGCTTACGCGGCGGATCACACCGTGGCACGGTTCCGTATCAAGACGCTGGCTCGACTTTCCAGTGCCAACAGCATCGGGATGATCATGGGACCGGTGATGGCCGGGCTGGTTGCCGGACTCGGCCTATTAGCACCACTGGTGGTCGCATCGCTCATGTCGGGATTGGCCGCGGTCATCATCGGCCTGAAACTCTCGAAAGGCGTAAAGCCGCGAGCCACTCAGACCCAGCCCCGTCGCCTCGGCTACCTTGATCCCCGTATGCGGGTCTATCTGTTCTCCGCGATCGGCGCTTTCACCGGTTTTGCCATGGTGCAACAGACGCTGGCCTTTCGATTGCAGGACGTTCTGAATCTCTCAGGTATCGAGACCGCGCAGTACACGGGCTGGGCGATGATGGTGTCGGCGGCCAGCTCCCTGTTCATGCAAATCGTGATCGCGCAGCGTTTCGCCGGGCCAGCCATTCAACTTGTGCGCTGGGGGGGCGGCCTGCTGTTGGTCGGCACCGTGATCATCAGCGCGCTGGACAGTTGGGAGGCAGTGCTGACCAGCATGGTGCTGATCGGCGCGGGCCTGGGACTGCTGATGCCTGCCGTCGCCGCCGGTGCGTCGCTGGCCGTTGGGCCGGAGGAACAGGGCGGAGTATCGGGGCTGGTGAGCGCCTGCCCCGCCGCAGGATTTGTCTTAGGCCCTATCAGCGGTGGCTTTCTCTACCAGTATTACCAGCCCGCGGCGGGCTGGGGCGCGGTGTTGATTCTGCTCATCGTCTTCGCAGCGACGCTGAGGCCCCGCAAAGATCCTGTGCTATCGCAGACTTGAGCTTGCGAGGATCCTAGAGATCTCGCTCCAGACACCCAAGGGCGAGAAGCATCAGCATCTTGGCCGGCCAGGGGGAGCGTGTGCCATTCATGGGAGATCTTCTGCAGAGCCCTGAATCTGATCAACCACTCGCAGCAGGGCAGTGGCGATTTCAACGGGAACCTCCTCTTGCAAAAAATGGCCCCCTTGGGTCTCGGTGACAGACGCTTTTGGAAAGAATCGCTTAATCGCCGGCAGGCCTAAAGCCAAAATCGGGTCTCGCATGCCCCAGACAATTTCGGCCGGGATATTCAGGGTCTGGACGTAGTCCGCAATCATTCTCATTGCTGGAGTGCTTGGGTGGTTGGGCCCATCGGGCACCATGCGCATCATCGCCAATGGCGCTTTTTTGTTGCCGCTCTCTACTACAGGCCTGCCATAAAGATCCGCTACGTCGGCTGGGAATTGGTCGGGGTCTCCCTGCAAGCGATGCATGCCATCAAATATGGGGAACAAACCCTCTAGTAGCAGCTCGCCTAGGAGCGGATTTTTTACTACGGCATGGGGGATGGAGAGGTTGATATCTCTAGTTGGTGCACCGAACCCGGTATTGAGCAAAACGGCCCCCTTGATTAAGTCTGGCGAGAGAGCAAGTGCGCCCATTCCTACGGGTCCACCCCAATCCTGCCCCGAGTAGACGAGCTCGGTGAGCTTCAACTGGGTCAGCACACCGTTTATCCAACGCATGTGGTTGGCTACCGTGTGTTGGCTCGCAGGCACCTTGCTTGAAAAGCCGAGGCCGACCATGGTCGGCATGATTAGGCGGAGCCGATCCTTAGGTAGTTCCTTTGCAATCTTGCGGTATAGAAATCCAGAGGTCGGATTACCGTGTTGCATAAAGACAGGGAACCCGGTCCCAACTTCAAGGACATGTACTTTGATCCCCGGCTCAACCTCGACGAAGTAGCTCTTGTAACCCTCGGTAAGATGTTTCGCTGCATACTGCGGCAACGGGAACGCCTCAAACGTTCCTGCATTTAACGT
>Ga0255754_10001366_pt1 | contig 19039 bp, 16 predicted proteins | sample 101ome_22_FD_179954 | JGI IMG/M metagenome (GOLD analysis project Ga0255754, IMG submission 179954) | Coastal salt marsh microbial communities from the Groves Creek Marsh, Skidaway Island, Georgia - 101412BT metaG (version 2) | ecosystem: Environmental > Aquatic > Marine > Intertidal zone >... | reverse complement strand
CGACTCGAATAATGTTTCAAAGCTACCTTCGCCCGGCAACGGGCGAATTATGACTTCACAATCTGAATAATATTAAAAGCATATGCATTCGCATATGCCTTATTAGTATTATAATCAAGAACAAATAATACGTGTTGAGTGTTAACGAAAACACAGTTGAACGTAGTTCAACTAATAACATATAAATAGTAATATGAAACTGTCTGACTTAATATTCGAATCACAAATTCTTTTAGAAGATAAATTTGAAATACGTAAAAATCCTAATGGAAAAACATGGGGTGTGTACAACACAACTGTGACTCCAAATGTTTTGATTTCAAGTCATAAAACTAAAAATCAAGCAAATATCAAAGCAGATCAGTTGAGAAACCCAACACCCCCTAAACCTCAAAGTGATAGTGGTAGTAAATCGTCTAAAGGTGATAGAAATAAATCTAAAATCAAAACACCTTCTAAAGTATCGTCACCTAGTACAAAATTAATGCCTGGTGTTCATCAAGTAGGTGCAGATAAATGGACAGTTTTCTTACCTGATGGCAAATCTACTGTTGATTTAGAAAACGGCAAGGATGCAGAAAAACTAGATAGATATATGAAATCTCTAGTTGACAAGGGAACTAGTGCAGACGAAATTACAAAACAACTAAGAAGTAATCCTAGCGGATTTTTAGCAGAAGCAGACCTTGATAAACCTGAAAAGGTTGGAAAGGTAAAAAATAGTGCAATTAAACGCAAAATTACCCAAATGTCTGTAGATCGTTTTATGAAAGAAATAGATGCTCGAAGAGCAATTGCTGGATTTCAAAATACTGGAATAGGCAAATGGGTTTCTGGATTTGGAAAAGGTTTAATAAAATTTGCTTCTTTAAAAATTGTAGGTGTTGCAGGAAACACATTAGCTTTGTTTTTTGGAACTGCTAATGCGTTATCTCAAATTGAAGTAGAAATGATACAAGCACAAGGCAATCCGCAAAAATTAAAAGAATTAGAAGAAGAAGCACGTATTGTACAAGGCCAAGCTGTAATATTGTTTTCTGCATTTGTTATTGCACTACTTAAAGACATAAAAAGTTTGAAAAAACTTACAAACGGTTTTAGAACAGCAATAAAAGCAGCAATTACTGGTTTAGGTATAGCTGCAGGAGCAGTAGGAGGAGCTGTAGGCGGTTCGGCTTTACCAGGTGCAGGTACTGTTGCTGGCGGTGCTGCAGGAGCAGCAGTTGGCGGCCGTGCAGGAAGAATTTTAGGAATTTTAGCCGGCGAAGCAAGTACTTACGTATTCTTTTTCATTTTAGCAATACCTGCTGTACAAAGATTTGTTGCACAGTTACTTCAGGATTGGTGGCTAGGAGATGCCTTTGGTTTCATAGGCGGAGGTTTAGATAACTTACTCGAATTAGCAGATAATGCTTTTGATGGCAGATTTGGAACAGGATTTTTAGCTGACAAATTAACAATAGATGCTATAAAAACCGAAGGACCAACTGGAGAATACTATTCAGATAGCGAATGGGCTAAAAAAGTATTTGGAGCACTGCTTTTTCCTGAAGGAGACGAAACCAAATTTGTTCCCTTTATACCAGAACAAAAACGTGAAGATTTGTTAAATTCAATTATGGCACCAGAACAAAAACAAACATCTCAAGATGCTGCTGACACTGCTATATCTAATAAAATGGACAGTGATAATGCAGCAGCACAACCGCAGCCTGCAACTGTGTAATTACAGCAAAGGCATTTTTGAGTTTTTTGTATTTTCAATATTTTCTTTGATAATATTTGACATAACTTCTTGATCTTCAATATCTGTATCGTAGAGTAATTGTTCAATAGTGACGCCACCTCGCATGTACCACGCAAGTCTATAACACCCTTCTTTTATTTGTTTAATTTCATTTTCCATATCTTTGGCTAACGATAATATTTGGGTGTCGTCTAGTTTCGATAGCCTTATGCGAAAAAATTTGATTGATCCAGTGAAACTTTGATCTTATCTTCATAGCCGCACTTTTCGCATTTAATATCTTCAGTGGGTATTTCCCATTCTGTAATATTTTTTTCTATTTGTGCTTTTATAGCATGAAAAAATTTTACGTCTTGGTTGTTTAAAAAATTAACAATTTCTTGTTTGTCAGTTTCAATTTGTCCGTCAACTTCGATTGATCTTACTTGATCTAAAATACTTAATACTGTAAGTTCGTTTATTTGATCAATAATACTTTGAATTACTTCTTCTTTTTGATCTTCATTTTCAATATTTGGAACTTGAAAATTCAATGCTCTTTGAAATCCGGTTTGTTTTTTCTGTATTTCGTTCCACTGTCTATATGTCAAAGGATGTAATTTTACAGTAAAGTTTTCATACACAACTGTGTCATGATAAGTTTTTATTGAAAAATTATCTAAGTAACGCTGTAGATCTACATCATAAGCATTATCTTCAGAACATTTTTTACAATTATTACTAACTGTCATTGATTGACCATACGAAGCTATTCGTATTGCAATTAAAATACTATCAGTATCAATTGTGCGTATATTCCATGGATCTAAAATAGCAGGAATGCAACTTTTTACATTTCTAACAGTTGCTTCGCCGTTAACCATAGCATCTGGTGTTTTAAATCCAATTTCATCGTTTGCAGTCATACTAAAAACTGCTAATGAAGTTGAAGTTCCATCAGCAACAATACTTTCATCATACCACTTTCCTTGACTTGGTAAGTCAATATAAAGTTTTGGTTGTCTTTGAAACTGTCTTAATGGACTTTGAGAGTTTTCCATGTGTTTTTCCTATAAGGTAAATACTATAGTATATTTATTGTATCATAATCTAGGAGTATTTGGATTTGGCTGAACAAAATGCAGCAGGTTTATTTGGAGACGGTTTAGATTTCCTCAAAAAACAGCTCTCAGGAACTGCTAATACTGCTATTGGTTTAGGTGGTGCGCTTCTTACTGGGCAACAACAACTAAGTGCATACTCCGGTGCTTTAGAAAAAAATACCAAAGCCTTTGGCGCAATGGGCGGTGCAGTTGGTAAAGTTGTTGATGGTTTAACACGATTTGCTGAAGACAGTCTTGCTGAATACCAAGCACTTACAACAGTTGGTGCTACATTTAACAAAGAAATTAAAGATGTTAAAGTTGCAGCAGCAGAATTAGGAATGTCTGTAGAAGATATGACTAATTTTATACAAAACAATGCTACTGCACTAAGAGCTTTTGGCGGAACTACTGATCAAGCAATAGCACGTTTTAAAGCACTGAATACTACTGTTCTTGACACACAAGAATTAGGTATGGAACTGCGTAGATTAGGTTTTACAACAAAAGATATTTCAGAAGGTCTTGCACTGTTTGGAGAACTTACTGAAAGTAATGCTAGAAACGAAACTATGACTCTGCGTCAGCAAGCTGAGTCTGCTAAAGATTTAATGCAAGAACTAGACGGTCTTGCAAAACTCACAGGCAAAAACAGAAAAGAACTTGCTGACGAAATGAGAGCACGTAGACGCCAAGGTGACGTAAATGCGTTCTTAATGGGTAAGAGTGCGGAAGAACAACAAGCATTTATGACCCAATTAACAACAATGCAAGAAACAATGGGTCAAGATGCTGCTGATGCTTTTGTTGACATTGCTCTTAGAGGAGCTCCTACAACCGAAGCAACCAGGAATGCTATGCTTGCTATGGGCGACGGTGCTGATGTATTGTATACTGCTGCACAACAATTCAACAGCGGAGAAGTTGAAGCATTTACGCAATCAATGATAGATGCTAGAGGTGCAGCATTAGATTATCAAGATACCGAAGAGTTTAGAAATACAGCTATATTAGGTGGAGTAACTGGCGTTTCAAAAGGTTTTGCAGACGCAAGTAAAGCTGCATTTGATTTTAAGAAAGGTATTGACGCAGAGAAAGAAGGACCTGGTGGCGCTGCTGCTGCCGAAGCAGAAATTAGAAAGTCAATTCTTCAAGAACAAGAAAGACAGATGAAACAAACAACTGGTATTTTCGATAAAACTATGGAAATACAAGAGAATTTAAGACAAGTAACCAGTGCAGTTATGTCTGAGTCTATTCAACAGATTGAAGATGTAGCGATAGCAGGATTGGAAAAATTCCAAAGTGCTTTACCTAGTAAAGAAGAAATAATTTCTGGTATAAACAAAGGTATAAACAGTTTATTTGATGTTGCTCAAATGGAAGACCATAGAAATAACACAAATGGTTTCCGCACAGATTTACTTAGTAAAACAGATGAACAAACTGAAACGATTAAAGCTACTGGTGCAAAAGTTATAAATTCAAATGTTGAAGGAGCAGAAACAACAAAAGAAGCAACTGAAACAACAGCAAAACAAACCCAAGAAAAAGTTTTAACTGCTCAACAACAATTAGAAAAAGCACAAGCAGATATTGCAAAATTAACCAGTGAAGGATTCACTGCAATGGATCCTCCAATGCGAGCAGCACAGGAAGCAGCAGAAAGAGCTGCAAAAGGTGTAGAAGCATTAGCAAAAGCACAAGAATTTACAAACAAAAAACTTGCATCATATAAAGCTGATCCTTTGAATTTTAGAGGCGGATTTGCCGAAGGCGGTAATATTCCAAAAGGTGGATATGGACTAGTTGGAGAAGCTGGTCCTGAATTTGTTTCTGGTCCAGCAAATGTAATGAGTGCAAGAACAAGTATGGGTGTTATGCAAACATTAATGAAAAGCATTAGAGGCTTAGATATGAATGTTCAAGAAGTTCAATCTGCAATGCAAAATAGCATAAGTACTAATAATGAACCTAGCTTGGGTGCTATAGAAAGTAATAAAAAATTAGATACTATGATTAGTCTTTTAGGACAACTAATACAAGTTGAGAATATGGCTGTAGGGACACAAAGTAGACAGTTGAAGGCAACAAAAGGATTAACTGGTAATATGTTGAGAGGTGTATAAATGAGTTGGAAGAAATACTTTACTCCAGTTCCAACTGCGGACAATAGAAATGGTAGTTATTCGCCATTTAGCTTAAAAGGCAACAACGGCGTAGGCCCTGCTGCTGCAAACTATTCCTCACACCTTCCAGATGTATATGTTGGATCTCCTAATCGTATCGAACGTTACAATCAATACAACACAATGGACAGTGATAGCGAAGTGAATGCTGCACTAGATATTCTTGCTGAATTTTGCACACAAAAGAATAAACAAAACGATACACACTTTAATATTGATTTTAAAGGAAATCCTACCAATAGCGAAATACAGGTTATTGGACAGTATTTGCAGCAGTGGTGCAAATTAAACAAGTTTGAAACACGTATGTTTAGAACTATCCGTAATGCATTTAAGTATGGTGATCAATTTTTTATTAGAGATCCTGAAACACAAAAATTGTTTCATGTTGATCCTAGTCAAGTTACAAAGATTATTGTTAATGAAAGCGAAGGCAAAAAGCCTGAACAGTATGTTGTTAAAAATTTAAACTTTGCATTTGAAGCATTAGAAGCAACACCATTAAACACTAATAACAGTTATGGTCCAGGCGGCACTAACGGTTATCAGCAAGTCAAGCAACAAGGTATGACTGGTAATAACCATACACCAAGTGGTAACACCAGTAGATTTGCACAAGAACACGACGAAACTTATGTAGATGCTAATCACGTATTGCATTTGAGCATGAGTGAAGGACTTGATCAAAACTATCCATTTGGCAACAGCCTGTTGGAATCAATTTTCAAAGTATACAAGCAAAAAGAGCTGCTTGAAGATGCGATTATTATCTATCGTGTGCAAAGAGCACCAGAACGAAGAGTATTCTACGTTGATGTGGGCAACATGCCTTCACACCTTGCTATGCAGTTTGTGGAGCGTGTTAAAACGGAAATACACCAAAGACGAATCCCATCCAAGACAGGTGGTGGCACAAATGTCATAGACAGTTCATATAATCCACTGTCAATTAACGAAGACTACTTCTTTCCACAAACTGCTGAAGGACGTGGATCAAAAGTTGAAACTCTACCGGGCGGTACTAACCTAGGAGAGATTGATGACCTTAGATACTTTACTAATAAATTGGTACGTGGCTTACGTATCCCAAGTTCGTACTTACCAACTGGAGCAGATGACGGCGCTTCACAATATAATGACGGACGTGTGGGCACTGCCTATATTCAAGAACTACGCTTCAACAAATATTGCGAACGTTTGCAATCCATGGTTGAAGAAGAATTCAATAAAGAATTCAAACTATTCTTGCAAAGCAAAGGCGCAAACGTAGACTTTAGTATGTTTGACTTGAGGCTAACACCTCCGCAGAACTTTGCAGCATATAGACAAGCAGAACTTGATAACAATCGTATTAGTACATTTACAGGTATGGCAGCTATACCATATATTTCAAATCGATTTGCACTAAAACGTTTCTTAGGACTTAGCGATGAAGAGATTGCAGAGAATGAACGTCTATGGCAAGAAGAAAATGATGAGAATCTAGTTGATTTAGTAAATGACGATATGGCAGGAGAAATGCGTGGTGCAGGATTGAGCGGTGCTGACCTTGCAGGGGACTTAGGCGGTATTGAAACTGACTTGGGCGGAGACGCAGGCGGCATTGACGGCGGCACAGGTGAAGGTGTAGACACAAATACAGAAACAGACTTAGGCGGCGGCGCACTAGGCGGCGACGAAACAGCACAAACTATATAAATACTAACATGATACTAAGAGAACTATATTACTTTAACAAAGAAACAATGGAACCAGAAGAGGACAAAACATACGATCCTCAAGCAGATACCAGTGTGTTAAAAGTTGACGACGATCGTAAAAGTCGTTTGACTCTTAAAGATATCAATCGTGCCCGCAAAGCAAGTGACGCCCACAGAGATCAAAAAGCAAAAGATCTAAATTATATCAGACAAATGTATGGATTAGCAGCACAAGCAGCACTTGGCGGAGTTTAATGGCAAACAAAATAGCGTTTGTACTGGGCAACGGTACTAGTCGCAAAGACATTGATCATCATAATTTAAAAAGATATGGAACAGTGTACGGTTGTAATGCACTGTTTAGAGAGTTTGCTCCTGACCATTTAGTATGTGTAGATACTAAAATGGTTACAGAAATCAATGATGCACAATATCAACACAAGCATAACGTGTGGAGTAATAGAAACAAACTAACAGAACGCACACCTGGTATCAAAATCATTGATCCAAACAAAGGTTGGAGTAGTGGACCTACAGCATTAATGATTGCAAGTCAACACGGACATAAAGTAATCTATATAATGGGCTTTGATTATGTTGGTATTGGTGAACAACAAGAAAAAGTAAACAACATATATGCAGGCACAAAAAATTACAAAGGGGTTAATGATAGAGCAACCTATTATGGAAATTGGCAAAGACAAACTATGATGTGTATAAATCAGTTTCCAAAGACTAAATACTATCGAATATTAAAGTCTATGAATGATTATATTCCTGATCATCTCAAAGATTTAACCAATTTATCGCATATCACAGTGGATGATTTTGCGAAAAATTTCCAATAATCAGTAAAATGGGCTGTTTTGACCCCATTTTACACGTATATTTTCTAAAAAGTGTAAATATAATAGACAGCCTTGACAATAAAGGAGAATGACATGACTGATCGCAATAAGTTTGAAGAAATGCTTGAGCGTCTCGTCAATGAAGACAGAGAAGGTGCAGAAGCATTGTTCCACGAAATCGTGGTAGAAAAATCAAGAGATATTTACGAATCACTACTTGAAGATGAAGAAGTAGAAGAAACAACTGATGAAGAAGTTGATGAAGCTACAGATGAAGAAGTAGATGAATCAGAAGAAGACCTAGACGAAGCAACTGATGAAGAAGTAGATGAAGCATCAGACGAAGATCTAGATGAGTCAGACGAAGAAGTTGACGAAAACTTTTTTGATATGGCAGAAGGTGACCCAGTAGACGACATGATGGGTGACATTGAAGACCCAGACATGGGCGGTGACATGGACATGGAACCAGAAATGGGTGACGACGACATGGGTATGGGCGACGAAGACGGTGACGTTGAAGATCGTGTAGCAGACCTAGAAGATGAGCTAGAAGCACTTAAAGCAGAATTTGAAGCCATGATGGGCGACGAAGAGCCAGGTGACGAAGAGCCAGCAGACGACATGCCAATGGACATGGACTCAGAAGAAGGTGACGACGAAGAAGCTGAAGAAGAAGCAATTGCTTTTGAAGACGAAGAAGTAGAAGAAGCAGCTGACGAAGAAGTAGAAGAGTCAAAAGCACCAAAGTCACAAACAGAAATCATGCGTGAGTACACAGATAAAGTCACAGCAACAATGGGCGACAACGGCGCAAACACAAAATCAACAGTTGCAGGTAAAAACGATATGGGCGGAACAACAGCAAATATCGCAAAAGGTGGCGACGGCGGAGCAGGCGGAACAGCAGGCGGCCTAGCACAACCATCAACAAAAGAAGATAACGCAGGGAATGTAAACGTTCCAGGCGCAAAAGGTGCTACTAAAATGGCATCGCAACCCGGCCATGGTGCCGAGAAAAAAGGTAAAGCACCTGAGCAAGATAGTTCAGCAGGCTCACCTTTAAATGGTGCTCCTAAAAGAGCAAAGTAAGGACTGAAGTATGAAACTACTAAACGAACATTTGAGTTTCGATGCTGCTAGAATGGTTGTTGAGTCTGCCAACGATGGTAAAGATCTTTATATGAAAGGTATTTGCATTCAAGGCGGAGTACGCAACGCAAATCAGCGTGTTTATCCCGTTAACGAGATTGGCAGGGCTGTCACCACACTCAACGAACAAATCAGTGGTGGCTACTCAGTGTTAGGTGAAGTAGATCATCCAGATGGACTTAATATTAATCTTGATCGTGTAAGCCATATGATCACAGAAATGTGGATGGATGGCCCAAACGGTTACGGTAAATTAAAAATTCTACCAACTCCGATGGGACAACTAGTTAAAACAATGCTAGAAAGCAGCGTAAAACTAGGAGTTTCATCGAGAGGTAGTGGTAACGTAAGCGAAAGCGGTAACGGTGAAGTATCAGATTTTGAAATTATCACTGTAGACGTTGTGGCGCAGCCAAGTGCGCCAGGCGCATACCCAACACCGATATACGAGCACCTTATGAACACCCGAGGCGGTTATAAGGCGTTCCAAACATCAAGGGAAGTTCAAGGCGATAAAAAGGCACAAAAATACTTAAAAGAGAGCTTATTAGAAGTAATAAGCAAACTCCGCTAACTAGGAGAGGATACAAAATGTTAGATGCACTAAAATCACTCTTCGAAAACACAGCACTATCGGAAGAAGTGCGCTCAGAACTAGAAGAAGCATGGAACGCAAAGGTGAAAGAAAATCGCCTGCAAGCGACTGCGGAACTACGTGAAGAATTTGCTAAAAAGTATGAACATGATAAAACAACAATGGTTGAAGCCATTGATGCTATGATGACAGAAAAACTTAGCGAAGAAATTGCTGAATTCCAAGAAGACCGCAAGCAACTAGCAGAAGCAAAGGCTAAATTTGCTATTGCACAGCGTAAAAATGCTAATCTTATGAAATCATTTGTTAGTGAAACACTAGCAAAAGAAATCAAAGAACTACATTCAGATCAAAAAGCAATGGCTGACAAGTTTGTTGCATTAGAAGAGTTTGTAGTAGAGTCACTTGCAAAAGAACTTGCAGAGTTTTACGAAGACAAAAAAGATCTTGCCGAAACAAAAGTACGTCTTGTACGTGAAGGCAAAGCTCATGTTGATAAAGTCAAAAAAGACTTTATTGAAAAAAGTGCAGCGTTGGTATCAGAAACAGTTGCAAAAGGTCTAAAAAAAGAGATCTCAGCACTGAAAGAAGATATTGATCAAGCACGTGAAAATGATTTTGGACGTAAACTATTCGAAGCATTTGCTAACGAATATCAACACTCATATCTAAACGAGAAGAGTGAAACTTCAAAGCTACTAAAAGTTGTTGGTGCTAAAGACAAACAACTAGCAGAAGCAAGAGAAGCAGCGTCTAAAGCAATCAAACTTGCAGAAGCACAAGCACATCAAAATAAAATGATCACTGAAAGTGCAAAACGCAAAGACACAATTAGCGATATGGTTGCGCCACTAAGCAAAGACCAACGTGAAATTATGGTAGACTTACTGGAATCAGTTCAAACAGACAGACTACGTTCTGCGTTTGACAAATACCTACCGGCAGTTATTGACGGTAAAGGTCCAGCAAAGCAAAAGGCAGTACTAGCAGAGGCAAAAGAAGTAACAGGCAACAGAACCCAAACAAATGACATCAAAGCAGACGTAGATCACAATGTGGTCGACCTAAAACGTCTTGCTGGACTATAAAGAGGAGAAACCAATGTCAGAACTATTAGAAAGTCGCTGGCACGATACAAAAAGCGCACTTCTTGAAGGCCTATCAGGCAATAAGAAAGCAGTAATGGCTTCAACACTAGAAAATACTCGCAAGTATTTGGCTGAAACTGCAACTGCTGGTGCTACATCTGCCGGTAACATCGCAACCCTAAACCGTGTGATCCTTCCAGTGATCAGACGTGTTATGCCAACAGTTATTGCAAACGAACTAGTTGGTGTACAACCAATGACTGGTCCAGTTGGTCAGATTCACACATTGCGTGTTCGCTACAGCGACACAGCAGGCTCAGGCGCATCAGGCGCAGTAGCTGGTGAAGAAGCACTATCACCATTCAAAATTGCAGAAGCATATTCAGGTAATGCATCAACAGCAAAAGCTGATGCAACTGCGGCACTTGAAGGTGAAGCTGGAAACAGACTAAGCATCCAGATCTTGAAACAGACTGTAGAAGCGAAAACACGTAAGCTATCAGCACGTTGGACCTTCGAAGCTGCTCAAGACGCTCAGTCACAGCACGGTATTGACGTTGAAGCAGAAATTATGGCTGCTTTGGCTCAAGAAATCACAGCAGAGATTGACCAAGAAGTATTGGCATCTTTGAAAACACTTGCAGGCACAGGTACAGACACATTCAACCAAGCAGCAGTTTCAGGTACAGCTACATTCGTAGGTGACGAACACGCAGCATTGGCAGTATTGGTCAACCGTGCAGCAAACAGAATCGCACAAAGAACACGCAGAGGCGCAGGTAACTGGGCAGTTGTATCACCAGCGATTCTAACAGTACTACAGTCAGCAACAACATCAGCGTTTGCTCGTACAACTGAAGGCACATTTGAAGCACCAACTAACACAAAAATGGTTGGTACATTGAATGGCGCAATGAAAGTGTACGTAAACACATACGCAGCAGATGATGACGTACTAGTAGGTTATAAGGGTACTTCAGAGTCAGACGCAGCAGCGTTCTACTGCCCATACATCCCACTAATGTCTTCAGGTGTTGTTCTTGATCCAAGCACATTCGAGCCAACAGTATCGTTCATGACACGTTATGGTTATGTTGAGCTATCAAACACTGCGTCATCTCTAGGTAACGCAGCAGACTACTTAGAGACAGTTGAAGTTAACACAGGTAACCTAAGCTTCTCATAAGTTTGAATTTACAAGTTATAAAATAGGCCCTACGGGGCCTATTTTTATGATAACTAATTGTATGGACATTAGTGTAGAAAAAACTCCAAAACAAAAACTAAGTCAATACGCAGTTGACACAGCAAGTAGTGTAAGTATAACACATTTGCCTAATTCTAATTTGACAAAAGTAAAAGATGCTGCTATAGAACTTAATGATCAAGCTGGCAGTGCAAAAGCAGTTGCACATATTGCAGCAAGAAATATCAAAAGTGAAAGCGAATTACACGAAAACTGTATTGCTATGCGTAAAGCAGGTGTTGACAAAGTTTTGCTAATTGGCGGCAGCACCTACGAAGGTAAAGTATATCAAACATTTTACGAAGTAAAAGATGCTATAGAAGATTACGGATTTGATATGTTCTGCGGCGTATATCCACAAAGCGAAACATACGGTAATATGGCATACACAAAGTATATGCATTTTAAAGGTGGTATAAGTCAGTTATGTTTCAATCCACGACTGTTAAACACTTGGGAAAAGAAAACACGTTTTGGCGTAGCAACAAATTGCACTCTAGAAGGTCTTTGGAAATATGCAAGATTGTGTGGACTTACCGATAGTGTTGCATACGCTGTAGGCAATTTACGTGGATTGACATATGTTAGTACAAAAGGATTTAACACAGTAAAATTTGTGAAAGATTTGAGAGATAATCCTATTCATCTTTATAACTTTGGCAAGTTAGATCAAACACTATTACAACTGGAGATGATGTAATGATAGTAACAGGACAAGTATATAAATTTATTGGTATACACGGATTAATACGTCCAGACGAATGGGGACAAAATAGAACTGATGTTTTGTTCAAAAAAGTAGAACACAATCTAAAATTAGGCGATAGAGTAGAGTACGAGCCAGTAGAAAAAAATGGCAGAAAACACGCAGAAAATTTAAAAAAAGTTGAACAAACTGGTTGACTTTTATTTTGTATATGTTATATTAAATACATAACAAAGACGACGGTCTGAGTTAGATAGTGCAAGGAAACGCTGCTTTACAGAGGCAGTAACTTGGCTAGTAGCTGTAGTGGCAGCGTATGAGCATGGAGACATGAAGATACGTATTTTGGAAGTAACTATCCGATGCTAGGCTCCGCTGAATTAATGGACAGGATCTGTTGAGGCGGTTGTTGGTAATCCTTAATCCAACCTATCATATATTATAGAGAAGGTCTGCTATATTTTAGCAGGCCTTTTTTTACGGACATTATAACCCATTTTATTTAATTTGATAAATACTATTGTCATAGAGAGAACCTCTAGATGAGGACTTATGCGGAAGACCAACCGCGTATTACTTAGAACGTAACAAAGGAGAAACAAATGGGACGTCCAGTAAATAAAAGAAATTTCGGAGATCCAGCTGACGCAACAAATATCACAGTACGTGCATATGTTGGCGGCGGAATTGACGAGCAAGCATACATTGTAGACCAAAGAGGAACAAACAAGTTCACAGTGTCAAACAACGGTGCTACAGCAACAGCAGTTTGCCGTTTGGTTAACAAAGCAACCGACAGTGTAGCAGCAGGCGAAATGGTTATCGAAGGTTTTGATGCAGGCGGAGTACGCAAAGTAATCAAAAAACTATTCAATAGAACAGCAGTAGATTTTGATAACAATCGTTATACTTGGGAACTAGAAGACGATTCAACAGATACAGTTTTACGTTTGACAGCTATTTAAGGAGCACTTAGATGGCTGAACGTTTTAATCGCATAGGTGCAGACAAATACACAATCGAAGTCAATGACAATGGAGAAATTGTTCTTGACACAGGTAATTCTGTAGGTAAAGTTACTGTAAAAGGTGATTTAGATGTATTAGGTGTAACAACAACTGTTGAATCAACAGAAGTTGCTATTGGCGACAAAACGTTCACAATAAACAAAAACGAAACTGTAGGTGGTATTAAAGATCTATTAGATGGATACAATCGTGCTGCTGGTATTATTATCAGCAGAGGTCCGGGAGAATTAGTCGACGCTAGAATGTTTTATGATGAAGACCTTGACGGTTATGATTCAGGAGGTGTAGACCCTGGAGCATTTTACTTTGGTTTAGGAAATGGCGAATACAAAGGTATTCACACAAGTAGTATCATAACTGATACAAATGAAGATTTGTACTTAATTGGACAAGGCACAGGTACTGTAACAGTTACGGGTGTAACCAATTATGAAAGACAAGTTTTCCTTTACGATAATCCAACTGATTTGCTTGATTTAGAAATTAACTTTGGTGCAGGTCCTGTACAAGCAGGAAAAAATAATGCATTGGTTAGTGCGAAAAGTTTAGTGGAATATGTTGACAGTTATCATACTAATTTCTTCCAAGCTAAAATTGAAAAAGATGATAGTAGTGTAGAAATTTTTGATGCTGATGTTGACGGCGGTGATACTAAAGTTGTAATAACATTAGATGGTGTAAATTATACAAACTTTTTTGACACTAGAGTTGAAATTGGCAACTTGAGATTTATTTCTGATCCAGGCGATGTAGGTGTTATTACAAGTAACGGTATTGATAGCGCAATCAGACTTAGAGGTAGCGGAACCGGACAAGTTGAAATTGATGGATTTCAAAACTTTTTGTTAGAATCAGATCCTGCAGGACCACCATCAGAAGGTATTACACTTTACAGTAAAGCATTAGGCGATGGCGGAACTGGATTGTATTTTACAAACCAAGACGGCACACAAGACGAATTTGTAAGCAGAAACAAAGCTCTGCTTTATAGTATAATTTTTTAAGGAATAAAGATGGCAATAGTAAATGCAACAATAGCAACAACTGACACAACGTTACTCACTGTTCCTCCTGGAAAAAAGTATGCACTAACTACACTACTAATTTGCAACAACGGTGTAAATGATGGAAGTGGAGTAAATGATACACAGGTGGATGTACATGTTATTCCAGATGGTCAATCGAAATCAGATGCTAACCGTATTATCAATGATTTACCAATTGATAGTGCAGATACATTTACGTTTTCAACTGAAAGATTAATTTTGGAAGAAGGCGACACGGTGGTATGTGTAGGTGCAAGTCCTACAGTTTTATCAGCAACATTGAGTTTTTTGGAAGTTTAAATGAGTTTTATAAAGAGACAGTCATTACATCAAAGGAAAGTAGGAGACAATACTTTTATATTGACCGCAGATGGCAATATAGAAATGAATCTCGACGAAGGCAAACAATTTAGAATTGACGCAGACGTTGTTGTTAACGGTAGTACATCGGGTCCTAAAACACAAAACATTTATTATGTTACCGAAGAAGGTAACGACAGCAACGACGGAAGAAGCCAAGATGCAAACGGAGCATTTGCTAGTATTAAGAAAGCAGCAGAAGTAGCACCTGAAGGTAGTTTAATTGTTGTTGCACCTGGTGATTATGTTGAAGATAACCCTATTACACTTAGAGACTTTGTGACTATTTCAGGACAAGGCGAATTACGTAACACAAGAATTTTTCCTAAGAACAATACAGATGATTTGTTCTTTATGGGCAACGGTTGTTATCTATTCCAAATGACCTTCAGAGGATTGCGTTATCCTGGTTGGTGTGCAAGAATCCGTCCAGGCGCACTTGTTACAACATCACCGTACGTACAAAACTGTACTAACATGAACGGTCCTTGGTTGAATGATGGAACAGAATTTATTCCGTTTGAAACAGTTCAAATTGAAGGTATCGAACCAGGTGCAAGACCTTTACAAGTTGCAGACTATCCAGATCTTCCTGTTGAAAAACAAGTTAATCTAACAGGCGGAGGCGGCGGCATACTTGTTGATGGCGACGAGTATGATCCTGCATCACTTGTATTCTCATTTGTTGCAGACGCATTTACACAGATTTCACAAGGTGGTATTGGTTTCCACATTACAAACTTTGGTTATACACAGATTGTTAGTTGCTTCTCGGTTTTCTGTAGTGTAGGTTTCCTAACTACCAAAGGTGGTTACCTAAGTATTTCAAACAGTGTTAGTGACTTTGGTACAGAAGGTGTTGTAGCAGATGGCTTCTATCCAATTGCATATACAGAAGCAGTTCCTGTACAAGATTATTTCTCAAAAGTAGCAAGTGTTACAATGGATTTTCCTGGCATTGGATATACCAGCGCACCAACTGTAACATTTGATCCTCCACTGAGTGCAGGCGGGATAACCGCACAAGGTACTGCACAAATTGACATCACAACAGGAACAGTTAGTGCTGTTACTATTGACAATCAAGGTAGCGGATATACCGAAATTCCACAAGTTAGATTCACTGGCGGCGGGGCAAGTGTAGATGCTACTGCTGATGTCAACTTGTCTACTAACAGCAGTATTGAACTTTCAAGTTTGAGAGACAAACCACAAACTGGTAGTATTATTAAGTTTGAAGGCGATGAAACATATTACTATATTACTGCTAATGAGATTACCGAAAATCCGTTTACATACAATGTTGAAACTTGTAAACGTGACGTTCGTAGAATCATTGATGCTGTAACTAGCGACATTGTGTTTGGTACATATTATCAAAGTACCGCAGCAGCAACAAGCTACTTGCGTAGTACAAGTAGAAAGGTTATTTTAGATCAGTTGGCTCCTACTATTTACGGTATTGAAGCAACTAGAGATGAGATGAAGGCTCTAACCGACAATCTCGCACTCAAAGAAGAGATTGATCAAAGATTTGCAGTTATTGTTGATACTTTGAACGCAGGCGACAGTAGTGCTACAGAATATTTAGGCAGTGACTACGCTGCTACTCTTAATGATTTAACCACTATTGACGGCGAAGTTATTGAAGCAAAAGACAATATTTTAGCCAATAGAGATTTTATCATTGAAGAACTTAGTGCGTACATCAATGATCAATTTACAGAATTAAGTTATAATCAAGCACAATATACAGACGATTTAACACAGTTACTAACTGAAATGTCTTATTATATTGCGCATGGCGGTACACATAATATTGTACGTGCAGCACAAGAATTTAGATATAGAGAACGTTTCAAAGCAATGATCCTATCTAGCTTTGAATATTTAAGAACACAATTTAAAAACTTGAGTTTTGTCACAGCAAATGGTCCAGCTACTGCCGCAGTAGACGAAACATTCAACACACTAATAAATGTTGTCGATGACGGAGATAGCTCAGGTATTACCAGTTTATATCCAACACACAGTGGATTTACACAAAACGGTGTTGATGCAAAAAATCAATTGCAAGCAAACAAAGATTTTATAATTGCTGACTGGGTTGCATACGTAGATCTCAATGGAGGCACAATTGAGTATGACCAAGCAGAATGGGAAGATTATGTTAGTAATTTAGTTGATGCGCTGTCATATGATATACTTTATGGCGGCAATACTGCTACTGTACAAGAAACAAAATATATCTTTAATTCGGCTACTTGGAGCGGATTTACAACTGCACAACTTGCAGTTATCGAAGATGCATTTGCTAGAGTTAGATTTATTGTACAACGTATTGTGAGAGGATTTACTGTTACAGCAACTTCTGGAAACGTAGAATCACAAGACTTTACAAGTGGAACAGCTACTCAAGTGGAAGCATCTACATTAGATGCATTAATTCAAAACTTAGAATTAATTATCAACGAACAAGCACTAACAAACTTAGCAACAAAAAGATATCCAGACATAAGTGAGGAACCTATTCCGCAAGTTGATGCGGCTAATCAAGTGCTTTCTCAAGTACCAAACTATATAGAAGATGCTATTGATTACAACAAGGCAAACAATCCGACACTAACATACGATGTTGAAAAATGTAAACGTGATGTAGGTTATATGATAGATGCAGTATACAGAGACGGGTTAGTTGATACAAATCATCACAGTATTACAGCAGCATTAAGTTATAGTAGAGCAAACGTTGCATACCTAAATACAGAACAAAGACCTGCAACTTTAGTAGCACTTAGACATGCAGCTGATTTAGCAATAGCAGCATCTAATGGTAGTGCAATTTTCCAAACTAAAATTACAAATTTATTCCAAGATATCTTTAACATTATTGAGTTTGATCAGCAACCAAGTGAAGGTGCTTTGTATCCATCACCTGGTCCTGCAAGCACAGAATTAATCAATGCACACAACCAAGTTGTTCTGAACAGAGCGTTCCTACAAGAGGACGTAGTTGCATTTATAAACAACAACAACTTTACATACGACCAAGCAAAGTGCGAAAGAGACACAGGTATAATTATTGACGGTGCGGGTTATGATGCACTGCTTGGCACAAACTATAATGCTGTAACCAACGGTTTAGCATATCAACGTGCAAACAGTGCAAAAGTGATTGCAGATCAGTTAGCAGAGACTGCCGCAGCATTATCATATGCAAAAGGCGAAGCAAGTATTGCAACAGCAAGTGATGCAGCAACTCAAACAGCAGTTGAAGCAAACTTTGATGAAGTAATTGATATTTTAAACAACGGTGTTGTAAGTACTGATACAGCAGCCGATCCATTAACATTTACCAATCCAACTGGTGCAACAGCAGCAACTATAGCAGCAAAAGATCAATTGCAAGCTAACAGAGACTTCTTAGCAGCAGAAGCAGTATCATTTATACAAAACAACTATCAAAACTTTTCCTACAATAGAGACAAGTGTGAGCGTGATATTGGTTTGATAATGGATGCAGTTGCACTTGACCTTACTTTAGGAACAAATTATAACAGTGTAACAGCGGGACTTGCATATCAAAGAGCAAGCAATGCAAATTTACAAGATAACCAATTAATTCAAACAAGTGCATCATTAAGAGAACTTAAAAAGCAACTTGTGCTTTTAGGACTAACAGATGTAGTTGAGCCGTTAGTAAGTGCTTCAGTTGATGAAGTTATTGACATTTTAGAAAATGGTAACCTAAGCACAGATGATGCAGCTGATCCTCTAGTGTTTCCAACACCTAGCACACTGCCTACAACTAATGCAGTAGAAGCCAAAGATCAATTAATTGCAAACAAAAATTTCATTATATCAGAGGTGATTGCTTGGATTGCAGTAAACTTTCCAAGTTTATCATATGATAGTGCTAAATGTGAGCGTGATGTTGGTTATATTGTTGATGCTCTATGTCATGACATTTTGTATGGTGGTAACAGTGCAACAATCACAGTAGCCAACAGTTATTTTGTAGATGGAGTGAGTCAACTAGGCGCACCTGCTGAAGAAGCAGCTACCGCAGCCGCATATGATAGATTGAGAGATATTATTGGTGATATATTAATTGAGTTACCTGTAGTTAAAAGTGCAGGCAACGGTGCTTTCCAAGATACTAGTGGAACTCCTGCTAGTTCAACAGAAGCTGACGATGCTGAAGGATTAGTTGACATTATAACACAAGTAATTAGAGATGGCAACTTAGATA
>Ga0255754_10001355_pt1 | contig 19098 bp, 15 predicted proteins | sample 101ome_22_FD_179954 | JGI IMG/M metagenome (GOLD analysis project Ga0255754, IMG submission 179954) | Coastal salt marsh microbial communities from the Groves Creek Marsh, Skidaway Island, Georgia - 101412BT metaG (version 2) | ecosystem: Environmental > Aquatic > Marine > Intertidal zone >... | reverse complement strand
GAAGCATATCCTCCGTCTCCGCATCGATCACCGTCGCGTGCGTCGTCGTCGCCCCTTTCCGTCGCTTCCGTCGTTCGTCCGACCGACATTTCCTCTTCTTGTCGTTTCGCGCCCCACCGTTCCCATCGACCGTTCGCGCGTTTCCACCCCCGGCTCGCGCCATGGTATCCCGCGGTCGACCGATTCGGTTCCGTCGCTCTTCTCGGTCTCCTCCTCCCCACTCGCGTCCGCCGTCGCCTTCCCGGCCGTCCGCGTGTCCCGTCGTCCGTCCGTCCGATTCCCCGCGCCATCGCGACCTTTCGTCCTTTCGAGCACACGCGGGTTTTCAAAGACACCCATTCACGAGTCACGACCCATCACGTACCCCCCCCCCTTTGATTTTCTTTCTTTCCTTCTTTCCTTTATTCTTTTTAACGACCCCCCCTTTTCCCCCTTTTCTTTTTCTACTTTTTTCCGGGTGTTCGATCGATCGTCTTTCGTACTTTTTGACGAGTCCTCACTCGTGGTGAATCGTAACACTCCGTCTCCGCCCGACCGCCCCCGGGGACCCCTCCGTCTCCGGTGGACCCGAAACGGTCGAACGGTCACACGCGGGTGTTTTCGCCCGACGTGGTGTTTTCTCGTCCTAAACCCGGGGTCGGTCGCGTGAAGGTCGGTCGGTTCGCGTCATCGTGAGTCATCGTGAGTCATCGTGAGTCATCGCGTGCGTGCTTTGCGTGTTGCTGCGTTGCGTTGTTACAAGAAGGGCGCGGAGGAAACCGATGGAAGCGCGCGCGATGTGATGAATGAGAATAAGGCTCGCTCGGGGTTCTCGCTCGGGGTGGTGGGAGCCGGGGGATGGATTAGGAGAGGACGACGCCGCGAGCGGCGAGCCGGCGACGGGCGCGAAGGACGTCGCGAGCGAGCGAACGGGCCTCCGTGGGACGGGAAGGAAAGAAGACGACGGAGAGGGCGACGGTGAGGATGGAATAGATGATGAACGCACCGAGGGCGATGGCTGGGAGCTGTCGACGGGATGGGTGGTTAGTCGAGGAGTTTGGAGACGTTTCGACGGCGTCGATAGCGTCGTCGGTTGATTCGACTTTGGATTCGTTTCGTTCTTCGCGCGTAGACGTACCGCGACGACGATCGGTCGAATCTCGGACGGGATCGGGGCGAAACGAAGCGTGGCGAACCACGCGCCGAAGCCGACCGCGCCGGACGTCGCTGCGTGAACGGAAACAAAAAACCGTCGTTGTCAGTCTGATGAGACGCTCGTCTGCCGGCACGAAATCGTGAACGGTTCGCTCGTCGGGTCGGTTCCGGGTTTTGAGAAGGACGAAGGGATCGCGATCGTCGATGCGCACCGAAGAATTGCGCGCGCGTCGCGGTCATCGTCGTCGTCGTCGTCGGCGGCGGTGGCGTCGCGCAGTGACGCTGCTTTTGTTTTTCCCAGAAAGAACACTAATCGATCCAAACCAATCCAATCCAGTCGGTGTTTCCACAGACGCCGACGCCCGGGGAAAAGTCATCGCGCGTCGTCGTCGTCGTCCATTATCATCGCGATGATGTCGGTGATGTTCGGAACGCGATCGATCCGTCGGCTCTCGCCGTGGACGCTGGTGTTGACGACGCTCTTGGCGTTGACAACCACGATGACGACGCTGGTGTTGGCGCACGCTCCGAGAGCGGTGACGGCGGTGTTGCGAGACGATTTGGGTTTTTTTGACGACGCCGAGCAGGCGCACGGAGAAGATGAACTCAAACAGTTGCTCGATGCGCGGGAGAGCGATCGCGGGTACACGGCGGTGATGGTGGCGGTGTTGGAAAAAAGAACGCGAGCGCTTGAACGGTTGCTCGAGCTGGGCGCGGATGCGACGATTGATGATCACGATGGACACACGCCCGTGAACGCGGCAGCTTTGATGGGCGACACTGCGGCGTTGAAGACGCTGCGGGCGCACGGAGTGGACGTGACGAATCTCGCGCGCGATGGGTTTTCGCCGTTACACCGGGCGTCTTGGGGCGGAGCGGAGGGGCACGAAACCGCGGTGCGGTATCTCGTGGAAGAGTGCGGTGTCGACGTGAACCAACGAGACGGATCCGGGGGTAACGCGTTGTTCAGGGCTCTCGAACGCGATAATATCTTCATGGTGGAAGTGCTTCTGAAGCTCGGGGCGGATCCAAACTTTAAGACGAAGCGGGGAGACTCGCTCCTGGCGACGGCGGTGCGCAAACAAAATGCCGACGCCGTGTCGCGACTTCTCGACGCGGGGGCGGACGTCATGGTGAGCGATTCCAAGGGACGTAATCTTAGAAAATTAGCCAAGCGTCTGCGCTCGAAAAAAGTATTAGAATTGATTTCGAACGCGTACTCGTCGCGACAAAGCGTTCGAGACGACGGAGAATTGTAGCGAAGCTACTATAGTATGGCGGCGAATCGTGAAGTCTCGACATCCTCTCTCTCTCTCTCTCATCAAACCTCCGCATCATCGAACAGCGCGCGCGTCTCCCTCGCCAAAGTTTCCGCTAAAAACTCACTCGACTCTAGAATCCGATCCAGAGACGCCTCGCCGTCTCGAATCAGCCGCGCGTAACGCTCCGCCAGAGCCCCGTCTCGCTCCGTCCTCGCTTCAATCTCTCGAATCCGTCCGCGCAACGCCTCGCAATCCCGCGCCCCGCTCTCGATCGTCGCCTCGATCGCGCGTTTCCTGCGTCTCAGCTCATCCAAACCTGCGTTCGCGTTCGCGTCGTCAGTCGTTCGATTCGGTTCGTTCACCACGCGGCGCCTCGTCGACTCGAACCGTCGTTTTCACGCACAGCGGGTGCGCGCGACGTCACGCACTCTGTCCCACCGCTTCCTGCGTCTGGCGCATCACCAACCCCTTCGTCGGTGTCGTCGCCTTCCCCGTCGTCGTCGTCGTCGCGTTCATCCACCGAAGACAGACCCGTCCGTCCGTCTCTCCGTCCGTCTCTCCGTTCGTTCGTCCCTCCGTTCGTTCGTTCGTCCGCGAAGTGTCGCTTCGTCCGCGGACGCGAACCGGACGGACGCGCGCACTCAATATTTAACACCCATTTAAAACCATCAGGGTGACTATTTCTATTTCTGTATGAAGGAACGTAATATGGGTGCGCACCCGGGTGCGTAACCAACCACCCACCAGTGTAAAAAAATAAATGTGTCGCGCGCGTTGGCGTTGGCGCGCCGACGGAGCGCCTGACGGCAGACCGCGACCCGAACAGGACCGGCCGGAACGATGATGCTCACCTCGAACGCGTCCGCGTTCGCGCGCGGAGACACCGCGACGATTAACCAACGATCGACGAGCGCGCAGCGCGCGTGCGTGCGCCGCGTCGTCGAGGCGAAGGAGTCGCGCATCGGCAAGCAGCCGGTGCCGGTGCCAAAGGGCGTGACGTACACCCTGAAGGATAACCATCTCTCGGTCAAGGTGCGTGGACGAACGAAAAAACGAGGGAGGACGGGGACGACGACGAGGGGAGGAAATGAGGAATAATGCGTTTCATCGCGCGCGCGCGTTGGAAGTGGGAATCGAGCGTCGCCGAGGATCGGGGCGTGGGGATGTCGGTCGCGTGGAGGCCGCCGGCAGTAGGGTTTCTGTGTGCTGGAGGGCCTCTTTTTTTTTGCTCAGAGCTCGACGACTGACGCCGCCGCGCCGCTCGTTTTCGCGATTTGAACCAACGCAGGGACCGAAGGGTAGCATGGAGATGAAGTTTCCGGAGACTATGGTGTTCACGGAGGAGGGCGAAGCGCTTAAGATTGCGCGCGCGAATGACTCGCCGGACGCCCGCAAGGGCCACGGCTTGTACCGCACGCTGTGCAACAACATGATGGTGGGCGTCTCTACGGGTTTCGAGAAGAAGTTGAAGCTCATCGGTGTTGGTTACAAGGCTGCGATGCAAGGCAAGGACCTCAACTTGTCTCTCGGATACTCTCACCCGGTCATCATGAAGGTGCCGGAGGGCGTCACGGTGGCGTGCCCGTCCAACACCGAGGTGACCGTGAGCGGCTACGACAAGGTTGAAGTCGGCAACTTTGCCGCCATCATCCGCGCTAAGCGTCCGCCAGAGCCGTACAAGGGTAAGGGTATTCGTTACGTTGACGAAGTTGTCATCCAGAAGGAGGGTAAGCGCGGCAAGTAAGCGACGCGGACGCGGCGAGAGGTGGCGTCGACGACGACGACGACGACGAATTCGCGTCGTTCGCCTCGAGTCTCTCTTCTTCAGAAGACCACCGCTCATATCACCTACTCCGTATCACCCTACACATACAGCAGCAATTATTTTTAATGACTACACAAAACTACCTAGGTTGATTGACGATAATCACGCCGAGCCTCGCGTTTTTCGTGGGCCACCGCGCGCGCGTGCAAAAAGTCGAGTATGTGAAAGTAACAACTCGGACATTTGACTCGTATTTAAGGGGTAGACAGAGGCAAAAGATCCGGCCTACCCGAATCGAACGGGTGACCCGCTGATAACCGTTCGTGACCACGGTGTGACCCGTGTCAAATTCAGATAGATTTATCAATCTACAGTCAGCTGCTCTTCCATCTGAGCTAAGGCCGGCTTGTCGAGAACGCAGGACTTAGTCGTAGTGTGGAGCACTAACGCCTAATTGGACATATTACGTCCAACCTGGAACGAATGTCTGGAGAGTCGAATCGTTCACCGGACATTTCTAAAGGTGTGTAAACCACGAAATTACGGGTGAACGCGACACGACGCGACACGACACGACGCGACGCGTTCGGTCGTCTCGTGGAACGACGCGCGCCGTCAGTCGTCGTCGTCCTCGAGCGCGATGAAGACTCCGGTGGCGTTGCGTTACGGTAGCGGTAGCGGTAGCGATGAAGACGACGAAGAGGAGGTTCCGTCTTCGGACGATGAAGGAGCGACGGCGCCGATGACGACGATCGAAGAAGGAGCGAGAGACGAAGAAGAAGATGTCGTCGGGCGGGAGCCACGACGAGAGCGGCAGCAGCGGGAACAGCGACTTTTGGCGTCGCAGAAACTGGCCTTCGTCGAGCGGGTCTTCATGACGACGACGACGTCTTCGTCATCGTTTACTTCGGAGGATTCATTCGAGCGAGCGTGTCGAGAGGCGCGGTTGACGCGAGACGACTTTATCGACGCGTGCGGAGAGCGTTCGAGAATGGGAGCGTGCGGGTGGTGTCTGTGCGATAGAGCGTCGGCGGCGGCGTCTTCTTCTCCGACGAAAACGAACACGAAGAGGTTTGAGATTGATGCCGGGGCGCGTAAAGTGAGAGACGCGGCGTTCGTTCGCGGGTTTTGTTCGAGGGAACACCTTTCGTCGGCGGAGGCGATGGCGATTCGGCTCGGCGAGTCCGCAGATGCGGTGTCCGCGGCGCGGGGCGCGGCGACCAAGTCTGCGGCACCGCGAGGTGGGGAAGCAGACGTGCTCAAAGAACAAGTTGTCGAGCGTCGACGCAACGTCCAAAGAGCAGCACAACAGGCGAACCCGGGCTCGGCATCGGGTTCGTCGGCGCCGCTCTTAGAATCGGATAGAATGGCTCGAGCCATGTCTGTCGATGGTTTTCTCCCGCGTGAGGCGCGAAAAAAGGTTGAGGCGCAGAGAGAGATGGAGAAAAAGGAAGCGCGGCGTGACGCTCGCTCGGTCACGTGGAACGAGTCTGAAATTCAAGAGATTGAAGCGTCCTCGGCGGCGAAAAAGGAAGAGCAAGCCGCCGCCGCCGTGGCGACCGGAGTCTTTTATTTCGACACGTACGGCGAGGGAAAGAAACCAAAGGAGGGTGAGTTCATTCCAAGCATCGGAGGACGGTTCGCTGAAGGCCAACTTCGCACGGAGCCCCGAGAAACGGACGGCGGTGGAATGACGCTTGATGTACGAGCCGACGTCGACGAGGAACAGAACGGCGAGACGGTCGAGACGACGACGACGACGACGACGACGAAAGATGCTGCCGACGACGTCGCCGAGGTGACGCGAAAAATGCTCGCGGCAACGCTCACTGCGAATCGGATTCCGGGTTTCTCTGACGGCGATGAAGAATTCGACGACGAAGACAATGACGACGAAATGTCCTCCGTCGCCTCTTCCTCAGAGGAGGAGAGCATGATGGCGGCGACGGCGGCTCCTTCCGTGTCGCAATTCGGCATCATGTGGATGGCGATCGACAACATGGTCACCGAGGCGACTTTCGCGCTGTCGCGCGCCGACGGTTCCTTCATCGATATGCTTCCGTCTCGCGACAAGTACACGACGTCTGTGAGCGAGGCGTGGAATGAAAATTTAGCCAAATACGTTCCTGCGCTGTGCGTCAAGCTCGGCATCTCCTCAGAGCGCAGACGCATTGAGCAAGGGTTGACGACGCTGTTGCGAACTTTTTCTTTCGAGCGCGCCGTTCCACCCTTCACCGAACAACGATGGCTCTTCATCACCATGTTATTTGTGCGCGTTTTGGTGTCGTCCGAACTCGTCGCATTGGGCGACGTCGACTTGCTCTCGTCTGAAGCGGCAATCGCTGTGCGCGACGCCGCCGGTTCGACGAACGAGGAAGTGGAGCTGCTTCAACAGCGTCTTCACGGACAAGGCGTGTCGTGATGTCGCCATCATCGTTAGACTTACTAGTAGAGCGTAATATTGATTGATTTGATTGATTGTTTACATAAAAATTCTGTTTCAAACGCTGTTGTTATTCGCTTCTCCCAGCGGCGTGCGAGCCGAAGGCGGAAGAGGACTATTGAAATATTTCGGCGAGGGTGGAGGTATTCTGTTTTGCGTTTGGTCGCCGCCGTTTCGGTGAGCGCCGCTGGTGTTATCCTCTTCGTCGTACATCGGAGGCGGAGTACCGAGGGGAGACGCACCGAGCGTGCGCACCGAGTCAGCGCGCTCGAGACTCAACGCCGTGAGCGTCGCCGTGGCTGCTTCCACTGGAGTCGGTTCCACCGGAGTCGGTTCCACGGGCTCGGGTTGCGACCCCTCAGCCGCGCGCGTCTGGGCGGTTTCGTTCGCCTTTGCGACGACACTCGGAAGGCACTCAGCGATGATGGCGTCGACGTCCGCCTTGCCATCGGTGTGGTATAAAATCTTCTCCACAACCTTGGTGAGCGGATTGTTTGCAAACTCCGGTCTCTGACACAAGTACTCGACATCCTGAAGCTTTTCAAAGTAAAACTCTCTCTCTTGCTCAGCTCTCTCAACTTGCAGCTTGAGCGCCGTGTTTGCCTCGGTCAACTCTCTCACCTGCGCAGAAGTCGCCGCGGATCCACCCGTCGCGGTTCGCGAAGACATTCCAACGGGTGCGGAGTTCCCCGCGACGGCGTCTCGATGACCCCGGGTCGATCCCCCTCCGCCTCGTTCTCGTTCTCGATCCGCGTGCGTTCGGCTCTTGTCCGCCCGCGCCCTTCCCCCCGCTCTCTGACCTCCATTCGTCATCACCGACGCCTTCTTCGCCCCAACGAACGCAGCCCCTCCACGAGCGTGCGCCCGTCGTTCCTCCGCATCGTATCCACCATCCACGAGCGCCCCACCTCCCGTCGTCTTATCGTAATAACACTTCATCCATTGCAAAAACTCCAAATTATCCAGCGGTCGTCCCTTCACCAATCGCGTCACCTCGACGTTTTTCGCAATCTTCAACCGTTCAAACACCACCTGAAGCACTTTGTAATTATTCACGTACTCGTGTTCCCCTTTCGCCTCAAAGTTCACCCGATGCATCGGCACGACGCCGTTGTGACACGCATCCATGATTTGGCAATACACAGCCCCGCTCGCGCACTGTTCCACCTTGGTCAGGCTCAGCCCGAGCAACCCGTTCACCCAGGCGATGAGTTCGTTTCTTCCGACGAAGAACGCCGGGTCCATCATTCCAACCGTGCTCGCCATCGTTCGTCGCCGCGTCGCGTCGCCTCGCGTCACGCCGCGATGTGTCGTCGTCGTTCGCGTCGAACCGCGAACCGAACCGTTACTCTCGTTCCCCTCTCGTTTTCGCGTTCGAGAGGACGTATTAATACTGACTGTTTACTCATACACGACATAGTGTATCATAGATAGCTCGAGCTCGAGCTCCAAGCTGCTCGAAGCTCTTCTCTTCGCGCGCGCGGGGCGACGGGACAATCAACCAACCTCGCGTCGGTCGGTCGGTCGGTCGGTCGGCGCGACGACGACGACGACGACGCGGACGACGATGCGGACGACGTCCCGGTCGTCGTCGTCGCTCGTCTCGGTGGTGTTGGTGACGTCGTGGATGATGATGTCCGCGTCGATGCCGACCGCAGTGGCGGATCGCGTGCGATTACCGAGGGATCACCGAGACGAGGTGCTGGACGCCGAGGACGCGCACGGGTTGAACGCGAATGAGTACGTCAAGTACGCGACGAGGAGACACGGGGACGGTGGTGACGACGATGGGGTGTCGGAGGGACAGTGGGTGGAACAAGTCTCGGCGACGCCGCGGGCGTACGTGTATAGAAACTTTTTGACGAGGCGAGAGACGGAACATTTGGTACGATTGGCGCACGAGACGATGGGTAGAAGCGAAGTAGTGGATAATGATGGGGGGAACGCAACGGTGAGCGACGATAGAACGAGCTCTGGGGGATGGATAAGGACGAGAGATGACGAGGACGAGGTGGTGCGAGACGTGGAGCTGCGCGTGGCGGCGTGGACAATGTTGCCGAGAAATCGAGGCGAGACGATTCAGGTGATGAAGTACGGACCGGGGGAGGAGTATAAAGCGCATCATGATTTTTTCTACGACGACGTGAACGTGAGAGATGGGGGCCAGCGCGTCGCCACCGTGTTGATGTATCTGAGCGACGTGGAGGAGGGAGGAGAGACGGTGTTCCCTCTCGGCGTGCCTTTGGGAAGAGAACGGAGCGCCAAGTCGAAAAGCGGGGGCAAAGAGGACGATTTTAAGACTGCGTGTGAGCGCGCACGTCGAGGAGACGGCGACGTTCTCGCGGTGAAGCCTCGTCGAGGAGACGCTCTGCTCTTTTACAATGCGCATCTGAATGGCGAATTGGACGAGCTCTCTCTTCACGCGGGCTGTCCAGTCGTTCGCGGAGTCAAGTGGACCGCGACTCGATGGCAGCGCGTGGGTGCGGTCGGTATAGGTTCCTTTGCTCCTCATCGGTAGTGCGTAGCGACGTTTCATCTTCTGCTGTTTTAGCTAGAACAATAATACGGTAGTTGATAATTTATGTTTTTGACGCGTCTTTACATTTTCAATTCTTCTACATGCTACACTATTTTGACATTGCGGGCACGATTTACATTCTTCTATCGAGCTGTGCATGCGCTCGAAGCTCTTCCATCTCGCGGCGGATGCGAATTTCCTCTTCAACGCGCGCTCGCTCTGTTCGTCGCGCCAAGGAAATTCTGGCGTCATTGAGACGCGCGATGAGTTCTCGATGGACTTCCTCGAGAGAATCGAGCTGTCCGAAACTCAAATTGTCCAAGTCCAGTCCTAAGACGTGACCACAGTTGATACCTGAGGCTAACGCTTCCAAATGAACGTTTTCCATCCTTTCCGTAGCGCGGTTGGCCCAGCTCAACTCTTCCCACTGTGGTTTCATATCGACCTGGTAAACCTGTTTATCCCAAGAAGGAATCACTCGGGGAACCGGGTCGGGACATGTTACACTCGTACGCACGGCTTCAGGGATTGTTGTTCCCCACGCAGCCTTAGTGGACGGTTTGATCTCTGTCCGCGTCTCTGCCATTGCGTCTGTGTCCCCAGCCAGAGGTGCCACCATGAACTCGTGCGGCATTGGTTCGGCTGGCACATCAGCCTCTGCCCACTCGGGAGTTTCTTCGTCATCATCGCTCGTCACCAGCGCATGTGTCTGAGAATCTACCTCTGAACGTGGATCAGCGTCATCTAGGACTTCTTCTTCAGCACCGACTGAAGGAATATTCACATTTATGGCATCCGAATCGTTGTTCCTCAACGTGACTGTCGACGTCGTTGGGTCGCTCGGCGGCACATCCATTGCATTGGTGGCATCCTCCTCCTGCTTCTCATCCATCATCTCCGTCGATCGATGGATGGACGCACCACGACCCACAGCAAAGTCGACAAGTTTCGAGGGTATGACCTCTTCAAGTTCACGTGAAGCAAGGTCAATCTTTGGCTTTGAATCGAGCGCATCCTTCTCACCGGGCCTTGTCAACACGCTCTCGACGTCGGCGATGATTTTTTTCTCAACCACCTTTTCCTTGTCATGCGGCCTTTTCAGTGACTTGAGCATTTCAGAGGCGGTGTCTTTCTCGACTGACTTTTTCGGTGACGTCTTGACTTCTTCGGCAGTAGTCTCTTCTTGAACCGGCTTTTCCTTCTCATCCAGCGTCTCCTGTGACGTCCTAACTTCAGCGATGATTTCCTCGGTCTGCTCATCTTGCGAATCTTGCTCGCCTTGCTCCTTCAACCTCCGCATCTCCGCTCTCTTTGCCTTCTTTTTCTCTCTCTTTTTCTCGAGTTTCTTCTTCTTCTTTTCTTCATTCGCGTCCAGAGCTTCTATCACCTTGAACTCAGACTCTGGGTCGGCGCTCGCCGATGGATTTTCAATCGCATTGATATCGATGGGTTTGCCTCTTTCTTTCTGGAAAATAGCCATTCTCAAGAGAGACTTGATCCGTGGATCATCAGCAACGTCGCAAGGCGTGATGCTGTCGCGCAAGACTTCGAGAATCGTTCCATCAAAATCCCTCTCAGTCAAGAGCGTCGACTTGGCGCACGGATCTGCGCCCGCTTCCAACAGCAGCTTGATGGTTTCCAAACAGCCCTCACGAGCGGCAAAATGTAAAGGAGTCCAACCTATATCATTTCTATTGTTCACGCTAACGTCGGGACGAGACAGTAAGAACTTCAAGCACTCGATACCGCTGTATCCCTTTTTGTCGTTGACTTTCCTGGCTCTCACAAATGAACACACCATGGATATGGGATCCATGCCCTCGTCATTCTCGAGAGTGTGCACCCCATTTTTGGCAACGAGCCACCTGACCGAGTCTATAGCTCCGACGGCGCACGCCACGTGTAACGGAGAGCCTCCACTAAGGTTGCGAGCCGAAATGATCGTCTCAAACAGGCGCTGCGTGTTTATGTTTTTCCATGCCCTCTCTTTTGGATCGAGCATATTAAGATCTATAACGTCACTCAAATCTGTTGGTCCATCCTTCCGGTTGAGATCTAACTGTTCCGCGAGATCTAATGTGCGCTTTTCCAAAAGTTGCAGCATTTTGACGTTGTTGGTTGCCGCCGCGACTGCGCGTCGTGAAGGAAAATCAAAGCGTTTCATCATCAGTCATCGATCGCAAATAAACGCCTCAATTCAATCAATCGAGAGAGACAAAAAGCAAAAACAAGAGTCAATCAGCGAAAAGAAACGAATCAATCCATCGAGAGACGTACCGTGAAACGGCGAGTTACCCGAGTCAGCCGACGCCTTCTTCACAAAGAGCCAATACGCAATATCCGTGTATTGGTACATCATCGCCCCCACCGCGCTGTAATCGTTCGCACTGATCGCGTCGTACAAGTTACCCGCGACTAATGGAATTTGCTCATATATCACCAAATTTTCATCCTTGTTGAACCAAGACGACAAGCCACGGTACAACTGCGAAGACGGGTAAAACTCTCGCTTGACCCACCCCGAGTGATGGACCGCGCACCGCAACCGTACCTCCATGGGCACGCGTTCCGAAATGGGCACGTCGTCCGGAAGCGGCGTATACGCTCCGACTGCTGCCTCGTTTGAGCTCTCGGTCCTCATCCCGTCCGTCCGTCCGTCCCTTCACCGCAACCGTCGCCGTTTCACCGTCACCGTCACTTTGCTTTTCTTTTCGCTTTCGCCTTGCAAAAAGTCACCCCAAAAGTGTGTGCGCGCGCGGTGTGCGCGCGGTTCTCGTTCGTGATCCTCCGCGAAACCGATGACCCGTCGGTCTCTCTCTTCGTCTCCCCCGCGCTCGATTCGTCGCTCTGCCCTCGTCGTCGTCGTCGCTTACGAAAGAAAACGCGAGCAAAGACGAGTGAAGACGGCAAAACTGGAACGAGTTGGTTCCCATTCGGTACGACCCTCACCTATTTCTACGAGTCATGAACGGTCACTCTGCCGGTTTCACGAAACACAAATTCGCGACAAGATGGTTGCGACCGCACTGGCTGACGCGCGTCGCGGGAACGGGGAATGTCGGACGCGGGCGGACACGGCGGGAACACCCCGCCGCCGTCGTACCCGCCGCCGGAAACCGTGGACGCGGTCGCGGTCGCGGTGCGGTTACCCTTTGAAACGCACGCCTTGTCTTCGCACTCGCGCGCGTTGCGAGGGTGCTGCTGGAATGCGGATTCGATGTCGATGTTCGCCCCGGAACGGGAATCGCGCACGGCGATGCGAAGCCACGTCAATGTGTCGATGTTGCTGCGCGAACGCGGGATGGATCAGCCGACGTTCGATGTGTTTATAACCGACGTCAAGGAGACGTTGGCGTCGAGCGTCGACTACGTCTCTGGATTGTGCGCGGTGGCGGGCATCTTTTCAGTCGTGCTCGCCCCGTTTTGTTGCGTGTACTCGTGCGTGTCGCTGTGCAAGTCGAGCGCGAGGGAGGAAAAGTTTTTATCCGCGCTCGAGCGGGTGATTGAGCGGACGAACGCGGAGTGGGAACCGAGATTCGGGATTCGCGTGACGCTCGAGCGCGACATCGCGTACAAGCGCCCGCGCGTTCCCTCTGAAGACGCACTGCCGGGATTTAAGAAGATGCCTCTGGAGAGCAGCGAGTGGACTGGGTCAATGTTGGTCTTCACGGGGTTCCGGTGACATCGGGTGAGGACGCGATGATGTATTTTTCTATTTCTGTTGTAACTATTGCGCATTTTTTCCCACTCCGCTCCACACACTCTCCTTCGAGTACGCGACGCCTCACACCTCGTCGTTCGGCGGACGACGTCGGCATGCACCCCGACGTCCCGCCGGCGTCCGGTACGTCGTCGTCCTCGTCGTCGTTTCCGTCGTCGTCGACCAAACGCACGAAGCCACCGGGGTGTAAAACAGCGCTCGGACCCGATGACGTCGTGCTCATCGTCGGCGGCGGTATCGCTGGTCTCGCGCTCGCTGCGCAGATTCACACCGGGTGGTGCGACGAAACCGACGATGGAGACGACGCCGAGAAGCGCGGACCGCGGTGTTTGGTCTTTGAGCGCGATGCCTCGGCGTCGGCGCGTCGACAAGGGTACGGGGTGACGCTCAGCGAGACGAATGGGGCGTTGAGAGGGTTGGGCGCTTGGGAAGCGTTGCGAGCGTCGAGTACGAAATCGACGGCGCATTGGACGTTTAGCGCGAGTGGACGGGTTTTGGGGTACTACGGAGGGGCGTTTCTGGATGGAAAAAATGAGACGACGACGTCTTCCGAGGGTGGGGACGATAAACCGACGAATCTGCGAGTGCCGAGAAACGTTGTGAGAGAAATTTTGTTGAAGAAAATTCCAAAGGATTGGTTGCGTTGGGGCGAGCGAATGAAGGATTACATTGAGGACGAATCTGGGGTGACTTTGACGCTCGAGAGCGGGGAGAGGGTGAGAGGAACGATACTCGTCGCGGCGGATGGTGTGAGATCGGCGGTGCGTCGGGCACCGAACGCTGGTGGGGATCTTAAATCGGGCGGCGAGTTGAGGTATCTCGGCGTGGCGCTGTGCACGGGATTTACGGATTTGAACCACGCGCTTCTTCGACGTCAAGGGTTTTACACGGTGGATGGACGTTCGAGAATGTTTACCATGCCTTTTGAGGCGGCGAACGAGGAGAGAGGGACGCCGCCGAGGAGTATGTGGCAGTTGAGCGTGCGCGTGGATGAAGAGACGGCGCGGGCGTTGAGCAAGGCGCCGAGAAGCGAGGTGAAGAGCTTTGTGTTGGAGCACACGCAGGGATGGCACGAGCCGGTCAGTGACATGTTCGATCACACGGATTGGGAAGATGCGTGGGCCGGACCGCTTTACGACAGAGAAGAGCCGCCGGTATCGCGAGCGCAAGCGAAAGAAAAGCCGCACATGACTCCTCGCGCGTCGTCTTCGAGAGTTATTTGCATCGGCGACGCCGCGCATCCAATGTCGCCTTTTAAGGGCCAAGGCGCAAACACAGCGCTTTTCGACGCCTGGTCGTTAGCCAAGTGGTTGAAAAAAGCCCCTCCTCACACTGCTCTGGCGTGCTTCTATCGCGAGATGGTGACTCGGGCGTTTGTCAAAGTGCGCGCCAGTCGCGAGGCGTGCGAACATTTTCATAGTCCGGCCATTTTGACGGAACGCATACCCGAGTTTGCAGGCATCGAACCGACGAAAATCAAGCTCGTGCTCGAAGAACTCAACGCGCGCGGCATCACGGCACCGATGGGTGCAGATTTAGAGGATGCAGTGCGAGCAACAATTTCAGAGCTCGGTGCGTCAGAGATTGTCAAGCCGTACGCCGCGAAGAAGCAACTCTTGGAGTGCGAAACGAAATCAGACGCTGGCTCTGGATCCGAGGTCAGCGATACCACGTTTGCATCGTCCGCTCAGTATGGTATCTTGAGCGAACACATGGCCAAGGCTGTGTCGATCGCGTTGGACCAGTCGAAGTGGTCGCCGCTCGCTCAGACGGAGCACTTTATGGCGGGTAATCTAAGGGCAAATGTGTCTGGTCGTCGACCTTCAAACAACTTTATGAGCTGCGCGCCGATTAGGATCCTAGCTAGTCGCGGCTTCGTGGGTGAATCGCTCGCGGGTCAAGAGGCAAAACTTGCGCGTCAAATTGCTGATGTGATTGAGGAGCAGCAGCGTCTGAGACTCAGCGAAGAGGGAGAGACGCTGAGCAACGACGAAGACGATTACTTTGTTCGCGCCAAACCGACGGCGGATGGGAAAATTCTCCTCACAACGAAGCGACACGACGACGTGCTCACGTCTCTTGGATTGAGACAATGCGATGGGTGTCTCAAGTACTACGCCGTGCACGGCGGTGGCCTGAGGCAACACTGGACGGTCGGAGGTGAAGGTCCAGACTGCGCCGCTGCCGCGCGCGCGGCGATGGACAACGAGACTGAATTTGAGTCGAGCTCTTGGCGTGGTTCCGGTGCGGGCAAGCCCAAGGCTTGGAGAAATTCGAACAATCGCAAAGAGCTATCCCCTGGAATGTCCGCCGCTTCGCGAGGAGACGTTGAGGGGATGCGTCGCGCAATCGCCGAGGGCTGGGACGCGTTGAATGAAAAGGACGCCTTTGGTAGCAACGCTCTCATGTGGGCCGCGGGTGGCGGTTTCGTCGAAGCCTGCGCTTTTCTCGTCGACGAGTGCGGCATGCACCCAAATCACACCGCTCGCAAAGATGGCCGAGTTCCGTTGCACTGGGCCGCTCGAAACGGCGAGCTAGACACGTGCAAATGGCTCGTCGAGCGAGGCGCGGATCCGCGCGTGCCTTCGTACGATGGAGACTACCCTTTTCATTTGGCCATCTGGAAAAACCATCGTCACGTCGCTGAGTGGTTCGCGAAGAATCCAGACTTTGACTGCGGGACAACGAACCGCTGGGGATGCAACGCCGTGCTCTGGGCCTGCACGACGGAGACTGACCAAGACGAAGCTCTTAGCATGGTCAAGTGGTTGGTCGAGGAACAACACGTTAGTCACTCGGTGATCAACGTGAACGGTCACTCGGCGTTGCACAAGTGCGCCATCTACGGCCACGAATCTGTGATTGATTATTTATTAGAAAAGATTGACACCGCGTGTTTGGACGCGTATCTCTTGCCGGATGATAGAAACCAAGCTCCGAGTGAGTTGGCGCGCGTGAACGGTTTCTTTGAGCTCGAATCCAAACTTAGACACATAGAGGATAAGACCTTGAAGCTACCCGCGTTGTTTGACGCCAGTTTGGCGCTGCGCGCGACGTCTTAGTGATGTTGTGATACTGTGTTGCGATAAGTATTAAATTGTTTTACAAGAAGGCGGCACCTTTCTTTTATTTACTCGCCTTTGGCGTTGTCGACTTGCCATCCGTCATGACTTTGAGTCGCTCCATGTCCGCTTGTTCCTGCGCTACTTCGCGTTCATCCTCGAGCTCCACGAGCCTGCGAATGCGCAAAAGCTCATCCTTGATCTCTTGATCCTGCGACTTTTCCACCCAACGCTCAATCAGTCGCACCGACCTCTCCGTGGATGGTTCCGCTTGATCAGAGAACGAAACTGACGAAGGTCCCGCCTTTGGTTCGGATTCTTCCGCGGCAGCGGCGGCGCCTTCGTCCGCTTCTTCAACGTCTTCTTCTTGTTCATCATCTTCTTCTCCGTCTTCAGTGGCGGTCTTTTTCAGCGCCGTGCCCGCTTGGTCCTCCATGTTGATATCGCTGAGACTTCTCGAGCGCTTACGATCAAACGAGTTTGCGCTCTCCAGGCTCACGCCGGCGCTCGTCGTAGGAGCGTGGTTCGTCGCGGTCTCTCCATCGCTCGCATCGCTATCGTCAAGGCCTATCGCCACGGGAGTCGAGTGGTGAATCTCCGTGCTTCGCGTAAACCGCGTCGGACCTCCTCCCATGCGCATCTTGGCGACTTCGGTGACGAGTCGATCCCGCTCAGCAACGACTTGCTCAAGTACGACTCGCGCGTAGTACGCGTACCCACAAACGGCGTAGAATACAAAAGCGTACACCGAAAAGATGGTACGAAGGGATGGGAAGAGATCCAACGCCATTTGCCAGAATGATGACGCCTCTGGTTGGTACGAAGGCACGTATGCTGATTTGCCGATTTGGTACCTGCACGTGTTAGCCACCTCTGTCGTCTGCACGAGGGCTTTTTGCGCCCCATCTAGGTTGGTCTTCGCATGCGCGAGCTGCGATCGCAATCTCGACGACGCTTCCTCAGCCTTTTCGGCTCGAGACAAGGCGGCGTCGCGCGCTGTCTTCAACTTGAGCGCCTTCGCAGAAGTAGTTTCGCAATACGTCGCTCGCGTCGTCATTTTTTGCAGAGACTCTTGCAACTTGACCGCATCCAAAGCGCCAGATCCCAATCGCTTCAATCGATCCTCCGCCAAGTTTTTAGCGCTGATCGCCTGCGCAGTCTCAGCCTTGGCTTGTGAGAGCTTCATCTCGAGGTCCGCCACGTGCACGACAGAGTCGGACACCTTTGCCTCAGCGGACGCGATGGCGGCGTTTTGGCTCGCATCCGGAACGCCTCCTCCAAACGTGCGACAAGCCTCGAGTTCTCTCCGCTGCATGGCAGACGCGCGCGCTAAAATGGTAACGTTTCTCTGAGCCTCAGAAAGGTGCTGGCGAACCATCTCTGTCGCGCTCGAGTGGCCTCCGGAAACGATGGAGACGCCGGTAAGGGTGCTGAGAAGCGCCACGGCGCCAAACAACGCGAGCGCCAAGACGACGACTATAATAACGCTGATGGAGGCTGACATCGAAGAGGACGACGAAGACGTCACCGCGTCTAAACTTGACGATTGTTGTTCTCCTTGTTGCTGCTGCGCCGGAGGCGCCGCTGGCATCGCGGGTTCGTTGTCGATTGCGAGTGTCTCCTTGCTCGGCGCGCTCATCTTGACGCGCGCCGCTGGAGACTCTGGCTGTTGTTCATTCGTCGCAGTGGACGCCGCCAAAACCTTTTTACGACGCTGAACGACGACGCGTTGGTTGTTTCGAGAGAATTTCTTTGCCGGTTCCGACGCTTCGTCGGGTGCCGTCGTCGTCTCCGTCGTCGTCGTCGTCGCCGTCGTCGTCGCCGTCGTCGTATCAGCCAACTCTTCCTCCACATCCTTGACGGCACTTTTCCCGCTCGGCATCGGTTTCGACGGATCCGCCTTGGTCCACAAACGTTGTTGCATGTCCGCCACGGTGACTCTCTTAAATTTGCGCTCGCGCGTGACGCTTCTCGGCGACGAAGCCGCCGTAGCCGCGGGTGACTCCCCGCGCGAGCCCCCCGCCTTCTCCTCCTCAACCGTCTTACCCCCGACCCTTCGTCGTTCCGGGTTTTCCTTCAAGCTCTTCTCCGTCACCTCTCTCCACGCCCGCAAAAACCGTTTCGCCCTCCACACCAAGTAATTCTGAATCACGTTTCGCCTCTTCATTCTCGTTTCCCGCGTCGCCTCCTTCCACGCCAACAACGTCCAACTCGCTCGCATCGCCTTCAACTTGGCCTCCGCTCGATCCAACTGCATCCGCCTTCGTTTCCCCGCAAACTTCACCGCTCGATACCACCCCATCAACACTCGCCCCGTCGTTCGCCGCGATCGGTCTCTCCACATCGCCTCGGCGTGTTCGTTCGTTTGCCTTCTTCGCTTCACCAAGTGCGTCCAACCGCTCCACGCCAACCGCGCCGTGACCGTCGCGTCCAGCGCCTCCGACGCCGTTCGCCGCAGCGCGCGCGCCGGTGACGCCGACATCGTCCCGTGGTCGTTCGAGATCTCGATATCACTCAACGATACGGACGGAAAAGAATTCTTCGACGCTCCAACCAATCGAAGAATCAAATCAGTCAGTCAGTCAATTCGGGCGAACGACCACGAGCGCGTGAACCCCCTCGCGCGAACCCCCGCGCGCGCCCAGGATGTAAAACGGTTCGTTCTCGTCGCCCGTCGCCCGACCGAACCCAACGGGCGGCGGTGACGATCGAATCTATCGCTCGTCGAGTGACGACGACGACGGGGGACGTCGCGCGATCGATCGATCGATCGTTCCCGCTGCCCGTTGGGTGTTCTTCGTATGTATGTATGTATGACGAGTCGTGAACCGTCAAATTAAATATGGGAAATGATAGGAATTCCTTAGTGCAATGGGTCTATTAGAATTCGTTCGGACATTTGAGTCATAGTATAAGTTCATATTTCTGCTTGGTAAAAGTGGACGGAAAACAATTCGGACAGTTAAACCGTATTATAAGTTATTCCGCCGTAAATCCAATGCTCTCTGGGGTACTAAATGATTGTGTAATAATTCGGACATGTGATACATAGTTAACGGGAAATAGGCCTATAAAAATCCAATGCTCTCTGCGAGGTTTGAACTCGCGACCTCACCCTTTTTCCTCTTAAGTATGAAGGGCGCATTCATACGAAAACCCTTTTTCTTCTTATATACGAAGGGCGCGCTCTACC
>Ga0255754_10001334_pt1 | contig 19192 bp, 17 predicted proteins | sample 101ome_22_FD_179954 | JGI IMG/M metagenome (GOLD analysis project Ga0255754, IMG submission 179954) | Coastal salt marsh microbial communities from the Groves Creek Marsh, Skidaway Island, Georgia - 101412BT metaG (version 2) | ecosystem: Environmental > Aquatic > Marine > Intertidal zone >... | reverse complement strand
AAATCGAAAAATTGCTTTTCAGTACAGGCGAAAAAGAAAAGAGTTTTGAGGATGAGATTGAAGATTTAAATCGCAAAATCAGTGTTCGAGAACAACTCATTCGAGTGACCAATCAACAAGCCAATATAATCAATAGAGCTATTGAAAAAGAAGAATTGACAGTTGGTTCTTTAGAGCGAGAAATTCAGACCCTCAAAAAGGATTATGCCGCGATGATCAAGCGGTCATATATCTCAAAATCCAAGCAAAGCAGACTGATGTTCTTGCTCTCTTCAAAGAACTTTTATCAGGCTTATAAACGAATGCAATACTTAAAGCAATTTGCACAGTATCGCAAAAAACAAGCTTTGGAAATCAGTTCTAAATCAGAGGATTTACTCAAAAAGATTGAAGACCTAAGAAGTCAAAAGAAGCAGAAGGATGTTCTGTTGGCCGACAATAGAAAGGAACGTTCAACTCTTGTAAAGGAAAAAGGAAATCTTCAAAATTCGCTAGGATCTATTCGTAAGAACAAGACAAAATATCAACGAGAGATCGCTCAAAAAACCAAGAGATCTAAGGCTATTGACGCTCAGATCGAAAAGATGATCAAGGAAGCCATTGCCGCTGCTAATAAGAAGAAGGAGACTGCTGCTAAAAACACTCTTAACACTTCTACTGGCTTTGTGTTGACTGCTGAGACTAAAAGAGTAGCTAGTGATTTTGAAGCCAATAAGGGAAAGCTGATTTGGCCAGTAGCCAAAGGAATTGTCAAAAGAGGGTTTGGAGTTTATACGGATCCTGTTTATCCAGAGATCAAACACCAAAATAACGGGGTTATTATCGCTACAGAAGCCAATGCTGAGGCTCGATCTATATTTAAAGGAGAGGTTGTTGCCATATTGAGAGTTCCAGGAGGAGGATTAGGAGTCCAAGTTCGACACGGAAACTATATCAGCACCTATTACAACCTTAAAAGTGTCTCTGTGAGCAAGGGAGATCAAGTTACAGAGAAGACGCCTTTGGGAATTGTAAGTACTAATGCATTTAATGGACAAACACAGCTCAAATTCTACCTCTATCAAAATACGACAAAACTCAATCCACAGCAGTGGATATACAAACTATAATAATACCTTTGCTTAAACGATTAACGATGAAGCCAAAAACACCCTCTGAATCTAGAACAATCATGACCGATATGGTCTTGCCAAGTGAAACTAATCCACTCAACAATTTGTTTGGAGGAGAGCTCTTAGCGCGAATGGATCGTGCAGCTAGTATTTCAGCGAGAAGACACTCGCGCAGAATCACAGTGACTGCATCTGTAAACCACGTTGCATTTAACAGAGCGGTTCCCTTAGGATCGGTAGTTACTGTAGAAGCAGCTGTTTCAAGGGCTTTTAAAACTTCGATGGAAGTATTTATAGATGTTTGGATCGAAGATCGTTATACCGGAGAGCGCACTAAGGCCAATGAAGCGATTTACACCTTTGTCGCAGTTGACGATACAGGAAAACCTACCGAGGTGCCAGAACTTCAGCCTGAAACAGCTTTAGAAAAAGAGCGTTTTGATGCCGCACTAAGACGCAAGCAGCTCTCTTTGGTACTCGCCAAAAAGATGAAGCCATCAGATGCTACTGAATTAAAAGCGCTTTTTAAAGAGGATTAATTACTTTACGAGTAACCAAGCAGATTCATTACCATTAGCTCTAGCAGTTGCTAAGAACGCTCTCGCTTGAAGTTCTTCAGCGAAGGCATTGAGACCAACTTGGTACAATCCAAATGGATTTTGACCGATAATTTCTGAAGTATCAAAGCCTTTCTTTTTGAGTTTTTCAATATGAGCTAAGGCATTTTCTTCTTTGATAAACGAACCAGCGATAATAAAGTAGTGCATTTCAGCTTTTGGGATACTCACCTCAACCTCTAATACAGGTAAATCTACTGGGTTATCACTAAAAAAGCTCGCTTCTTGAATTGTTTTTTCGATAGTTTCTTGTGCTGATTTAGCTGCTAAAACACTGTTGTTCTCATATGAAGAACGCAGTTGAAGACCTCCCAAAGCAGTACTTATTGCAATTAAACCTACTGCAGCGTATTTCATCAGTGATTTTCCTATCTTGAAGTCAGCTTGAGATTCAGGGGTTAATTGTCGAACAATTGGCTGAGTAGCTTTTTCGATAAGAGCTGCACTTACTGGAGCAAGTCCAAAAGAACTGTTGAGGTAATTGTGATCGTGATAAGGTTTAAAGACGATATGTCCTTCTTCGTTTTTTGAAATGAGTCCTATATGCTCTAAATCGAGACTAAGACCGTTGGCTAAATCAGCTTTCCACTGATTGACAACCCTTGTTAATTGATCTTGTGCTTGATCGTAAGAACATCCTTGAACTGATGCTATATAGCTCACTAGAACTCCGTCAGAAGTCTGTAGCTGTCCATTAAAAGACAACCCTTTTGAAGGTGGGTAAAACGACTGTGTTTGTGGGTTGTAATAGGCAGCAATTTTTCTAGTTAAAAATGCTCCGAATTCAGGCACAACTACACAGTGGTGTCTGTAAAGTAAAGGCGCTATATGCTGTTCTAATCGCATTGATTTCGATTGGTTTTGGTTTCAACAATGATTTGGGAAGAGTAAATGTAAGAATATTTTTAGTAAAAAAGATGCAAACAAATGGTAAAAATAAGATGGAACAAGAGCTTCTATCCCTTGTAAGATTACATATCACTCCTAGTATCAGCCTACTAAAAGCACTGCGTTTGTATAAAAAATTTAAATCAGCTACCGCTATTTTTGAAAGGGAACTTCAACTGCTCCAATCTAAAGACTTTCATCAGGGAGTCGACTTCTTTTCAAAAACCTATTTAGATCGAGCTATGACTGTTTTAAAGGAAGCTAAAAACAGCAACTATCAACTATTGGGATACGGCCAAAAGGGGTATCCTTCGCTGTTGATGGAATGCGATGATGCCCCCTTGATTTTATTTGCATCGGGATCGATTCAATGGAATACCCAGAGATGGATCTCTGTTGTGGGGACTAGAAACCCAAGCCCCCAAGCTTTGAAATTAGTTGAAAAACTGATCAGAGAACTAGCCCCTTACAAACCTACAATCGTATCGGGACTGGCCTATGGTATTGATATTGCAGCACATAAAGCGGCCCTTAAATACGACTTACAAACCATTGGTTGTATGGCACATGGTCTTCATAGAACCTATCCTTTAGCTCATTCACAAATTAGAAAGATGATGGAGCAAAAGGGGGGAGTCATCTCTGAGTTTCTCCCTAAGGAAGCACCCCTGCCTTATAAGTTCGTTCAACGAAATCGGATTATTGCGGGACTCACAAAAGCGACAATAGTGGTAGAATCTCCTCTCAAAGGAGGGAGTTTGATTACTGCTGATTTAGCAAATTCTTACAATAGAGAAGTCTTTGCTTTTCCTTCGAGATGCAGTGATCCACATCAGGGCTGCAATCACCTCATAAGAGATGCTAAAGCACAATTGATTAGTAGCGTTCAAGACCTCGTTCAATTTTTGGGTTGGGATTAATAACCGAGTTTAGTTCTCACTCTTGAGAGAACTTCATTTGCAACAGTAGCGGCTTTTTCAGCCCCTAAGGCAAGTGCATTGTCGATTTCAGATTTGTTGTTCATATAGAACTCAAATTTTGCTCTAGGCTCTTTAAAAAGATCCATAATTAGCTCAAACAACGCTTGTTTGGCGTGTCCATAACCGTAATTTCCTCCGAGGTAATTCGCTTTCATCTGAGCGATTTGTTCTTCGTTGGCTAAAACTTTATACAGAGCAAAAACAGGGCAGGTTTCAGGATCCTTAGGATCTTCCATTGGAGTGGAATCTGTTTGAATTCCCATGATTTGTTTTCTGAGCTTTTTTTCTGGCAAAAAGATATTGATCGTATTGTTTTTACTCTTGCTCATCTTAGCGCCATCAGTACCAGTAATGTACATTGAAGATTCTTGAATCTTTGCTTCAGGCATTACAAAACATTCCCCAAACTTATTGTGGAAACGAGAAGCCACATCACGGGTCATTTCTAAATGCTGTAATTGGTCTTTACCCACTGGGACAAATTCTGCATCGTAGAGCAAGATGTCAGCTGCCATGAGCATTGGGTAGGTAAACAAACCGGCATTGACATCTTCAAGACGATCCGACTTATCTTTAAAAGAATGCGCCAAGGTCAAACGTTGATAGGGAAAAAAACAGCTTAAATACCAAGAGAGCTCCGTAGTTTGAGGAAGATCTGATTGCTTGTAAAACACAGTCTTTTCGATATCTAAACCAAAAGCTAGCCAAGTAGCCGCTGTAGCATAGGTGTTTTCTTTGAGCACTGCTGCATCTTTAATTTGAGTCAGCGAGTGCATATCAGCTATAAAGAGAAAGGATTCGTTTTTTGGATCCTTTGCCATTTCAATAGCTGGCATAATGGCTCCTAAAATGTTTCCCAAATGTGGCGTTCCTGTGGACTGAATTCCCGTTAATATTCTTGACATATATCTATAAATTATCAGGCCAAAGATACAAATTAGTATATTTAATTTGAGATGAAACACCTATTCTATTTAGTTCGATTTTTATACACTGCTTGGTTCTATATTTTAGCAGCGATCCCTTTGATATTGTTTTTTCCTGTACTGATGATTTCAGCTCTGTTTCCAGGAGGCTTCCCAATAGTGTATTGGTTTGCAAGAAGCATTTGGTCGCCTATTATTCTTTGGGGTATGGGAACACCATTAAAGGTCAATAAGGAAACCTCACTACCTAAAGGCACCTCCTATATGATTTGCCCTAATCATCAGAGCATGCTCGATATTATGGTCGTTCTAAGGCTATCAAAGAATCCTGTCCTTTTCGTTGGGAAAAAAGAACTGAAGCAAATCCCTTTATTTGGTTTCATCTACAAAAACGTAAGTGTATTAGTAGATCGATCACTCAAAGAATCAAGAGCTGAGGTATACAATTCTATCAAAAGTAAACTTCAACACAATTATTCGATTTGTATTTTTCCAGAAGGCTTGGTTCCTGAAATTGAAATTTTATTGGCAGATTTTAAACCTGGAGCTTTTAAAATGGCCATCGAACATCAATTAGATATTGTTCCCATTTCTATCTATAACGCTAAGGATCGATTGCCGTATAATTTTAATCACGGTCGTCCTGGTCCTATTGATGTTCAGGTTCATTCTGTTTTTTCGGTCAAAGACCTAGAGTATGAGCAATATAAGGAGCTTCAAAATAAGTGTCGTTTTTATTTAGAAGAAGACCTCAAAGCATATAAGGGAGGAATTATTAAAAATTTAACAGAGCAGATCCTATAAAGTGGTCTTGGCCTTTGGAAAAAAATAGTACTTTAGCCTAAGTTAAAAAATGAAATTATGAGCAAAGAAAAAGAAGCAAAACTAAAAGCGCTTCAGTTAACACTTGACAAGTTAGATAAGACCTACGGAAAAGGGTCTGTAATGAAAATGGGTGACAGTGTGGTTCAAGAGGTAGAGGTTATCCCTTCAGGATCTTTAGGACTCGATATAGCATTAGGAGTAGGGGGTTATCCAAAAGGAAGAATCATTGAAATATACGGACCTGAATCATCAGGTAAAACGACATTGACCTTACACGCAATGGCAGAGGCTCAAAAGGCTGGAGGAATTGCGGCATTTATTGATGCAGAACACGCTTTTGATCGATTTTACGCCAAGAATCTAGGAGTCGATATCGACAATTTAATTATATCTCAACCTGATAACGGGGAACAGGCACTTGAAATCGCTGACAACCTCATTCGCTCTGGAGCGATTGACATCGTAGTCATTGACTCGGTAGCAGCCTTGACTCCAAAGAGTGAGATTGAAGGTGAAATGGGGGATTCTAAAATGGGATTACACGCCCGTTTGATGTCTCAAGCACTTCGTAAACTAACGGGATCGATTTCCAAAACAAATTGTACAGTAATCTTTATCAACCAGCTTCGTGAGAAGATTGGTGTGATGTTCGGTAATCCTGAAACAACCACTGGTGGGAACGCCCTTAAATTTTACGCCTCTGTTCGTTTAGATATTAGAAGATCATCTCAAATAAAAAACACCGATGGTGATGTTCAGGGAAATAAGACACGTGTAAAAGTGGTTAAAAACAAAGTAGCACCTCCGTTCCAATCTACTGAATTCGACATCATGTACGGTGAAGGAATTTCAAAAGTAGGTGAAGTAATTGACCTTGGAGTTAATTATGAGATCATCAAAAAGAGCGGGTCTTGGTTTAGCTATGGCGACACGAAGCTCGGTCAAGGACGCGATGCTGTTAAACAATTATTGTTAGACAATCCGGAGCTTCAAGAAGAAATTGAAGCAAAAATTGTCGAAGCGATAAAAGCTTTGAAAGGGGCTTAACAGGCTGATTTTGAAGATGGCTCAATTCGAGCTATCTTTACGAGAAATTAAATATGAACCTAAGTGTGCCTAGCACACTCAAGATATAAGTCATGGGTTGTAGTAATTGCACTACCGCATCAAATGGTTCTCCTAAAGGATGTAAAAACAACGGCACCTGCGGAGAAGATGGATGCAACAAACTTACTGTTTTCGACTGGTTGTCGAATATGTCTTTGCCAGCTGGTGAAGAGGCATTCGATTGTGTAGAAGTGCGATTTAAAAACAGCAGAAAAGAATTCTTTAGAAACACTGACAAGCTTCCATTGTCTATTGGAGATATGGTTGCTACTGAAGCTACATCTGGTCACGATGTCGGGATGGTAACCCTTACGGGTTCTCTTGTCAAGGTACAGATGAGTAAAAAGAAAGTCGACTTTAAAGATGAAAATCTACCTAAAATATACAGGAAGGCCAATAGCAGAGATCTGGAAGTTTGGAACAAGTGTCGTGAAAAAGAAGCGGAGATTCAAAAGCGATCACGAGAAATTGCTATCGCTTTAAATCTGCAGATGAAACTCTCCGATGTTGAATTTCAAGGAGATGGTTCTAAGGCTACTTTTTACTATACGGCTGAAGATCGAGTGGACTTTAGACAGTTGATCAAAGACATGGCTAAGGCTTTTGGAATTCGAATTGAAATGCGTCAAATCGGATATCGTCAAGAGGCGCAACGATTGGGAGGAATTGGTTCTTGTGGTAGAGAGCTCTGTTGTTCGACATGGCTTACAGATTTTAGATCCGTTGGAACGGCTGCAGCGCGTTATCAACAACTTTCTTTAAATCCACAAAAGCTGGCTGGGCAATGTGGAAAATTGAAGTGTTGTTTGAACTATGAACTCGATGTTTATATGGATGCTTTAAAGGATTTTCCTAAAGCAGACACTAAACTGATTACTGAAAAGGGAATTGCTTACTGTCAAAAGGTGGATATCTTTAAAGGGAAACTGTGGTTTACTTATAAGAACGATCCAATCAATTGGCATATGCTTACTAAAGATCAGGTCAACGAAATCATTGAAATCAACAGTAAAGATCAAAAGATACAGAGTCTCGAAACCTATGCAGTTGAAAATATCAGCAATGATCTACCAGTATATGAAGATACCGTTGGGCAAGATTCTCTGACTCGCTTTGACCGTCCTAAACGTTCTAAAAACAAACCGAAAAAGGCCAACAACAATAGTAAAAACAACAAAAAGGCCAATAGTAATAGTCGCAACTCCAATAATAAGAGTAGAAATAACAACAATAGGAACCGAGCAAAAAACAATAAAGGGCCTAAAACAAATGGGAATAAAAAGACGGCAAACAATCCTTCTTAAAAGCTTTCTTATAGGGTTATTCTTTTTAGTTGAATCCTGTAATTTAGGTGTTGCTCATATGGAATTTGTGAGTCTTGATAACGGTGTTTGGGATAAGGATCAGGAAGTTGTTTTTGAATTCACACCTAAGGACAGTACAGAGGTTTACGACTGGTATATACACTTGAGAAACACTCAAGACTATCCGTATTCAAATTTGTATTTAATTACTGAGCTCAGTACTGATGAAGGCTTTTTGAAAAAAGACACCATCTCTTATACGATGGCCAATCCTGATGGTACTTGGGTCGGAAACGCCTCGGGCTCTTTAGTGGAACACAAGATTCCATTACACCTTCAAAAGACATTTAGCTCAACTAAACCACATAAATTGACAATTAGGCAGGCGATGAGAGCGTTGGGGTCGGTGCAGCCACTTCAAAAATTAAATGGAATAAGTGATATTGGGTACAGTATTGAAACGAGTGAGAAATGAGTAAGTCAACAGTAAATAGAACAAAGTCAAAAGGAAAATTTCGAATCTATGTTCGATTGTTTTGGACACTCTTTATTTTAGGAGTTGGTGCCTTTGCTTCGATGTTTGTCTTGGCTTCCAAAGGTTATTTTGGTGAAATGCCAGACTTTGATCGTTTGGAAAATCCCAATACCAATCTCGCTACTGAAATCATCAGTTCAGACGGTAAAACACTCGGTAAATTTTACTTAGAAGACAACAGGACTCCAATCCAATTTGAAGAACTTCCAAAGAATATGGTTAATGCGCTATTAGCCACTGAAGATATTCGGTACTACTCGCATTCGGGAGTTGATGTTATTGGAACCATGAGAGCGGTAGCTTTTTTAGGAACCAGAGGAGGGGCAAGTACCATTAGTCAACAGCTTTCCAAGCTCCTTTTTACCAAACAAGTTTCTTCGAGTAAGTTTCAGCGTATCTTACAAAAATTCAAAGAATGGGTCATCGCTATTCGATTGGAACAACAGTACACCAAAGATGAAATATTGGCCATGTATCTCAATATATACGATTTTGGGAACAATGCAGACGGGGTACGTTCTGCTGCTAATATTTATTTCAACAAGGAACCTTTAGAACTCGACACTCAAGAATCGGCTATGCTAGTTGGGATGCTTAAGAATTCATCGCTTTACAATCCGAGGTCTCATCGAAACCCACAGGGAACTCTTAACAGAAGAAATGTGGTCCTTAATCAAATGGCCAAGTACGAATTTATAAGTGAGCGAGAACGAGATTCTCTTAAAACACTTCCATTGGGATTGAAATACACTCCACAGTCTCACAGAGAGGGTCTTGCTACCTACTTTAGAATGTATCTCAGAGGATTTTTAAAAGATTGGATCGAAAACAATCCTAAGGAAGATGGTTCGAAGTACAATTTATATCTCGATGGACTTAGAGTTTATACGACCATCGATTCAAGAATGCAAGAACATGCAGAGGTATCCGTTCAAGAGCACATTCAAAACTTACAAGCAGCTTTTGATCGTCAAAATACTCCAGAGGAAAATCCAACGGCTCCTTTTTTAGATGTGGAGGAGGATGAAATTGAACGAATCATGGAACTGGCAATTCTTCGATCAGAACGCTGGAGAGCGATGAAAGCTAAAGGCATCAATGAAGAAAAAATTAAGGCTAGTTTTGAAGTGCCTCGTTCGATGACGGTCTTTGACTGGACCGCTGAAAACAAAGAGCGTGATACAGTGATGACTCCTATGGATTCCATTCGTTATTACAAATCCTTCTTTAGGTCTGCTATGCTCTCAATGGAACCTAAAACAGGGCATGTAAGGGCATGGGTAGGAGGAATTAACTATCGCCATTTCCAATACGATAACGTCTATCAGGGAGCTCGACAAGCAGGATCTATTTTTAAACCCTTTGTCTATGCAGCGGCTATTGATCAACTACGATTATCCCCTTGTGAAACCTTGCCAGATACTCAGTATTGTATTGCTCCTAGAAAGCACGGAAATATGGAAAAATGGTGTCCCAAGAACTCAGGAGGGACCTATTCAGGAACTATGTTAACTCTTAAGAAGGCTTTGGCAGGATCCGTTAATTCAATTACGGCTCAGGTCATGGACAAGGTTGGACCAAAACCTGTTGTTCAACTGATCAAGAACCTAGGAATGAAATCTAATATTTTACCTGTTCCTTCTATTGCATTGGGTACTCCTGATATCAATGTATTGGAAGTTGTGGGAGCCTATGGAACTTTTGCCAATAAAGGAGTATACGTAAAACCGGTAATGGTGACTCATATTACGGACAAGAACGGAACTATTTTATACCAATCGGTACCTCAGACTAAAGATGTGATGAGTGAAGATGTTGCCTACACTGTTGTCAAACTACTTGAAGGGGTAACTGAAGGAGGATCGGGTATTCGTCTTCGTACTGTTGGAGCAGAACAGTGGAATCCCTATTACAGTGAAATTGTTACAGGATATCCATATGAGTTTAAAAACCCAATTGCAGGAAAAACAGGTACAACTCAAAATCAATCCGATGGATGGTTTATGGGAATGGTTCCCAATCTAGTTACTGCTGTTTGGGTTGGAGGTGAAGATCGCTCCATGCACTTTAATTCTATTCAATACGGACAAGGAGCCTCCATGGCACTTCCTATCTGGGCCAACTATATGAGAAGGAACTGGTCATTAGAAGACCTAGGAATCTCTCAGGGAGAGTTTGAAGCTCCTGAAGAACTCAATATAGTTGTTGACTGTGATCCAAAAGCAGAAGAGGGTAAAGAACCTCCTATTGACCTTACAGAGGACGATATAGAAGATATAGGGTTTTAACTATCTGAATTAGACAATAGGTTAACAGTAATCTTTATCATCATTTCTTTATCTAATGGATTGCTTTCAGCTATTAACAACGTTAGCGCAACCAATGTATGATCAGTAATTATTTTAGCACCAAATTTGTTAATTAAATTATGGTTTTTATCTAAAAACCAAACAAATAAATAAGCTGCAATTCTTTTGTTTCCATCTGTGAATGAGTGATTTTTCACTACGAAGTACAGTAAATGTGCTGCTTTTTCTTCTAGAGTTTTATAAAGATCTTTACCGTCAAAAGTCTGATATATATTTTCTAGAGATCCTTTAAATGAATCATCTTTTTCAATCCCAAATAGTTTGGAATGAAACGTTTGTAAAGCTAATTTGTCAATCGCTTTTCTTGCTTCAAAATACGATATTTGATAAAGCTCTTGACTACCAAATTCGGGTACGGATAAAAGTTGATAATCGTAACGATCTAATAAATCTAATGCTTTTGAATATTGAGCAATTATTTTTATAAGTCCTATGGATTGATCTGAATTGAGATGATTTTCTACAACTACTTTTTCCTGTAACAATACAGCATTTTTAAGTTCTTGAAGCTGTTGAGTTCGCTCTCGTAGCAATTTTTCATTAACTGAAAATCCTTTGATCAAATATTCTTTTAAGATCTTATTTGCCCATTGTCTAAACTGTGTTCCTTTTAATGATTTTATTCTATACCCTACTGATATTATGATGTCTAAATTGTAGTATTTGAGTTTACGAGAAATAGTTCTTGATCCCTCTTTTTGAACTGTCAAGTATTCCTTGACAGTTGAAAATTTATCTAATTCACCTTCTTTAAAAATGTTATTAATATGCAAACTGATGTTTTGTTTCGTATGATCAAAAAGTTCAGCCATTTGATTTTGATTTAACCACACAGTCTCATTTTTAATTCTTACATCAATACTCGTAACACCATTCGGTGTTTTATAAATTAATATCTGTTCATCATTTCCCATATTTCAATACTATGAATTGATTATGAGAATATTATAAATGTTCGATGAATGACAGTTTTATAAAGAAGAAATACGTTTATAAAAAAAGCCAGCATAATAGCTGGCTTATAGATTCTAAGTTATAGTGTCTTAGCCTTTGAGTTTTGCTCCCAAGAACTCTCTGTTCATACGTGCAATATTTTCTAAAGAGATTCCTTTTGGACATTCAACTTCACAAGCTCCGGTATTGGTACAGTTACCAAAACCTTCTAAGTCCATTTGTCTAACCATGTTTTGGACACGTGTCGTTGCTTCAACACGTCCTTGAGGAAGTAAGGCGTACTGAGAAACTTTAGCGGACGTAAAGAGCATTGCAGAAGCGTTTTTACAAGCCGCTACACAGGCCCCACATCCAATACACGTTGCAGCATCCATGGCCTTATCTGCATTTTCTTTAGGAATTAATATGGCATTGGCATCAGTGGTTTTACCAGAGGTATTCACAGAAATGTATCCTCCTGCGTGTTGAATACGATCGAAAGCTGAACGGTCTACGACCAAGTCCTTGATGACTGGGAATGCTTTCGCTCTAAAAGGCTCAATCACAATGGTATCGCCGTCCTTAAACATTCTCATATGCAATTGACAAGTCGTTACACGACGATCGGGTCCATGAGGTTCACCGTTGATTTGTAAAGAACACATACCACAGATACCTTCTCTACAATCGTGATCAAATTCAACAGGAACATCTCCCTTAGCGACTAAACTTTCGTTGAGGACATCGAGCATTTCCAAAAATGACATATCTTCATCGATGTTGTCGATCGGATAACTTACTAATTTTCCTTTTGCTTGTGCGCTCTCTTGGCGCCATATTTGTAATGTAAGCTTCATGGTATCTTATTTATAGCTTCTAGTCTTAACTTCAATATTTTCGTACTTGAGTTCTTCTTTGTGCAATACGGCATCTTTAGGAGCTCCTTTGTATTCCCAAGCAGCAACGTATTTAAAGTTCTCATCATCTCTAAGCGCTTCACCATCCTCGGTTTGATATTCTTCTCTAAAGTGTCCTCCACAAGATTCGTTTCTGTGTAGGGCATCCTTAGCAAAAAGTTCTCCTAATTCAAGGAAATCTGCTACACGTCCCGCTTTTTCCAATTCAGCATTTTTAGAATTAGGATCCCCTGGGACGTTGACATTCTCCCAGAAATCAGCTCTAAGAGCAGCAATCTCTTCAATTGCCTCTTCTAGTTCTTTGGCGTTTCGGGCCATTCCACATTTGTTCCACATGATTTTACCAAGCTTTTTGTGGTAGTAGTCAACTGAATGCTTCCCTTTAGCCGAAGTCAGCTTCGTAATTCGATCTCTAACCTCTTTTTCAGCCTGCTCAAATTCAGGTAAATCTGTTGGAATTGCTCCGGTACGAATATCGTTAGACAAGTAATCTCCAATGGTATAGGGAAGTACAAAATACCCATCGGCAAGCCCTTGCATCAAGGCTGAAGCACCTAATCTGTTAGCTCCGTGCTCTGAGAAGTTCGCTTCTCCTGCAGCATAGCAACCAGGAATGGTGGTTTGTAAGTTGTAATCTACCCACAATCCTCCCATGGTATAGTGAACTGCTGGGTAAATCATCATCGGGGTTTTGTACGGGTTTTGATCTACAATTTTTTCGTACATCTGAAAAAGGTTTCCATATTTAGCTTCGATCACTTTTTCACCGAGTTCACGAATTGTTTTTGCATCAGGATCTTTGATTCCAGAAGTGTAGGCTTTTTCTTTTCCGTAGCGTTCAATTGCTGAAGCAAAATCCAAGAAAACAGCTTCTCCAGTTTTGTTAACACCATATCCCGCATCACAACGTTCTTTAGCGGCACGGGAGGCAACGTCTCTAGGGACGAGGTTTCCAAAGGCTGGATAGCGACGTTCTAAATAGTAATCGCGATCTTCCTCAGCAATGTCGACAGGCTTTAATTTTCCTTCACGAACTGCCTGTGCATCTTCCAATTTAGCAGGTACCCAAATACGGCCATCGTTTCTCAAAGACTCTGACATCAAAGTTAACTTTGATTGGTGGTCTCCTGACACAGGGATGCAGGTTGGGTGAATTTGAGTATAACATGGATTGGCAAAGAAAGCACCTCTTTTATGAGCTCTCCAAGCTGCTGTGACATTGGATCCCATCGCGTTGGTCGACAAGAAGAAGACGTTTCCATAGCCTCCAGAAGCCAAAACAACGGCATGAGCCGAATGACGCTCTAACTCTCCAGTAACCATATCACGCGCAATAATTCCTCTCGCTTTGCCATCAACAAGAACAAGGTCTTGCATTTCGTGACGATTAAAAGCTTGAATTTTTCCTCTATTGATTTGACGGTTCATCGCTGAGTAAGCACCCAGCAATAATTGTTGACCGGTTTGTCCTTTAGCGTAAAAAGTTCTCGATACGAGTACTCCACCAAAAGATCGATTGTCTAATTGTCCTCCGTATTCTCTTGCAAAAGGAACTCCTTGAGCAACACATTGGTCGATGATATTTCCAGACACTTCAGCTAAACGATATACGTTTGCTTCACGTGCACGATAATCACCACCTTTTACGGTATCGTAAAAAAGTCGGTAGTTACTATCACCATCTCCTTGATAGTTTTTAGCAGCGTTAATACCTCCCTGAGCAGCAATAGAGTGTGCTCTTCTCGGAGAGTCTTGATAGCAAAAAGTCTTTACATTATAACCTAATTCAGCTAGTGTAGCAGCTGCTGCACCTCCTGCAAGTCCTGTCCCAACAACGATAATATCGATGTTTCTTTTGTTTGCAGGATTGACCAGATTGATATTGTTCTTGTGATTGGTCCATTTATCAGCTAAAGGACCTTCTGGGATTTTAGAATCTAGTACGCTCATAATTAGTGCGATAATTGATTAAAGTGATGATAGAATGCAATAAATATAAATCCAAGAGGAATTACAATTGCGTATATTTTAGCAAAACCTTCTAAAGCTCTGCTGTATTTGTTGTTCCATCCCATTGATTGGAAGGAAGATTTAAACCCGTGTAAAAGGTGAAGCATCAAAAGAATAAATGACACTCCATAGATTCCAGTTCTTGTGATCGACTCGAATTTGTGAACCGTTTCAGGGAGGTAACGAGTAGGATCTTCTGGCGCTACTTCTATGTATTTGTATACCATTTCATGGTACCAAAAGTCATACATATGAAGCGCTAAAAAGGCTAAAATTACCGCTCCTGACAGAATCATATTACGAGACATCCAAGAAGCGTTTGCACCACCATTGTACTTTGAATAGCCAACGGGTCCACGTGCTTTTTTGTTTTCGATTTCAAGGACAAATCCCATCAAAAAGTGAATGATCACCCCCGCCACTAATACTGGCTGTAATACGTACTGTACCAATTTGTTGTAGCCCATAAAGTGTGAGGCTTCATTAAATAAGTCCGGTGCGATTACCGATAAGAAATTGATTCCAAAATGCAGTCCTAGAAAAGAGACTAAAAATAGCCCTGATAAGGCCATGATTATTTTTCTTCCGATAGAAGAAGGAACAGAATTGCTCATTTGTTTAAAATTTTACTGACAAAATTAAACTACAAACACCACTTGCCAAAATTATAGACTTGTTATTTTCTTAATTTTTCTATAAAAAATAGATTATTTTTGCTCGCTTTTTAAAAAAATGACATCTCTGTACAGCAATGAGCAATGGGGTCAATGGTTGACTCAGCTCGCAGATGATAATTTTGTAATTATCGATGAGTTTTTACCCGCGCAACTCTTAGAAGAGGTTTTGGGTTATTTCAATCAAAAAAAGGAATTAGACTCCTTTAATCTTGCTAAAATTGGCCCAGCTGAGGAAAAGCAAAGCGATTCGAGTATTCGAACCGACAAGACCTTTTGGATAGATCGCAAAAGAGATGTGGAACTCAATAAATTTTTTAGTTTGGTAGAAGAACTGATGCAACAAATTGCTCAACAACTCTTCTTGAGTCTCAATGGTTATGAATTTCATCTAGCTTCCTACTCCAAAGGAGGTTTTTACAAGGCGCACTTGGATCAATTTGACTCCAGATCCAATCGTATGATCAGTTTGATTATCTATTTGAATGAGGATTGGAACGAAGATCACGGAGGAGAATTATTAATTCACTCCTCGCCAACAAACACAAAAGTTGAACCTATACTCAACAGAGCGGTTTTATTCAGATCCGATGTTGTTTTACACGAAGTACTTCCTTCGAACAGAGAACGAAAATCATTAACAGGATGGTTGTTAAAACAACCTTCTACAATAGGGGTACTCGGAATTTAATCCTTCTTTAAACAGTAATTAATTCCTCCTAATAGGTGTTCTAAAAAGGCTGGTTCACTAAAGGATTCTATCGTATGACCACCACCAGTATAGAAAGATCTTCCTCCTTCGAATTCGTGATACCAAGCGATAGGATGACTCACTCCATTAGTTCCTCCTTCATAGGTGTTCTCATCTAGGTTTAAAACAACCTGAATATTTGGATTTAAATCTTTGTAATTATACCACTCATCAGTTCGAACCCAGTCTTGAGAAAGGTGTTTGGTTGAAGCATGGTTTGTATCAACAACTTTAATGGTTGCTTCGCGCACATTTGGATTATTAGGATGCCCATTAAAGTAAGCTCCTGCTAATTTACCGTACCAAGGCCAGCTGTATTCAGTATCACAAGCTGCGTGAATTCCCATATAGGATCCACCTTGTCTTATGTATGCTTCAAAGGCCTTTTCTTGTTCACTATTTAGTACATCTTGGGTAGTGCTCAGAAAAATTACCAAATCATACTGCTTTAAATTCTCCAATTGAAACACAAGTGCATCCTCAGTTTGTACCAGATTAAAGTCCCCTTTTTTCCCTAATTGACGCAAGGCATGAACTCCAGTTTCGATGGATTGATGTCTCCAACCCATGGTTTTGGTAAACACTAATATTTTGTGGGAACGGTCCTTATAAAATCCCTGAGCAAAAATTGTGGTTGCAAAAGAAAAAAGCAGAAAAGACAGCATTAGTTTTTTAGTCATCATTGCGCAAAGTGTTTGTTTGAATGTTGTGAAAGTACATATTTTTTTGGAGTGGTACCGAACTTTTTCTTAAAGGCAGCGATAAAATGACTCGCAGTGGAGTAACCAATTCGAAGTCCTACTTCGTTTACATTTAGTTCCCCTTCACCCAAAAGTTTTCTGGCAAATTCCATTTTGTAGTCAAAAAGAAAACCAAAAACAGTATCCCCATAAATTTGCTTAAAACCTTCTTTAAGTTTTTTTAAACTCAGATCGATTTCCGAAGAGAGTTCTTCCAAAGATGGGGGTTCCGCCATACGTTCAATGATGATGGCTTTTGCTAATCGAATCTTTTTGACGTTTTCCTCATCTGCTAAAAAAGGGCATTGAGCGAGTTGGGAGTCTTCATTTTTGCTAAAATAAAGAGCCATGAGTTCGTATACTTTTGCCTTGGCATAGAGGTCATTGATACTTCCTCCATTTTTGTAATAGTAGAGTTGACTTAGCAGAACAGCAATAGCAGGACTTATGGGTTCTTGATTGTAGTATTTTTTATTGTCGGTTCTCAAAAAGTGTATTTGATTGGCTTCAGAAGAAAACAACGAATGAAATCTTTTAAGACTCATCACCAAAGAAATTAACCATGAGGATGGGTGTACAATCAAATCTAAAGGAAGATCCTGTTGGGTGTTGTACAAAAGAGTTGAGTTTTCTTCAGTTGTGGAGAGCTGATAACTACCTCCGTTAAATTGAAAGACAGCAGATCCTTTTAAACAGAAGTGGAACTGAATAAAACTCTTGTCAATTTCGTGATTAAACTGTTGATTTTCAGATGAATTATTGGTAAACTTCAAGAGGTATACCTCTTTGTCTATGACTGTTTTTTCAATTGAACCTTGGGCGTTATTTTTGTCATCCATAAGATTAGGATTTTGATTTTGATTTAATTGCCTTGTCTTAAGATTTTTAATCGCTGCTTCAAAGGCCTAGTAAAATTAATCATTTCCAAGAAAATATCGCTATAAAGACCATATATATCTCATATCGACACTAATAGTACTTTAAGCGTTATTTATGTTCTCTAAAGGGTTTTAAATTTGTCCCTTGTCTAGATATGAAACAGTATCACATCTCAAAATATCAAAGTTTCTATTGCATTGGCCTCAATTACAACAAGGCTGATGCGACCATAAGGGGGAAATTCAGTTTGAATCAAGAGCAGATTGTGGATTTGTTAGCTGATGCTAAGAAAATGCACACCGATGGTTTGCTGGTGATCTCTACCTGTAATAGAACTGAATTGTTTGGTTTTGCTGAACATCCTTTTCAACTTATCAACTTACTTTGCTCTCACTCAAACGGAACTGTTGAAGAGTTTAGAGATGTAGCCTATGTTCACAAAAATCAGGAAGCCATTTCTCATCTATTTAGAGTGGGAACTGGACTGGATTCTCAAATTCTTGGCGACTTTGAAATTATTGCTCAACTCAAAACAGCTTTCGCTCAATCAAAGAAAAATGGATTGGCTAACCCATTTTTAGAGCGACTTTGTAATTCAGTAATTCAGGCGAGTAAACGCATTAAAACTGAGACTGAAATTTCTTCTGGAGCTACTTCTGTTTCCTTTGCATCGGTTCAGTATATTCTCAACAATGTAGAAGAAGTCTCCAACAAGAACTTATTGCTTTTTGGTACAGGTAAAATTGGAAGAAACACCTGTGAAAACCTTATTAAGCATACAGATAATTCACGTATTACGCTTATTAACAGAACGAAAGACAAGGCTGAAAAAATTGCTGGTAAATTTGATCTTATTGTTAAGGACTACGGAGACTTAGCTGCTGAAATTCGAAACACCGATGTACTTATCGTAGCAACAGGAGCCAATCGCCCAACAGTTTCAAAAGCGTTAATATTCAATAAAAAGCCACTTTTGATTTTAGATTTATCCATTCCTAGAAACGTCGATGAAAATGTTATGGAATGTGAAGGAGTGAGTTTGGTGCATTTAGACGAACTCTCTCAAATCACCAATAAGACTTTGAATGATCGAAAAAAGCAATTGCCTCAAGCTGAAGAAATTATTGAGGAAGTAAAAGCTGAGTTTAATCAGTGGTTAGAAACCAGAAGATATGCTCCTGTTATTAAAGCTTTGAAAGACAAATTGATATTGATGCAGGAAGAGGAATTAGATTTTCACTTCAAAAAAAACAATGGCAACAGCGCAGCGGATGCTAAAGAAGTTTCTGATCGTATCATTCAAAAAATCACCAAGCATTTTGCAGAGCACTTTAAGGATTCTGAGACTAATCCTACACAATCTCTTGAGGTGATTTCCAAGGTGTTTCAACTTAAGCAAACAACTCATGACTAATCCTATTCGTATTGGGACTCGTAAAAGTGAATTAGCCCTTTGGCAAGCCCATAAAGTTAAATACCTTTTGGAGGAGCTGGGTCATCAGTGCGAGTTAGTTCCTATTGAATCACAAGGAGATCTCAAATTAGATCGCCCCTTATACGAACTCGGTATTACAGGAGTTTTCACCAAAACTTTAGATATCGCTCTGATTGACAACAGAATCGAT
>Ga0255754_10001329_pt1 | contig 19231 bp, 32 predicted proteins | sample 101ome_22_FD_179954 | JGI IMG/M metagenome (GOLD analysis project Ga0255754, IMG submission 179954) | Coastal salt marsh microbial communities from the Groves Creek Marsh, Skidaway Island, Georgia - 101412BT metaG (version 2) | ecosystem: Environmental > Aquatic > Marine > Intertidal zone >... | reverse complement strand
AGAGTCTTACAGAAATTACTACAACGGAGAGAAAGTATCCTTCTCAAAATGGAAAAATAGACAAAAACCTGAATGGTTTGCACCTGCTCCCATTATGTAAACTTAATTCGGTTGCCATGACCCCTCTTCGGAGGGGTTTTTTATTTTATGACATACCAATGATTGTCCTTTTATAGTTTTAGAATTACTTTTGTGGTCATGAAAAAGTTATTACTATTACTCACCATTTTGTTTACATCGTTAACGGGATGGTCCAAATGTGATTTTTCTGGCATCACATTTAAGAAGGTTCAGCAACAAGCCAATGATATGTATTTTCAAACCAACATGCATTCTGATGAGTGTTGGTATTATTATTTTACAGTTTATGACTATCAATTAAATAAAGTGGACACACTTGAAGATTGGGGTGGTTATACTGGTGTTTCTTTTGGGAAAGGGAAATATCAAATGAGACTCAATGTGGTTAATGAATGTGAAAAGTGTGATACGGTGTTTACTGTTGAGGTTGATGTTACCGTGTTCAAAAAATTAGGTTATTCCTATAATATCGGAGCAAAGAATTGCAAGTATTATACGTTTGAATTAGAAGACCGAAAAGACACCTGTAATGAATATTACTATACCATTTACAAAGGTGATGGGTGGATTGATAGTTTAAGTGATAAGGAATGGAAAGAAGTTGATGACTCAACATTGTATTTCACTTACAGTTGGGCTGAAGAACTAATCGAATATTACAGTATTCGTTCTGAGAGAGTTTTGGATTACACCTTCAAAGATTCAGGTCGATACTTTATCATACCTATGATTTATAATAAGTGCACTCAAATCGATACATGGGCATTTAAAAAGTTAAATGTATGTTTGGAATTTAAAACTGTATCAGTTAAAAAGATAACCAAAACTGATTTACAAAACGTAACTGTGGTTGGATATTACGATTTGATGGGTCGTCATGTGGATTATATGGAACCAAATAAGATATATGTGGTTTTGTATAGTGATGGTAGGAGACTCAAAGTAATGAGAAGACAATAACTTATGAACCCCTCTTCGGAGGGGTTTTTTAATCTGGTAGTAATGAGTAAACTTTACTCATTTTTTTTATGACATCTCTACCTGTTCTTTTAAGTCTTTTTTCTATGTTTTTATAAAACTCGATAGGGTTATCACTATATTTTGTTGTCTTTTTAATGTAATCTTGAAAATAAGGTTCTTTACTACCACTTAAACCAAATAGTAATTCCATCGGATTTGTCATTAACTGACTCCTCAAGTTATTTCCACCATAGTTTCCATAACTAATATACGCAATTCTTAAAAGTGTTAATACTTTTTCCAATGGGTCCATATCATCAATATTAACATCTAAATCATCTACATTATGTAATAATTCCTCAACCTCATCTAAGTTTTCAAGTAATTCTTTAATTAGACCATCAACACTAAATTTCATAGCATCAAAAATGTGGTTATATTCTTTTTTGAAATAATCTAAGAATTCTGATTTTTTAATACCTTTTTCAACTAATTTTGCGTATAACTCAGTCGGTCTAACTAAGTTTTCAATATCATCCAAATAATACATATCGTAGAACATTCTCTGTAATGCCCTTACAGGGAAATTCATAAAGTGAACATTAGAACGATAATTGGCAATTTGTTTTGGGCTGTTAAAACTTTTCTTAAATTCATCATAATCATGTTTTAACTCATGAGACAAAGAACTAACAGTTTGAACTTTATTTTTTTCAAAAGAATTAATAACACCATCAACCGTCCAATCTTCAGGAACAGGTTTATCAATACCTAATTTAATTAAACCTTTAGGTGTTACAGTCATATAAACAATCGTTTTACCAGTATCTTCAAGTTTTTGTTGTTTAAAAACTTGCATGTTCGAATCACCATAATCATCATTAGGAACTGGATGTAATTGAACTTTTAATTCAACTTTATCGATTTCCATATCACCGATTTTATAAGGTTCATCAGGCTTAAAATCTAATTCGTATTCTGTTTTATTGGGATTAAGTTCAGGTATTAAGTTTTTCTTCATATCATTATAAAGTTGTCTACCTGCATCTACGATACCTTCAGGAACACCTACGGCTTCATTAAATTCTTTTTTGGTTCTTTTCATATTAAAAAGTTTTACGTATCTTTGTTTATATAAATATAACGACATGAGAACTTATCTATGGTTAGACGATATTAGAGACCCTTTTATGTATTTGTGGCAAATTCAATACATGCCCGATTACATTAAAGGCGTTGACCATATTGTTTGGGTTAAAACTTATGAAGATTTCGTAGAGTGGATTCAAACTAATGGTCTACCTGATGAAGTATTCTTTGACCACGATTTAGGACCTACACCAATGAAAGATGGGTATGATGCTGCAAAATGGTTAGGTAATTACTGTATTGACAATAATTTAGATATACCTAAATTTGACATACAAAGTGCAAACCCTGTCGGTGCAAAAAATATACGAGAATATCTTAACAACTGTAAAAAATTCATAAATGATGAAAAATAACGAAGAGTTTAAAAAAATATGTCAGGTATGTGGGGACGAAATACCTATTGGAATTCGATTAATGAGAATATGTCCCAAATGTTTAATAAAACCAGTTAAAAAAAATTAGTATGGAAAAAGTAAAAAAGTATTTTGAGTTCTCAGGAACTATCAACGGATTAAATTATTTCTTAAGAAATCTTTTAACCACAGTTATGGCCTTTTTTGGTGGTTATATGGTCGGTTATGGATTAGGAATGCAAGAGATGGGTTTAATGACATTAGGATTGGTTATCTTAGCACCAACCTTTTGGTTTAATGTAACTACAATTTGGAAAAGAATGAATGCATTGTATGGTGAAAATGCAACACTTTACACTGTAGGATTTTTTGGTTTAAATATTATTAATCAGTTTATTTCTGAAGAGGTATCTTTTAAACCTATAATGACACTGTTGATGTTTATTATTGGGTTGGTATTGATTTTTAGTAATTCAAAAATTGAAAATCATGAAGGTTAAATTTTTATTATTGTTGTCACTATTATTGACAACTTTTGTTACAAAAGGTTCACATATCTTAGGTGGAATGTTGGTTGTTGGTCAAACATCTCAAGACTCCACAGCAATTGCAATGAACTTAGTGATGGACCCTCAAGGTATAGTCCCTCCAAAACAATATGTTGCACAATATGAAATGGTTAACGGGTTCTACGATTACGTTGGTAGTATTGAACTTTCTAACCCAATCACGTTACAACACCAAGGAATGTATCTTGTGATATATACGTCAGATTATTTAGATTTGGACTCAAATAAATACCGATTCGTAGCAAATCATTGTTGTTGGGGGTCTGTAACCAATTCATCAGGAAGTATGAGTTCTAATTTTATTATCTCAGCAGATTATTGGCACATACCAAATAACTCAACACCGTTTATGGAAAACCCTTTATGGATTAATATGCAAGTTAATAGTCTTAATACCATGAAACCAGTGTGGGGTAATTTTAATTGTTTCTTTTCTCAAATGGACAATGATTCAGTCAATATTGAAATGGATGATTTACTCTCTAACTATTCAACCACAGGTTCGTTTGTTCCTCAAACCACATTTAATCAACTGACCAATTACTCAGTATCTAATGATAGCATTAGTTGGACACCTAATACATTGGGTAGATACGCAACGGGATTTAAGATTACAGAATACCGTAACGGTCAAAAAATTGGAGAACAGAGAATACAATGGTCGTTTTATGTGTTGAATTCAACTGTTGGTATTGATGAAAATATCGTGAATCGGAATATGGAATATAAAGTATATCCAAACCCTTCAAAAGATTTTATCACAGTTGACAATGACGGTATTATTTACAATACTTTAGGTGTTAAAGTAATGGAGGTAAAAAAAGGAGTTAATAATATTTCATCATTACCAAAAGGAATTTACTATATTAGCAAAACAAAATTTATTAAACAATAACATATGGATTACGGAAAAGATTTTCAGAAGTACGCAATGAGCGAACACAATTTGTCATCACTAACGATGCACCACATTCAAAAGGAACTTGAAGGTTCCATGACACCTTATATCTTGGAAGAAAGGGAGATGAGAGCGGTTCAGCTGGATATCTTCTCACGATTGATGAGAGACCGTCTGTTGTGGGTTGCAGGACCTGTGAATGATGCAATGTCAACGGTGGTTCAAGCACAACTTATGTATTTGGACTCTGTCGATAATATGGATATCACCATGCACATCGACTCACCTGGTGGTTCAGTAAAATCAGGACTATCGATGGTGGATGTGATGCACTATATCAAGTCAGACATCATCACCGTTAATACGGGTATGGCAGCTTCAATGGGCTCAATCCTATTGGGTGCTGGAACCAAAGGTAAACGTTCATCACTTCGTTTTTCTCGCACGATGTTACACCAATCATCAGGAGGTGCTGTGGGTAATATTCAAGACGCTGAGATTACAATGAGAGAGTGGACCAAATTAAATGATACGTTGTTTAACCTTTTGGGTGAGTTCTGTGATAAGGACCCTGAACAAGTTAAACAAGATGCGTCTCGTGACTTGTGGTTATCTGCTGATGAGGCATTAGAGTATGGTATTATCGATGAGGTAATCAAATCGAAAAAGTAATACCACTTACTTATAATATTTAAACCCTACCAAAACGGTAGGGTTTTTTTATTTACTTAAAAATTTAATTACTCATACTCTTAGTTATGGAAAAAACAAAAGTCTCATTTAAGAGACACATCGCAAAAACACTAACATGGAGAGTGGTCGGAACCATCGATACTATGATATTAGGATGGTTGGTTTCAGGTGACCCAATGATAGGAATAACCATCGGTTCTTTCGAGGTAGTAACCAAAATGATACTGTATTTCATGCATGAAAGAGTGTGGTATAAGATAGGTTTTGGTGTAAAAAGAGATACCGAAAAGTAAAAAACTTGACCTATTAGTATATTTATAAAGTATAATTTATATTTTAATGGATTGGTTTAGAATTTTAGAGGTATTAATCACATCGGTAACATCTATAGTTGTAGCACTTGTAGGTGCAGGTTTCTTCAGACAAATGAGGGACAAAAAAGAAAAAGTTAAGTCAAAAGCAAATCTTTTAGAGCAGATTCAAAGAGACGAAATCGTACATTTAGCAATTAGAGATGTTAGACGTAGATATAATGCAGATAGAGTTTATATATGGCAATTTCATAACGGTGGGACATTCTATACCACCTCACCGATGCAAAAATTATCTATAACTTATGAAAGATGTTCTGACGGATTAGAACGAAAAGCCGAAAAAAATCAAAACCACTTAATCGCCAATTTTTCTTCATATATAAAGGATACTATGGAATTAAAAACATTTTATCCTGATATAAATGATATGGAGGATATTGGGTTGAGGTCACTTTGTCAATCACAAGGTATTAAATCACATTGTTCAGTTCCTATATTTGATAAAGAAAGTCATTTAGTTGCACTACTTTGTTTAGATTGGGTTTTTAGTGAAATACCTTCAGAATACATAAAAAAGGATGGTAAGTTTACTCAAGATTTTATTGAAGAGTTTAGTACCGATGCCGATACATTAGACAAATACCTTTAATATGTTAAAGAAGTGTTCAGAATTATGTAGAAAATATCAAAAGATAATCCTAACGTTTGTTGGGTTATCACTACTTTCTGTAATTGACACAATTAAAGGTTATGTGATTAGTCACTGTGGTTATAACCACCAATTTTGGATAGCTGAGTCCATTTCTTTACTAATATCAGTTTCTTTACTATTTTATCTATGGAACATTATCCACGAAGGATATTGTGTTACGATAAAAAAAGATAAGTAAAGAATGAAATTCACAATAGATTTAGAAAACAAAAAAATATTAATTCATGACTCCTTCAACCGAAAGGAATTGGACCATTTATTCTCGTTACTTAATATTGAGAACATGGATGAGTTTGTTATTGATAAATATGTTGCTCCGTACCCAACTCAACCGACAACATCGCCTAACGACTACTGGTATAGTACCACTAGTACCAATACTACACTTATTAATGACACATTAACACCGTTAACTGTTGTTTATAATTCTAGAGAAGATTTAGTTGACGAACCGATTTAATACTATATTTATAGACATGGAAAACTCATCACTTTTTAAGTTTTTGGAGTTAACTAATTCTGACGATAAAATTGTTAACATTTACAAATTAATCAGAATTTGGTTACAACAAGAAGGTCATACAACAGAAACATCTAAAAGAATCAGCGGAGCACCTGCCGAAATATGGGACGCAAGAAATAGAATGTCTGGTGAAATCGAAAAACTTAAAAGAGATTTAAATAACTATAGTATATACAATGACGAAGAGTTTAATTACTATATCACAAATAAACTTCGAGAAATTGATAAACAATTTCCATTAATAGACGAATTAGATGATTAAGTTTTTAAAAAATTTATTTAAAAAGAAAAATGTAGAAGTTAAATCAGAACCTATTGTTTCTGAATCAATTCAATATATACCTGAAACTGAAATTGAAAAACATTTAGTTTCTGAGGGTTTTATTTTTGAAGGTTCTTTATTATTAAAAAGAATTGGAGATTCTGAGGTTAGTTATAATTTAGATACTGAATTACTTATGATTTCAAAATCAGGTGGTAACATTAGTTTAAAACCTGAAGGTGATTTAATGAAGGTAAAAAGATTCTTAAAGAAATATATTATCTTATAACATAACTGTTAGTCCATTTTATAATACCATAAGAATTACTTAAATTAAAATCTTTTAGATTATATTCACTATGTAGTCTATACATTCCTTGCACATCATAGTAAGGACCAAATGTATTTTCAAACTCATCTAGGGTAAGTTGCGCACCCTCACTTTCAGTCTTTAATAGATAAACACCACCCTTAGATTTATCTAAAATTTCGTAAGCATCAAACAAACCATAATCACTTTCGTTTTCGGCTTTTTCTAATTCATCACTAACTTCATCACTGTAAAATACCCAATATTCATTATTTAGATAAACATATTCTTCCTCACTATCTATAATACCTGAACCGTCACATTCATCACATTCAATTTCACCTTCACTATCACAGTAACCACAATAATCATTACCAGAACCATTACACCCATCACAATCCTCAGGACCTTCTACACCTTCTAACTCACCTGAACCGTCACAAACGTAACATTCAATTTCACCTTCACCATCACACTCTCCACAGTCAACTCTTCCAGAACCAAAACAGTCATTACATTCATTCTCTAAATACTCTTTATCACCCACCTCTTGTAGGATTAAATAATATAAATCATTAAATGCTTTAAATTTAGCAACTTCCATACTGTCACCTTCAAATAAAAAGAACACCATATAAAATAATCTTAGGTAATCATTCGTCCCTTTTAATTCTTTTTCTATTAAGGTACGTAAACCTTGTATATTTAGAGACCTGTCGGCGATGTAACTAATACCAGGTTTTGAGTCCGTTTTTTTTGAAACTTCTATATATTTTTTTACTAATAAGGCTAATTGTTCAATACCCATCTTTAAGTGTTTATTTATAAATACTCACATATTTATTTAAATATACCACATACTATGTCTGACATACAAAGAATAAAGAAACTTATGATGATTACAGAACAGGAACAAAGACCTGTAACTGCACCTATCAGTACTGAGGGACTTTTAAAAGTTATTCAACTAACACTCTCAAAAAATAAAGATGTTAGTTTTGACAACCTAAGTCCTCAAAATCCTTTTTTAGATGACGTGTTTACCAACTTAAGGTTGATAGGTATCAAAAATGTTACTGAAAATAACATTGATGATTACGTATTTACCTTTATGAAGGACAATGCTTCTTTATTAGATAGTGGAAACTTCAACTCTGAAGAATATATCATTCCTAAAAAGAAAAAATTTGAATGGGAAGGTAGAGATAGGTATACCGCATTTAAATCCGACTTCTATACAGGTGAATTAGAAGGTTATTCGGAAGATTTTATTACAAATTTATTTGACAATTATGATTTACTTGTAAGTGATGGTGTATATGTGGATGATGAAGTTTATAATGTTGAAGATTCAGAACAAATTATAGATAGATTACAAGAAGTTCCTTTCAACAAAGAAAACGTTTCCGAACAAACTGATTTATCTGATTATAAGGCACCTTTTACTTCAGAAGATTTTGTAAATTATGTAAACTCTGAGTTTGATATTGAGATGTTAGAAATAATGAGGGGTGTTGTCGACAAAAGAATAAAGGAGTTGAATACACTTCTTTATATGGCCGACCGAAAAGAAATTAAAGGTTTTAGAAAATAAAAAAGGGAGATGGTAGCGAACCCCTCCCTTTAAATCGTCCATAACTGAACGGTCCTAATCCTCTGACGAGGAAATATCACCATACTTACATTCGCAGTTCACACAAGAACAACCTTCTGTAAGACATTTTTCTTTATCACATGTACAATTATTGCAAGCCATTTTCTTTTTTGATATTTAAAAATTCGTCAATTTCTTGTTGGTTTGGAAACCCTAACAGTGAATCACATTCTTTACAAAACAATCTCATAGTATTTGTTCCTTCAAGAAATTTAACTTTTGTTAGTTTATGAGAACATTCTTGTTGTATCTCAGTTTTTTCTTTTTCTAAATCTTTAATTTGTTTATTGAGTTCATTAATTCTAGCATTTTCCATTATTTTATTTTTAGTAGTTTATGGAATATTACACAAATTCAAAAACGGTGTTTACGTTTTGTTTTTTGAAGTAACTGTCAATGGTTTTTTTAAACTTAGGTAATTCTTGAATAAATTTCAACATTACACTGATTTTACCACCGACTCCTTTATTTACCATCTTAGACAGTAAAATAGTCTCCATGGACGATGCAAACATAGGTAACATATTGTCACTTATGTCTAGTTCTTTTTTTAATTCATCAGGTATTACAAACTTATATACATAGTATAACCCACCTTCTAAGGTCGTTTCAGGTGTTACTGTGTATTCTCTAAAGACATGTGGTATCTTCGGACCTAACATCTTTAAAAAGTCTCTTAAAAGCTCTGTAGCAACTTGATTACTCATACCTATAAATAGTTAGGTAGACTTTTTAATCTTAGATAACTTATTTAAGTATATTAATTCTTTGTCGACTAAAGTGTTAATTAATTCTCTTTTTTGATTAATAATATCTCTATTTTCGTTGTCATTATTTAGTAATTCTATTAGTTCATTCTTAGTTTCCTCAATAATATTTTGAATATTTTGTAAATTACTATTATAAAATCTAAGTATTTTTTCAATTTTACCACTATTATAGTTTTCTAATTTAACATTGTAATCTGCATCGTTATCAAACTGTTTTTTTATATCATAAAAACCGTAGGGAATGTTAGAAATACTAAAAATGATATCAGTATTAATATTTAACTTATAATTTTTTATATTTTTACCTGTAACGACTTTATTTAGATTTTTAGGTACTAAGTTATTAAATTCATACCCGAAAAGTTTAATATCCACAGCAAATCTTTGGGACACTATCTCTATCATCTCTTTAGTGTAGTGTTTTCGGTAATCATCACCCTCTTCCCTACTTACATTAAGTTTAGGAACAAAAAATATGTCTAAATCTAACAAATCACTAATACCTTTAAGGTCTTGGTCGACAGTTTCTAAATTTATAACGCGGTCAATAATAAAATTACCTTTTTCATCAATTAAAAAGTAACATTGTGGTACTCTATGTATGTAATACCCATGTCTAAGGTGTTCAGTTGAATCTTTTTCATTTAAACCTCCACCAACATACTTAATACCATCTTTAATGTTATAATCATCTAAAAATTTCCATTTTATATAGGTTTCAAAGTCCATATTAATAGGTACGTCAGATTTTTGAGTGTAATACCTCCAACAAGAGTATTGTAAATCCCACGGATTACGAACTGAACTAAATTTATATAGTGATTTATATAAATCTTTATCAATCCAGTTCTTTATTTGAAATGATGTAGGATGAGTAGAACTATATTCAAAAGATTGGTACATTTCTAGTGTATTTTCAATAGATGAACCACCTGTTTTAGGGATATGGATAAATAAGAAGTTTTTATCAGTACTGATTATCATATTTTTAAAACTTATAGATATAAATATCTAAATCAAGACGTATTTTTTTAGTGAGACCCATTAAAAAGTCACAAAAATACGGGAGGAACGACCCGTGAAAAAAAATTTTCAGAAAAAACGGGAAAAAACCGACCGAAGGTCGTGAAAAAAGTTCGAAAAAATCCGATTCTGGCATACGAGAGAACAAAATAACTATAAAATCACATTATTTTTCACCAAATACCTAAATTTCCAAAGAATTTATTCCGACAGATGAAAAAATCCCCCTTTTGCTCGGTGAAATCCCCCTTTTTTTGTGTTTACTGTCGGAATCTCCCCTTTAGAAATGTCTTTAGGGACCAATTTAACCCCCTATTATGGTCTTTTAGTGGTGAATAGAGGGGTGTTTCCTAGATGAAACCGTGTTTTTGGGGTGATTAGTCTTCAGAGGGTGGTTTTTATGGGTCTTTAACCTTATATACTTTGAATTTCTTTCCCTAACGGGAACTATTTATGTGTAATACAATAGAAAGACAATGAGCACACCCAATTATGATGAGATTTTCAATAAGTTTAAGGATGGTGTATTTAAATACATCATTAAAGGTGAGGTAATGAGGAAGTTACCTTATGTAGATGACATTATATTGTTAGATGAATACCACACCAATTCACACACAGGTAAGATATACCCCTTGTTTGTTGTTAAGGTCAATAAAAATACTCTTAATACTCACCATCATAGTATGATTAGTCAACGTAATCTTCAGATTCAAATACTTAATGTGGTTAGTGATGGTTTGGATAAGTTTTATCCTACGGGTGAGTTTAATTTATTACCTCCTAACGTTCAGATTGATAAGGTATAGTGTTTTTGAAACTTTGGTGTTAGTAACCTTGAGGTTATTTAATAGAAAGTTTTCTAAGACCCCCCGCCTGAGAAATGTAGTGATAAAAAAATTAGTCGTTTTTTTTAGTGTCGATAACTTTTAGGACAAATTTATAGTTGTTATAAATTTTCTTTTTACTCAGAACATCTTTTATGTATAGTTCTGCCTCATACATACTGTTAAAATATAGTGGAATATTTTTTAGTGGTTTAATACCGATATCTTTATGTTTCACATAGGACCACCATTTAAGGAATAGGAATTTGTTTTGTTTTTGAATTAGGAACATCACTTTTAGGGTGTTTCCTTTTTCGTCATAGAAGTCTTCTCTTGTGATTCGGTATAGAGACATATTGTTTTATTGTTTTATAAAACAAATATATATAATGAATATTAATTAAACAAATGAATTAGTGACCATTTTGTCGTAGTGGACAACGGTCTTTCCGTCTTTAGATACCCAATACTTTTTGTTTGGGAAAACGGCAATGTCTTTTCCGTCAGAGTAGATGATATAATCTATCTCGGGCTTTCTTTTATACCAGTCTCTCATTCCGTATGTGGTTACTTTAATTTCACCGTCTTTTCCACGTTCCGTTTTGGATGCTGGTTTTGTTTGGTAACCTTTTCCATTTACTTTGAAGTCGACACCACTTACACGGTCTTTTACTGACCCTAAACAATATTGAACAAAATCTTCATCACTTAGAGATGGGTATTTTCTTTTAATGATATCAATAACTTGTGATTCTAATTTCCACCCATTCTCGAACGATTTTAGATTTATTTTTACCAAGTCTTGTAGGAAACTACTGTTCTCCCCGAATAGGTCTTCTTTATTGTCTAAAATCCATTGTTTGAACCCTTCTTGTGTCTGACTATCATTCTCATCCATATATCTGTTTACAAGAAGTCTGATGACCCCTGGGTTGGTGTCAAAGAAGTTAAGTATGGACCATCTCTCACCAGGTTGTGCTGGAAAGATATCGATTACTCCGTCTAATGTTTCACAGTCGGGTTCTGAAATCTTTCCCCAGTTGTTAGGGTATGTTTCTTTTAGTGCTCGTAAAATAGTTTCAGGAACACCTGAAGCTTTTGTCTTTAGAGTGTTAACATCTAATCTTTCATTAGACTTAGTTTCTTCTTTACTCATTAACTTCTCGGCTTGTTTAGGGTATAGTCTTCCGAACTGTCTAATCTTAATCATTAAAGATTTTCCATTTTTAGTTGGTTTTAACATACCAGGTTCAAAAAAGTATTCCTCATCTGTTTTGTCATCAACCAACCTAATTTTTTCTGAAGAAGATAGTGTTGAAATGTCGTCACTGAAATCTCCAAAATAAACTGAATCACCGTATTCAGGTGAATACCACATTTTTTTAAATGTTAGTTCACCTATACCTCCATAATTTTCGTTGATGGTCTTTTTTAATATGTTTACTAATTTAAATTTCATTAATAAATTCTAATTTTCCATTTTTAAATTCATACCTACCTTTTAATATTTCAACATTATTACCATCTTCCATAACACCGTAAATACCATCTACAACGTTATCGTCATCATTGGTTCTTAAAACAATATCTTTACCTTGTGAATTTGTGTACTTTAATTTATTCTGTCCATCTGTCACAAAAAATTCTTTGTTAGGAAATGCCTTTTTAAATGCATCCACTAAGTTTCTATATCTATTACTACTTGTTGTGTATGGCTGTTTGCTGTATTTTTCATACGTAGTCTGCTCATTAAGTAGTGCACCATAATTGAATAATTCTTTGATTCTACTTATCTCAGTTAAAATTTCTTTGTTTTTCATGTTGAAATGTAATCTATTACTATAAATATCCATGGTTTTATAAAGTGGCATAGAAGATGTATAATATATGGTATGAGAAAAATATTATTGACAGCTTTGGTTACAATCGGAATGATTGGCTCAAGCGTAGCACAAATGGCAATTCCTGGTGAGATATTTGCTGATAACCCAGCACGTTTTAACGGTCGTAAGGTGACCATCAAAAATGTTGAGGTGTTCGGACCTACCATCGGTACAAACCAACCAGGTATCGCAGTTGGTCCTGTGGGTTCATTAAATTCAAACTTGGGAACTGTTGGCCCTGTGGTACCAACATCAGTACAGTCACCGTGTCGTCCACCTCGTGGTTTCAGTGAAATCGGTGTGTTCTTTAAGGCAAAACCTGACTATAAAGGTTGTTTCTTTATGTCTGATATGATGAAAAATCAATTAACTCGTGAGTTGGGTGGTCAACAAGTTGAAGCACAACTTACTTTTAGAGGTGATTATAGAACAGGTTACAACGTAACATTCTATAGATTAGGTAAATAAAAAATAAATAATTTAATTATTAACCCTCACAGAAATGTGGGGGTTTTTTATTAATGACAAATAAAATTTTCTACGTCAAAGGTAATACCACTATTATTATAAACATCTAACATAGTCGTATAAAGGTCGTCACAACTTACAAGTGTTAACATTTCACCAGTTTGTTCATCTTCGACTACAACGTCATCACCAACAAATTCGGTGCGAAAATAAACAACCTCATCTCCCGATTTGTATAGATAATAATAGATACTATCTACCTCATGTCTTCTTGCGTTAAATTTATTTTCTAATTCGGCATATAATTTTTGTTGTAGATTGTAATATATTTGGTCGGTCTCATCATCATTTATATAGTCAAAAAGTAATCCTCCATAAACACCACGTAAATCTACATAACCTAAAGTGTTTTCTACTCTCCTGTCTAAATTATTAATATGATTTTCATAATCAACATCATGTTTAGTAGTAAAATCGCAATATCGGTCAACATCAATATCAACCCATATACTAATCGACCAACTATCGTTATATTGACTATACTCAGTCTTAATATCAAATGGTATATTGAATTTACCAAAGACTAATTGCTCTAAAACTTTCTTAGCCATCGGTAACTTTTCTCTGATATCTTTTGGTAACTCTTGTCTCATTAAAATCCTAAAATTTTTAATGGTTTACCACACTTAGAACTTCTTTTTGGTTTGTATCCCGTTCTTTTTGTGCTGGTCAATCTAGTTATCAATGCAGTTAAAATACCTAAAGCTAATAATCCTAACATAACCACAGGTAATGAAATTGTGGTTCCTCCAATAATTATTGCAGTTTCTGCTTGTTCATTTACCTCTTTACCTTTTAATTTCCCAATAACTTGTTTATAAGCGTCTTTAAGTTGTTGGACGGTGGCACTATTTAAAACATTTTCCCACTTACCAACTTCTTTAGGCATCCCACACGACATTACGTCATTAATTACTTCGTCAGTTAGATTTAACTCAGACATTATCTGTTCCAACTCACCTTCAATTTTGAAATCAGATAAATCCATAGTTTCTGAAACCATAGATTTATAACCCATTTTTTTATGCATCTCCAAAATGACAGATTTCTCCTCAGTATTTAATCTTAATTTTTTCATAACTTTTAATTTTGGCCGCAGTTACATAGTTGTCCACCACAATGACAAGGGGCAACACTGTTTTGACATTCTTCTTTTGTTTCACACGCACAATTTGTGCAATTACATGGTTCACTCATGAGTATGTTTTGTTTAATTCTATTTTATCATCGTCACATAACGACTCCCACCACTCTTCATTATCTATTGATGATAAGTGATATGGCTCATCAACGGCAATAATGCCACTATGATATAAAGGATAGGTAAAACCTGAAGATTTTTCAACGACTGACCCATTACATAAAAGTATAAACCTTTCAGGATTTTCTTTGAATTCATGACCTTCAAGACTAATGGGTCTACGATATAACGGTTCATTATCAGCAATAAGCACAGACACTTTATTATTTCCTAAATACCTTAACTGAGATTCTAAATTACCGATTAAATCACTTGCACTGGCGTACTTTCCATAGACAAAATTAGGTTCAATTTTAACATCCATGATATCAGGTACAGGTTTATCGGTACTAACTTCAAGTTCCACAAAACCATCCTCATAAACATTAATATCTTTAATTTTATATTTACCGTCATAACCATAGTATTTTAACGCCATAATTTTACCCATGGTGTTTAATAGTTTTTCTGCGGCAATTTTATAGTCTTGTATTTCTTCGTTAGTCATCACCATTAATCATTTTCTGAAGGGTTTCAATCTCTCTTCTTAACTCATCATCTCTTTCTTCTGAATCCATTTTAGATTCCAACCCTTTTGCCTTTTTATTCATTCCTGAATAATCGGTTGTCGTTGAGTATGCTTTGTTATGTGAACCACCACTTGTAAGACCCTTCTCCATACGGATAAGTCTTTTGTGTAGTTCTTTGATTGATTTTTCCACATCATTAAATGATTCTAAGTCTGATAATATGATAACATCAGATAGGTATTCTGGTAAATCATAATCAACAACATCAGAAGCATCACCATAAAGACCTTGCTCTTTAATAACGTCTTTGATAATTGTCTTTAGTTGTGATTCACTTATAATATATTTTTTCTCATTCATAGTATATAAATATCTTTTAATTACCTTTTCCTTCTGTGGCGTATTTAACACCCATGATTGTACCAATAATACTAAATGAATTAGTGAGTAAGATACCAAATAAATTGGACCATGTAGATTCTAATATAGGATTTTCTTGACCCGTCATTAAAGTATAACCAAAAAGTACAGTCGTTATTAAACCTACACTCATAATGATAATAAGTGCCACTCTAACAATCTTACCTATTAACTCAAATTGAGTTCTTTTCTGTAGGGTATCTAAGTCTTCCATTGCATCGTCACGTAATTTTTCAGCTTCAGCTTTAGCAATCATTGCCTCTTTTTCCGCAACTCTCGCATCTTCCATTGCTTTTTGAGTTTCATCTAAAGACTTTGATAGTTGTTTATTAATCCTAATATTTTCTTCTGCAGCCAATTCAAGTTCTTTATTTTGAGATTGAACCTGCTTGGTAACTTCCAATCTTTTTTTTCTTGATGTCCTGTCTTTTTCTTTGCACACTTTTAGGTATTCCTCAAACTCCTCATCACCCTTAACGGGTCTAAGTAGTTTAAGAAAATTACCCTCTACATAGATTCTTTTTTTCTTAGCAACATCTAGTAAAACATTCCTTGTATGTCCAGTAACTTCTATCACTTATATATTTTAAATGGTGCAGTTTTGTTTTTATAACCATCGTAATCATTTTTGAACTCTTCTAAACGAGGTTCAATATCATCAGATTTAATAATCCAAAACTGTGCTCCCACTTCTTTAGCTTTGTTTATTTCAACCTCATCCTGAGAAGAGGAAATAATACCAATAACACATCCGTTACCATATTCGGTATTAATTTTTCTAATCATTTCAATCCCATCATAAGAGGAACCAATAATATTTAAATCAACAAACACACACTCAGGACGTTCGTGATTTGGGTCATCAGGGAACCATTCTTTAAATTTTTTATCAGCTTCATCTGAGCTATCTAACGCCTCTATTGAAAGGGCAATATCTAAAAGAGAACAAGCATCTTCAAATACTAAGTGAAACAAGTTCTCGTCATCTATCAACATCAATGTATCAATCATCTCTATAATTTTTATATAAATATTTTTATTTTAGTACCGCTGTCGGTTTTTTCGGCTTTTACATTAAAATTATGTTCTTTAAGAATCTGTATACAGATATTCAATCCGAGACCTGTACCTGTTTCTTTCTGACCTTCTTTACGAGTATAAGGTTTTGATAATTCAACAAACTCTTCCTGAGTAATACCCCTACCGTTGTCTTCAACAGCAATATAAGTATCTTCATTGTAGTTACCTCCCAAATAAATTTTCACCCATTTTGTCGGTGAGTCGTTGTATTTTAAACCGTTTCTAATTAAGTTGTCAACTGCAGTACAAAATAATGGTTCATTAACTTCTAACCCTGTTGGTAGGTTATCGTCAAGTATCACTTGGTTTTTATACGCGGTTAGTCTTAGGTAATCGGCCAATATATCCTTGATGTTATGTGTTTGTTTACTCATCTGAGCGTTTACCTTTACCAAATTTGTAAATTCATAAACACCCGAATAGACTTTCTGTGCGTGATGTAGACCGTCTTCAATAAGTTTTAATGGTGAACCAATTTTCATTTCTTTGATTTGGTCCTCATCTAATCTTCTTTTTAGTGATTTGATACCGCGAGGTAAGTAAGTATTAATACCACTATGCATATCGTGTCTGATAATCTTAGCCGCATGTTCCAAATAAATATTTTTTTTGTTAAGGTCTTTTTTCATAGATGCTTTGTTCTGTAAGAACTCAGAAACCACCTTAAAAAACGGTGGCATGAAAAATACAACACAACCCCAACCAAACTTAGCCAACGCCAATGAGGGTTCACATAGACCAAAAACGATACACGTTTGCACCGCAAAGAAGGTCATCATAATTAACCCTGCAATTATCAGAGATATTTTAGAGTTTAATGATATACCTTCTAACGCGCTCATTATAATTCAGATTTTTTAAATCCACATTTACCGAAAAACCATTTAGACGGACAAAATCCTGTCCAAACACCAACGTTTAACATAAATGCAACAAAAATTACCACACCCCACACATCAAATGCGTAGCCAGTAAGTAAAACTATAGACATTAACAGATAAACCATTCTAGTGTCTGTAATACTGTTTAATAATTCTTTCATAACTTTTTATTTATAACATGTTTATAGTCACAATAAACGCAACTTTTATTCTTATCCATAGTCTTTTAGTCCATGAAATCGATTTAAACTCATCAGTTAAGAATATATCCTCAATCTCTTCATTATCTCCCATAATATTCTTTATATTTCTGTGTTAAGAACTGTGTAAGTTCTTCAATATCTTCATCAGGTAATTGATGAATCGGCTTATTTCTTACAAACCATGATTTAATAACCTCTTCAACAGGTTGGTTTCTTAATTTAACCAAACGTCTAAATCCTTTAATCTCGGCAGGGACCTCATGGGCTTGCATATAATACGTTTTGTCTGTCGGGACTGGTTCATCGTCCAATCGAACCTCTTCAGGACTTCTATACCCCGCATCTTGTAATACATGTTCCATTTCATGTCTAACATTGTCATTTAAATCACCAATTATATCATATAGACTTTGAGGGAAATACGATGGATTAATCTTCATATATATTTCAATGATATCACCATCATCAACAGTCTGCCCGTTGATTAGATATTCTTCGTCCATTGTTGGGTCCCAATCTGTTGTCACTTCAACACTAAAAAGAGGTAACCCTTCAAAACTATACTCCATCTCATCACCACCTTTATCTTCAGGTAGGTAAGTGGTGTCATTCATTTTTAATTTAATAAAATCTGTGATATCTCTAACAATGGTTCTAACAGGTAAATCTGTTTTACTTTTTTCTGTAATTAATGATTCGTTAAGATTATTGTTTTTATTACCACATTTGTGACAATCATAGGTATCGTCACCCCCTTCAGATATTTTCCACTCCCAACTACATTTATTACATGTGATAAGTCCCTTCTTAACACTTTCACTTACAGTAAAAGATAATTCGTCTATCAAATCATTAGGGTTTTCATCTTCATAAAATCCAGTTTTGATTCTGAAATATTCTTTGTGTGCCAATTTTTCAGCATATTTTTTGTTTCCACCAACACGTTGTGTCAATGAATTTTTTACTTCATTAAAATAATCTTCAAATTCGGCACTCATACCTTATAAATATTGGTTAATATAAATATCTTTTAATATCTATTTAACCAAAAAGGAATTGACACACCAAAACCATAATTTGTAGTGTTAGAAAACTCAACAAGAAATGAGAAGTCTAACGCTCTACTATCTCGAGTAATTAACTTAATTGGGTGTAATACAACAACAACATGTGGAATAAAATCTTTATCACCAGTAAGGTCATCGACCAATATTTTCGCACCACCACCCAGATTAATACCATTCTTAAATAAGGCAACATTTAACCCAAATCGGTTAACGTATGGATAAGGTTCGGTGAAAACTGTTTGTGGGGGTTGTTGTAATAAGGTACCAACATAAAACCCACCATAACCATACATCTCAT
>Ga0255754_10001320_pt1 | contig 19314 bp, 12 predicted proteins | sample 101ome_22_FD_179954 | JGI IMG/M metagenome (GOLD analysis project Ga0255754, IMG submission 179954) | Coastal salt marsh microbial communities from the Groves Creek Marsh, Skidaway Island, Georgia - 101412BT metaG (version 2) | ecosystem: Environmental > Aquatic > Marine > Intertidal zone >... | reverse complement strand
CTTTTTCTGGAGCAGATCTATTGCTAATTCTTGATTAAACTCATTATCTTCTACCAACAATATTCTTTTGTTCTGAAGTTTTTTATGAAAAGATCGTTCTGCCTCTTTAGACTCCTCTATAATATCCGCGATAGATTCCTCGTCAGATTTCTCCATAATCACTGTGAAGCTAAACTTACTGCCGAGACCTTCAGTTGATTCGACCCATATCTCTCCATCCATAAGTTGTGTAATTTTCTTAGAGATTGCTAAACCCAAACCTGTACCACCAAATTTTCTCGTAGTGGAGCTCTCTGCCTGGGAGAAGGATTCAAAAAGTTTTTCTTGATGTTCTTTAGAGATACCAATACCGGAATCTTCAACATAAAACTCTAGTACCGCATTATTCCCATACTCTTTGACAAGAAATACCCCTATTGTTATTTCACTATTGTTGTGTGAAAACTTTACTGCATTATTTGCAAGGTTTGTTAGTATTTGGCCAAGTCTCAATGAGTCTGAAAAGTAGTACTTTGGAACATCAGCATCAACTTTAACTTTTATTTTAATAGACTTCTCTTTAGCATTAAAATTGATAATGTGGAGCGTATGCCCAATAAGCTCACTAAGTTTAAAGTGAACCTTATCCAAATGAAGTTTCCCAGCTTCAATTTTTGAAAAATCAAGAATATCGTTTATGATTCCAAGAAGATTTTCTGCAGAAATATTTGCTTTTTGTATGTAGTTTTTAGCTTTTTCACCGAGTTCTTCTTCTAGAGCTAGTGATGTCATACCTATTACAGCATTCATTGGTGTTCTGATCTCATGAGACATGTTCGCTAGGAACTGAGCTTTTGCTTTTGATGCCATCTGTGCTTGTTCAACAGCTTGACTCAGTTTTGAATGTGAAAGACAAGCATGTACTGCGTTGACTAGCTTGAGATTGATTTTTTTTAAAGATTGAATTAACAGTTCATCGAGTGCACCATCTAGTTTTGTTAAAACAAAAAAACCAAAATTTTTTAATTCAAAAACATAAAAATACTTCCCATCATTCTTCTCATATACAACCTGATCAGCCGTTTTTTGAAGTCTTTGAGATAAAGTCTCAACACATTTTTGATATTGAGCATTTTTAACTATAACCTTAGGTTTTACATAAAAAAGCTCGCTGAGATCATTTTCATATCTATATATTGAAGCAGATGAACAATTAAGTCTGCTTAAAACTGTTGTAATAAATTCACTTAGCATTTTATCAATATCTAAACTATTTCCTATAGACATAGATATTTCATATAAAGCTAATTGAATTGAACTATTGATCATTTCCGATACGACCTACCACAGATGTTTTGTTATAAAACTCAAGGTAATTTTTACCATCATTTGCTATTTCACCAAATGTAAGTGCTCCAACTAATGGTAATTCCTCTTCATAAACCGCTGAAATTTCATTTCCAAATTTATCTTCAAGAAACAAAACCCTAGATATACAATCGATAAAAAATGTAAATTCTTCTTTAAATTGCATACTGCTTTTACTATGATTAGAAGCATATCTTGCCGCTTCTATAAGGTTTTCATTTGACCCTTGTAAAATATCTACATAAGAGCCCTGCGCAACATTTCCAACACACACCAAACTCGTTCCATCTAAAATAATTGGATCTCTTACAATTTTTTCATCTGAGATTGAATTAATACCAAATGGAAAAGATTTAGCAACATCAAAGAAGTTTTCTTCACCAATAGCTTTACCAGAAACATTGTCTACTACACTTTTGTAAACCTCAAAAGCTGGTTTATAATCTAGTTCCTTAATCACTGTTGCTTCTGATTTTGTAACTTCATAAGGTCCACTGATACTTTTCCATCCATGACTCACACCAATAGAGCTTGCTTTTTTAGAATACCCATAAATGAGAGCATCACAAATCAATCCTGAATTTGTAAAGAGTGAAGGTTTTTGTTCAAAACTTAAAGAACCAGAACCACCACCAATATAGTTTATCTCTAAGCCATAGTTATCAAAAAGTACATCTATGCATGTCCCAATATTTGTAGTCAATCCATCAACAAAGACAAACATTGTTCGTACATCTTCTTCAAAACTCTCCAGATGATCTTCAACTTCAGAATCAAGATTAACCCTATCTTTTGCACTAATATCTAAGATGGTTTTCACCTCTATATAGTCATCTAAACCTATAAAAACAGTCCCTTTATCATACTTTGCATCATTAAAAATTACGGCAGGAAAAACACCTCCTATAAGCGATGCATCAGATGCTTGAAGGATATCATCAAGATCCTCTTTTGAAAAGTTGTTTGCATCACATGCTAATATCAACACAGACTTATTTCTTGAGCTTAGCTCTTGCAACTTCTCTTTAAATAATTCTACTGTACCTGTAGATTCGAAAACAATCTCAGCCATATTAAACCTTTATGCTAAATACTAGATTATATCATAAGTTAAGTTTTAAAAAAGATGTATGTAATTTAGATATTCTGTGAGAGATATTTTTTCATAAACTTATATAAGAGTGTGTCGTCAATTGGCTTTGCAAGATAATCATCCATTCCCATCTCTAAAAACCTTTCTCTAGCATTATCCATAGTGCTAGCTGTGAGAGCGATTATAGGTGTACATTTTGTATGTTTTTTTCTTAATTCGTTCATAGCTTCAATACCATTCATGTTTGGCATATTTTCATCCATTAGAACCAATTGATGTTTATGCGGATCATAGATTGCGACTGCTTCAAGTCCATCGTTGGCTATATCATAACTTAATCCAAAATCATCAAGTAAAGAACTCATAAGAAGCTGATTTGTTTTGTTATCTTCTACTAACAATATATGCCCATGCAACATTTCTTTTTCATCTAAAGATACATTTGCATCTAAAGTATCAGAAAGAATGTTCGAATCAACTTTGTTCAGTGGTAAAGTCACAGTAAAGGTAGTACCTTCCCCCTCTTGTGATTCTAGCTGTATCCTTCCTTCCATCATCTCAACAAGCTTTTGAGTTATGCTCAGACCCAAACCAGTTCCACCATACTTTCTCGCTGTGCTTCCATCAGCCTGTACAAAAGGTTTAAAAATCTTATCTTGCGCCTCTTTACTCATCCCGATGCCATTGTCTTTTATAGTAATAATTAAATTATTTCCGCTATATTTTACATGGTAGCGAACTTCACCACCTTCTGGTGTGAACTTTAATGCATTTGATATCAGATTTAATACAACCTGAGATATTCTTTGCCAATCTCCAAAAAATACACCTTCAAGAGTTTTATCAACTTTAGTTTTCAATGATATTTTTTTATCAGAAATCAAGCCTTGGAAATGTTGTGAGTGATTATATATCTCTTTATACCCATTAAACTCGTAAGGAGTAACAGAAAACTGATCGCCTTCAATTTTTGACATATCTAAGATATCATTTATCAGTTGTAACATCGATTTTGCACCAGAGTCTATTCGACTTGAGAAATCCATGAGTTTGTTTAAAGACTTTTTTTTCAGGTTTTTATATATAATCTGATTGAAGCCTATTATCGCATTTAAAGGTGTCCTGAGCTCATGGTTTACATTTGCCATAAACTGCTCTTTTGCTTTTTGGTGGGTAATATCATGTCTTATTGATTGAAACCCTATGACAGCTCCATCTTCACCTTTTAAAGGTTCTACAATTGCATGAACCCAGTAATACCCACCATCTTTTTTTCTGTTTTTAACCTTCCCTTCCCATGCTTGACCATTTTTGATAGTCTTCCACAAATTTTCAAAAACATGTGAGGGCATATCAGGGTGTCTTAAAATATTGTGATTCTCACCAAGAAGTTCCTCTTTTGAAAACCCACTTATTTCACATAATTTTTTTGTCACGTAGAGTATTTTTCCATCAATATCGCTAGTTGATGCTATAACATTTTCACTAAACTGTTTCAAAACTTTCGTCAAGTGTTCGTTAAGTTCATCTGTTTTTTGTTTCTCTTCATCTAAACTTTTTATTGTTTCTCTTAACTTTTTATCTGAAACTTCAATAGGATTTGAAAAATACCGTTTCATAAAGATATAAGACAAGACAAAAAACAATACTAAAACAGCTGAAAAAATCATCATTGGCAATTGAACAATTTTAAAAATATACTGCTGAACATACTCTCTATCTAGTTCAAAAACGATATTTATTTTTTGTTTTTTCAACGAATCATAAAAAAGTGTACGCAAGTAATCTGATTGCAATGATTTTTGAGGAGATACACTACTAATTTTTTCTACATTACACGAAAAACTCTCTGGTACTTTTGTAGCTGAAGTATAAAGTATCTCACAATTCTCATCAGTTATATACAAATTAGATATTTTGTGAGATGTATTTACAAGTGTTTGAAACTTTGATTTCAACTTTATGAATTCATCAGAACTAAGTGCATGTGATGTGTCATAATTGATCTGAAAACTTTTACTAACTAAGTCATCATAAAAGCTTTCTTCAAAAAGCTTTTTTTGATAGAAAACATACGATCCTATAATCAGAATCATAATAACACTTAAAGAGATAAAATATGCGCTAAAAAGTTTGTTGATTTGCATTTGCTTAAAACTCTAATCTATCTTTTCTAAAAGTTTTTGATCTTTTTGGCTCATCCACTTAATTCCATCTAGACTCTCTAAAAACTCTTCATAAGATTGACCATCTAAATACATTTTGACAGTCTCATAGTACTCTTTTGGATCAGCCTCTAAAACCTTTAATGCTTTATAAAAATTACTTTGAAGAGCAGCAAGTTCATCTGCATATAATGATTTCATTCTTGAGTCAATGATCAAGATATCCAAAATATACAAGCCTTCATCATTACTATCTGCTATTATGGAGTATCCGTTCTCAGCGACATCTGACAAATATGGCTCATATGTAACTAGAATAGTTGGCTCTTCAAGTAAAATTTTTCTAGAAATAGACAATTGATCCGTATTTATGAGTCTAAAATTCGAGATATCCAAACCATTTTTCTTTACAAAAAGATCAAACAAGAGCTCATTTACACTGTTTAATTCAAGTAAAACATTTACAGGAGTAGTTAAAACTTTTAACTTTTCAAGAGAGATGTTTGAGAAAATGGCATCAGCACCATTGGAACGATCCAAAAGCATAAAAGGTAAAACATCTGCTGTATGGGACAAATGTTTAAGTTCTTGCTGTGTTGCTCCTATAAGATTTGCTTTTCCACTCTCAAACAATTTTACACTCTCTGAGAGTGAAGTAACTGGTATAATGTGGATATCGTCAGAATCTAACCAGCCTTTTTCATACATGTAAAAAAATGGGGTATATCCAACCCACGGATTTAAAACAAAATCAATCTGTTTTTTAGAATTAGAGGTACAAGAAATAAGAAATATAGAAAATAAAAAAACAAAAAATAGTTTCAAAAAATTTCTCATACTGATCCTTTTTACACAGTTTTCATTATACCCTTAAAGTGGTATAATCAAAAAAACCTCATTACAATGAAATGTATTATATCAAAAAAAGTGTTTCATTTTTTTACATCTTCTTTTGGTATATAAGCAGGTTTTTATGAGGAACAACTCACATGAGATATTCCAGCTATTTTAAAAAATTCATTTGGCTTTTTTTGATAGTACTTATCTTCTATCTCTTGAGATTGTTCTGAAAAAGGATCTGTCATTATTACTTGTAATTCTTTAACAAGTGTATAGTTTCCTTGCGTAGCCTCAGAATAAGCAGGAACTAAAAACCATTCACGCAAGGTATATTTAGGGTTAATTTGTTTCATCTGTTTGGATAATCTTTCACACGAATCAGGGGAACTAGCATTGAGATCATCTGTATTGTTTGATTTAAGTAGCTCTCTCCATCTATGTAACCAATCTGACCATAAATCTAGACGAGTGTTTTGTATAAATTCATCATTATAAAAACTTTTTCTCAATGGTGAAATATCCTCAGGAATAGATGAAAGTTCACGAAAAAATAGCGTATAATCAACTGAAGTTTCAATCATGAGTCTCATAAGGTCATTGAAAAGATCGACATCAAATCGTGCAAGACCTAATTTAGACGCCCACATTTTTTGCATCTCCATTTGCATGAGATCTGAAAATTCATTTTCTATCATCTCTAATTTTTCAAGCTCATCTGCATTGTTTTGGAGTAAAGGTTTGAGTGCACTACAAAACATCTGAAAGTTTCTCTCAGCTGCTTTTGTTTGATTGAAAAAGGAAAAATGGATTCCACCCCCTGTCCATGGCTGGTACCTTGGATCAAACATATCAATGAACCCAAAAGGACCATAATCAAGAGTAAAACCACCAACAGCACAATTATCACTGTTGAAATTTCCTTGACAATACCCTACTCGGATCCAATTTGCGACAAGCGATGTCAAGCGAGAACGAAATTCACTCGCAAGTAAAAGGATTTTTTGCTCAAGTGCTAAACCTTGATCTATCTCATTAGCATACTCACGATCGATCACATGTAAAACAATCTGTTCAAGCTCTTTGAGCGCATTTGGGTGCTCATTTTTGCGTGCCCTTCTTCCAAAAAGCTCCAATTGACCTACTCTCAAAAAAGATGGAGCAACACGAGTTGAGATTGCAACTGCTTCTTCAATCATAACCTCAGGATCTCGTGAATACGATCCATTTGTAAACCATGGTCTCTTCACAGTTTCAGTTTCAGAAGTATAAAGAGTTAAAGAGCGTGATGTAGAAATTCCAAGTGCATGCATATGTTCCTGAGCAAGAAACTCACGAATACTCGATCGTAAAACTGCTCGACCATCAGCACCACGACAATACGGTGTACGCCCTCCACCTTTAAGTTGCATCTCCCATCGCTTCGAACCAACAAGTAACTCAAGTATGGAAATTGCTCGACCATCCCCGTATCCATTTCCTGTTTGAAATGGACACTGTTGGTAATACTCTGTTCCAAAAATAGACAAAGCATATCCACATGCCCATCCAACTTGACGCATAGTATCAGGGATATCGGTAGTGTCTGCTGAGAACATTTTCATAAATCCAGTATCCTGAGCAAGTGTGTCACTAAAACCAAGTTCTTCAAAAAAGATTTTGCTATGCGCTATATATTTTGGGTTTTCTATAGGAGTTGGTTTTACTGGTACATAATGTCCATTAAATACCTCTCTGGGATTATAATCCTCACCATCTTCTCTTGATTGAGGGTCTGCAAAGAGTGTGTTTACAAGCGAGTAGTCACTTAATTTTGCGAGATCATGAAGCGTTTGAATCTCTCTTTTTTTCTCTTGAACTTCTTGCATGCTAATCTCCTAAACAAAATGTATGTGTGAGATTATACATCTGCGTAATAGATAGAGCCTTAACAAAATAACTAAAGGCACTATCTAAGCACTTTACAAACTTCAATGATTTTTGAAGTTTATTTCAAAAAGCTTTGTAACAAAGCTACTAATTTTTCTTGCTCTAATGGCTTACTGAGATACTCATCCATTCCAGCTTCAAGAAACTTTTCTCTATCCCCTTTGAGAGCATTTGCAGTAAGAGCAACAATTGGCGTGTGCTGAAGATCTGAATCTCTTTCATACTCTATAATTTTTTGCGTTGCTTCAACACCATTCATATTTGGCATATTTTCGTCCATTAAAACCAGATCATACGCAGCATTTTTAAACTTTTCAATCGCCTCAAGACCATCATTTGCCATCTCAGTCACTAGATCTAACTCATCAAGCATCACTTTCATAAACAACTGATTTGATTTATTATCTTCAACGAGTAAAATACGTTTGCCATCAAAACTAACAAGCGCTTCATCAACCACACTCTCCTCTATAACCACAGAGCTACTACGACTAATAGGTATCCAGAAGTAAAAACGGCTTCCTATTCCTTGCTCACTTTCAACCTCTAATTCACCATCTAAAAGTTGTACTATACGATTACTGATAGTAAGCCCTAAACCTGTCCCGCCATATTTTCTTGTTGTAGATCCATCCTCTTGGTTAAAAGCCTCAAAAATATGTTCAATCTTCTCTTGGGATATTCCAACACCACTGTCTTTGACTGAAACATAAAGCTTTTGATCTGTAAAGCCAATATGCACTTCTATTTTTGAATGATGATTTGAAAACTTCACAGCATTACTTAAAAGATTTGAAACCACCTGTTTTATTCGATATGGATCATTATAAATGATATCAGGAACATTTGTATCTATATCCATTTTCAACTCTAAATCTTTTTCTCTACATCTAGCTTCAAAAAGTTTGATCAACATTTCAAACTCTTGCTTTAGATTGAAATCAATCATATCAATTGTAAGTTTTCCAGATTCGATTTTCGAAAAATCTAAAATATCTTCGATAACTTGCAAAAGAGAGTTACTTGAAGCATCTATAATCTCTATGTAACCTAAAAGCTTTTTGTCTTTCTCTTTGCGCTTAAGGATCTGAACAAATCCCAAAATAGCATTGAGTGGTGTTCTAATCTCATGAGACATATTTGCTAAAAATTCAGATTTTGCTTTTGTTGATGATTCTGCTTGAATTTTGGCAACTTGAAGTCGCTCTTGTTTTGAAACCAATCCATAAATTAGTAGCAAGATTGTTATAATAACTATAATAGCAATTGCATTAAATGAGTAGAAATACTTATACGCATTTACAATCTCTTGATTTAACGTGTATGAAACCAGATATGCAGAAGCGTTTTTCTTATCTTTTATACTATAGATTGGAAAGAAAGATACAACCATAGCTTTTCCATTATCAAGCTGATAAATTGAAAACTTTTCATTATTTTTAAACTTTGTATCAATGAGATCTCTATTAAGTAAAATTGCAGACTGTGAAAGATCCTGAAATGTATGATTTGGGTCACTCACTTTAGATATAAAATAATGATCATCCTCAAAACTCTCATGATACTTCATATAGTCTTTATTAAGGTTCCAAACCCTTTGATCTATAATCTCTTTGTTTACAAGAAAATGTGTGTGAACTTTGTGAACATTTCTCATAGTTTTTTGTAAAAACTCTGATGAAAAAGCGATATCTACAGTTCCTAAAAAGTTTTTGTTTTTATCAAAAATTGGATACACATGTCTAAAAGCATGTGAAAATTTCCCAGCTTCAAATCCAATTTCCACCTTTTTGGTTTCATTAACCTTTGTAATGGAATATCGTACACTTGAGATATCATCGTTGTATTTACTTGGTTTATGAAGTCTTAAAAATACTCTGTTTTCAGGATCTGCAAAAAGCAACATCTTTAAACCTGATTTTTTTGCGCCATCGAACAATAAAGCGATCTCATCATACACTTTCTTACGAAGAAGATTTTTTTCATGATCATTTGAGTCAAGAGACTGTTGTAGATAATCTATAATCTTTGAATTGTTAGCTATGCTATGATACAAGGCATTTGCATTACTTACATAGTCGTGCTTTATGATCTCATAGTTGCTCTGCAGGATTTGAATCGATTTTTTTAGTTCATTATCTAAGATATTATTTCGAAAAGCGATATGTGCATAATATGAAAGTCCGCTAAATGAAACTGCCAAAACTACAAAGATTACTTGTACTTTTAGACCAATCTTTTTAGGATTCTGAGAATCTTCATCTTTAAACTTTATCTGGATAAGCATTGCAATCACTACAGCAGCGAGTATCATTACTAAAGAAAAAACACTAAAAAATACAAGAAAGTCTTTACGGATATTTTGTATATATTTTCCGCTACTTTGAAAAGCAAACATCCCTACAACTTTCTTAGAAACAGGGTTATCAACTTTTATAAATGTTATACATGACTCACTCACATCATCATAGATGGTGAAGGAGTAGTCTTTAAAAGCCCTCTCTTTAACAATCGCTTTTGTTTCCTCAGAGATCTTTAAAAAATCGCTCTTATTGAAATGTTTGAAAATCTCTTCATCTATTTTCTTTTCTGAATAAAAATCTTCAAAAATAGATTCAGAATAATTACTTTTTTCTTCATCAAAAACTTTCTGCTTAGTAACATTCTTTGAGATTAGAAATGTTCCAACAATCCCTGTATTTTTAAGAAGCTCTAAGTTCATAGCTAGTGAACTAAATGACACCTCTACACTTCCTAAATACTCACCGTTTTGCTGCAATGGAAAAACAAATCTATACCCATTATAGATTCTCCCCTCTTCAAAGCCATCAATAGGCTCATGAGAGCTATTTACATACTTTACAGTTGCTCGGATAGCACTTAAATTATCTCCAAATTTTTGAGGTCGGTGAAAACGTAAAAAACTTTCATTGTTTGGAAGATGAAAGTGAAGTTGCTTGATGTTAAACTCTTTTAAAGTTACATATGTTTGTTGCAGATGTTCTAAGAGTTCTTTACGAATGATCTTCTTCTCTTGAGGACTTGCATCTTTAGCATTTTTAAAAATATTTTTTACACTCTGCGTATTGATCTTTGTTTCATAAATTACCTGAGATAATTTTTTGTAACTTTGATAGACAGTGTAGTAATCTTTGGAAAGCTGATGTGTTTTTTCTTGGAGGTATGTAACAGTTTTTAGATCTTTTTTATAATCTAAAACAAAATAAGCAACACCAATTGTCATAAATGCCAGAAAGTAAATTATACTTTTTCTCATTACTATCCATTTGTAATATTTTAATAATTATATCTAATATAAATAATAAAATCAACAAATAAATCTTAGAAAAACGAAAGTTTTTACTTATAAATACTTTGTAAAAATCCTCACAATATCATCTTCAGTATAAGGCTTGGATACATAATCATCCATCCCAATAGCCAAAAATCTTTCTCTGTCTTTGACAAGTGCATTGGCTGTTACTGCTACGATTGGTATATGCTGATCTTCATCTTCATTCTCCCGAATAATTTTTGTCGCTTCGATACCGTTCATATGTGGCATATTCTCATCCATTAAAATAAGATCATAGTTTTTATGTTTAGCTTTGAGTACACCTTCTGCTCCATCATTAGCTATATCATAACGTACACCTAAATCTTGAAGTATCATACCCATAAGCATCTGGTTTGTTTTGTTGTCTTCAACAACTAAAACATCTGCATCAAAGTGATGCTCCTCTTCATCACTTTGGTTTTGAGCTATTTGATCTAATTGCTCTTTTGAACAGATCTCTACTGGTATCTCAAAAAAGAATTTACTCCCTTTTCCAATTTCACTCTCAACTTTAAGTTCTCCACCCATAAGTGCTATAAGTCTTGAAGATATACTAAGACCTAAGCCTGTTCCACCAAATCTTCTTGTTGTGGATGTGTCTTCTTGGGAGAATGCTTCAAAGATTGTGTCTAATTTATCTTGTGCTATTCCTATTCCTGTGTCCACAACACCAATATACATCTTCTTGCTCTCTTTGTTGTAATTCCCTTGAATGGTAACGTTACCACCTTGAGAAGTAAATTTAATAGCATTGCTAATAAGATTGAAAACAACTTGTTTAAGTCGTGTAAAGTCTCCAAGAATACACTCTGGCATATCAGTAGCAACAGAAGCACGAAAACCTATGTTCTTAGCTTCTGCTATCCCTTGGAATACTTTAGCAGAATCCTCAAATGCTTTATGTAAATCAATAGGTTTCAACTCAACTTCCATTTTTCCAGACTCAATTTTAGAAAAATCTAAAATATCATTAATTATGTCTAGAAGTAGTTCACCAGAATCTCGTATGGTTTGAAAATATTTAATTTTTTTAGGATCGGTTTCATCTTTACATAACATTTCGACAAACCCAAGGATGCCTGTCATTGGTGTTCTAATCTCATGACTCATATTTGCCAAGAAATCCGATTTAGAACGGCTGGCTTGTAGTGCTTTTTTACTAAGGTCTTTGAGCTTTTTTTCTAAAAGATATGTATCCACATGGTTTTTAACTCGTAGAAGTAATTCTGTTCTGTTAAAAGGTTTTAAAATATAGTCTTTAGCACCTGCATTGAATGCTTTTATGAGAGAGATTTCAGAGTTATCACCAGTGAGGAAGATAAAGGGGATTGACTTTGTTTTTTTATTATCCTGAATTTTTTGAGCCACTTCATAACCATTCATACCTGGCATATGGATATCTAGAAGTATTAGATCAATATCTGTAGTCTCAACGATCTCTAATGCTTTTGCACCACTGATTGCGACTTTAACAATATAATCATTTTGTAATGAACCTGCTAAGTACTCAACATTTACTGGTTCATCATCAACTATAAGAATTGTAGTGCTCATAATGGCCTTAGAATTATCAATTTTTGTTATTATAGTTTAGCTATACTGAAGACTTTATAAAGACAAAGTGTTACAAAAAATTTTATTGAAGAAAATATCTACCATTTGGGAGTGGTGGCCAATCTCGGAATCGAACCAAGGACACACTGATTTTCAGTCAGTTGCTCTACCGACTGAGCTAATTGGCCTTCGGTAAATGAGCCCGAATTATATATTCTCTTTTCTAAATCTTAGCTTATTTTCCACTAAGATCTAAGATTATTTTTTTTTGAGGCTTTTTAAAACTCTACTTAAGCAAATTCAAGATAAATTTCCACTGCGTAAAACGCGATACTACACAATCAAAGGATAAAAATGGCTCAACTGTTTTCAGATGAATGGATAAACGCACTTAAAGATTCTTGGAATAATACTCCAGAAGTGAAAGATAAATTGGCTGAAATTAATTTCAGTTCAAACATTGCATGTGGGTTTAAAGGTGACGACAAACCATCTTGTATTTTTGTTGTAGAGAACGGTGAAGCTGTTCGTGCTGGATTATACAATGGTGAGAAAACAGATTGGGATATGCGTGCAGACGAAAAAAACTGGAACGCATGGGCAGAGAAGCCATTAACAATGACAACAATGGGTCTTGCAGTTACAACTGGTAAATTAAAATTTGCTTCAGGTGACTTCAAAGCAATGATTAAAAACCCATCTATGGCTGGTCCATTTATTAAAAGTTTCGCACTAATGGGTGAAATTAAATAGTGTTGTAACATATCAGTCTTTCTCAAGACTGATATGAAAATAAAGCTTCATATTAAAAGATATGAATGCAGAGTAGAACTTCTATCTAGCTTTGCTAGACTTCATTATCATTGTGCACCGTATTGACGGGAATCGATTTCACCAATAAATTGTTCTAAAGAAAATGTGACTAAGTTAGCTAAGTCTTCAGGATTTTTTTCTAAATAATATTTTGTTAAAGGCATACGTTTTAAATGATGATCTGTTTCATCATGAACATATTCAAACTGTATGCAAGGTTCTTCAAATTTTTGAGTTTTATCTGTGGTAACTAAAACACCAGGAATGTAATACTTGACATCTACATCCGGATTCACAGAGAGTTTATCTACGAGATCTACCACTGCTTCTAATTTTGCTTTATCATCATGTGACATTGTTTTCTCCTTAACCCATCTCAACAGAGTCTATTCCAGACTTAAATTGTTCTATAGAAAACGTAACCAGATTTGCAATCTGCTCGGCATCATGCATGGTGTAAGTACCATTAAGATGAATCTTTCTCTCTGGTCGAGTGTAATCGCCTACAATATATTGCACTGCAATATATGGTTCCTCAGTCTCAGTATATTTATGTGATGTTTCAATCACTTCAGGAATATGATATGTGATATTAATGTCAGGGTCAACCATGGCATTATCCACAAGTTTCACAACAGTTTGGAGCTTTTTCTTGAGTTCTTTTTCCATAACGTCCTCCTAGAAAAAAGTTTAACCTAAACAGATGAGCATATCTATTTAGAACTGTTTTGAGATTTTTAACTTTCTCAAAGCTAAAGTTTTACCGTTTCGATGGTACGCCAATCATCATAAACAATAAGCATTATTTACAAGTAACTAGAAATATTTCAGTTTTATCAAAGTTTTGTGATCACATGAAAATTCTAAAGAAGGATAAAGTTATATTCAAAAAACTAATGTATAATAAACTTCATAGCACAAATCAAAGACAAAGGTTCTTCAAAGTGTCAATTAAGAAAAAATTTTTATTTATACCTATTATTTTCGCTATCTTAAGTATTTTGGCTTTATTTATAAGCTCAGCAAGTGTCCAATCGACATTCAATACGCATGTACATGTTACCCATCCCATCTATAAAGCTGTTTTTGAACTTGAGATCAATTATAAAGAAGCACTGGCAGAAGTTTTAAAAAATGAACACCATGGATCTGAACTAGAGCATATTAACGCATTATTTGAAGATGCTGTTAAAGATTTTAACCAAGCCTTCCAAATCTACAAACAAGAGCTTAATACTCAAAATAGCTCACTCATTCAATCAATGTTTGATGATTTTCAAACTGATGCAAAAAAACTTTTCCAACTTTCACAAGAACAAAAAGAAAAAATACAAACAAGAAGAGTTCTTCTCAATGATCATCTTGAACACTATCTAGATGATCAACTTCAAAACTATCTCAACAAATCACGACACAACAATTTAGAAAAAATCATCATTCTTAATGAAATAGAGATAAATATTCATGAACTTATCTCTGCAGTGCGAGGCTATTTAATTAAAAATGATTCTTTTTTACAAGCCCGTGTAGATGACTCGATTGTAGATGTTGAATCTTGGCTTGCACAATACAAAGCTTTGCAATGTGACACATTTGAAAACGAAGTACTACATTTGATAGAAAAAGACTTGCATAGTGTAGAAAACTTAAGTAAAGAGATTATGGCACTTGAAGATGAGATTCTCATTATTTCTCACAAACTTGAGAAATCTGCAGTGGAGTTTGATAGATTATTAGATGATGTTGTACAGATTGAAATGGAAAATTTTCTTAAAAATGAGACAGAAGATATACAAAGCAAAATGAAATCACTATTTGCGCTACTTATTGCTTTAGTTGTTGTTTTTATTGTCATATCATTTAAAAATACACGACTTGTCATTAATGACATAAGTGCTCTTCTAAAAGCTGTTACTGAGTTTGAAAAAACAGGACAGATCACTCCTTTACAATATTCAGATGATGAACTAGGCAACCTTTCAAGATCAATGCACTCAATGATGTCCACACTTGATCAAGAACTCTCTAAAAACAGAGAACTCTTGGTGAAGTTTACTTTGGTCGCAAAACTAACCAATCAAGGTATTTGGAAATGGAATTTTACTGATGATTCACTTGAATGGGACGATATAATGTTCAAGCTTTATGGGATGAATCGAAAAGATATAACTTATCTAAACTGGAGTCGCTCTCTTCACCCTGATGATCGAGAGGCTTCACAGAACAAACTCTTACTAGCCAAAGAAACACACACAGATTTTCAAGATATTTATCGAATTGTTCTCTCAAACGGTGAAATCCGCCACATCAAAGCTGTCGCTACCTTAGAGTTTGACAAAGAAGGTAAAGCAACCTCCATGATTGGATCAAACCTTGATATATCTGAATCAATTCAGTATCAAGAAAAACTACGTCAAGCTAAGGAGAAAGCTGAAGATGCAGCAAAAGCAAAATCTGACTTTTTAGCAAATATGTCTCATGAACTTCGTACACCTCTCAATGGAATGCTAGGTTTTGTTGCACATCTTTTGAAAAATGATTATGATGAAGATACTCTAAGAGAGCTCAGAATAATCAACAACTCAGGAAAACAACTTTTAGAAGTTATCAATGATATTTTAGATTTTTCCAAAATCGAAGCTGGAATGTTGAGTATAGAATCACAACCATATGATATTAGAGAACTTATCAGCATGTCTCGAGATACCTATCTGCAAATTGCTAATGACAAAAGCATTAACCTTCAATGTGTCATAGATGACAATACTCCACAAATCCTCAAAGGGGATCAAGTTCGAATTCGTCAGATTATCTATAACCTTCTCTCAAATGCAGTAAAATTTACCCCTGAAAATGGTGAAATTACTCTAAACATTAACTATGAAAACAACGCAAATATCTTAACAATCTCCATCAAAGATACAGGTATTGGGATACCTCAGAACAAACTTGAAAGTATTTTTGAAGCATTTAGCCAAGAAGATATCTCCACTACAAGAAAATATGGTGGTACTGGTTTAGGACTCACCCTATCAATGCAACTTGTAAAAATGATGGGTGGAGATATTAAAGTAGACAGTGTTGTTGGAAAAGGGAGTACATTCACAGTTGAACTTCCTACTCAAGTTTGTGACAATGTAGAAAAATGCCTTGGACGAATAGAACAAGTTGATGATATCGAGGATATACGTTTTAACGGAAAAGTTCTGGTTGTTGAAGACAACAAAACAAATCAGATGCTCATAACAATGATTTTAGGTGACTTAGGGCTTGATTTTGAGATAGCAAATGATGGTGTTCATGCTCTTGAAAAATTTAAATCCAATCGCTATGACTTAGTCTTTATGGATGAAAATATGCCAAATATGAACGGAATTGAAGCGACATCTCAGATCAGAGCACTAGAGAGTAATGAATCTCTTGACCCTACACCGATAGTTGCACTGACAGCAAATGCGCTTTCAAATGATAAAAAACGCTTTTTAGATGCTGGAATGGATGACTATATCCCTAAACCTTATTCAGAAAGAGATATAGTAGCAATGCTACAAAAATATCTTCCAGGAAAAGAGGATTAAAAATCACTCTTTTCAAATAACTCTAAATCTTTTTGATACTCAAGTTCATACTGCTCTTTCCAATCCTCTTCACTCATGAAAAACTCTTTAATCTTGTTGCCCATGTATGTTTTTGTTTCAACTTCAAATGTGTAAAAATATATAAAACCAAGAACTGCCAAAGCACTTAGGCTCACTATAACTTTTTGAATTGTGTCAAAACGTTGTACAGGTTCTTTAAATTTTAGTTGACAACTTCCACCAGGACAATACATAACCTTTTTATCATCAATCAAACCATAAATAAAACACCCTATACAGATTGAAAAAGCAGCTTCAAGAAAAAGCAAAGTAAGACATAAAAAACAAAGCAAAACCGCTAGTACACTCACATCAAATTCAATCACAAACGAATAAAACATATAAGTAGAAAACAAAAAACCAAGTCCCCAAGAGAAACGTTTTTGCTTTGCTCCTACATATTCTGGATCTTGGTTTTGCACAAAGATTCTTCCAAGAAGTAAACTTGGTGCATACCTTGCACGAATAAGCCTAATAAAAAAGTCAAACATAAAAAAAGTGATGAAAATATTTGCAAACAATGCACTAGAAAGCATAAAACAGTTTGCCATAGATAAAAATCCAAACAAGAACATAATGGCTGCTCCAGCTCTTGCTTCACGCTCATTTAAAACTCTCGCTTCATATCCAAAAACTTCTTCACCATATGTAAACATAATTTCACCTTCTATTAATTGAGGATACCTCTAAAATATTATATACCAAGTACACGGCTTTATAACTAAGATATGTATAAATTTTACTCTTTAGATTATATAACAAAGATTTATCTATACAAAAGCCTGAGTACCCCCGCAACAAACAAAACAAGAGCATACGTTTTAAACTCTTTGTCATACAAAAGCATGAAAAAAGAGCTTACAACTAAAACAGTTCCAAAAATAATAGGTCTTGCAAAATCTTTGAAGCTTTTTGCAAAAAATTCCAACTGTGATTGTGAAAGCTCTACCTCTAAACTCCCCTCACTCCCTTTTTTTACAAAAGTTTTAAAATCCTTTATGAAAAAAGGTAGATCTTTAAATTCACTCACAACACTCTCAGCTACACTCTCCCCTGCACCTAAAGCATTTGGGATATTATCTTGGAGTATCGGTAAGATATCTTTTACCCCATTGAAATTTTCTATGTACGTTGTTCCAAGACCTTCTATAATCGCACTGACCCGCAAAATATATATCGCATCACTTGGTAATTTAAATGGAAGATTTCGTGTTCGACTCAGTACATCAAACGCAAGTTTTTGCATAGAAGCACTATCAAGATTTTCATTTGAAAAAATATCAAACATTGAAGCGGTAAATTCTGCTAGTTCATCAACTGGAGCTTCATATGCTATAGTTCCTAAACGTTTACTTGCACTTATATACGCTTCATAATTTTGCTCATTTGCAGCTTTAATCAACTCAATAATTGCAACACGCTTATCATTTGGTACTGTTTTCACCATCCCAAAATCTAAAAAAATTATCTTAGATTCTTTCGTAATAAGTATATTTCCAGGATGGGGATCTGCATGAAAATATCCATTGAGCAACATCTGCTTTGTGTAAAAATCTACAAGTTGCGCTATCACTTCATTGAAGTCAATGTTATGCTCTAAAATACTTTGCTTATCATCAAACCTAAACCCCTCTTCAAAACTCATCACAATCGCATCACTACTACAAACTTTAGGATATGGGGTTGGAAATCCGATCCCTTCATCAGCGTAGAGTGTTGAAAACTTTTTAAGGTTTTCTAGTTCGACATGAAAATCAACCTCTTGAAGAATCATTTTTGAAAACTCATTCACCACAGCATCTATAGAGTTTTTTGTATAAAATGAGAAAAGTGGTGAAAAAAGTGTATGAAACCATCGTATTATTTTAGTGTCCGCTATAACACGTGCTTTGATCCCTTTACGTCGTAGTTTAACTGCTACAAGCGTTCCATCTTGTAGATATGCTTTGTGCACTTGACCGATCGAAGCCGAAGCGATAGGGGTATTTTCAAAACTCTTGAAAACTTCACCATCTCCAAACGCTTCTTTAAAAACACACTGAAAGCTTGTATGATCCATTTGGGGAATTTGATCATGAAGTTCTTTGAGCTCATCAAGATATTCTTGGGAGAAGAAATCAGCCCGTGTTGCAAGAACTTGAGCAAGTTTTATGAAACTTGCTCCAAGATCAACTATTGTTGTTTTTAATTTTTTTGGAGGCAAGGGTCGAAAAAACAAAAATCGATCTTTTTTCTTTATAATCAGATATAAAGAAAGTAAAAAGATAAAAACAGTGTATATCCGACTAGGAAGGTAGAGCCTCAGAGTATTCAAAAATCTATCTCAGTTCTTTTTTGAGATTCTCTAAATCATCTTTTGTAGCAAGATCGAGTTCATCTATTACCTCTTTGACAAGAGATTTAAACTTCTCTTTTGAACGCTCCTCTTCCTCTTTCCCTTTTTTTTCTAAGGATTCTAGAAAGCTTTTTGCATCGTCTGTTTTGATTTTGCCATCTTTTTCAAGTTTTTTTACTTCGTTTTCAACTTTCTCTTTTACAAGAGCAGCAGCACCTATACCTGTGTAAATAATCTCTTTAAGCATAATTGATCCTTTTTTGTTT
>Ga0255754_10001309_pt1 | contig 19403 bp, 14 predicted proteins | sample 101ome_22_FD_179954 | JGI IMG/M metagenome (GOLD analysis project Ga0255754, IMG submission 179954) | Coastal salt marsh microbial communities from the Groves Creek Marsh, Skidaway Island, Georgia - 101412BT metaG (version 2) | ecosystem: Environmental > Aquatic > Marine > Intertidal zone >... | reverse complement strand
AAATAAGAAAATTTATATTTTAAGTGATGATATTTACGAGCATATTACTTATGATGATTTCAGATTTTCTACAATTGCTGAAATAAAAGAATTAAAAGACAGAACACTTACAATGAACGGAGTGAGCAAATCTTATTCTATGACGGGTTGGAGAATAGGTTATGCAGCAGGTCCTGTTGAAATTATAAAAGCGATATCTAAAATTCAATCTCAATCAACAAGTAATCCTTCATCAATAAGTCAGGCAGCAGCTGTTGAAGCTTTAAATGGAACGCAAGATTTTATCAAAACAAGATCAGACTCATTTAAAGAAAGAAGAAATTTTGTAGTCGACAGTCTTAATAATATTAAAGGTATAACCTGCTTAAAACCAGAAGGAGCTTTTTATGTTTTTCCAAGCTGTAAAGGTCTCCTTAACAAAAAAACAAAACTTAAATCAGATACTGAATTTGTTCAAAAACTGTTAGAAAAAGCAAACGTAGCTGTAGTTCAAGGTTCGGCTTTTGGTTTACCTGGATACTTTAGAATTTCTTACGCGACTTCAATGGAAAATTTAAAAAAAGCCATGGAACGAATAAAGGGTTTTTGCGAAAATTTATAATAAAAGACAAATAAAAATTTCATGGGAATTTTGAAGATAGCTGTTGTTGGTTTTGGTTTAGTTGGTAGGAAACATGCAGGCATTGTTCAAAATAATAAGGATTTAAATTTATGTGGCATTGTGGAAAATGATGAACACCTATTAAATAAAATAGATTTAAAGTGCAAAAATTTTAAATCAATCAGTGAGTTATTGAAAACCGAAGAAGTTGATGGAGCAATAATAGCAACCCCAACACCATTACATGTTGCTCATGCAAAAAATTTTGTTGAAAATAAAATTCCTGTATTAATAGAAAAACCAATTTCGAATTCATCAAAAGAGTCATTGAGTCTCTTAGATTTAGCAAATAAAAATTCAACAAAAATATTAGTCGGACATCATAGACGTCATAATAATATTATTAAGTCTGCTAAAAAAGCTTTAGATAATGGAACTATTGGAAAAATAAGGTCAGCTTCAACTTTATGCTGGTTTTACAAGCCAGACGATTATTTCAATAATGCACCTTGGAGAAAAAAAATAGGTGCAGGCCCAATTTCAATAAATTTAATTCATGACATTGATTTGTTAAGATATTTTTGTGGCGAGGTAAAAAATGTTCAAGCAATAACCACACCTTCTATAAGAGGTTATGAAAATGAGGATTTAGCATCTGTAATACTTCAGTTTGATACTGGTGTAATTGCCACAATGTCAGTATCAGATAGTATAGTTTCTCCGTGGAGCTGGGAAATGAATTCAAAGGAAAATTCAGACTTTCCTCACATACAACAAAACTGCTATTTGATTGGTGGGTCAGAGGGATCTTTGTCTATTCCAGATCTAAAGATTTGGAGTCACCATAATGCCCCCAACTGGACAAATTCATTTAGTACTAAAATTTTAAACTATGATTTAAATGATCCACTAGTTGATCAGATTAAACACTTTAGCGATGTTATAAGAAATAAAACTGAGCCGTTAGTTTCAGGAGAAGAAGGATTAAAGTCTCTTCAGGTAATAGAAGCTATAGAAAAATCAAAAAAAGATAGAAAAAACGTTACTATTTAAAGCTTATTAAAAGTTGATTCAAATTTCATAAGTAAATAGATTTACAAAAAAATAATTTAATGATGGGAGAAAATATGATCAATAAAATTATAAAAAAAACTTTAGTTACATCTATATCAGCGTTGATTCTAGCTGCATCTATTGTTTCGCCAAGTTTTTCAGCTTCTAAGCTAAAATTAACTATGGCAACTTCAGGATCTGAGACAGACGCTAGATCTGTAGCAATTAGAGAAGTTATGTTTCCAATGATATCAGACTTTGCTGATGTAAAAGTTGGATATAACTCAACAATGTTTGACCAAGGAACAGAACTTGATGCTATCAGTAGAGGTAATTTGACAATGTCAATTACATCTGCGCAAGAATTAGCACAATTCTTTCCAGAGTTCTCAATTTTTGCAACAGGATATGTTCATCAGGATGCTGCACACCAAGTAAAGGTATTCAATAATGAATTAATGGATCCATTTAAGAAAAAAGTTGAAGACGAATTAGGCGTAAAATTACTTTCAGTAATGTATCTTGGAAAACGTCATGTTAACTTAAGACAGCCTAAAAGTGAATTGACAGTAAAAACACCAGCAGATCTTAAAGGAGTAAATTTAAGAATGCCAGGTACAGATGCATGGCAATATTTAGGTAAAGCTTTAGGAGCTTCACCTACACCGCTTGCATTTAATGAAGTTTATACTGCGCTTCAAACAGGAGCTGTTGATGGGCAAGACAATCCACTTCCTACAGTAGTTGACAAAAAATTTTATGAGGTAACAAAACAAATTATCCTTACTTCACACTTAGTTGACTTAAACTACATAGCTTTTTCAAAAAAGACTTGGGATAAGCTATCTGGTGAACAAAAGATGAGAGTTCAGCAAGCAGCTGATGCCGCAGCATCTTGGGGAAGATTAAGACAGTTACAATTAGAAAACAGTTTAGCTGACTTTGTTAGATCTAAAGGTTTAGAGATCTACGAACCAGACTCAGCAGCTTTCAGAAAACATGTTCAAAAACAATACGTTGGAAGTGATTTTGCTAAAAGCTGGCCTAAAGGAGTATTGAATAAAATAAACTCTTTAGGAAACTAAATAATTAATTTTGATTAGTTTGTTTCAAAAACAATTTAATCGAATTGCAAAAATAATTGCCGCCACTTTGTTGGCGGCATTATTTATAACGTTTCTTCTTCAAATTTTTTCTAGATATGTACTTAATTCACCTTTTGGTTGGACTTTAGAACTTTGTAGAATTCTTTGGGTTTGGATAGTCTTTTTCTGCTGTGCATTTTTAGTGAGAGAAAAAGACCATGTCAGATTTAATTTATTATATTCTGGATCTTCTAAAAAAACTAAGTTTGTAATGAAAATAATTTCATGCTTAGCAATAATTTTAATTTTTGGTTATGCTTTAATTCCTACGTTGGATTACATCGATTGGATGAAAATGAGAAAGACATCCACTGTAAAATTCCCAATTACAGGCCAAAAAATAAAGTTAAGTTATATTTTTTCAATATACGGGATATTTATGATTTCTTTAATTGGGTATTATATCTGGAAATTAAAAAATATTATTCAAAAAGGTCCGGAAGACTCAGATCAAAATCAAAGTAAACTAAGAACAATAATTAAATATTAAAGTTCATGAGTTTTGAATTAATCATTTTTCTTTTTACTTTATTTGGTCTTGCAGGAATCGGTACTCCAGTCGGATACTCAATAATAACTGCATCAATTATGTATTTTATTTTTGGAGATATGGATGTGGCATTAGCAGGTGAAAAGATACTTCAAGGTTTATACAAATCATTTGTTTTATTAGCTGTTCCCTTATTTATCACCGCAGCAAATATTATGAACGCAGGAACAATTACAGATAGATTATTAAGTTTTTGCACTGCAGTTGTCGGAAGATTCAAGGGCGGACTAGGACATGTTAATGTAGTTGCCTCACTCATATTTTCAGGAATGTCAGGTTCGGCTGTTGCAGACGCAGCAGGTATTGGAAAAATAATAATTGGTATGATGACAAAAAATGGACGTTATACCCGAGGTTATGCTGCAGCTATAACAGCGGCGTCCGCAACTATTGGACCAATTATACCTCCCTCAATTCCGATGGTTTTATATTCGGTAATTTCAGACACCTCTATTGGATATTTATTTTTAGCTGGAATTGTTCCAGGTTTAATAATGGGAATGGTCCTAATGATAATGAACGCAATTATTTCTCATAAAAGAGATTTTGCTACGGAGGAACCAGTTCCAATTAAACAATTACCAAAAACAACTTTTAGAGCTTTCCCAGCTTTAATGATGCCAGCAATTTTATTATTCGGTATTTACGGAGGCGTTACAACACCAACAGAAGCAGCAGCTATAGCTGCTTTGTACGCTTTATTTTTAACTGGAGCACTTTATAGAACGCTCTCTTTTAAATCATTATACGAAATTTTAGTTGATAGTGCACGATCTTCAGCTGCAGTCGGAGTTGTAATTGGAGGTGCATTTATCCTGAACTATATTGTTATAAGTGAAAATATTCCTGGTGCATTAACAGTTTTTTTACAAGGCTTAGATGTAAGCCCAATTACATTTTTAATTTTTATAAATATTCTAGTTTTACTTTTAGGCTGTTTTTTAGACGCCACAACAATCATATTAGTAATTGTTCCCTTATTCATCCCAGTGTGTAAAGCTCTTGGGATAGACTTAATTCACTTTGGAGTTTTGGTAGTTGTTAATTCGATGATTGGTTTGATTACACCACCATATGGAATATTATTATTTGTAATAAATGCAGTAACTGGAATTTCACTCAAAGAAATTATTTCTGAAATTTGGATGTTTATATTCGTCTTAATTATAGCTCTATTAATAATGATATTTTTTCCAGAGGTAATACTTTGGTTGCCAGAGGTGTTCGGTTATAAAACTTAATTTTTAGAAGCTAGGTATTTTTCAGCTTCGAGAGCAGACATGCATCCCATACCTGCTGCAGTAACAGCCTGTCTAAATATTTTATCTTTCACATCGCCAGCAGCAAATACTCCAGGTACGTTTGTTTCAGTTGAGTCTGGCTTAGTGATTAAATATCCCTCTTTATCCATTTTTAGCTGATCTTTAAACAGAGAAGTTGCCGGATCATGACCTATAGCGATAAATAAACCGTGAACTTTTAGTTCTGTAATTTTATTATCTTTTACATTTTTAATTTTAATTGCAGTTACACCTTTAGGTTCCCTGTCACCTAATACTTCGTCAACAACACTATCCCAAATAATTTCAATTTTTTTGTTCGCTTTTAATTTTTCTTGCAGCATTTTTTCTGCTCTAAGCTCATTTCTTCTATGTATTAGTTTAACTTTTGATGCAAACTTTGTTAAAAAAATTGCTTCTTCTACTGCAGCGTTTCCACCGCCAACTACAGCAACTTCTTTATCTTTAAAAAAGAAACCGTCACATGTAGCACAAGCTGAAACTCCAAACCCTCTAAATTCCTGCTCAGATTTTAAATTTAACCACCTAGCTTGAGCACCTGTAGATATTATAAAACTATCCGCGGTGTAAACTTGACCGCTATCTCCAACAGCTTCAAAAGGTTGCTTAGACAGATCTACTTTATTGATGTGATCTTGAATCATCTCTGTGCCAACTGCCTCTGCTTGGCCCTTCATTTCTTCCATAAGCCATGGCCCTTGAATAACTTTTGAATAACCTGGATAGTTTTCCACATCTGTTGTTGTAGTTAATTGACCTCCAGGCTGAGAACCATAAACTAATATAGGTTTTAGCATAGCTCTAGCCGCATAAATTGCAGCTGTATAACCAGCAGGACCTGATCCAAGAATTAACACTTTTGTATGTTTAGGTGTTTTATTATTCATTGCGATAAGATTATATATAGTAACAAATGTTAGAATTAAAAGCGATTCTTTTGACACAAGGTATGCACGGTATGATTAGCCAGGTTGAGGGATTGGCTAAAGCATTAAATCTAAATTTTAAACATCAAAATATTAAACTTAAAACATTCTGGAACTTTATACCTCCAAAACTTTCTCCAATTTCTGAAAATTTGGTTAAAGAAAAATTTGTTTGCGATAGCAAAGTAATTATTTCTTGTGGAAGAAAGAGCGTTATCCCCTCAATTGCTTTGAAAAAAAGATTAGGTAATGAGATATTTACTATTCACATTCAAGATCCAAAAGTTTCATTTAAACACTTTGATTTAATCATAAGCCCAGAGCACGACAACATAAAGGGTGATAACGTAATTAATACAAAAGGAGCAATTCATTATCTTACAAAAAAAGAAATTAAAGAAAATTCGAATTATCTAGATATAAATCCAGATAAGAAAAAACAAATTGTAAGCTTAATAATTGGAGGGCCAAATAAGTATTATGATTATTCAGACCAAGAGTTACATAAACTTTTCACAAAAATTAAAACATTATTCACGCCAGATAAATTTAAATTAGTAATTATCCCTTCTTATAGAACTCCAGAAGAAGTTATCAAAAAAGCATATGATGCATTCAGTTCTAATCATCATGTAGTTAGAACAGTTGATAAAAAAGCTTATCTTTCCTCTCTTGCTATTGCAGATTTTATGATTGTTACCTGCGACTCTACATCAATGATTTCAGAAGCTGCTGTTACAGGAAAACCAGTATATATAGCAATGATGAAACCAAAAAAAAGGAACGCTAGGTTCAAAAAATTCTATTCCGAGCTTAGTAATTTAGGTATAACAAAAGAATTAAATAACATAGTTGAAAATTGGAGCTATGAAAGTTTAAATGAAGTTAGTAGAATTGCTCCATTAATAAAATCAAGAATGAAACAAAATGGAATTATTTAAATCTCTAGAAACAAAAACAAAAAATTTTAACGATCCTTTTCAACACTTTGAAATTAACGAACCTCTTACTCAAGAAGCTATTAATGAAATAAGCAATGCTAAAATAGCAGATCCTAGAAACGATAATTTAAAATATGATGGAACAAGAGCTTTAGATGGGGGAGATGGTGCTTTTAGATCTGGTATTAAAGATGGAGGAAAAGCAAAAAAACTTAGATGTTATGTTACTAAAGAAAACTCTAATCAATTTCCAAATTTAACAAAACTGATTGAAGAGTTAAGATCAGAAAAAGTTTATAAAAAGATTGGTTCACTTATTGGAAAAGATTTAAGTAATTCTTATGTAAGATTGGAAGTAATTTGTGACAGAGAAGGATTTTGGCTTAAACCACACTGCGATATTAAAGAAAAATTAATGTCATCTATTATTTTTATAAATTTACACGACGAGTCTGAAAATTTAGGTACGGACTTTTATGATAAGAACTTAAAACTTGTAAAGACTGTTCCTTATAAACATAACTATGGATACTTTTTTACCAGCGGTCCGGACTCTTGGCACGGTATGGAAAAAAAAGAAATAAAAAAAGAGCGAAGATGTATCCAGGTAAATTACGTTACATTTCCAACAGACTGGAAAGTTTACTAGCTTTTGATTTCCTGTAGAGATGCCACAGTTAATTTCTTGTTCTTAAGAGATTTTATTCCCTCAATACAAACTTTAGCTGTAGACATATTAGTACAATATGGAACTTTATTAACTAATGTAGCTCTTCTTAAAGCTTTTGCATCATTTAATTGTTTTTCACTATTTCCACCACCAGTATTAATAACTAATGCAATTTTTTTAGCATTTAAAACGTCCACTATATGAGGAGATCCTTGATTAACTTTATTGATCTTTTTACACTTTATTCCATGGCTATTTATATATTTTGCAGTTCCGCCTGTTCCACATAGTTGAAAGTTTAATTTTACTAATTGTTTAGCTAGTTCTACACCTTCATCTTTATGACTATCTTTTAGGGAGATAAACGCAAGTCCTTTAGTAGGTAGTGAGTTAGAAGCTGCGATTTGGCTTTTTGCAAACGCCATTCCAAAATCTTTATCAAAACCCATTACTTCTCCAGTTGATTTCATTTCTGGTCCTAGCAATAAGTCACTATTAGGAAATTTATTAAATGGGAAGACAGCTTCTTTTACAGCAAACATTTTTTTAGTTTTGCTCTTTAAATTAAATTTATTAAGTTTTTCACCAGCCATCACTCTTGATGCAATTTTAGCTAAAGGAATACTTTTAGCTTTAGACACAAATGGAACTGTTCTACTAGCTCTTGGGTTAACTTCTATTACAAAAATTTCATCATTTTTAATTGCAAATTGAATATTCATAAAACCTTTAACTTTTAAAGCTATAGCTAATTTTTTTGTTTGATTTTCTATCTCTTTAATTAAAAAAGGTTTGATTGAAACAGGCGGCAAACTACAAGCGGAGTCGCCTGAATGAATTCCAGCCTCTTCAATGTGTTGCATAATCCCAGCAACAAAAACATTTTTACCGTCTGAAAGTGCGTCGACATCTATTTCCATTGCATGATCGATAAACTTGTCGATTAGTATTGGATTTTTTTCTGCAGCTTTAAAAGCTTCTTGAACAAAGTTTTTTAGCTGACTTCTTTCATGCACAATTTCCATCGCTCTTCCCCCTAAAACATAAGAAGGTCTTACCATTAATGGAAGTCCAATTTTATCAGCTATCTTAATTGCTTGAGAGAAAGTTTTTGCTATTCCACTTTCAGCTTGTTTTAATTTTAATTTTTTAAGAAGATTTCTAAATCTATCTCTATCTTCCGCTAAATCTATTGAAGAATATTGAGTTCCTAAAATTGGTAGCTTATTTTCATATAAAAATTTAGCTAATTTAATCGGTGTTTGACCTCCGAACTGAGCTATAACCCCTAAAAGATTTCCTTTAGATTTTTCTTTTTTTATGATGTTAAAAACATATTCTTCTTTTAATGGCTCAAAATATAATCTGTCACTGGTGTCATAATCGGTTGAAACAGTTTCAGGATTACAATTGACCATAATCGTTTCAAACCCAGCTTCTTTTAAAGCAAAGCTTGCTTGACAGCAGCAGTAATCAAACTCAATACCTTGACCAATTCTGTTCGGCCCACCACCTAATATAATGATTTTTTTTCTACTTGAAGGTTCTGCTTCACATTCACTATTTAATGAAAAATTTCTTTGATATGTAGAATACATGTAAGGCGTGAATGATTTAAATTCAGCAGCACAAGTATCGACTTTTTTGTAAACCGGAAAAACTTTGAGTGCTTGTCTTTTGCTTCTTACAATACTTTCTTTTACATTTGCAAGCTCTGATAACTTTTTATCTGAAAAACCAATTGATTTTATTAAGTTAAATCCATTAAAATTTTTAGGCAATCCTTTTTTCTTAATTTCATTTTCAACATCAATAATTTCTTTAATTTGACTTAAAAACCATGGGTCAATTTTTGAAAGCTTATGAATTTTACTTATGTTTATTTTTTTCCTAAGAGCTTCACCAACTAATAATATTTTATTAGGTATGTTTTCTTTAAGTTTTGTCTCTATTTGCTTTATATTAAGGTTAAATATTTTATCTAATCCTGAAAAACCTGTTTCTAGTGAGACCAAAGCTTTTTGAAGAGACTCTTTAAAATTTCTTCCAATTGACATCGCTTCTCCCACAGATTTCATCGAAGTACCTAATTCTGCTTTAGAAGATGAAAACTTTTCAAAAGTGAATCTAGGAATTTTAGTTACTACATAATCTATCGTAGGCTCAAATGAAGCTGGAGTAGTTTTTGTAATTTCATTTTTAAGTTCATCTAAAGTATAACCAACAGCTAATTTAGCTGCTACTTTTGCTATGGGAAAACCAGTAGCCTTGGATGCTAAAGCTGAAGACCTTGACACTCTTGGATTCATTTCAATCACAACCATTCTTCCATTTTTTGGATTAATGGCGAACTGGACATTTGAACCACCAGTTTCGACACCAATTTTTCTTAGACAAGCAATCGATGCATTTCTCATTACTTGATATTCTTTATCAGTGAGAGTTAAAGCTGGAGCAATAGTAACAGAGTCCCCAGTGTGTATACCCATTGGATCAACATTTTCAATTGAACAAACAATTATACAATTGTCTTTTTTATCTCTTACTACCTCCATTTCAAATTCTTTCCAGCCTTCTAAACATTCTTCGACCAAAACTTGAGAAACTGGAGATTCTTGTAAACCACTTTTAATAATTTTTTGATATTCTTTTTTGCTTTTAGCAATTCCTCCACCAAGACCACCAAGTGTAAAAGCGGGTCTAATGATTGCAGGCAATCCAATTTGCTTTAGTGCTTTAGATGCTTGATTAAGATTATTAACTATTTGTGATTTCGGTAAATCTAAACCAATTTCAATCATATTTTTTCTAAATTTTTTCCTATCTTCTGCATTAGCTATGGCTTTTGAATTAGCACCTATAAGTTCAATTTTATATTTTTTAAGCACACCTTTTTTCTCAGCTTCCATCGCAAGGTTAAGAGCTGTCTGGCCTCCCATAGTTGGTAAAATTGCATCAGGTTTTTCTTTAATTAAAATTTTCTCTAAAACTTCTAGAGTAATAGGCTCTATATAAGTTTTATCTGCAACATTAGGATCTGTCATTATTGTTGCTGGATTTGAGTTTATTAAAATAACTTTATAACCTTCATCTCTTAATGCCTTACACGCCTGAGTTCCCGAATAATCAAACTCACATGCTTGACCGATGATTATTGGTCCGGCACCTACAACTAGAATTTTTTTAATATCTTTTCTTTTTGGCATATTTTTTCATACTTTCTACAAACTGTTCAAAAAGATAAACGCTATCTTGTGGACCTGGGTTCGACTCTGGATGATATTGAACTGAGTAAACCGGTTTATTTTTTAATCTAATTCCTTCAATGCTATTATCAAAAAGCGATTGATGAGTAATTTGAACATTTCTAGCTAGACTGCTTTTTATAACTTCAAAACCATGATTTTGGCTTGTGATCTCAACATTGCCCTTCAACAAATTTTTAACAGGATGATTAGCACCTCTGTGGCCTAAGCTCATTTTTTTTGTTTTTGCACCTAAAGCTAATGCAAGAATTTGATGTCCAAGACAAATACCAAAAATAGGTAAATTTTTGTTTATCAACTTTTGAATGATTGGAATTGCATATTTTCCAGTAGCTGCTGGATCACCAGGCCCATTAGACAAAAAGACGCCATGTGGTTTTAATTTCAATATATCCTCAGCAGTTGTTTTGCATGGAACAACAGTGACTTTGCAATTAAAATCTGAAAAATATCTTAGTATATTTTTTTTAATCCCATAATCTATTGAAACGACATGTAAAAATTTTTTTATATTTTTTTCAAAACCTTTACTTTTTTTCCAAGTCTTCAAATCTTTCCAATTATAGTTTTTCTTGGTGGATACAACTGTTGCTAAATCTAAGTTTTTCAATCCACTCCATTTTTGAGTTTGTCTTAATAGTTTATTGATATTAAATTTATTTTTTTTAGAAAAAGATATTGTACCTTTAGGTGCACCTTTATCTCTTATAAAGTTAGTAAGATTTCTAGTATCTATTCCAGTTATTCCTACAATCTTATTTTTTTTAAGCCATTCATCTAAATGCTTAAGAGACCTATAGTTCGAAGGGTTAGTAATTTCAGAATTAATAATAACCCCTTTTGTCCATATTTTATCAGACTCATGATCCTCTCTATTAGTTCCTACATTCCCAACATGAGGAAAAGTAAAATTTATTATTTGTTCAGCGTAAGATGGGTCAGAAATAATTTCTTGATAGCCAGTTATAGAGGTATTGAAACATACTTCACCTGTCGCAGTACCTTGATAACCTAAACCCATACCTCTGAAAAATTTGCCGTTTTGAAGAACTAAAATAGCGGTGGAATCGATCTTTTTAAGATTTTTTATTGAGTTTATATTTTGAATAGAAGGTTTCAAATACAACTCATGAGTTAAAGTAAAAAACTTATGAACATGATTTTGCGGAACATATGAAATAGTAATAAAATCGTCAAGAAAGTTCTTTTTATTTTAGATAAGAATTGTGATTAAAATATTTTTTAAACATGTCATTAAAAAAGCAAATTGAGGAAAAACTTAACACGGCGCTAAAGGCAAAGGATAAGAGCACCTACCCAACTCTAAGATTAGTAGTTTCAGCTATAAAAGACGCCGAGATTGCAAGTCGAACTAAAGGTCAAAAAGAAATGTCAGATAGCGAAGTGACTTCCATTTTAAAAAAGATGATAAAGCAGAGAAATGAGTCGTGTGAGGTATACAAAAAAGCTGGACGAAATGAACTTTTAGAAAATGAAACAAAAGAAATCGAGGTGATAAGTGCTTTTTTACCTAAACAGCTTGGTGATGAAGAAACAAAAAAAATATGTGAAGAAGCTATAAAATTATCTGGCGCATCTTCAATGAAGGATATGGGAAAAGTAATGGGAATTCTAAAATCTAAAAACGCAGATACTCTTGATTTTTCAAAAGTAAGTTCAATTATAAAAGATCTTTTAAAATAAATGAAATATCCAAAAGAATATCTTGATGAAATTAAGTTAAGATTAAAAGTATCTCAAGTTGTAGGCAAGACAGTACAGTTAAAAAAACGAGGAAAGGAATTTATTGGTCTTTCACCGTTTAAGAATGAAAAAAGCCCATCCTTTACAGTGAATGATGAAAAAGAATTTTATCATTGCTTTAGTAGTGGCGAGCATGGAAATATTTTTGATTTTTTGATGAAAACTAAATCAATCGGTTTTGGAGAAGCTGTAAGATCTTTAGCAGCTGAAGCAGGAATGCAGCCTTACAGATTTTCCAACTTTGATAAAAAAAAAGATATAAGATTTCAGACATACAAAAATATATTTAAAGAATACTCAAATAATTTTAAACAAGAATTATTCAATAAAGAAAATAAAGAAGCATTAGACTACCTTATAAAAAGAGGTTTAAATAAAAATACTATTGAAGAATTTAAACTTGGGTATGTGCCATGGAGAAATAATTTTTATGAAAATCTCTTAAAAAATTATTCTGCAGAAGAAATTAGTTTAACTGGTTTATATTATAAAAGTGATAAAACAGGAAAATATGTTGATAGATTCAATTCTAGAATCTTATTTCCTGTTAATAATATAACAGGCGATACCATAGCTTTTGGGGGCAGAATATTTAAAGAAAATAAATTTGCTAAATATATTAATTCTCCTGAGACTGAGTTTTATAAAAAAGGAAATATGATTTTTAATTTAGATAAAGCGAAAGATTTAAGATCAAAAACTGACGAAGTTTTAATTGTAGAGGGCTATATGGATGTAGTTAGTGTTTATTCTGCAGGAATAAAAAACGTGATATCTAATTCCGGTACAGCGTTAACTGAAAGACAAATAAGTTTAATTTGGAAATTCTTTTCAAGCCCAATTATTTGTTTAGATGGAGATGAAAGCGGAAAGAATGCTGCATATAGAATTGCTGAAAAATTATTTTCTTTTATTAATGAAAAAAATAAAATCTACTTTTCAATAATGCCAGATGGAAAAGATCCTGATGATTTTATAAAAGAAAGAGGCAAAGATAATTTAATAAATTTACTAAAAGAGAAAGAAATAATCCAATCATTTATTTGGAATTTCCACCTTCAAAAAATTGATAAGAATAATCCTTATGAAGTTTCAAAATTTGAAAAAGATATAAAGAAATTATCTTATACAATTAAAGACGAAATCATAAAGAAATATGTGCTTGAAGATTTTTTAGAAAAAATTAATAAATTAACACCTATTCAAAATTCTAAAGAGTCTTATAAATTTAATAATTTTAAGAGGAGAAAAAATTATAGAGTTCTTAAAGAGACAAAAATTTTACATCAAAGAAATAAAACTTTATCAAAAATACAAATTCTTGAAATTTCTATTTTATTTTTTGTGTTAAATTATATAAATATTACTTCAAAAAAATTAGAAGAACTTTCAAAAATTACTTTTGAAACAAAAGACTATGAAGATCTAAAAAATATAATAATTAGATATATTTCAGAGGGAAAAGATAAGTTCGAAATTAACACTCAAATTAAAGAAAGATATCAAAATTCAATTAATGTGATTAATAAAAACTCAAATATGCAATTAATTACAAGCAATAAAAGTGAGAAAGATATAACAGACATGCTCGATGACTTGATACAAAATCACAAAGAAGAGAATAGTTTAAAAAAGATTGAGATTTTAGAGCAAAAACTTATTAATAATTTAGACGAAAATTCTTATACAGAGCTAATTAAGCTGAAAAGTCAACTAAATAGGGGTTAAAAAAGTATAGATTTTTTTTAATCAGTATCTATATATGTCTATTCGCTATGCCTGAAAAATTAATAACCAAATCATTTGAGCGACTTTTAGACAAAGGAAAACATAGAGGCTTTGTCACATATGAGGAATTAAGTAAATCGCTTGGTAAAAGAAACAGCACCTACGATAATATTGATAAGGCTTTTATAATTTTAGCTGATGAAAAAATAACTCTAGTAGAAAAAAAATCAGATTATCAATCTAATAAGAAAAAAGAAGCTACAAATCAGACAGAAGAAAAAACATCCGATAAAAGCGATGATCCAATAAGAATGTATTTAAGAGAAATGGGTGGAGTCGAACTTCTATCTAGAGAGGGTGAAATTGCAATCGCTAAGAGAATTGAGGCTGGAAAAGATGTAATGATCAACGCATTAACACAAAGCCCAATTGTTGGAAAAAAAATCTCTGAATGGAAAAGTCTGATTGAGAGTCAAGAAATGTTAGTAAGAGATATAATTGATATAGACTCTACGTATGAAGACTTTGAGGCTTTAGAAGATGGTGATGAGTTAAAAATTAATAAAAAATCAAAAGTAAAAAAAGAGAAAAAAGAAGACAAAAAAGATAAAGAAGAAAACAAAGATGAAAATATATCAAATGATGATGACGAGTTTAATGTTTCATTAGCAAAAATGGAGGAGGAAATTAAACCAAAGATAATTAATATCTTGGATTCCTTAAATAAAAATTATTTAAAATTAAAAAAATATCAAATCGAAAAACTTGAATGTTTATTAGAGTCAAAACAACTATCAGTCTCAAAAAATAAAAATTTTAAAAAAATTCAAGAAATTTTGGTAGATAATTTTAAAAATCTTCAACTCGCCCCCCATGTTGTTGAAGAACTTGTTCAATCTCACTACAAAGAAAATAAAAAGATTGTTTCACTTGAAGGGGTTCTTTTGAGATTGGCTTTAGATAATAAAATATCAAGAGAAGAATTTTTAAAATACTATATTGGCAATGAGATCAATCCAAAATTTGAAAGTTTTTTGAAAGAAAATCCTACTTGGAAAGCATTTTTTAAAAAATATAAAAAAGATTTTTCAGAAATTAGAGATAGACTTATTGAATTTAGTAAAAAAATTGGACTTTCAGTTGGTGAGTTTAAAAAATTAGTAAGTAGAATTCAAAAAGGTGAAAGAGAGTCTAGAATTGCAAAAAAAGAAATGGTCGAGGCAAATTTGAGATTGGTAATTTCTATTGCTAAAAAATATACCAATAGAGGTCTTCAATTTTTAGATTTAATTCAAGAAGGTAATATTGGCTTGATGAAAGCTGTAGACAAGTTTGAATACAGAAGAGGATACAAGTTTTCTACTTATGCGACATGGTGGATAAGGCAAGCAATAACAAGATCAATTGCTGATCAAGCAAGAACAATAAGAATACCTGTTCATATGATAGAAACTATTAACAAAATTGTACGAACTCAAAGACAAATTATGAGTGAATTTGGAAGAGAACCAACTCCTGAGGAGCTTGCTAAAAAATTAGCTATGCCTCTAGAAAAAGTAAGAAAAGTTTTAAAAATTGCAAAAGAACCTGTATCTCTCGAAACCCCAGTTGGAGATGAGGAGGACAGCAGCCTTGGTGATTTTATCGAAGATAAAAATGCACTTCAACCACTCGATACTGCTATTCAATCAAATCTAAGTGAGTCCACAACAAAAATTTTAGCATCTTTAACTCCTAGAGAGGAAAGAGTTCTTAGAATGCGTTTTGGTATTGGAATGAACACAGATCATACGCTCGAAGAAGTAGGACTTCAATTCTCCGTAACCAGAGAAAGAATTAGGCAAATTGAGGCAAAAGCTTTAAGAAAACTTAAACACCCAAGTAGATCTAAGCAACTAAAAAGTTTCTTAGAGAAATAATTTATTGTGATATAAACAATATATTTAGGGCCTGTAGCTCAGTTGGTTAGAGCAGTACACTCATAATTTATAATTCAACCTCATTCACTTATTTGTTGTCTAGAGATTAACAATTACAACATTTTTTGTCTATCAAATTTAAAATTTAAATTTAAAATTTTTATGCCAACCATATGCCAACTTTAGGCACAGTTTAATGAACTAACTTAGCCCTATTATCACCAATATAAATCCAATGATCGCAATTATAATTACCGGATTAAAATCAGACTCTTCTGTTTTTGTTTCTTCACCAGAACTAATATTTTTTAATTTTTGAATTTTATCTATATCAGATTGATAATTATCGTGATTATCCGGCTCTTCATATTCGTTAAAATTGTAATTTGACTCCTCTAAACTTATTCCACCATAATCAACATTTTGTGATGATTGTTTTGAGGAGCTTTTCTTTTTAGGAATTATTTTTGATTTTTTTTTAGAACATTTATGCTGATCATCTGTTGCTACATCAAAAGCAACCCATTGGCCATGTGGCATTTGCCTAATGCTAATTCTTTCTCCACATTTATTGCATGGTCTTATTGAGGCCATTTAAATAGAATTTATATTATAATGCTTTAAAAGCAAATATATCTAATTTTAAAAAATCTCTTCTAGATATTTCACTCTTTATATATGGCAGGTAAAATTTAAGCGTCCTCAGGTATTTTAAGTATTCAAACAATCTTAAACTTTTAACAACATTTTTTACAGTATAAGCTGCTATTATTCCTACAAGTATGTTTAGCAAAGGAATAGAAATAAGTTTTGTAGATAAAGCAAATGCCCCAACCCCAGCAAATCCTCTAATACTTGCCCATTTATATTTCCTTAAAATATTTTTATTTTTTGTTTTATGGAAAGCATTGGCCAATACGGCTATTGAAGCTATTGAAGTCAAAGGGTCTCCGTAAACAAAGCTTGAAGATAATGTTCCGCTTGCAATCTCTACAAATTCATCTTTTTCTTTTTTTTTCCAATTATATACTAAGGCTAGCACACCAATCGATGACGATAACAACTCTGAGAATTCTAAATGTTTAATATCATTAACCCATTTACTTGGCAGATTTGATATTGAATGAAAATAAGAAGATAGATATGGCGTAAATTTTAAATTCACTTTAAAATGATATTATAAAAATGAGTTTAAATCTAGGCGGATCTGCAATTGTTAAAGTTTCTCAGAAAGGAGAGCAAATTGAAATACAAGCTGAAGCTGAAAAAAAATTATTCGATATTTCTTCAATAGTAGATATAGAGCTTCAACTCATTGAAAGTGAAAACAACACTGATGCATTCGTAGGTATTGGTACTTTAGTCGGTATTGTAGCAGGTGATTTTACAGGAGCTATAACTGGCGGTTTTTCCGGTTGGTTAGCGAGCAAGTTATTTTCAAAAGAAAATAATTATTTATTGAGCGTGGTGCTAACCAGTAATGAAAAATTTACCTTTTCAACTACAGAAAGTGAGAAAGATTTACATCTTTCAGAAATACAATTCATTTACAATGAGTTTTTAACACAAAAGATTAAAGACAACATCAAATCCTCAAAAAAATGGATTGATAATTTGAAAATTCAAAGAAAAGAAAAAAAATATATTTCGTTTTCTGATATATTTAAAGATATTGATAGAAGCATTCATTTGATATGTGAAAAACAAGAAGACAGATTAGACAATTCTAATCTTTTAGACCCTACAAATCGAAAATCTGTAAGTAAATATTTAGTAAATTATAAAACAGTTAATTTAGAGAGAAAAAAATTTAATGATATTTTTATTAAAAATAATTTGGATGACAAAAATTTAAAAGGACTTATATCATCACAAAAAAGAGCAGTTCTAACTGATGACGACAGTACACTGATTAATGCAGGAGCAGGCTCAGGTAAAACTAAAACTATTCTACATAAGATAGCATATTTAATAGATAATAAACTTGCATTACCTAGTGAAATTTTAGTTTTAGCTTACAACAGAAATGTAAAAGAAGAACTAAAAGAAAGAATTAAAAATTTTGAAAACAAAAAAATTAAAAAAAGTTTAGATATAGTAGCAGATGATAACGTTTATACGTTTCATGGTTATGGAGCCAAACAACTTAGAAAAAGAAAAATTGCCAAGTTTAATGAAAAGACATCTGATTTTGAAAGTGAACTTAGAATAAGAAAAGGAAAACAACTAGATAAAATAATAAATGATCTTTACTCTAATAAAAATTTTAAAGAAAATTTATTAACTTATTTTTCAGAATATTTTTACACTTATAAAGATTATTTCAAAGATATCGAAACCTACGATGACTACATAAAATATATACGAAATATAGGTCAAGTGACTCTTAATGGAGATTTCATGAGAAGCTACGAAGAGATTGAAATTGCAAACTATCTTTTCATAAATGGTATTAAATTTGAATACGAAAAAGAGTACTCAGGAGACTATCTTTATGAAAGTGATGAAGCAGATTTTTCAATAAAAGATAAAAATCATGAAAAAAGAAATAAAGATAAAAAGTACCATCCAGATTTTTATTTGACAGATTATAAAATCTATTTAGAGCATTTTGCTTTGAACAAGAATAATGAAGCACCTAGTTTTTTCAAAAATCCCCAAGGATATTATCAGCAGTATTTAGAAAAAATTAAGGTACATAAACATAATAAGACTAAACTAATATCCACTTTTAGCTGGGAAAAATCTGAGGGCAAACTTCTTAAAAATTTAGAAAAAAAATTAAAAAAACATAATGTAAAATTTAAAAAACTTAAAGACGAGGAAATAATTAAAATTTTTAAATCTTCTGGAAAATTAAGTAGATTTACTGAGCTGGTAAGTACTTTTTTATCTCACTACAAATCTAATGAGTTATCTGAAAATGATATTAAAAATAGAATTTTAGGTGTCAACGGAGATAATAATAAAAGAAGGTGTTTAGTTTTTTTAGATCTATTCATAAAAATCTTTAATAGTTATCAGTCTGATTTAAAAAAGGACAAGTCTATTGATTTTGACGACATGATAATTGAAGGAAGAGAAAAACTTCAATTAGAAGATTTTAAGTACATAATTGTTGATGAGTTTCAAGATATCTCACAAGGAAGAGCAAAATTTTTAAAACGAATTAAAGAACTTAATAATGCAAAACTTTATTGTGTGGGAGACGATTGGCAAGCAATAAATCAATTCAGTGGTGGAGATGTAACAATTTTTACTTCAGATTTTGAAAATTTATATGGTCATTTTGAAAGGGTAGATATTGATACTACATTTAGATACGGGAAAAAAATAAATAACATTTCATCAGATTTTGTTCAAAAGAATCCAAATCAACTTAAAAAAATTGTTAAACCTCATACAGATATTAAGGGCGATATTCATATTTATGAAAAAAATGTTTTTACAGAGGTAATGAATAAAATCATCAAGAAACATAAAAATGTATTCATATTAGGAAGATATAATTTGGATAAATATGATAACAAAATAAGAAC
>Ga0255754_10001293_pt1 | contig 19591 bp, 12 predicted proteins | sample 101ome_22_FD_179954 | JGI IMG/M metagenome (GOLD analysis project Ga0255754, IMG submission 179954) | Coastal salt marsh microbial communities from the Groves Creek Marsh, Skidaway Island, Georgia - 101412BT metaG (version 2) | ecosystem: Environmental > Aquatic > Marine > Intertidal zone >... | reverse complement strand
CTTTTCTCGCCCACAGAATTTTGGATCCAAACTTCACCGAAGGCACCGGGAACGCTGACGCGTGGGGTCCGCTCGAGCGATTCGTCGCCGAAGAATACATCATCGACACGATTTGGGCTTTCGAGCCTGGGTTCCGTCGCTCTGCTGTGATTCCCGTCACCGAGCAGCTCGCGTCGTTGCCGCTTCCCGCGGAGCACCCGGACCAGTGCCAGTTCATGGTCGCGGAAACTTTGTTTGCAGAGATGCTGGCCATGCCCTCGTCCACGTTCACGCCGGTTTTATACCACATCGTGATCCAAGATTTGTGTAAGATCATTCCCACCTTCCCGCCAAAGATGGCAAAGACGGTGGGCGCAATGTTTAGAGCAATTGATCGCATGGACGTGGCGGCGCGCGATCGCCTCGCCAACTGGTTGGCGCATCAAATTTCTTGCTTTGACTTGGTGTGGCCGTGGTCGAGCTGGAAGCACGTCAGCGAGCAAGCCGACGACGCTCCGCAACGCGCATTCGTGCGGGATGTGTTGCGAAAGCTTTGTGCGCTCAGCTTTATCGAACGCGTCGAAAAATCGTTGATTCCAGAGCTTCACCCGCTGTTACCGCGGAGCATGGGCATCAACGCCGAGTTTGTCGCCGCGACGGCGCAAGAGCCAGTTTTCGCGCAGTTCCAAGGCATGTTGGCGGAGAAGAGACAGGGGCCGGAAGTTGCGAATTGGATCAGTTCGGAGGGTGCTTCCAAGGCGAGCGCGGATGTTTTGCTCCGATGCCTCACCGTCGCGACGCTCGAGCGCGGGCAAAAGTGCATTACGCACCACGACGTGTTGCTCAAGCGATACGCCATGCCTCTGCAGGACTTGGTTGCCAAGGCTGGAGGCGAAGTTTTAGTAGACGCAGCGGCCGGGGTGTGGCGTGGACACCCGCAGATGGGCCCGATCGCTGTGGAAAGATTATTAGCTCTTGATTTAGTTACTCCGCAGGCTGTCGTGAACTGGTTGCTGCAGCGCGCCGCCGCTTTCGGCGAGGACGACACTTACGAAATCGCAAACGTTGTCTGCGAGTTCGTGCGTTCGAGCAAGACGCAAGCGGTTGGCAAACGCACCGTCATCGTGAACAAGCTCCGCGCTGCCGAGGCCGAGGCCTCCGGTGCCGGTCGAGCCGCCGAAGATTTGGCCGCGCAGGGACGACATTTTGAGGCGCAACAAGCGCAAGCCGCCGAGGCGCACGCCGTCGAAGAAATCGCCGCGCACGAAGCAGCCCTGGCCCACGCCGACGCACCAGTCGAGCGCGCCAGCATCATTGTCCGCGAAATCTGCGCTTCGCTCTGCGGTGGCCTTGTCAAGGGTGCTTCATCCGGAGCCTCTTCCGCCGTCGCCGACCGCATTCTCTCATTCGTTCGTCTACAACGCGATGAACTCGCCGCCGACACCGCCGACATTATCAAGGCGGCTGGCACCAAAAAGACCGCCAAGGCTGCCGTCGCGGCTGCCCTCGGCGTCCCTCACTAGCCTGTCGTCGTCGTCGTCGTCGTCGTCGTCGTCGTCATCAACCGGCATCGTCGAGTCATCATACCGTACCACCGTAGTTGTAATACAGAGGCGAGGCAATGCCACGAGGCGCCGAAGCCCTAAAACCCTCAAAATTCTAGCAAATAAATGACGGTTCACGACTCGTGTTTTCACACAGAGGGTCTTTTTTACCCTTTCCAGAGGGGGGCTGCGGCGACGCGGCGCGCGACACTCTGACACGCGCGCGTCATCTTCGCAGCCGCAGACAGATAAGACGCCATGCAAGTCGCCGCTTTGAGCTCTCGCATCACCAACACGCTCCGCTTGACGCCGAACCGCGCCGCCGGTGACGTCAAGCCGCGCTCGGCCGTCATCGAGTGCGCGCACAAGAAGGGGACCGGTTCGACGAAGAACGGCCGCGATTCCAACCCGAAGTACCTCGGCGTGAAGAAGTACGGCGAGGAGAAGGTTCAGGTTGGGTCCATCATCGTTCGTCAGCGCGGTAACAAGGTACGTTTCGGACGTTGGTGAACGAACGCGTAAAAGTTGTGACTCGCACGCGCGAAAGTTGAGGGTCTAGGAGCAAACGCGACGGCTCAGTCAGTCGAGCGGGGTACCATTTTTGAAGTTTGTTTCGACGATGCGGCTTTCTCTTCACGCTTGCGCCAGTGTACTGACGTTTTCTATCTTTGTCGCATCAATCGCAGTTCCACGCCGGCGATGGTGTCGGTACGGGCAAGGATTTCACGCTCTACGCGCTTCGCGATGGCGAAGTCATGTTCAAGGTTGGCGCCAACAAGAAGAAGTTTGTCACCGTGGTGGATGCTGTCGACCGATCCGGTCGCGAGGATGGTCAACCGACGCGTAAGGATAAGCGCCGCGAGATGTACTCGCCGCGTGCCGTCCTTCGCGCCGCTGCCGAGGAAGGTATCGACTCGCCAGCGGTCGAACGCGTTGACGCTCGCTAAGCCGACCGTCGGAACCAACCAAGCAACATTCATTCCTTCACCACTAGCCATCCACCCACAGAGTTACAGTACACTAGCATCCAATGAAGTAGTCGTGTGAATACATTATTTTACGTAGGCTCATTCGTGAAAACAATCGCGCGAGACGAGACTGTCCGAAGAGTCGCAACAGTTCCGTCCGCGGCGTTTGATCCACAACATTCCTCGCCCTCGTATATTAAAATCAAAATCCTTATTCAATCGAAACCGACCGTACGAAATCGTTATCGGATGATGACGTCGAGCGAACGCGCCGGGCGCGACACTTCGAGACGCGCACGCTCGGTCGACCACAGAAGACACGGATCGGACGCCATGCAAGTCGCCGCTTTGAGCTCTCGCATCACCAACACGCTCCGCTTGACGCCGAACCGCGCCGCCGGTGACGTCAAGCCGCGCTCGGCCGTCATCGAGTGCGCGCACAAGAAGGGGACCGGTTCGACGAAGAACGGCCGCGATTCCAACCCGAAGTACCTCGGCGTGAAGAAGTACGGCGAGGAGAAGGTTCAGGTTGGGTCCATCATCGTTCGTCAGCGCGGTAACAAGGTACGTTTCGGACGTTGGTGAACGAACGCGTAAAAGTTGTGACTCGCACGCGCGAAAGTTGAGGGTCTAGGAGCAAACGCGACGGCTCAGTCAGTCGAGCGGGGTACCATTTTTGAAGTTTGTTTCGACGATGCGGCTTTCTCTTCACGCTTGCGCCAGTGTACTGACGTTTTCTATCTTTGTCGCATCAATCGCAGTTCCACGCCGGCGATGGTGTCGGTACGGGCAAGGATTTCACGCTCTACGCGCTTCGCGATGGCGAAGTCATGTTCAAGGTTGGCGCCAACAAGAAGAAGTTTGTCACCGTGGTGGATGCTGTCGACCGATCCGGTCGCGAGGATGGTCAACCGACGCGTAAGGATAAGCGCCGCGAGATGTACTCGCCGCGTGCCGTCCTTCGGGAAGCTGAGGCGACCGGGGCGGAGGTTCCTAAGCGCGTGGCCGAGCCCAAGGTGAAGGCTGCGACTGCCGCTCCAGCTCCGGCGAAGAAGGCGGCTCCGCAAAAGAAGGCGACCAGCGGCACGGCAAAGGGTTTCTACCGCCAAGTGAACAAGGTCAAGTACGACAACCACGCGCTTTTGGCGATGGATGCCATCATGGAGGAGAAGGGTGTCATTTCTTTGGAGGATGCCAAGGCGCTGCGCGCCGACGTGGACGACGGCAAGGGCGTCACTCGCATTGAACTCGGCACCTTGGAGTTTGTTCTCAACGGCGGTGGCGGTAAGTACGCGTACAACTGCGATGACGACGCCAAGGCGTTCCTCACCGAGGAAATCGCCGCGATCAAGGCGAAGATGGAAGGTGACGCCGGCGCTCGTTAATTCGACGCTTTGTCTTCCAGACGAGAGAATCGAGCGAGTGAATGTTTTCTTTCCTTCATCATTAGCCGGAAAATCAATCCTCGCGCGGCGATTCTCTCTCTACAACATTCTTCACATTCGCTAGGCTAGCATCGCACGCCCGACTAGACTCACATCATTTTTACCAACGTTCCGCCGCACTCGCGACAGAGTGTGGGTTTTAACTATAATTTCTTCAAGTTTTGAAAACCGCGCGATCAACGACGAGCCACCCGTCACACCGCGACGACGAACGCGACGACGACGAGGGTATCGCGAGTAAACAACCAACTCGGTTATTTTTGCGAACGTATCACTGTCAAACCGACGAACGCGACGACGAACGCGACGACGATGATGTCCAAACTTTCCAGCTTCGCCCTGGGTGGGTCGAGGTGCGCGGCGGCTCGCGGCCAGAGGTTCTCGTCCGTCCGAGGGGCGACGGCGAAAAAGAATACGATGAACGCGAGAAGATCGTCGTCGGCGGCGTCATTCACGCCCAGTGCGTCGGCGGAGATTCTCGATGGTAAAGCCATCGCCTCGACGATTCGCGAAGAGGTTCGCGAAAAAGTGGCGGAACTGAAGCAACGCTACGGTAAAGTCCCGGGCTTGGCTGTCGTTCTCGTGGGTGAGCGTAAGGATTCTCAAACGTACGTGCGATCGAAGAAGAAGGCGTGCGAAGAGGCTGGGATTGCGTCCTTCGGTACCGACTTGCCGGAGGACGCGACGGAGGAGGAGGTTTTAGCCGTCGTGGCGGCGTACAACGCCGATCCGAACGTGCACGGTATTCTCGTCCAGTTGCCGATGCCGAAGCACATTAACGAAGAGCGTGTGTTGGGTGCGATCGATTACGAGAAGGATGTCGACGGTTTCCACCCGTTGAACATTGGACGCCTGTCCCAGCGCGGCCGCGAGCCGCTCTTCGTCCCGTGCACCCCAAGAGGTTGCATCGAGATTCTCGAGCGCAGCGGCATTCCCATCGCGGGTAAGGAGGCTGTCGTCGTTGGTCGTTCCAACGTCGTCGGTACCCCGGCGGCGCTTTTGTTGCAACGTCGCGACGCCACGGTGACCATCGTGCACTCGCGCACGCCCAACCCAGAGGAAATTTGCCGACGCGCCGACATCGTCATCGCCGCGTGCGGTCAAATGGAGATGGTGAAAGGATCTTGGCTCAAGCCTGGGTGCACCGTCATTGACGTCGGCATCAACGCCAAGGATGACCCGTCAAAGAAGCTCGGCTACCGGCTCGTCGGCGACGTCGAGTTTGACTCGGCCAAGGAAGTTGCCGGTTACATCACTCCCGTGCCGGGTGGAGTCGGGCCTTTGACCATAGCAATTCTCCTCAAGAACACTCAAGAAGGGGCAGAAAGAGCTTTTTCTTCTTAGGTTTAAATAAAAAATGCTCGTTCATATCGATCGATCGTCCCCAGCAGTGTTCGCGTGACGAGCAGCGCGCGCGTGTACGACGAACCGTCGCGTTTTTGTAGCTCGGGAGGACTGGAAAAATTTATTGTAAAAACATTAGTCCGCCCTAAATCCGTGCTTTGTGTCTGAACTAAATATTTATAGTAAAAGTCGGACATTCGAAACATACTTAACGAGAAATAGGCCTATAAAAATCCGTGCTTTGTGTCGGGATCGAACCGACGACCTCCGGATGACTCTATCGGGACCTCTCTCCTCTGTGGAAGTGAAGTGAGGGACCGACGAGTGTTGTGTTCGTAGCTTTTCGTTTGATAAGCGCTTTCGCGCTTTCATAGTTATTTTTTCAGTTATGAGACCGACGCTACTACCGACTGAGCCAACAAAGCGTGTATTTTAACGCGCGTACGCGCAACTGTGGGTCATCCGGATCGATCTTGGACCGGACGACCGCCCGGAACTTTCTCTCAATAAATTACGGGTGGAAAGTTGGATCCACATCCCGCACGAGTGTGACGCCGACGCCGACGGCGGCGCGCGCTTTTTCGTGCGACGGACGCGACACACCAAGTCGTCGTCGTCGCTTTCGTGAAGACGGACATGGATATCGCCGCGATGACGTCCAAGTCGTCGGCGTCTACGGCGCTTCCGTCGTCGGCGTCTCGCCTGAGCTCGCGCGCGTCCGCCAGGCCCGGAACGGCGCTGCTTCGTCACTCGAGGGCGGCGTCTTCCGGGCGGCGTCGTCGAACAGGTCCCGCGTTGTCGGCGAAGATGAGCGAAGAGCCGAAATACGTGCGCGATAGCCGAGACGAACGGAAAGAGACGTCGCCGGCGGATGCGGGACGAACGACGCGGGACGTTGAGGTGTTCCGCGACGCGCTCGGATCGGTGGCGGCGGCGGATTCGCCGATGACTCAGACGCTCCACAAGGAATTCGGCGTCGAGGGACGCGTGCGCGTGCGAGACGGAAGAGGAGGCGCGACCAAGGTTTTGTTGACGCACCCGAGCGGAGCGTACGCGGATGTCTACCTCAAAGGTGGTAACGTCGTGAGTTGGACGCTGGCGAACGGTGGGGAGGTGTTTTACGTGCCAGAGGATGCGACTTTTAAAAAGCACGCGCCGACGGATGGCGGGAACCCTATCGCGTTTCCGCAGTTTGGCGTCGGCGGAGAACGCCCGGGATCGGTCGCGAACGCCAATCCGAAGATGCCAGAGGATGGATTTGCAAACAAGATGGAGTGGAGAATCGGTGAGACGGGAACTTACACCTCTGAGGATGGGTCCAACTGCCCTTTTCTCGCCCTCGAGGCGACGGATGACGACTCCACGCGCGCCGTCTTTCCGCACAGCTTCAAGCTCACCATGGAGATTTCTCTCGAGTACAGCGCTCTTAGGATTAAGACAACGGTGCAAAACACCGGGGCGAGTAAGTTTGAGTACGCGTTAGGATACAAGGCGCACGTCGCGGTGAATGACGCCCGCGAGGGTGACGTCTACTACGTCGGTTTCGAGGATTGCGTCGCGCTCGACAACATGGTGCATCCGACCAAGCCGCGCGTGCGTTTCACCAATGATCTCCCGGTGCTAGAAGAGCGATGCTTCAGACTTCGTGAAAAGACTGATAGAGTCTACCTGAGCACCGATCACCGCGACACAGGTGTCGAAGTGGGCACCGGGTGTACGTTTTACGCGCAAAACTTGTCGGGAGAGTCGGGGTGCATCGATCGCGCCGTCTTTACTCCGTGGGAAGAGTCTCCGCAAACCTACCGTTGGTACGCGGGTTTAGCCATAGGTAACTTTGGGAAACTTCGCATCGCCGAACCAGACTCGAAGTCGTCCGTCGAAGTTCAGTACAAGATTGTCGACAAGACGCCGAGCCTCGCGATTCGCGACGAAATCGCCATGTTGGAAAAGGTCAACGCGCGCGCGGCGCTCACGAGGCCAAAGCTCGATTTGAGCGACACCGACCTACCGGTGGATCTTCAATGATGATGATGTCTCTACTTTTGTATTACTTATTGATGATGATGAATTTTCCTTTCAACTACTAAGACTGCGCTTTGTTCGCCGACGCGTCGCCCGCGTACTCCCCCGGCGGCTGCAAATCCGGCCAATCCCCTCTGCACCCGAACCGCACGTACAAGTTCTTCTTCCCACACAACTGATCGTCCGCCTCCACGAGCGCCTTGATTCCCGCCAACACTTGCCCCGTCGTTTCCTCGTCATCCAGACTCGCCCCGTCCTTGACCACCACGCGCACCTCGCTCAGCTCGTACGCCTCCCTCTGCGGCGCCGACTCGTCCGCCCCTTCCAAATCCACCCACACCGTCACCGACCCGAACAACCACGTCCAACAGTCCCCTCTCGCCGTCGCCCCTCTCCCACCGCCCACCGTCGCCACGCACAGCCTCAGGTACGTCGACAACTGTTCGTGCGCTCCGTTTTCTAGCAACAACGCGCGCGCCTCTTCCGACAACGTCTCGTCACTCTCTTCGCTCTCCACCGCTCCGCTCTCCACGCTCGACGCGATAAGCGCCGGAACGGACACAGGAGAGTATCCGAGTCGTTTCGCGAGCGATCTCGCGACGGCATCGTTGGCTCTTTCGTCGTCACCGACGACGACGATGCTGATTCCTTTGAGCGCCGCGGAAACCTCGTCCGCGAGCGAAGACGACGCTCGGACGACGACGCTCGGACGACGACGTGAACGATGACGTTTGGAGGACGACAACGACGTCGTGCGTCCGCCGTGGAACGATGTTCGTGCGATAAGTCGCGTCGCGGACGCCGACATCGCGCGAGGGATAATAAAGTCAAGTGGAACAGAGCGCCGCAGCGAAGAGCGCGCTCGCTTTTTGGCCAAACTCTGGTGGCGCCGACGTCACAGACTGATTCATCACGAAGACGACGCGGCGATTCGACGCCTGAGAGATTGCGCGCGACGATGGAGTGAACGCACTCCGTCTCTTGTGCGCGCGATGCGCGCGGCGTGGAGACGGGCGTCGCGATCTAAGCGAACGACGAGTGAGGCGACTTCCGACCCGGCGGACGATTTGGATGGCCGGCGTCGAGCGACGCGAACGTCGTCTTGGTCGTCGGCGGCATATTCGTCGTCAACGTCGCCGTCATCATTGACGTGGAAGAGAAAGCTTTGCAAACGCTTGGTGACGCGAAGGAGAGCGACTTCGGTCGTGCGAGCGGTGACGTCCTCGCAGCGGAGCGACAGCGCATGGATTTCCCAGCGAACTCGATCGATGTCGTCGCGCGCGGCGGCGTTTTGACTTTGAACGCGATTCGCGGCGGACACGGCATCCGCGAGCGCCGCATTGAGCCGCTCGACGACACATTGCGAGACGAGGGTTAAATCTCCGGCTTGGATCGATGTCGCGGCGGCGATCGCGGATGTCTCCACTGTGCCGCGAACGAGCCGAATCGGATAATCGACGTCCCTCCGCCGAGCTCGGCGTTTCATGTTCGCCTCGGCGTCTTCCCGCGCGCACTCTTCGGCGGTTTGTCGCGCTATATCGAGTTCGGATTCGATTGCGCGCAGCGCACGTGCGTCTCGTTCGTGCGCAGCGCGAGCCTCGGCGAGGTCCCTCTCGTACGTCGAACGTTTTGCTCTCGCCGAAACAAGGCGTTCCCACCAATGTTCATGTAAACCTTGCGGGAAGACACCGCACGACGACGATGCGTCATCCGCCGACGTTGATGATGATTTGAAAGAAGGTTGTTTGAAAAGAATGTCGCCTTGGTGGTGGTAGAGTTTGAGCATCGCTTCCAAGTGCACGCGAGAGGCGGGATTATCTTGAATTTCGCGCCGAAAAGCGCGCGTCGCCGATTTCGCCGCGCGCGTGGCGTCGTTGACTCTCTTCGAAGCCTTTTCGAGTCTCGATTCCTGTTCGCGCTTCAACGCTTCCTTTTGATCGATTTCGCGCGTCCACCTCTTCGCCTCCCCTGCGTCCTCTTTACCGTCGTCGTCGATGGTGGCGAAGTCTCCCGCGACGTTCGCGTCGTGTAGTCGAATCGCCAGTCGAACGCGCTGTAAATCGTACAACAGCACATCAATCTCCATCTCTTTCCGCTCGCGCGCCAGCACGCGCAGCTTTGAATCGAACGCAGTTGTAGATTCCTTGGCTTGTTGCACGAGATTGCGAATTTCTCCTCGTATCGCCATGCTCTGCTCGTCCATCGCTTTGCGGCGCAAACGCAACGCATTGCCATATTCAGCCAATCGCGCAGTTTGCTCGGCATTCAAACCCATTCGAGCCTTCCACTCCTCGTCGTTATCCAGATCGAAGGGTGCGCCATTGCTATCGACACCGCCGCATAAATCATCCGGTATAAACTCTGGGCGGACTATCTCCGTTTGAAGTTTTGCGCTCGCGTTAAAGTTTTGCCGATTATCGCACGCTTCGTCGTCGATTTCGCCCGCATCGTTGGAAATGTCCCGACCCATCATTTCGCGCAGTTTTGAAATCTCATCGTCGCGAGACGCATCCATTTGGTCGTCATCGTTTATCCGTACTCGGGCGGTTTCCAACGCGTCGTTCCGATACTTCAGAGGATCCGAGCCCAACGCTACAACGCTCTCTGCGTCGACGGCTTCATTTTCATCGAGGACCTCTTCACCAGATACCACTTCTCGAATCCGTGTTGAGTCCCACCACTGCATGAGCACGTCCGAATCAAAACGCATCTCTGTTCGCAGCGTTTCCGAGTGCGTTCGTCGCAACGCGTTAACGCGCCGATCGATCGAACGCAGGTGATTGATGATTTCTGCTCTCGCGGCGACAGCTGACGCATGTCGCTTGTTGAATTGCTCTCTCGCGTCCTCCGCCCGAGCCGCGAGCGCCAAGCACTGCGTCATCATCCGCCGAGGATGCACGAGCTGATCGAACGTATACAAGAACAACGACAACGACGATGTTTCCTCTCCCGCGTTATCCGTTTCCGGCTTTGTCGTAGACGATCCTGCGAGTTTGTCGCTCGCATTGGATGGACATTCGCGCTCGAGACTTAACGACGTCTCGACGCGACGCAGCACGCGCGCCTTGAACCACGTCGAATCGCGCGCAGAACGATAAGAAATCGCACGACGACGTGGAAAATTCCACGCGCTCACGTCGCGCGGACGATCCACCCCTCGCGCTTTCGAAGCGAACGTCTGCGTTCCTTCACACAGTCGCGCAGCTTGTCGCTCGTTGGACGCGAGCATGGCGCAGAGCTTCTCGTTTGTCGCATCGATAACGCGCGTCGCGTACGCCTTGTACAACGATTCCACCGCATACACGCTCTCGATATCCATGCACGCGTCGATAGTTTCGAAGCCCCGCGCGCGGGCGTGTAAGTCACGGACATCTTCACATAGGTGAGAGAGTCTCGCTCGCAGCGACTCGCGTCTGTTCATCTTCCGCGCCAACGAGTGTCGAATGGACGGTACGCGATGCGTCTTCGGCGGGTCGACCGTCGTAGACGACGCGTCGTCGTTCGTTGAACGTCGCGCGAGATGTCGGTTTCGTCGTCCGCGTGTCGCGCGCGTCGCGTTATGCCGCGTGATGTGTCGTCGAGTCCACCTTCTAAATTTAACCGGCTTCGCGCCGAAAGCATAATCATCATCTAAAGTTATCGCTACATGCTAAGCATCACGTACCTATTCCCTCACCACCGAAAACCCCGGGCATTGCCCCACCCCTTCCGCCGCCGCCTTTCTTCGCCTCCTCGTCCTCTTCCCGTTGTATTGCCTCTCTCCGTTCTAAAAACTTGCTCACCGCCTGATCCAACGCGTCTCTCCCCGTGAGCAAAAGTCTATTCACCATCTCTGGGTCTCGCTCCCCCCGCCCCGCATCGAACTCTTTCCTCGCCGATTCTCGTATGACGTCTCGCCACACCCGCCCTCGATCGTCGCGCCAGACGAAAAACACGGATGCGCGTATCACCGAGCGATAGAGACTGAGCGCTTCTTTGCGCGTGGTTAAGAGCGCCGCGCGCACGTGCGCCTCGTCGGTTTTCAATCGTTCGCCGCGTTCGCGGTCCTGAGCGCGAAGGTGAAAACGATGTAAGCGTCAGTGTTTTGCGTCGAACGATGAAGATGACGGCGGCGCGACACGACGAACGAACGAGCGGACGTACCAAGTTGGATTCGATTATTTCAATGGTTTTCCCGCCGTCTTTATCGTCTTCGTTGAGAAACGCGGGTGACGACGAGGCGACGGCGCGGGTGCGAATGTCATCTGTACGAAACGATGCGCGTGACGCAGTAATGCCGCGCCGGGAGAGGCGTCGAAGCATCGTCGCGTTGTGGCGAAAGAAAGTTGTATCTTTTCGTTTGTCTTGAGCGAGCGACGCGCTGCGCGCACACATGGTCGATGCCTTGCCAAAATGGTTCAGTAGCTTTTAAAACGAAATTAACAAATGTGACTATCGAGATGAGTTCGCTCGACGTCTTTACTCGCTCGAGAGCGCGCGGCGGCTGCGGCGTCAGCGCGTTGTCTGAGGTTGCGCGCGGACGCCTCGCCGGTTTCGGCGACGAGCTGAGAGAAAATCGACGTTGGATCGGCGAGCATGGCTGATGGAGAGTCGATGGCGACCAAATTTCCAGCTTCGAGACACACCACCTTGTGGTTTTCAATGATGGTGTTGATCCGATGCGCAATGGTGAGAATTGTGCACGAGTGGAACTCTTGAGCGATGACTTTTTGCATGTTGTCATCCGTCTCCGTGTCCACACTCGCCGTGGCTTCGTCGAGACAAACAATCTTTGTGTCGCGCAACATGGCGCGCGCCAAACACAGCATTTGACGTTGACCGGCAGAGTAATTCGAGCCAAACTCTTCGACCGGGGCTTCCAAGCCGAGGCCTTGCGCACCGATGAATTCCTTGCACTTTACATGTTCGAGCGCATACCACAAGCTTTCGTCGGAGTGCTCGTTGAAAGGATCGAGGTTGTATCTAATGGTGCCGCTAAACAACACCGGGTCTTGCGGGATGCACGTAATCGCTGAACGCAATCGTTTGAGCGTAATAGTGGAAATGTCGATCCCATCGAGCCAGATGGAACCGTTGGCGGGCTCACACAACCGCCAGAGGGCAACCAACAAGGAGCTCTTGCCGCTTCCCGTTCTGCCGCAAATGCCAATCTTTTGTCCGGGTTGAACTTCAAATGATACGCCTTTGAGCACCAACGGAAGCTCTGGTCTGTACCGCATCTCGAGGTTCTCAAACCTTAGCGCGCCTTGTGAAGGCCATTCCTTTGGAGGATCTTCGATGACACCGTGTTTGGCGCCGGCTCCAGTCTCTTCCTCGGATTCGAGTCGCGTGTACTCGTCGATGCGCTCGACGCTCACCATTTGCGATTCCAACTCGGAGACGATGCGAATTACCCAAGACAACACACCAGTTATGTCGATCGCGTACGTGAGCGATAAACCAATGAGGGCTGAATCGAGTTTGTTGCGCTCAAAGACTGAAATGATGGCGACGACGAGCGTCAGCGAGTTGCCAATGGTTTCGAGTCGAATCGGAAGCCAACGTTCGCAGCCGCACTTTTGGGTGTAGTCAGCTGTTTGGTTGATGCCAATTCTACTTTCGTTTTCGGTGATGAACCGTTGCTGGTGCCCAAAGGCGCGAATCGTGCTCAAACCACCGAGTGTCTCGCCAAAGTGCGCGAACACCGGGGAGCCGCTCACCGCGTCGAGGCGCTTCGCCTCGCGGTAGCCCGGGCGGTAGTACCGCTGAATGTAAAAGTAAACGAAGAAGATTGGTACCAGGAATGGCAGCAGAATGGGCATGATCCATCCCATGACGACGATGGTCCCGAAGAGGAGTAATCCGAACGAGGCCACACTCGAAACAGTTTGGCCGATAATGTTATCGAGGGCGTTCGTATCCTTGCTAAACCTCTGTATGATCCGACCGAGCGGCGTGGTATCGAAGAAACTCAGACGAGTGCTCATCACCGACTCGAGCAAGTGCAAGTGTAAGCCCGTCGCCGCAGTGAGGGCAGCAACCATCCAAGAGAATGTTCTAACCCACGCGACGAAGGCCGACACGACTCCAATCGCGCTGTACACAGACATGTAGATTGTCTGGCCTAGCTCCCACTTGCTCTGCGACCAGTACGCGAGCCACACATTGGTGAAGACGCTCAAGGCTCTCTCTGAGATTGTGATGAACATGAGCGCCGTAAACGTCCAAAATCCGCCACCCATCGCGTTAATGTACGCCTTGTAAACGTTCATCTTTACGGAACCTTCCTCGCGCTTTTCAATGTTCATCGAAGCTTTCGACTTTTGCGTCGACATGGTTTCCTTCATGCCTTCGCTCACGGTGACATCCACCGCTTCCTCTTCTTTCGCCACTTCGGCTTGCTGAGTTCCGCGATACGAGTGCATCATTGCCTTGAAAATCGGCCCATTTTCAATCAAGTCAGAGTACTTGCCAGACTCGGCGATTCTACCATCCTTCATGACAATGATGTTGTCCGCAAACTCTGTAAACTGTAATTGGTGCGTGACTAGGAGCACCGAGCTGTTCCGCATCACGCCTCGGATGCAACGCTTAAAGACGTCTTTCGCGACGTGCGCGTCGAGTGCGGAGAGCGGGTCGTCTAGAATGGCAAATTCTGCGTCTGCATAAATTGCGCGCGCTATCGAAGTGCGCTGCTTCTGTCCACCGCTCAGCGTGATTCCCTTTTCACCGATTTCCGTGTCGTCACCATTCGGCAAGAGTGCGATGTCCTTTTCCATGCACGCGGCTTCGAGCGCCTGGTGGTACTTGTTCTCATCGTACGCTCGACCAAAAAGAACATTGTTGCGGAGAGACATCGATTGCACCCAAGCGGTTTGCGCGACGTAGGAGACAGTGGCGTCAATCTCAACCTCTGCGCCTTCCGCCGCGTGCATCTCTCCCAAAAGGGCGGATATGAGGGCTGTCTTGCCCGAACCGACTGAACCGACGACGATGGTTAACTCGCCTCGCTTGAGTTCGAGGTTTACGTCTCGCAAAAACGGCTTCTTAAGATCCGCCTTGGGTGCGGATCCTTCCTCAGTTTTCTCATCCTCTTTCGCCGTTTTCTCATCCTTGCCGTCACCCTTTTCTTTCTCTTCAGGTTCCTTCGCGGAGTCTGGATTGGACCAAAAGAACGTACCGCGCGTCATGCGGGCAATCACGTCGCCGCGCTTACCGCGACGTTCCGATTCGACGACTTCGTCCAAAGAATGCTTGCGAACGAAATTCACTTGCTTTGTCGTCGCTGCCGCCTCTGGAAGCATGAAGTAACCTTCAAGACGTCGTAGAGATACGATGGCGTCCGCGCACAGCGCGAGGCAGCGCGGGTAGAACATCACCGGAAATCTGAGCAAGGAAAACAAAGACAAGGCTGGGAAAATGATATCTGCGCTCATCGGGCGACTCATGGCGCCCGCATAAAGCGTGAACACGACGACAGAAACAATGGTAGGACCTGCCATCATCACCGACGTATTGATTGCGTTGATGTTTGCGACTTTAGTCGCGTGCACCATTTCTCGTTTACGCACCGCCGTCACCTCGTCTTGGAGAGATTGTTCCCAAGCGTTGAGCTTGAGAATTTTAATCCCACTCAATCCTTCATTCTCAAATTTGACGCGACGATCCGTCTCCACCGTTTGGCGCTTTCTATGCTTGTACATGGCATCGTAAAAATACTTTTGCAACGGAATCAAACCGAGCATGACAAACAAACCGCCAAAGACGCTCCAACCGATGTACATGTAGAGCAGCGCCATGTATCCGATTGTCTGCAACAAACCGCTCCATAGAATGTTGATGAACAACATGAGATCCCCGACGCGCTGGGCATCTAGTTGCATGTGATTGAGCACCTCACCGGTGGTGCTACCGCTTCGACCGGCGCTGGAAAGTCGCATCGTCTTGCGATACACCGCCGTGGACAACGCGCCTCGGATGCAAATACCCGAAGCTTGTGCGTAGTAAAAGTACGTCTGTTCACACAGCGTCCGCGCGATAGCCAACGCAAAAATCAACGCGCAGTACAAAAATCCAATCCCAGACTCGGACGTCGACGATCCAAACACGCTCGTCATGAAATTATCCTTACCCGCCGCGTATCGAAGAAACCCGCTCAATACGAGGGGCGGAAGAAACTGAATCAAATCATTCAAGAGCTTGAAAAACGACCCCTTGAGCACAGTACCACCGAAAGTCTCCCACAACGGCGACACGAGCGCGGGTAGAAACGACGACGTCTTTTTCTTCTTTTCCTCGTCGTCCTTCTTCTCCCTCGTCGCCGTCTCTTTCGCGTTGACTTTCGTCGCTTCGCTCGCCGTCTCGCTTCGCGCCCTCTCCAGCCTCTTCAACATCGCCTCCTCGAAGGCAGCCGAGTTGTTCTTCGCCACGTACGCCGACGGCAGACGCAACAGATCATCTATCTCGAGCGTTTCTCGTCGTCCGGCGTTCGCGTCGACGCCTCCGCGCAGAAACGGCGTGACCCAAAAGAAGAAAATCTTACTCAGCGCCCCGGCGGCGTCTCGTCCGTGCGGCGCACCGCCTCGCGTCGTCGGTCGTCGGTCATCGGACGCGTCGGGAACCTTCCCCGCGGTGGTTTCAGTCGTCACCATGACGCGCGCGGACGGACGAACGATCGATCGATCGATCGAACGAACGAAACGGTCGTCAGCGCCGAACGCGGCGACGTTTGACGCCACGCACGAGAGCGTTACACGTCGGCGCCTAGACAACGCTCGGATGTCGACGCCGAGAGACGCCGGCGAGGCGTCCATCGCGGCGCGACGACGCGTCGAACACGTCCGTCGCGCGCTCGCGTCGATGTCGACGTCGACGTCGACGCGACCGCGCGCGAACGCGACGGTTGTTGAAGACGAAGATGATTACGACACCGAACGCGCTGAACGACGACGACGACAACGACGCTTGGTTGTCGTTTTCGGTGGTGCTGTGATGGACGTCCACGCGCGCGCGGGTGGTAACGCGTCGCTCGCGCGCGGAACATCGGTCGTCGGAAGAGTGGGTTCGGCGCCGGGAGGGGTTGGGATGAACGCGGCGACGGCGTGTGCAGAAGCCGGGCGAGCGACGGGCGTGGACGTCGGTTTGGTCACCGCGGTCGGTAACGACGCCGCGGGGCGCGCGTTGCGGGAGTCGTGGACGCGTAGGGTCGCTGGGCGGGGCGGCGATCGGGGCGTGCGCGTGGTGAGAGGGTCGAGGACGGCCACCGTGGTGGGCGTTTTGGACGGCACGGGAGAGCTCGCGGCGTGCGTCGCCGATGTCGAGTGCGTGGAGACGGGTGTGGACGCGGCGTGGTGCGATGGATTCGCCATGGATGTACGCGAGGCGTCGATAGTGGTGCTCGACGCGAATCTCGGACGAGAGGCGATCGCGACGGTGTGCGACATGTGCTCGAGCGCGGGTACAGCGCTCTGGTACGAACCGGTGAGCGTTGAGAAATCGACGAGGATTCTGACGGGGAATTCCGCGCGACCGATGGCGAGCGTGAATTACTGCTCACCGAACGCCGCGGAACTACGCGAATTGGCGAATGGTATCCGGCGCATGTGGGCGAAAGGCTCTCCGATGTCCCCGTGTCCGTTCAATCCCGAGTTTGAGTTTGAGACGGCGAGTGACGCGCTCAACGCGATGGCCAGCGATATCTCTACGCTGCTCGCCGCGGGAGTAGGAAACGTCGTTTTAACGTTGGGACCACTCGGTGTGATCGTTTCATCAGCGCCTGACGGTGACATCAGCCATGCGACGCACGTGCACGTACCCGCCGTACCAACACGAGTCGTTTCGCTCGTCGGCGCGGGAGACGCGCTCGTTGGAGGAACCGTCGCGGCGCTCGCGGCGGGATCGAGTATTATCGCCGCCGTGTCGCGCGGAACGGCGTGTGCGTCGTTCGCGTGCGAGACGAACCGAGCAACGTTGGATGCGATTGATGAAGCGGCGCTCGAGGCTCGCGCGACAAGCGCGTATAATGGTGTGTCCTTGCTCGCGCCCGCCGTGGTTCAATGAGTACGTGAGTCATCCGACTAGATTTGTAGAATACATAGGACACTGGTGGTAGCTAATAAATCTAAATTCTATTCTGAAGTCGGCGGGAGTTTGTTTCTGGCGTGAACGTGCACCCTTCCAATTCGCGACGAAGCTTCTCCTTTTCCAATGCCACGCGTCGTCGCTCCTCCTTCTCGTCTATGTTTTCGGCAACGCTGAACGGTTCCGGGATCGTGCGCCGGTGTCTTCGATCAAAGTTGTCCAAATCTTCAAAGAAAGCCTTGGCGTATCGCTCGCGTTTCTCTTCCTCCAGCTGGCGCGCCTTTGCTTGCTTTTGGAGGAACGAATCCATGCCTCTGACTTTCGACGAGGACGGAATGCGCATCGAACCCGGAGCTTCTGAAATCGTCTCTGGATGGAAAGTACACTCCTCGAGCTCGCGATAAGACGCTCTTCGACGGAGATTTTCCAATGCATCGGTTTTCTCGCGTTGATACATTCGAATGCGGGCGCTTACGGCGTCACCTCCGACGCCGAGATCCATAGTGTACCCGCTCGTACTTCTCGCTCTTCGAGCCTCGGCTGACTCGTTCAAGTTTGGCTGGAACGTGTATTCCTCTTCAAACTCTCGCGCCTTTTCGGCGTGCGCACGCTTGCGAGCCAATTCCCTGCGTTCGTCGTATACGAGGTCTGATAAATCCGTCGCGTTCGGCGCGAGACGACGCGATTTCTCATTCAGCTCAGGCTCGTAAGTAAACTGCGAGTAGTACTCGCGTTCGCGTTCGCGTTGCCCAGTGCGTTTTCGGTCTGCGTCCTCAAACGCCAGACGCTCGGCGCGCTCCTCAGGAGTCTCGATGAGTTTATGTGCGTGGCGACTTTGACGAAGAATGTTCTCGGCGTTGCCAATATCTGGCGAAAACGTGCACTCTTCATCCTCGAGCGCGCTGTGCTTCGACGCGCGTCTCGCCACCTTATCGCGAAATTCGTGTTGACGCTCGAGGAATCCGACACCAATTTTACCGTCACGCGCGAGTTGATCCACCACTCTCGCGCTCTTGGATGTGATTTTCGGTGTAAACGTGAGCTCGTCATCCAATCCCTCCGTCATCCAATCCCTCCGTCGCCGAGCAAATTTATAATCGCCGTCCTCGCCCATTTCCCTCGCGATTTCGTCGCGCTGCCTGGCTAAGATGGCGCTCGTCGGATTAATCGTCGGTTTAAACGTGTGATCTCTCGAGCGCTCGTCTTCAAGTCTCGTGCGCGCCGCCTGCATGGCGTTCTCCTTGTCCTTGAGCACTTTGTCGATGCGTTCGTGTAGCGGCTTGAGACTCTGCCCATTGTCGCCATCCGAGCGCCCTACATGTTTGCCCCTCCGCGTCGTCGTCTTGGGCATAAACGTCAGAGTTTCCATCTCCGATTGCGCGACTTCGGCGCGAATCCGTTCCCGATTCGCCCTCGTCTTTGCCGCGTCTTTATACAACCGTTCGCTCGCCGGCTTGTCCAAAGCCGCCGACTTTGGCGCTCGCCCCGTCTTGGGTACAAAGGTACAATTCTCCGCGAATCGCGCCTCGTCCTCTGCCGCCTTCATGCTCGCCGTCCTTTCCCACAACGCCGTCTTCGGCGCCGCGAGCGCATCCAACGACGACGCACCACCACCACTCGTTGTCGTCGTCTCTCTTCGCTCCCGCGCGTGCGTCCTCGGCGAAAACGTCTCCGTCCGCGCGCGTCTCGCCTCCGCCTCCGCCTCCACCACCGCCCTCGAGTGTCTCCCAGCCAATCGACTCCGTCGTTCCTCGCTCATATCCGGCGCTCCACCCGTCGTCGTCGTCGTCGTCGTCGTCGTCGTCGTCGTTTTACTCTTACTCCCGCTCGCCGCTCGCATTCTCTCCTCGCGTCGGCGTCGCTCGTACTCCATGTACCTCGGCTTTACCCATTCGTACCCTCCTTTTCGTTTCACCCCCTCCTCCTCCTCGCGGGTTTCCTCCTCTTCATCGACAACGCGCGGCGTCGTCCGTCTCGTTCGTCGCGCGAGCTCTCGCACGTACGCCCGTCGTTCGCTCGCGCTCATCTCCATCACTCGCTTTGAACTCGACGCAACATCTTTCGGCGAGCGTTCTTCGCCGACGCCGCCGCCGCCGTCGCCGCCCCCACCGTCCACGGGAGACATTCGTCGTCGTCCCGGACGCGAGCGACCCGTCGCCTCCGTCGCCTCCGTCGTCGTCCGTCCTCGCGCCTCTGTCGTCGTCGTCGTCAACCGTCAACCGACGGACGC
>Ga0255754_10001288_pt1 | contig 19612 bp, 31 predicted proteins | sample 101ome_22_FD_179954 | JGI IMG/M metagenome (GOLD analysis project Ga0255754, IMG submission 179954) | Coastal salt marsh microbial communities from the Groves Creek Marsh, Skidaway Island, Georgia - 101412BT metaG (version 2) | ecosystem: Environmental > Aquatic > Marine > Intertidal zone >... | reverse complement strand
ACTTTATGTGGAAAATATTGTCATTTCATTTTTGGACACTTAATGGACTGGAAAAGCTGGAACGAGAATGTTATCCGCGATTGCACCTTATATCACATCTCTAAATCTACTAGACCTTATAAAGAAGAGATATTTGGTGAACAACCGAAGGAGCGATCTAATGCGATATTTAATTTTCTCTTTAGCTATTTTACTTGGCCTTTTGGGATTTGTTCACGCAGGCACGATAGACCCAACGGTTGATGACTCAAAATACATTGAATATGGAAACCAACACGAATGCGTTGTTCCAATACAGGGAATACATAGCGAAACAGAAGGGAAAAAGATAGGATTTTTTGGCTCCGCTGTAATTATTAGACCTAAAATTATACTTACTGCTGCCCACGTAATTGGCGAAGGCAAGAATGCCCATATTACACTAGGCAATAAAAAGATTGATCTTTTATTTAGTCTGCATCTTAAAAAATACGATAAAGATAAGATGGGTCCATTTGACATTGCTGTAGGCTATCTAAAAGAAGAAGCCGAAATAGATTTTTACCCAGAGCTATATGATAAAGATAACGAAATAGGTAAAGTATGTAGTATATCTGGATATGGAATGACGGGTAATCATAGATATGGAGCAAAAGTGCATGACGGCAAAAAAAGAGCTGGGTCTAATATTGTTAAAGAACTATTTAATGGTATGCTTGTGTGTTCCCTGCAAGATAGACCTTATACATCTCTAGAATTTATGGTTGCAAATGGAGATAGTGGTGGTGGTTTATTTATAGATCAGAAATTAGCAGGAATTAATTCATGCATAATGACCCACAAGGGTGGAACACTCAATTCAGATATTCAGGATGAATCCTGCCACACTAGAATTAGTATTCACAAATCTTGGTTGGACATAATTATTAAAGAACTTGAAAAAATAGACGAATCTGGCAAAGTAGAGATAGACACAGAGTATTTTAATTTTTTGTAATAGTGATTGACAAATTTACCCATCAGGGGTAGAATAGTATAGACTTGAACAGGAGATTAATTATGAGCAACGGCAAGGGCGATAAGACAAGGCCAAAAACGATTTCGCAAAAGGAGTGGGGAAAGAGATACGAAAGCATCTTCGGGAAAAAGGAAGAATTGAAAAAAGAAAAGAATGAACGTTGAATTAATTTCTATTACTCCAGATGCTGAGAAAACTATAGCATACTGTGCGAGAGTGTCCAACCCAATGGGACAGGACCGAGATGAATATGCTAAATTATTAAAGTATTGTATTGATCATGGTCATTGGTCTATTTTTGAAATGGCTAATATGGTTTTAGAAATAGAAACCACTAGAGGCATTGCAGCACAAATACTTCGTCATCGTAGTTTTAGTTTTCAGGAATTCAGTCAAAGATATGCTGACACAAATTTAATTGCAGAAGATATTTCAGCTCCAGACCTTAGAGGTCAAGATGAAAAAAATAGACAAAACTCTCTTGACAATCTTGCCGATAATGATAAAATCACATGGAGCAGAATCATTGAAGATCACTTTAGAAAGAGTCAATATATTTACGATGAAATGCTAAAAATTGGAATTGCAAAAGAATGTGCGAGGTTTGTACTTCCTTTGGCAACCCCAACTAAAATGTACATGAATGGAACCATCCGTAGCTGGATACATTATGTTAACTTACGTTCAGCTAACGGAACGCAAAAAGAACACATGGATGTAGCGAATAAGTGTAAGGAAATTTTTATTCAACAATTACCCGTAGTAGCAGAGGCATTAGGCTGGAATGATCCAAGTTGACGTAACCGAATTAGATATTGATAATTGCATTGCAAATCTTAGACATTCACCATTAGAGGTTGCAGCGGCTAGAGCTTTAAAAATTGATATTGACAGAGTTGAAGTCAAACACGATAAAGTATGGGTCTGGATGTACGACGACTCAGACTATATTGAATACGAATATTCTGATGAAGAATCATATCTTGACGTTTATGACTTCATTAACGAGTGGGAAGTATTCATGGAAGACGAATCTATGGAAGAATTTTTAGCATCACCATTTTCATTTAATTTGGAGGAATATCATGATCCACGAACTGATTCCCGCCATTGGGCTGCATCAAGCTTTGATTACAGCGAGTTTGAAGATGATCCAGTTGACGGTTTCAGAAAAAAATCAAGAAAGCACTTGACAGAGGACGATGATTGGGTATAATGGGAGAAGTCGCAACGACACACACACTTACTTAAGCACTTGTATAGGAGATTTGCCAAATGAAATTGCACACAGGAACACACGCAGTTGAAAAGTCAGGTGATTTTGAAGAGAATCAGTTCAGCATTGAGGCTTCAGCCAAAGCTTTCATGATTCTGTCCGATGGTCTTTATTCAAATAAGATCCTCGCAGTAATTCGTGAATTGTCCACCAATGCCTATGATTCTCATGTTGATGCGGGTAGGGGGGATCGGGCTTTTGAAGTACACCTCCCTACCCGCTTGGAACCATTCTTTCATGTTCGTGACTTTGGAACGAGTATGTCGCATGAAGACTGCATGACTCTATATACTACGTACTTCCGTAGCACTCGCAACAATAGTAATGATGCGGTTGGTTGCCTTGGTCTTGGCAGTAAAGCGCCGTTTGCTTATTCTGACAGTTTCACTGTAGAGGCTTTCAAGAATGGCGAGAAGCGTATTTATTCCGCTCATCGTGGATCTGACGGTAGCCCCTCGTTTGCTCTGCTAGAAACCGTTCCAACAACTGAAGAGAACGGAATCAAAGTTTCTATGTCTGTCAAGAATGATGACATGGATACGTTTAGGCGTGAAGCAATGAATGTATATAAGTACTTCAATGTTCGTCCTATTATTTCTGGCAATAACGATCTTTACTTTGACGATGATTCAGCGATACTTGAAGCGGAAGACAAGAGTTGGTCCTTTCATCATAGGCACAATAACTGTGTAGTCATGGGTCAAATTGCCTACAATATCGATGAAGATAGCATTGGCAGTCGATATGTTGAAGAAGATAAGGTTGCTGACTTTTTGTGGCAGTCCAGCGGTCTTCGACTTCATGTAAATATTGGCGATGTAGATATCACTCCAAGTCGTGAAGCTTTGTCATACACCCCACAAACCAAGGCGAATATTCGTAGTCTCTTGGAAAAGGTTATCAGCGATATTAAGGATACGGTGGAGGATGCCATCAAGGGTCAGCCAACTTTGTTCCTTGCTCGTCAAAAGTACGTTGAGGTTGAGCAACAGTGTCATTCAATCAAGTCTGCTATGGAAAGTCTTAATCAGGCTATTGAGTGGAACGGTCAAAAGATTTTTGATAGCATGGTTGGTAATAAGATCAAGGTGGAACATCTTGAACTTAAGCAAATGATTAAGTCTGGCTGGCGTAGAAAAGCTGAGACTAAGAGCGGTGTGGAGTTCCTAACATTCAACAAGACCGTAACGTTCTTTATCGATGACTGCCAGCGTGGTGGACTTGGGCGTATTCGTCACTATATTAAGGAAGAGATTGGTAGCGAAAGTTATAACGCTATTGTTTACAAGTTGCAAGACGGTGAAACTGTTGATAACAACGAGTTCCTCAAGACTCTTGGTGATGCAACTATTGGCGATGTTAAGCTCACTTCAATGCTTGAAAAGCCACAACGTAAAAGCAGTGGTGGTGTTGGATCTTCTGCTGATTACAGTGAAACTGATTATTATGATTACCATATCGATAACACAAATTCACATAAAGTTAGTGTTAAGGCAACCAATGTAGTTTATATTCCACGTAAGTGTACTAGGAATAGTGCTGAGTTATATATCAATGATGCTACTTTTGATCCGGGTTCATTGCATAATCTACTCAGACTATTTCACGAAGAACTTGGGGTAACTGATACGTTCTACTTCATGACCCCATCACAGATCAAGACACGTAAGCTTGAAGAGCGTGACAATTGGAAGGGTCCAGAGTACTTCGTAGAACTTGTTACCAAGCTTTATGAAAAGTATCAGACCAAAATGATTGCACAACGTAATAAGGATGACATTCATGTAAATAATGATATTCTTAGAGCTTTTGCTCAGTCAACCACTGATGGTGAGGCAAAGCGTATCGCTGCTGAGTATATGGAATACGAAAATGAACTAAAGCAGAGTCGTGATGCTTGCAATCGTATCTGGAAGGCTTGTAATAAGCTGCGTATCACTATGAATATCGACATTCAGGATTACGATAGCGATGCTAGGTTTGCCAGACCAATGGTAAAGCAGATGGAGCGTTTCCCAATGCTTGATCTAGTTGGGCGACCTTGGACTGAAGAGGCAAAGCAAGCTATGGCTGACTATATCGACCTTGTAGAAAATTCATCTAAAGAGTTGACAACGGTATGACGATAAGGTATAATAGAGAGACAAAGGAGGATAATTGTGGAAAGCTGGGTTAAAGAAGCAATGGAAGATTATCTGGCAGTTTACCAGAAGAAGGAAAAGAGCAAGCGAGGATTTTACAACGCTTGGACTAAAAAGGAGATGGAAGCTTGGATTAAACAAGCAGCATACTATATGGACGCTGCTGTTAGCCAACAAAGGTATGAAGACGAAGAATTTTAATCACACACACAGGAGTTTTGAAATGAACTATATTATTGCAGACGATGGTAATGTGACTGCGGTTGTTGCTGGCGAAGTTTATACGTTTGGCAAGTCGCACCCACGATATAGCCGACTAATTAATCACCTTAAGAATAACAACGTTGAATATTTTGAAGCATCTTACGATGTAGTCTCACAGGTCAATCAGTATTGTGATGGATATGTGAGTGTTGATGGTGGACGATTCTCATGGGATGGTATTCCAATGCCAGAGATGTTCACGGGTACGATTATGGATATGATCAATCAGGGGTATCCATTTGAGCCTATGCTTAACTTCCTAGATAATATGTCGCAGAACCCATCTGACCATGCTATCGTTGAATTGTTTGAGTTCATGGAAAACAAGAATATGCCTATCACTCCAGATGGACATTTCCTAGCTTATAAGGCAGTCCGTGCAGATTACAAGGATATTTGGTCAGGTACGTTTGACAATAGCGTTGGTAACGTCTGCGAGATCGAGCGTCAGCGAGTTAATAGCAATCGTGAAAGCCACTGTGCCGCTGGCCTGCACGTTGGTGCGTTTGACTACGCAAAGTCTTATGGCGGCATTGATCTTGACGAGGGCGAAGATGGCGGTGGAAATAAGCTTATGATCTGTAAGGTCAATCCACGGGACGTTGTTAGCGTTCCAAGTGATTGTCGCTGCCAGAAGCTACGCTGCTGCCGCTACGAAGTTGTCAGCGAATTTGAAGATTTGTTCAAGAGCGTTGTTCATATGACCAAGGACGATATCAAGTATGATAACTTGAAGAAGCGCAATAAGGAATGGATCGTTGAAGTCACAGCTAAACTGGAACGTGTTAATCAGGTTCTAAAGAAGCGCGAGTTGGTGAGTGTGTGATTCCCTTAGAGAGTCTGGGGGGAACCCTCCCCAGACTCTCTTTTAAAATCACACTGTCTTAATAAGGAAAGTAAAAATGAAAGAAAATATTTACGTAAAATCATCAAGAACGCATGGTTTTGGAGTATTTGCAAAAAGACACATAAATAAAGGTGAAATTTTAGAAGAATGTCCGGTCATTTTTCTTGCAGACAGGGAAAGATATCAACACGACAAGCAAATTAATAGATATGCCTTCCGGCAGTCTGGTTGCGGATGTGAAGAATGTGTAACACATGGTTCTCAAATGTTTCTGCTTACTGGCTATGGTTCGCTCTATAATCATAGCGAAAACCCCAACGCGATCTTACAAGAAGCAATAGAACCATATTCGAATCCAGAAGATTTAGAAGATTTAGAAGAAAAAGAAGGATTAGAAATAGCTGGGAGATTACAGTTTATTATCGCTTCGGAAGACATAGAAAAAGATGAAGAAATATTTATCAACTATTCAGGAAGTCTTGATGCTCGAAAGAATGTAGATTCAGAATGAAGATAAATATAGAACCAAAACTTGACTTTGACGATGTTCTGCTCGTTCCACAAAGAACTAAAACAGCATCGCGTTCAGCGATTGACCTAGAGCGTAAGTTTACATTCTACCATTCTACAGAAGAGTGGCGTGGTGTTCCCATAGTGGCGGCAAATATGGACACCACAGGTACGTTTGCCATGTCAAAATCTTTAATGCAACACAAGATGCCAACATGCCTACATAAACACTATGAAAACGCTAATTATTTAGCTCACTTACTGGAACCAAAATATCAGTGGTTTAGCGTTGGTATTAAAGGTCATGATCTAGATAAGTTAAAATCTTTTTCAGATATCACTGGGAAGCTCCCAAATATCTGTATAGATGTAGCCAATGGGTATACAGATGACTTTGTTAATTTCTGTTCCAAGGTAAGAAATGAATTCGGTAAACAACCAATTATTATGGCTGGAAATGTATGTACCCCAGAGATGGTACAAGAATTAATTTTGCACGGTGGAGTAGATATTGTTAAAGTTGGTATTGGTCCCGGTAGTGCCTGTACCACTAGATTAAAAACTGGATGTGGATATCCCCAACTGTCTGCTATAATGGAGTGTTCACATGCTGCTCACGGGCTTAGAAACGGCAAGGGCAGACTTGGGTTAATCTGTGCTGACGGGGGTTGTAGAAAGCCAGCAGACGTTTGCAAGGCGTTTGCGGCTGGTGCAGACTTTGTTATGCTGGGAGGTATGCTGGCGGGTACAGATGAATGTGAGGGCGAATGGACATACGAATACAAGTGTTCAGTTCAAGACAAGAATGGAAGAGATTGGTGGCAACCTCATGATCCCGGCTATCCAACAGAAACAAGAAAAGTAGAATTAAAGTTTTATGGAATGTCATCACACGCTGCACAGTCTAAGTATGGTGGAATTAAAGACTACCGCGCCAGTGAGGGCAGGGTTTTAACTGTTCCATACAAGGGTTATGCAGAAGGCGTTGTTTTAGATATCTTAGGTGGCTTACGAAGTTCATGTGCGTATATTGGCTCAACGTGTCTAAAAGATATGTCTAAGTGTGCAGAATTTAATGTAGTAAATAGAACTCATTTTGATCAAAGTGTTGAATGACATTACCAGCTATAATTATATCTACTATGTGTTATTTATGGACATGTGGATGTTGCTTTATCGGCAAGGATTATCCACACGCATTAATGTGGTTTGCCTACGCTTTAGCTAATCTAGGATTATTGTGGTATGAAATCAACAAAATGGGATGAACGTTTCCTTGACTTAGCCAAACTATGCGGATCGTGGTCGAAAGATCCGTCAACTCAAGTGGGAGCTGTGATAGTAGATGGTAATAATAGAATTGTATCTATTGGTTTCAACGGTTTTCCGCAAGGCGTTGAAGATTCTGAAGAAAGGCTAATTGACAGAGAGACAAAGTATGATATAATAGTACACGCAGAGGCAAATGCTCTGATGTTTGCAAATAAATCCGTAGAAGGATGTACTTTATACACTTGGCCCTTTCAGCCTTGCTCACGATGCGCAGGCTTAATAATACAATCTGGCATTAACAGAGTGGTTTCGGTAATACATTCTGATAAGCGCTGGAAAAAAAACTTTGAAATATCAAGTAATCTATTCAAAGAATCTAATATATTGCTAGAATTGTTATGATGAGTGAAGAGTTACCACCAGCAAGCGAAGAAGAAATAAGACAGTTGATTTACGACTGTATTAATGCGCACAGTTATGAAATATTAGTGAACGTTATCATCCACTTAAAAAAAGACTACGAAGAACTTGCAAAACTTGCCACGATGGGCTATTATAATGGAGAGCAAACACACAAGGAAGTAATGGACTACGTTACTTACGAAACATAGGAGTTTCAATGGACAAAATTATTCAAATGGCAGAAGCTCACTTGCAAAGCGTTAATAAAGCCATCAGCGATCTACAGTCGCAACGCGAAAATATAGATCAAGAAATTGATAAGTTGAAACAATACCTTGAAAAAGGTTTGGAGGAAGTGAAAGTTGTTAGAGCAAAAGATTTAAATAGTAAACAAGGAGAATAGTTTATGAACTATAAAGAGTTTATCGATAGGCTTTACGGGTTATCCTCGTCTTACAGATGGGGGCTTGAAAATAAAAAGGTAGTAGCTAAAATTAAGAGTGGCCCTAATCGCGGCTTTACTTTAAATCCAGTAACTGCCTTAGCTCACAAGTGCGGCTTCGGGTTCTTTAAGAACAACAGGGAAGAAACAGAAGCGGCAGCTAGTTTAATTGGTATACCAAGAACAACGGCAAGAAATATATATAGCGCAGCCATAGGTACTAAAAACCGTGGTAACGCACAAGTAATTCGTGGTAAAATTCGTTCAGCACTGGAGGTATAAATGAATATTAATTCTTGGTTTGGCTGTGGTCGTCTAACTAAAGACGCAGAATTCAATTTGACCCAAAAAGGAACTTCAATGACGAAGTTTCGAATGGCGGTCAACGACAGAAGAAATGATGACACGCTGTACTTAAACGTACTTTGCTTTGGTAAGATGGCAGAAGCACTCAAAGATCATCTTAAGAGAGGCAGACTCGTTGGGGTTCAGGGTAAAATAAAAATAGATGATTATCAGGACAAAGAAGGTAATCCAAGAAGCTCAGTGTGCGTGATGGCTGATGAGATTTCTCTTGGCCCAAACGGTCAGAGTGTTGGAGAAAACAATAAAACAGAAGCGCTGGCTTCAACATAATTTTACCACCTAAGAAAGAAAAAACTGCCCGCAAGATCAGTCTTGTGGGCTTTTTTTTTAACTCTGCTTGACTATTTGCCGATACAAGGTATAATGAAACAAAAGGAGTTCAAAATGGTAGACTTTATATCAAACATAACGGTATTAATAATTGTTGGGATATTTTGGCATTCTTTTTTTCAAGCCTTTTTTGACAAAAGAAAGCACATAAACAGTCTTGCAGAATATTTATTACTTGTAGAACACGAATCTGAGAACAGTGAGCGTAAATCAGAACTAACAAAAACGAAACCAATAAAGAAAAGCAAAGCCAAAAAAACAACAAAACAAAAAAAATCAGATTTACATGTTGACAAAACGGTTAGCGAAGAAATACAAAAAAATAATGAAATTAATCAATTAAAAGAAGATTGTAATTTAGCCATGCAAGCAATACATGTTAAAGCTAAGGAAAGAAAGTTTTTGATTCAAACAGTTTTTGAAAAGCACAATCCAAAAACAGTGGAAGAGTTCTTAAGAAAGGCGTTTGCGTAAAATGATATTATCGAATAATCTGAAAAACATGAGAACCTATTTAGTCGGAGCGATGGATAGAGTTCCAGATGGTGGCGCGCAGTGGAGACACTATATTACTCCAATATTAAGAGAAATGAACATCAATGTTCTTGATCCATGCAAAAAACCAATTGAAAGCGCTAAGGAAGATGTTAACACAAGACAGGAAATAGAACACTACAAAGAAACCGGTCAGTTTGATAAGATTAGAAATAAGTTTGGGCATATCAGAAATGCTGACTTAAGATGCGTAGATGTTTCTGATTTTATTATTGCACAAATAGACATGAACGTTCACATGTGCGGCTCATACGAAGAAATTGTTACAGCAAACAGGCAGAAGAAGCCGATACTAGTTTGGTGCAAGCAAGGAAAGCACCAAGCACCAAACTGGTTATTCTTCATGATACCTCACGAACACATATTTAGTCATGCAGAAGACCTAATATCATATCTTCGTGATGTCGATCAAAGCAATAATATATCTCTCCACAAACGTTGGTTATTTTTCGATGGAGTAAAAAATGATTAATTTAATGACACCAATCAACTCTCTTGGGTATGGCGTTGCCGGTTTAAATATTTACAAGTCTCTTCTCAATCTAACAAACGTTGGCCTATGGATCATTGGTGGGCCTGATATTTCCAGTAGAGAAGATTATCAATTGATACAACAAGGACTTGTTACAGCAAGAACGTGGGACAATCAAGCACCATGCCTCAAGATATGGCATCAGCACGACATGGCACAGTTTGCTGGCCGGGGAGAAAGAATAGGGTTTCCATTTTTTGAATTGGATAAATTCTCAGAACAAGAAAAACACAGTCTTAATTCTTTAGATAAAATTTTTGTAACATCAAATTGGGCTAAAGAAATTATACTATCAGAAACAAATATTAAAGAAGTTAGGGTAATACCTCTCGGCGTTGATCAAAATATTTTTTTACCAAATGCAAAAAATCCAGAAGAGAAAACTATATTCTTGAACTGCGGAAAATGGGAGATAAGAAAAGGGCATGACGTTTTGGTTGAAATATTCAACAAGGCTTTTACAAAAAACGACGATGTAGAGCTTTGGATGATGTGTAGTAATCCATTTTTAAGCAAAAAAGAAGAAGAAGAGTGGATTAATCTGTATAAAAGCTCAAACATGGGAGAAAAAATAAAGATAATACCAAGAGTTCAAACGCACGAAGAGGTGTATAAAGTTATGGCTAAAGTAGACTGTGGCATTTTCCCCTCAAGGGCAGAAGGCTGGAACTTGGAATTGTTGGAAATGATATCGTGCGGCAAGAACGTTATAGCAACAAACTATTCAGCCCACACTGAGTTTTGTAACCCAGAAAATTCCTTTTTAGTTAATATTGAAAATAAAGAAATAGCATTTGATGGAAAATGGTTTAATGGAGAAGTCGGCAGCTGGGCATCTATATCTAAAAAAGAAATAGACTGTTTTGTGGAATATATGAGGCACGTACACGCCACAAAACCTGTAAATAGCAAAGGCTATGAAACTGGAAAAAGATTCTCATGGTTTAATTCAGCTAGGAGCATCCTTAAACATGTTTAATTGGCTAAGAAAAAAAGAAAAAGACAGGACATCCATAACGTATTACTTCGACACAGACGGAGTAGTAAAAGTGGACATATCAATGGTAGATTTAGAAAAAAAAACAATCAATGAAATGATGGAAATATTTAGCGTTCTTGCTAAAGACTCCTGCTTTATTGAAACGTTAGATTTTTTCAATCGGTCCATGAACGAACAGAAAAGAGACGACGTTTCATTCGAATTGTTAGTTAAGTTTCATCAAGAAATATTACAAAAACAAAAAGGAGCTTTAATAAGCAAGGACACAGAACCGTATATAAAACCGTCTCAATTGTACAACTTGGGTAAAAAAAATGAAGAAATATAAAATAGGATGGCAGAAGTATGAAGATTTTTTAGAAAAACAAATGTCCTCTCCTTTATTGGATCTTTTTACTCATATTGTTAATGAAAAAATGTCTAAAGACCAAAACAAAGAAGGGTATGAGTCCACTCCTTATGAAGAGCAGGATGAGTCAGAAGAGAACGAAGGTAATTTTTCTTCCGTGATACCTATATCCCCACAGCTGATGGAAGAAATATCCATGTTGTCTACATACGATTGTTGGATAGGTCACACAAACTTTGACATAACTTTGGGTATAAAAAACAAGCTCGACAGGACAGAGGGTGTTGAAGTTCTACAAATATTAAGTAGATATAGATTTTTCATAGGGCTTGGAAAACTTTTTGATTTTAAACAGGTTAGATCAGATATTGAAAAAACAATTTTACCAGAAAATAGCAAAAAATAGGAGACAAATTATGAATTTGAATGCAAAAATTGAAAATGCGCTTAAGGACACTAATATTACCAAGATTATGCACAAAGCCTCAAAAAGCTTTATCAATCAATTGGATAAAGACACGATACACACATGTCAGATTAATGCCTTGTGGAAGGCTTTTGTTAATTTTAATCCAGAAAAAAAAGTCAAATTTACAACATATTTGTATAGTGGCGTTTTCATAGAGTGTCTAAAAGAATTAAAATTCAACCAAAAACACTACAGATTTACAAAAACAACACTACATGCCAACATACGCAAAGATGAGAATAGCTTTGTTTTGTTTGACATTTTAGACGAGGCTAAAAACCAAGAAGAAGTAGATTTAATTAATGACAAATATTCTAACATGACAATACAGGAGATGGCAAACAAGAGATCTTCAAATAGAGAAACCGTAAGAAAAAAACTCAAAAAAATATTGCACAGAATTAAAAAAAACGTAAAAGAAGTGTATTAATTAGTGGATATGGATTGCTTTCAGGACTTAAAGGACTATATTTGATTATATTGGAGAAATTTAATATGGCTAGTACAACAGTAAAAGGCTCTGGTTCTACCGTTAATGATGGAGGAACAGTAGTCAATGGTGGGAATGTTGGTTCTGATAACCCAATGACAGTGAGCAAATCATTGGCCACGATGGCTGATGGTGGCACAGACTATGGCTCAAAAATTGTTTCCCAGAATGGAAATACTGGAGATTACGCTGGCGTAACAACGGCTAATGCGGCTGGCTCTGGTGGTTTAGCATACTTCCCAAGCGCAGAGGATAGAAACTTCTTGCTGAGAGGCGCTGGAGATACATCTAATAAGATCAATAACTCCGCTAGCACTGCCGTTTCGCTGCCCAAGGGCGCTGGAACCGTCAATAAGATTCACAAGCTTGTTTCTGCCAGAAAACATGGCGAATTGGCTACAAGAGCCTTTAACGTTCTTGCTAGACCTTCCACCGACATGGTTCCCGGTAGAACTAAGGGCAATAATTCTGGAGTTTCTTATAACTATGTGCAAAAGGATGGCTCAACAGCCGCAGTAGACGATGCTGCTTCGCCAAGCCTTGCCATTCCGGGAGAACTTACTTATCACTTTGGCGCATTAGCTGCTCCAACCACGGATGATTATAAGGCTATCGATTCACACGAAGCTTAATTTTAAGCCTCCTAATTTTCGCTAGCTGGCAACGCCCCTTCGGGGGCGTTTCCTACATTTTTCATTCTGGAGTATTACGAGTGATTGACCTCAATTTAGAAATTATAGCTATTATTGCCGGATCTCTTGGTAGCGTGATAGGCTTTTTTACAGTATTATGGCGTAAATTTTTTAGCCCTCTCATCAAACTTGTCAAAAATCATGATACTTTTATTCAGTCTGTAGACGAACTAAGATTGTTAATGGAAAAGGAATTAACAACAAACGGTGGAAATAGTATAAAAGATGCTATTATAGACATGAGAGCCACTTGTGGCAGAATAGAGGGACGACAAAAAGTAATCATACAGAGAACAAAAGCTGCATTACATTATAGTAATGTATCCCTGTTTGAAACAGACGAAGAAGGTAGATTGGTTTGGTGCAACGCGATGATGCACGACTATACCAAAGATATAGTAAGCAGTATAGAGGGTTTTGATTGGATAAATCTTTTCGCAGAAGATGAGCGAGAAGAAGTTCAATCAGAATTTTTTTCATGTTTAAAAATGAACAGAAGATTTAATAAAACCACAAGGCTACAAAACAATACAATGGTTAGGCTTATAGGCTATCCATATAGGATTTCAGAAAATGAGCATGGCGGCTTTTTAATAAGTTTACAAGAAGAGGTTTAATGATGGCAGATAAAAATAATTCCCCAGCGTTTAGCTTAAACGTAACAGATGTCATAGAAATTACTAAAAATACAGCACTTGTGGCCTTGGCCGCTGGTTTAACTTACCTCGGTGAAAATCTAGGAAATTTAGATCTTGGTAATATGGGAGTAATGTTAGTCCCAATCGCAGCAGTTGTTATTAATACTGTTGTAAAATGGGCTAAAAACAACGTAGCGGAGTAACAAATGTTTAACACACCACAGGAAATCCTCAAATCTTATGACGAGGGTTTCGTAGGATCTTGGTGTGACCCAGAAGATACTGATAAACTTTTAGGAGAATTGCCCCACCCACTCTTTGGCGTAGCCGCATCGGATTTAAGTGAAAGCGGAAAAGGTAAAGTAGCATTATTATACAAGTCTGCTCAGAAGTTTGACCCTACTTTTGGATCGCACGAACGGCAAACAACAGGAGACTGTGTTTCCCACTCTACCAGAACGGCTGTAGATGTAACACGCTGCCACGAAATCGTTGGGGGCGATAGAGAAGACTTTGTTGCCAGAGGGGCAACAGAAGCAATCTACGGCTCTAGAGGGCATGGCGGTCAAGGAATGTCTTGCTCAGTTGCAGCACGGTTTGTTCACCAAAACGGTGGTATTTTAGTAAGAAAAGATTATGGCTTCGTAGATCTTTCAACCTACAACAGCAGAATAGGAACTAACTGGGGAAGAAGTGGAGTTCCAAGAGAAGTAGTAGAGGAAGGCCAGAAGCACCAAGTTAAGACCATTTCTCTAATTAATACAGTTGAACAAGCCAGAGACGCTATTGCAAATGGTTATGCTTTAAGTGTATGTAGCAATTATGGATTTTCATCACGAAGAAATGAACATGGTGTAGCGTCCAGATCTGGCTCATGGAACCACGCGATGGCATGGGTTGCTATGGACGACTCACACGAAGTATATGATGAAACTTTGTTTCTTATACAAAATAGCTGGGGCGTATTTAACGGTGGCCCAAAGAGATTTGAGCAACCAGATGGGTCATTCTGGATTCGTGAACGCGATGCCGCTGGCATGTTAGCGCAAAATGGTTCTTGGGTTTTTAGTGACGTTGATGGATTCCCACCAAGAAAAGTTAGCTGGACAATAAATCAGGTCTTTTAAGGAATATGTAAATGGCTAGAAATCCAGACGGCACAGCATTCTCTACAGACTTCTTAGACCCAAACTGCCCACAAGAACCTACTTGCCAGAAAGGATATTTTTCTCCAGTAGTAGGATTACAACCTTATACCGTTGTTCAAGAAGACGGAACAGAAATTTACACTTACTGTGCGTCTTTCGGCCCTTGCGTTCCCGAACCTACCGCTAGTACAACAAATCCACCACAACCACATACCGGCTATGAAGTTTTAGGAAGAGATACACCTTCTTGTAGGTTTACAGATTGTGGATTTTTATCTGAAACTCATGTAAGATTTTTGACTGGATTGGGTTATGGTTGCATTAATTACGGAAACTGTCAATCTTTAGAGGTTTGCCAAGACCGAATTCCAGAACTAAATGATGGACAAATATTCGTCTTTAGGGGGAATCAGTTTACGGTAAACGATAAGACAGGGGAAATTGCAGAATGTCCCATATACGAGATTATTGACATACCAAGCGTTGCTGATGGTCAGTTTTTAAATTTTAATAATGGTAAATTTGAAGTACTGAATAAAGACGTTGGGCTTAATCAGCCTTCTACTTTATCATACCCTCCTCCAAGTTATGATTTAAATAAATATCAGTTAACAGTTCATTATTATCCAGAGGAAGATTGGATTAATCCCGATGTTTCTGATGGACACGTTGGTTCTTTACGGTGGGTTTTAGTAGAGAAGTCTTTAACGCAATATCCAGCGGCTTCGATAGAAGAAGTCACCACAACTACAACAACTTGTGAGCCAAGACCAATAGCTAATGGATGCCAAAGAGTTGACAGTTTTGGATTAAAACCACCTGATTATCAATGCGTAAACTGGGTAGTTTCTGATATTGTGCCTTCCGACAACAACCCTAACTGTCTCACTTTTAATGGCTTATTAAGTGTTAGCAATTATTGCCCTGAAGGTCAAGAGATTATAGATATAGAAATTGATGAATGCGACTGCGTTCGCGGGATTTGTGGTACAGCCTGCGGGGCTTGTGAGGCTTGTCCAGATGGCAAAGAAGCTATTTACGAGACTGTTGAGGTTCAGGGTCATGATATTTTAAGTTTAGATAGCTGTGACTGCCCACGAATTAAAGAATGCGCTGACCCAAAAGATATTGAAGCACCTTGTCCAGATCCAGAACCTTGTCCAGAAGGCTATCAGAGGCTCAAAATAGGTACTGAGCTTGTAGAATTCTCAATTAATGATACTAGTTATGCGAAGTATTGCACTGTTTACTCCAGTGAATGTACAGAAATTCCAACTTCTTGTGATCCTGCCAATGTTACCACTCTTAAAGAGGGGGGATGTTCAGTTGATGAGAATTACCCAAGACAATATGGCGACGAAGATCTAGACCTAACACTCACTTCATATCTACATAACGTAGGCTACAAAGGCTGTCCTATTTATCAGGAGTGCTGCACCCCAGAATGTCCAGAGGGGTACAAAAGAATTTTGTATCCAACCCACTTTGGCCCCCTGTCAGAAAGAGATTTAGAAGGACAAAGAGATGGAGACGAAAGAAACTACGGAACAGCTGACGACCCCATGTTTCCCCCGGTCGATGATTCAATTCCATGTCCAAGATATAGATGTGTAAAAGATGGAGATTTGCCAGAAGAGCCAGTTATGCCAGAGGTGGATTGTTTTCCACCTGCACCGTGTAGCGACACGGATAAAGAAATAACTATTTTAGGCATAGATCAAAATGGATGTTTTATCTATGGCACATGCTGCGACAGAGAATCAAACTGTGACACCACCACGACTACAACCTCTACTACAACCACTAGTACTACAACAACAACCACAACTTGCGACCCCAACGACCCGTCTTGTGCCACAACCATAACAACTACTACTACCTGTGATCCTCCGCTACCTTGTCCCAAGGGTTACACTAGAAAAGTAGATGGCTACTTGAATAATGGATGTCCAATTTATGGACCTTGTGTAACCACGACTACTTGTAACCCTAATTATTTGTGTTGTCAATTTCCTAATTATGAGTGCTGTCCAGACTTAGATCCGTGCTGTCTTAATCCACAGCTACCCGAATGTACCACAACCACAACGTGTGATCCCAACGACCAAGCCTGCACCACAACCACTACCACTACAACAACAACCACAACTTGCGATCCCAACGACCCATCTTGTACCACAACCACAACCACAACCACAACTTGCGATCCCAATAGTTGGTGCTGTAACTATCCTAACGCTCCGTGTTGTCCAGACTTAGACCTGTGCTGTCTTAATCCACAGCTACCCGAATGTACCACAACTTGCGATCCCAACGACCCATCTTGTACCACAACCACTAGCACTACAACCACAACCACAACTTGCGATCCCAATAGTTGGTGCTGTCGGCATCCCGGGTATGAATGCTGCCCAGACTTAGACATGTGCTGTCTTAATCCACAGCTACCCGAATGTACCACAACTTGCGATCCCAACGACCCATCTTGTACCACAACCACTACCACTACAACAACAACCACAACTTGCGATCCCAACGACCCATCTTGTACCACAACCACAACCACAACCACAACTTGCGATCCCAATAGTTGGTGCTGTAACTATCCTAACGCTCCATGTTGTCCAGACTTAGATCCGTGCTGTCTTAATCCACAGCTACCCGAATGTACCACAACTTGCGATCCCAACGACCCATCTTGTACCACAACCACTAGCACTACAACCACAACCACAACGTGTGATCCCAATAGTTGGTGCTGTCGGCATCCCGGGTATGAATGCTGCCCAGACTTAGACATGTGCTGTCTTAATCCAGATATTTTTTGCTGTAAGTATCCTAACGCTCCGTGTTGTCCAGACTTAGACCCGTGCTGTCTGAAGCCTTCGTCGCCAGAATGTACCACAACTACAACATGTGATCCCAACGACCCATCTTGTACCACAACCACAACCACAACTTGCGATCCCAACGACCCATCTTGTACCACAACCACTAGCACGACAACTACTAGTACTACAACCACAACAACAACCACAACTTGCGATCCCAACAACCCATCTTGTACAACAACTACGACAACGACTTGTGATCCATTTTGTTGTCTAAATCCCGGGTATGAATGCTGTCCAGACATGGATATCTGTTGCCTAGATCCAGCATCGACAGAGTGCTGTGCTGAATCTGATTTGTGCTGTAACTATCCTAACGCTCCATGTTGTCCAGATCTAAAGCCGTGTTGTCTTGATCCAGACATAGATTGTACAACAACTACGACAACGACCACGACTTGCGATCCCTATGATCCTTGTTGTTATAACCCATCGCTGGCGTGTTGCCCTGATTTAGAACCTTGCTGTCTGGAGCCTTCGTCGCCAGAATGTACCACAACCACAACTTGCGATCCCAACGACCCATCTTGTACCACAACTACTAGTACTACAACAACAACCACAACTTGCGACCCCAACGACCAAGCCTGTACTACAACCACTAGTACTACAACCACTAGTACTACAACTACTAGTACTACAACTACTAGTACTACAACCACAACCACAACCACAACTTGCGATCCCAACGACCCATCTTGTACCACAACCACTAGCACGACAACCACTTGCAATCCATACGATATTTGCTGTTTATTCCCTGAACTGGAGTGTTGTCCCGATTTAGAACCTTGCTGTGTTGAAGGGGGCAATTGCATCACCACCACCACAGGTTGCCCCAAAGTACAATTATTTGGTTGTTATCCCGGCGTACCCGTCTGGAATGATAACAATTGTTTAATAGGTTGTGATAGCTGTCCAACCGTCGCCCCTCCAGTACCCGGAAGTTGTTACTGGGACGAGTATAATGGTGAATATGATAGTTATGGCTGTCAAGGAATCGGCCCTAATGACCCAGACACATGTTGTCTTGATCCCGGTTCTTGCACTACAGTACCCCCGACCACAACTTTAACGCCAACGACTACCCCTACACCAGTTACCACCACCCTTACACCAGTTACCTCTTGCGATCCGAACGAAATTTGCGTTACTTGCCCTCCCATTCCTAATCTTGTTTGTGGTGAATGTGAGTATATTGACGCTTCGTATGAAGAAGACTGTATTTGTAGTAGTAGAGTTCCATTCGACCCCGAATACTGCGATACTTTAGATAATTGGCTTTCGCGCAGGAACTGCCTTGAGAACGAACAAGACCGATGCGTGGAAACAACTTGCGAATGGAATGAAGTGGTGGATACAAACGGGTGTTCAATATATCGTTGCTATGGATATGAAAGTTCATGCAATGGCAATCCAGCGTGTCGAACATTTGACCAAGCACCACCGGAATGCACTACTCCCGCCCCAACCACTACCATATTACCTACTACTAGCACCAGCGAAGGCCCAACAACCACATCCACAACTACAACCTGCACTCCCGGCGACTATTGTTGTTTCGTTAAGATAGAACTCCTTGACCCGGATCCATGTTGTCCAGACTTAGACCCGTGCTGTGTTCATCCGAATGATCCAACCTGTGACACCACAACCACATCCCCATCCACAACATGTGAACCCAACGACCCGTGTTGCCTAAGCCCAGACCCTTGTTGTGGAAGTAGCGATGCTTGCTGTTATAGCAGCGACCCTTGCTGTGGAAGTAGCGATGCTTGCTGTGGAAACAGTGACGCTTGCTGCGGGGATCCAGACCCTTGCTGCGGGAAATGCCAGACAGACCCCGACGAATGTGAATTAGAGTGTTACACAAACGGACGAACGTGTGTTTGGATCAGTGACAGTGAGCAAGAATGCAGAGCGAATATCGGTTGTAGATATGTAGATCCTTGCTGCCCCAGCAACGACCCGTGCTGTGGCGATCCAGACCCTTGTTGTGGA
>Ga0255754_10001278_pt1 | contig 19689 bp, 18 predicted proteins | sample 101ome_22_FD_179954 | JGI IMG/M metagenome (GOLD analysis project Ga0255754, IMG submission 179954) | Coastal salt marsh microbial communities from the Groves Creek Marsh, Skidaway Island, Georgia - 101412BT metaG (version 2) | ecosystem: Environmental > Aquatic > Marine > Intertidal zone >... | reverse complement strand
AAGATACTACGGCGGGTACTAATGCAGGTACTAATTTTGATAAAACATATTTTGGTTTTTTTGTCAATAATGGAGCGGGAAGGTCAACCACATCACATACTTTAACAACTGGGAATAAAACTTTTACTTTAACTCCAAATAATGATGTTTTACCAATAGAAAATTCAATATCCTTTACAGTAGGAACGGTAGTTTCACTTTTAGTTAGAAATCCGTTCGGGTCACGAGAGGGTGCTGCTACAAAATATATGAGAGGTAATGTTACTGGTTGGAATTCAACAACTAAAGCATTAACTGTAAATATACCTACGAATTCTTATATAGAAAGAGATGGTGCTGCTTCAACTACAAGTTATAATAATTGGGAAATAAATCAAATTAGTGGTGATGCTACAACATTCCCAAGATTATACACAAGAAATGATAATATCACTGGTACTAATAAAACTACTACAATTAAATTCAATGATATTAATAATTCGTATGAGTTGGGTGAGTTATATAAAGGAATAATACAACCATCACAACCACTAAGTGGTTATATTACTCTTCCAGCGTCTGTTGATGTTTCACGAGTTGATTTGGATAATATCGGTTACTATACAAATTCAAATGTTTCAAATACAGTTGGATACTATTCGGTTGGTATTAAAACAAACTATACAACAGGATTTACAATAACAAAATCGGGTAGTTCAAGTATTTGGATAGCAACATCTTCAAGTGGTGCTGCACAAAGTAGTATTAGTGTTAATTCTTCAACTGGTAATATTGCAGCCTTCTATATAAGATATAATGAACCGTCTGCGGGAAGTACAATAACTGCAACCATTACAATTACAGGTGCTGATGAACCATCTATAACTACACTAGAAGTTTCACTTTCCGTTCCATCTTCTGATGGTGGTGGTCCACTTGGACCTAACCCTCCGAGAGTGCCGCCTGGTGGAATACAACCTTAACAATGATACAACAAAAGATAATATTAACAAAAGACGAATGTAATCAAATTATTGATTTAGTTAATCATAATGATTTTACACAAAGTAGTACAACTAATAGTCTTGGTGAAACTTCTATTAGTGATTTTAGAACATCAAATGATGTTGTTTTTAATACTACTGGTTTTCTAGAAAATTTATTGCTACCAAAACTAAAACCATTTGGAATTAAATCTTTACCTAAGACAGCAGTGTTAATTAGATATGATATTGGTCAAGAGTTTAAAATGCACACAGATAGTGGAGGTATTTATGGTCATCGTAAAAAATCCATTTCTATACAACTATCAGAAGAAGATGATTACACAGGAGGACACATGGTTGTATGGGGACCAGAAATTGAAATATTATTTGATAAAACAATTGGTAATATGATTTTATTTAACTCCGAAAAACATCATCAAGTATTTCCAATATTTTCAGGTACAAGATATTCTTTAGTAATGTGGTTTTCAATTGAAAATTTATCAACTGATAATTTAATATAATATATATTTATACACATAAAAACAAGTTATGTTATTAGATAATCCAAAAAGAGAAGAACTAAAAAAAGAGTTAGATGTTTGGTTAGGAGAACGAAAATTAAACGCTTCTAGAATAGTAGATGTCTTAAATAAATACTTACCAGACCATACTCGTTTAGTAGTAGAAAAAAATCAAAAGGCAATAAAAAAGATTTTAATTACCACTGGTGCAGGTAATACTGTTCAGGGTGGTGCTGATATTTGGGTAAATAATTTTCTCAAAGAAGTATGGCCAAATTTACCTTTCCACAAATCCTTTTATCTTTTAATTGATTCTAAACGACCAGTTAACTTTGACCCAAAGTCTTTACCAAATGGACTACGATATCATTTTCATGGAGATGACCCAGATAAAACTGAAAAGTGGTTAGAGGAATGTGATGAAATTTATTCACTTCACTCTCATTACTATAAAAGGAAACATATTTGGAAATACGAAGATAAATTTCAAGGTATTTTTGTTCATGCGTATCCTCAAGAGATGAATGAAACTTTAGATAAAATTGAAGAACTTAAAAGATTACAATATAATACAAAAGTAGATGCACCTTGGTATGATGAATATTTATCTACTTGGAGAAAGAGGTATTGGATAGGGTTAAATAAAACAAAACTCTTAGAAGATTTTCCAAATTATACTTACTCAATTCCTAATTATTATGAGTTTAAGCACAACCTACCATTAACAACCCATATAAATAATGGTAAAGTTGGATTTACTGCAAGAGCAGAATCTCGCAAATGTTTACATTGGTTACATGGGTTAGATTCATTAGCTCTTACCGGTCAATTTGATGTAAAAAACTTGAGAGATACTACTACTTATACCATGCTTAAAACTCAAATATATCAATGGGACCAAAAAATTCATCATGATTTTATGACCAAAAATTGGGGAATTTTTCATGGTGCTTATTTCAAAGAACCCTTCGGATATTCAATTTTTCAAGCGGTTGATTATGGTAAACTTCCTATTTTAAATCATGACTGGGCAGTGGATTTGGATTACAAATATCGTGCATCAAGTATGAATGAATTTCATAAAGTTGTAAGAAAAATTATTGCAGACTCTGAAACAAATCGTTTAATTGAATTCGAAAAACTCAAAAAATATCTAAAAAAATTTGATAACAAGGAAGTTTGGGTAGATAAAATAAGAAATGTATTTTTAAGATAATATATATTTATATATGTTTAGTATAAAACTGCATATTTATAGGGGGTAGGGGGTTATAGTTAAAACTACTATAACTAAAGAGTTTAAAAATAAAGTTAATAACCTAGAACTAATCAGCTAATGAGTTTAATAAACTACGACCTTGTTAAAAGGTTTTTTTCAAACAATTTTCAAACAAAAAAAGATTCCGATGGTAAATCTTTTGTTGAATATACTCCAGTCAAGTATCGTTGGACTCATGGTGCAACTGATAAACACTTAGGTGATGGTATTTTAATTTATGCAGCTATTCAATACATGAGAGCTAAAACTTGTGTATGTTTGGGAAGTGGTGGTGGATTTATTCCTCGTATAATGACACAAGCTAGAATGGATTTACATGACCAAGAAATTTTTGAAGGTGAAAAATTAATGGAATGGGGTGATGTAGGAACAACTATTCTAGTTGATGCAAATAATGGAATAAACGGTTATACTGATTGGGTACCCGAAGATTCTTTTCTTAGAAGTAACTTTCCTTGTAGAATTATTATAGATTCAACTGAAAATGCTTTTTATAATTTCTTTGTAAAAGAAGATATTAAAATTGATTATCTTCATATTGATGCAGGACATTCTTACGAAAACATTAGACAAGATTTTGAATTATATTCATCTATAATGGCTCCACATGGTATTATATCAATACACGATACCGATGAAACTTATTCTAAAGAATATATTGTTAGTAAAGATATTTTAGACCAAAACCATCATGATGATTTCACAAATGGTCCTAGACAATTTATAAAAGAAGTTAAAGATGGTAATGAAATATTTGGAAATTGGGAAGTTTTTAATTTTTTTAACAATGGAGTTTTAAAAACAAAACCTGCATCAACTGGTCTTACATTTCTCCAAAAATGCAAAATATAAATTTAGTTACAGTTGTAGGACATAACACAACCTTACTTCCACATATGCTAAAACACTACCAAGATATCGTTGATGATATCTATGTAGTTGTTTATCGTCAACACGAATTAGATGGCATTTTAGAAGAAGTAGTAAATCTTGGTATTGAACCTTATAAAATAGTTACAGAACCAAAATTTAATTGGGAACGAGTAACAGAATTATATAACGAAGTTAAACAAACCAAGCCCGATGAATGGTGGGTGGTTTCGGATGACGATGAATTCCACATTTACCCTAAACCAATCAGAGAAATGATTGATGAGTGTGAGGAAAATGATTGGGAGTTTATCACAGGTGGATTCCTTGATAGGATAGGAGAGAGAGGAGAGTTTCCTTTAGTAGAAAAGGATACTAACATTTGGGAAAAGTTCCCACTTGCAGGATTTTTTAGATATCCTATGAGTGGGGCTTGTCCAAATAAAGTTTGTGTAATGAAAGGCTCGGTTAATGTAACACCTGGTCAACATTATGTAGATTTTGGAGATGGTAAAAACTCTTGGGGTAAAGATAATGTGGAACACCCTAAAAGATACCCACTACAACGAGGAAATGGATTTATACAAGTACATCACTTTAAGTGGGATTCGACAGTTTTAGAAAGACTTAAAGAGGTATCTGAAACTGAAAAAGATTATACTTTTTGGCAAGAATATCTGAAAATGTATAAAGGAATTCAAGATAACGATTGGAAAATAGATGTTGATAATAAAGAATATATGTTACAACACATGATTAGAAAACAACATTCAGAATATTCCGATTGGCAAAGGTTGATGAAAAAAATAGTAAAAATTTAATTAAATATATTTATATATAAACACAAAAAAGAAGTTATGGCTACTACAAAAAAAGTTACAGATTCTACGCAAATTCTTGAAGAAAGAAAAGTAAAAGCTTTAGAAAAAATTGCTAATTCAATTGATGCCCTTACTATCTGGTTCGAAGAAATCGATAAAGATGAGTGGGGACCTCGTATTGAATGGTATTTATCAATGTGGAAAGAAAAATACATTGACGAAGACGATTCTAAATAATAATATATGCATAAATTAGGAATCATAGTTCCTTATAGAAATCGTTTAGAACATCTTGAAGAATTTAAAAAAGAAATAGTTAATTATCTTGACAATAATTGTTATGATGATTATGAAATTATAATTGTAAATCAAGATGACGCTCGATTATTCAATCGTGGAATGTTACTTAACATTGGGTTCAAAAAAGCAAAAGAACTTAAATGTGATTATGTAGTATTCCATGATGTGGATATGATACCTGAATATGTAAATTATTCCTATTGTGATAAACCAGTACACCTTGCTACTGAATTTGTTTTAGAAGATGACGAAAAACCGAGAACTATTTTCGATGAATATTTTGGTGGAGTTACACTTTTTCCAATGAATAAATTTGAAGAAATAGACGGATATTCAAACAAATATTGGGGTTGGGGATATGAAGATGATGATTTACGATTAAGATGTGCTGAAAAATTCATTCCGTTACAAACTCAAAAAATAAAAAACTTTAAAACAAAAGGTAATTCTTTAAAATTAAATGGTATTAACGCTTTTGTAAAAGTAAAAAATACAATAGATTTTAGAAACAGTTTTTCAATTTTTATTTCTTTTTATCCAGATAGTTTGTATTTAAATCATGAAAAGACATCAGATGAATTTACTGCATTTAGTATTCCTGGATATGATTTTGGTATAGGTTATACATCTTATCAAAGATATAATTTTTGTATGTTTGATTCAGCACTTAGACCATATTATATCAATTCTAATATTAAAACAAACTACAAAACCAACATGATTATAACTTTTGATTCTATCAATAATGAAATAAAAGTTTATCAAGATGGAGAATTTCTAGGTTCAACTGGTTGGTTTAAAAAAATGTTTCCTTATAATAGAGAAAAATTTTATTATTTAGGAGTTGGGAGTCCAGAAAGAGAAAAAATACCAAACTTTTTTAAAGGTTATATCGATTCTTTTGCACAATGGGACAAAGTACTTGAATCAGAAGAAATTTGGCAAATAACAAACGATGAATATGAGCTTTTGAATAAAAATTTTGGATTATACAAATCATCTCGAGCTTTAAACACTTATTACGATGCCAATCACATCAAACATTATAAATTAACCGATTTATCCGGTCATGAAAATCATGGAGAAATTGTCAATTGTGAAATAGTTGAAAAGGATATTTTAAAATACAAAGAAATAAAAATACCTTATAGACGAAAATCTCTTTTTAAATCATTAAAACATGATGAAAATGGTTTTGATGGACAAAAATGGAAAGATAAACATACTCGATATAATCAACTTAGATTTATCAATGAAGTATCAAATCATACATCGTTAACTACTAAAGATGGGTTATCAACACTAGAGTACCACTTATATGGAGAAGAAACAAAAAATAAAATAACCACAATGAATGTAGGAATATGAAACTTGGAGTTTGTGTACCATATAGAAATAGAGAAGCTCACTTAAAAGAATTTATTCCAAGAGTGGGTGAGTATCTAGATTCACAAGGAATTGATTATCAAATATATTTTGCTCACCAAGTTGATGATAAATTATTCAATAGAGGTGCAACAAAAAATGTTGCAGCAGAATGGGCATTCAAAGAAGGTTGTGATTACATTGTCTGGCACGATATTGATATGATACCCGAAGAAGGTTGTGATTATTCATTCCCTGAAAAACATCCAATTCACATCGCAACTAATATTTCACAAATGAACTATGAACTGAAGTATGAAGAATACTTTGGTGGAGCAGTTTTATTCTCAAAAGAACAAGTAGAAAAAACTAATGGATATTCAAATGATTATTGGGATTGGGGAATGGAAGATGATGACCTTTTTTGGAGATGTGTTCTTGAAGGATATGCAGACACTTCTTATATGGATTTTAATGGTAAAGATATGTCGTACTTATCATTTAATGGAAAATCATCTTCGGTAGAAATACCATGTACTCGTTCATTAAGAAACATAACAACCAGGTCTCACAGTATTTCAGTTTTAGTTCGTGCACATCAACAAGAAGAAAAAGTTCCTATTTGGTTAGTCGGTGATATGGATAGACGGTTTTGTGAATACCCTATTCTTCGCAGACCCGGCTATGATTATGGATTAAGTTATAATAATTCTCGTGCATACACCGCACAACTTTGGAACTATAAACAAGAACATTTATATCAATGGATTAAAAGATATGAAAATCGTTGGACATGGATGACACTTGTAGTTGATGAGAATAATATTCATTTTTATATGAATGGTAGAGAATCAGATTCAAGATGGGGTACTGGTACACATTCACCACAAACTTTTGAAGGTAGATTAAAGAGTTATGGTATGAATTCGTGGTATTTAGGAACAACAACCTCTGTTTCTACTAATGATGTTGCAAAATGGTTCAAGGGTGATATTGCAGATGTAAAAATTTGGAATAGAGCATTATTAAAAGACGAAGTGATTGAACTATCAAATAACCCATCTGTCGATGGATTGGTTCTTCATTACAACTTTGTAGATGGTACTGCTAGTGATATGAGTGGAAATGAAAATCATGGAATAGTTAGTAATTGTGAATTTAACAAATCTGATATTACAATACCACATACAGTTATTCCTCATAGAAAACCAGGTAGATTAAAATGTCTACCACATAAAGATGAAGGGTTGGTAAAGGTAGGTGGAGTTGATAAATGGGCAAAGGGAGAAACTACTGCAAGAAATGAACGAAGATATGTACTTCAAATGCAACAAGGTACTTGGGATTATAAATCAGATGGAATAAAACAACTAAAATATGAATTAGTAGGTGTTGAGGAAATTACACCTAAAGCAAAATTCATAAATATAAAATTTTAATATGTAAAGATATATGAGTGATTTCGCAAAAGAAGATAATAAAAAATTAAAAAAAACCTTTGCAGGTGATAATCCATTTTATCTTGGGGTTAGAGATGACCTCAATAAAATAGGTCAAGGTTTTTGTTTAGCAAAATGGACCCAAGTAACCATGCACTTACAATTGGGTCATACACATTCATGTCACCACCCACGAACCCATGCCATTTCACCAAGTGAAATAAAAAGAAACCCATCTGCTCTTCACAATACAATGTATAAAAAAAGGAGAAGAAAGGAAATGCTGGAAGGTGGAAGACCTGAAGAATGTGATTACTGTTGGAATGTAGAGGATACCTCAGACAGATTTTCTGATAGAACCTTTAAGTCATCAGAATCCTGGTCACTTCCACATTATGATGAAATTTCAACTTTAAATTGGAGGGCAGATTATAATCCAAAATATGTAGAGGTTGCATTCTCAAATGCTTGTAACTTTAAATGTTCATATTGTGGTCCTGCATTTTCATCAAAGTGGATGGAAGAAATTGATAAATATGGTGCATACCCAACCACCGATAAATTCAATGACCCTCAGTATTTAATTGATGAAAATAAAGTACCATTTAAACAAACCGAAGAAAATCCATATGTAGATGCCTTTTGGAGATGGTGGCCTGATTTATATAAAGACCTCCACACTTTTAGAATTACAGGTGGAGAACCTTTAATGTCAAAAGATACTTGGAAAATTCTTGATTATATTATTGAAGAACCAAATCCAAATAAAGAGTTAAATATAGCAATTAACTCAAATTTAGGTGTACCTGATAAATTAATTGATAAATTTATTGAAAAAGTAAAAAGAATTTGTGATGAAGATAGGGTAAAGGAATTTATTATATTTACATCTGTTGATACATGGGGAGAACAAGCAGAATACATTAGAAATGGTCTTGAGTTTAATAAATTTTGGGATAATGTAAATAAAGTTTTAACAGAATGTACTAAAGTAAACCTTACATTTATGGTTACTTACAATGCACTTTCAGTTCCTAATTATGATAAATTAATTGAAGGTGTATATCAACTTAAAAAAGATTATGGTTCACCTGAAAGATATTGGAATTCTGCGGTGTTTTTAGATACCTCTTATTTGAGATATCCAACTCATCAAACAGTACAAATATTAGAGCAAAAATGGGCACAAAATATTTTTTCACAAGCTCAATTAGCAGATTTCTTAGCAGTACCTTTATTTGAAAACAAATACATAGGATATTCCGATATTGAAATTCAGAAAATTAAAAGAACTTATGATTGGATGAAATCTGCTAAAGAAGATGATAATCTTAAAACCAAAAGATTTAATTTTGGTAATTTTATCGAAGCACATGATAAGAGAAGAGGTACAGATTTTGTAAAAGTTTATCCAGAACTTGAAGAATTCTATCGTAACTGTAAAGAAATTAAATTATGAGTAAAATAGTATTAGGGGGCTCTGATGCTTGGTTTGTATCACCCGATAACAAGTATGGATTAAGTACCCAACCAGCAAAAAACATAACAGATGGTGATTTTTCTTTTTTAGCAAAAATCAGAGTGAATTGGGATAAGATGGACCCCGATAATTTATCTAGAGAAGGTGGTGTAATTATTAAAAATGGATTACACATGGGTTTAAGTGTAATAAAACCAGACCATGAACATTGTTATGTAAAAGCAACTATCTGGACTATTGATGCATCTTTAGGTGCAGATGGAATGAAAAATGAAGATATACTTGTAAAAGTAAATTGGGAAGATGGTGATTTAGATAAAGAATATGAAGTTGGATTTTCTTTCAAGAAAAAAGAAAAAGAATTTTCAGTTTATTGTGATGGTACATGGGAAACGAAAAAATTTGAAGGTACTTTAATTGATTATTCAAATGCCTGGTTATGGGTAGGTGCATCAAACCCATTAGAAAGTTGTCCAGTTGATTTTAGACAGTTTTTTACTGGAGAGATATATAATGTAGGTATTTTTAATAAAGCTCTAGATAGAGAAGAGATTATCGAAATTTATAGAGATTTTCAAAATGTATCTAAACGATTAAAACCAGTTGGTTTATATGATTTTAAAAAACAAACACCTTATAAAGTTTTAGATATAAGTAAAAATGGAAATAATTTGGTTTTATTTGATGTAACATGGATGGACAGTATCTAAAAAAAGTAAAAGTTAATTTTATTTATGAATTGTTAGGACCAAAAGGTCCAATACCACTTGGATATACAAAACACACAATTTCAGATGTTATTGTTAGAATATTAGAAGATGAGGTAGAGGGACCATCTACAACATTTGTAAGCTCACCAGATACTCCTTCTGATTTTTGGAGAGAAGAACCCATGTTAATTGATACAATTATAGAAAGGAATAAAAATTTTAATTGGTTTCCTTTGAATGAACTAGATGGTCCTAGTGTTGTAAAAAAAGATTTTTCTAATGAATTTTTTGTGTGTATGTTTGAGGCAAACCACACTTGTAGTTTATTTGAATTCTTTGGAAAACCAAAAATAGAATTAGAAGATTATTTTACACCAAAATTATTAAAATTTATAAAACAATGTCCAAATTTTAGAATAGTATTTATGGATGTTCGTGAAGGTGCATATCATCACACCTTGAATTTAATAGAAAAGATAAATCGTTTTTTGGTAAAACATAATATAAATCATGGCCCAAATAAAGTTATAGTTACTTCTAGTAATGATAAAATATATGATTTAAAAAAACAAAATGTTGAATTGTTTAAAGGAATCGGTGTATATAATAATAACTATAATATTGTAACGGCTGGTAGATTTATCACAGAAGTACAATTTAGAAATCATGTTATACGAGAAAATGGATATGATTATACACTTCAAGATGAATTAAATTTAGACAAAAAAGAGAAACATTTTTTAATGTATAATCGAAATACATCTAGAATGCATCGACCTTGGTTTGTATATAATTTATATAAAAGTAATTTGTTAGATAAAGGACTGGTTTCGTTATTACAAATTGACGATTACGATGAATTGATTAAAAGAATCGGTACAGATGATGGGTTAGGATTAAACGAGAATGATATTAATGAATTGCGAGAAAATACACCGAATTTTTATCCAAGATTTATTGATGAACAAGATGGAGAACGAGTTGCTAATTTTCATAATTTTTTAAGTAGAAAAGATGAATATGAAAAAACTTATTTTACCATAGTTAGTGAAACAAATGTATCAAGACATTTTAGATTTTTGACTGAAAAGACAATCAAACCAATTATGAATTTTCATCCATTTATTATATTTGGAAATCCTGGTTCTATAAAACAATTACAAGGTTTAGGATTCAAAACTTTTTCAAATTTTTGGGATGAAAGTTATGACGCAGAAATTGATTTTAAAAAAAGGACTAAAATGATTTTAGAGCAAGTAGAAATACTTACAAATAAATCTTTTGAAGAATGGAATCAAATGTCTTTAGAAATGGAGCCAATACTTAGACATAATAAAAATATATTATTAAAAATGGAAAGATATAAAAAATTTCCATATGATTTAATTACAAATTTAACAGGTGAATTAATATGAAAGTTTTAATTACAGGCGGTGCAGGATATTTGGGTTCTGTTATAACAGATTTATTATTAAAATTAGATTATGAAGTAACAATTCTTGATAATCTTATGTATAATCAAACATCTTCAATTGTTTTTTCGCATTACGAAACTTTTAATTTTATATATGGTGATGTTAGAGACCAAAAATTACTAGAAGAATTGGTTTTAACACATGATATAATTATTCCACTTGCAGCAATCGTTGGATTTCCTGCTTGTGAGAGAGATAAAGAACTTGCAACACAAGTAAATTACGACCATGTAAAGTTTGTTTGTGATTCAGTAAAAGATACAGATAAAAGGGTGGTTTATCCGAACACTAATAGTGGGTATGGGATAGGAGAGAATGGGGTGTGTACTGAAGAAAGTCCACTTAACCCCATTTCACACTATGGTGTAACAAAGGTAAACGCTGAGAGAGAGGTGCTTAATATCGGTGGTATTTCATTACGACTTGCCACCGTTTTCGGTACATCACCAAGAATGAGAATGGATTTATTAGTAAACGAATTCGTTTACAAGGCGTTAACTGATAAGTACATTACTTTATTCGAAAGAAATTTTGTTAGAAATTACATACACATTCGAGATGTTGCGGTTGTTTTTGCAAAAATGATTGAAGAATACGAAGAACATAGTGGAGAAGTATTTAATGTAGGTTTATCTGAGGCAAACTTAACAAAACAAGAGTTGTGTGAAAAGATACAAGAACATATACCCTCTTTTACTATCCAACACAACGACAATTACCAAGACCCAGATAAACGAGATTATGTAGTATCAAATGCAAAATTAGAATCTTGTGATTGGAAACCGCAATTTTCATTAGATTTTGGAATTAATGAATTGATAAAAACATACACAATTCTTATAAAAGATTTAAGTTCAGATTATAGAAACGATTTTCCTTTAGGTTATGGAATCAAATAAAAGTTTATTTTACAAAGACAGAAAATGGAACGATTTTTATTACTATAATGGTAGTACATTACGAGAAGTAAAAATTGTTAATCCATCTACATACTACGAGTACAGAGGAAGTATATCTACTTTATATCATTCAGAGTATTATGATAGATTATTACCTGCACTCGATAGAAACAATGGAGTTTCTTTTAAACATGATAGATATTCAAAATCATCAAAGGGAGTTTTAAGAGGATTACATTGGGACGATAAAACTTGGAAAATGGTATCATGTATTCATGGTAAAATTTACTTAGTGGTTGTGGATGTAAGACCATATTCAACAACTTGGGGTAAATGGGAATCATTTATCTTATCACCTGAAACAAATATTCAAGTTCTAATACCACCTGGATTTGCAAATGGGCATTATGTAATGGAAGATGATTCTATTTTCTATTACAAATTAGCATACGAAGGTGATTATAACGATGTAAGCGAACAAAAAACCTATAAATGGAACAACAAAAAGTTTAAAATAGATTGGCCAGTAGACAACCCAATCTTATCAAAAAGAGATGAAAATGGAGATTAAAAATTTACAACACCACGAAGATAGATGGGTAGATGGTAATTGGTCTAAAGAGGATTTAATTGCTTTTGAGGATGATATTATTTCTCATTGGGAAAATGGAGAAATTAGAGGTCCTATACACCTATCAAACGGAAACGAAGAACAGTTAATAAAGATTTTTAGTAAAATAGGAGTAAGTGATTGGGTATTTTCAACTTGGAGGTCTCATTATCATGCATTACTTCATGGAGTTGAACCTGAAAAACTAAAACAAAAAATTTTAGAAGGTAAATCAATAACTATCATAGATAAATCATCTAATTTTTATTCTTCTGCAATAGTAACTGGTATTTTACCAATTGCATTAGGAGTTGCAAAGGGTTTAAAAGAAAAAGGAAGTGATGAAAAAGTTTGGTGTTTTATTGGTGATATGACTTTTGAAACTGGTATCTTCTATGAAGTACACAAATATGCTAGAAACTTTGATTTACCTCTTTATTTTATTGTTGAAGATAATGAAGTATCAACCAATACACCAACCGGTCACACTTGGAATAATATCCAAAGAGATATACCCGATGATGTGATTTATTATAAGTATAAATCAAAATATCCACATTATGGAACAGGGAAATGGGTAGTATTTTAAATTTTGTATTCCCATATCAGAAAAATAAAATATTTGATTGGTGTATTACAGGTCCCATAACAACTTATATTGAATCAAATTATAACCATTCGTATAATTTAGAAATAAATGATAGTTGTAAAAATGTACTTGTATTTGAAACTATTGAAAAATTTAAAGGTTTTACAAAAAATATTAATAAAAAAATTAATAATCAACAAACTGTTTTAGAATATATAAAAGAAAATTATTCTTTAACAATTTTAGTTGTATCTATTGCAGACCCGGCAGTTGATTATGAAAAACAAGATATAATTGACCTGGTTGAAAATGAGGGATTATCTGATAGAGTTTTTTATATAGAAAGTAATTTTCAACATTTAGGACATAAAAATACTTTTTGTTGGCATTTTTTTATTGAAGATGCTGCAGAAAATGTTTCTCATATATTTTTAAATGAAATAAATGATTTAGGATATAAATCTGAAGAAATAAAGTTAAAAGAATTAGATAGATTTAGAAATAAAAAATTTATATCATTAAATCGAACAGTAGATAGAATACATAGATTATCTTTATTATATGATTATTTACAAGGCGATTTTTCATCGTCATATTTCAGTTTTTTAGTCTATAATTCTCAATACGAGAGTATTTTACAATTTGACCCAGATGACTTTGATACAAACTATTTTTATCAGTTTCTACCAATTGAATTGGATACACATGATTTAGAAGATAAACAAAATTTTAGAACTGCTAATGCGTTGGGTAGAAAGGAATATTATTTAAACTCGTGTATTAATCTTGTTACAGAAACTTCTTTTGGTCAAAATGAGTTATTTTTATCTGAAAAAATATTAAAACCTATATTAAATTATCAACCATTTATAGTGTTAGGTCCATATCACTATTTAAAAGAATTAAAAAGATTAGGCTTTAAAACATTTTCAGATTTTTGGAATGAAGATTATGACGAGTATGAAGATGCATCTGAACGATATTTTAAAACTATGGAAGTTGTTAAATTTTTAAATTCTAAATCAATAGAAGAGTTGAATCAATTATATCAAAGTTGTAAAGATATTTGTATTTTTAATAGAAATCATTTTTTAAATATTAAATTTACTTTAAATGAGTTTATAAAAAAATTATAATTTGAATAAATATATATTTATATAAAAGAAAATAAATGGAAAATAAAAAAGTTTTAATTACTGGTGCCAATGGATTAGTTGGTAATTACATGGTTCAAAAATGTATCGATAGAGGTGCATTTGTAACAGCAGTAGATATTCGCGAACCAAAAAATCAAATTGAAAAATATGCACAAAGTGGACAATATCAATTCATCAAGGCCGATTTAAGAGAATTCTCAAACTGTAAAAGAGTTGTAGAAGGACAAGATATTATCTTTCATATTGCAGGTGTAAAAGGTTCTCCAAAAAGAGCAATGGAACAGCCTGCTGATTATTTTGTACCGATGTTACAATTCAATACCAATATGATGGAGGCAGCTCGATTAGAGAATGTTGAGTGGTATGTTTACACATCAACAGTTGGCGTTTATCAACCAGCTGAAGTATTCTACGAAGATGATGTATGGAAAACTTTCCCATCAGAAAAAGATAAGTATGCTGGTTGGGCTAAGAGATTAGGAGAATTACAAGCAGAGGTTTATTCAGTATCTTATGATTGGAATAAAGCATCAATTGTAAGACCAGCAAACATTTATGGTAGACACGATAACTTCGGACCAGAATCAACTGTTATTGCATCTCTTATCAAACGATTGTTTGGTGAAAAAGAACATCCATTAGTATGTTGGGGAGATGGTTCACCAATTAGAGATTTTATCTACGCAGGAGATGTTGCAGATGGTATCATTCAAGCATACGAACAAAAATTAACACAGCCAATTAACTTGGGAAGTGGAACTGGTGTAACCATCAAAGAACTTGCAGAAACTCTTGTAGAAATCTATGAAGAAATGTACGATGTAAAAGTTGGAATTGAATGGGACCCTACAAAACCAAATGGAGATACCAAACGATTAATGAGTACTGAAAGAGCTGAATCATTTGGTGTAAAACAAAAAGTATCTTTAAAAGAAGGATTAAAAGAAACAATAGATTATTATTTAAACGAATACAAAGGATAAGGTTATGAAAAAAACAGACAAGATTTTAGTTACAGGTGCGAGTGGATTTATAGGTTCACGATTGTTGAAAATGTTATGGGAGTTGGGATATACCAATCTTCGTGCAACATCTTTCAGTAGAGATTTACGAAACGATTTTGACGGTTGTGAAAATGTAGAACACATCAAAGGAAATTTACAAGATGCTGATTTTTGTGAGGTAGTATCAAAAGATTGTGATGTAGTTATTCACGCTGCAGCAAACACTTCAAATGCATTGGATACAAAGTTCAATCCACTACTTCATGTTACTCCAAACATTGAAATGAATGTAAACTTAATGGAACAATCATGGAAACATAAAGTTCGTAAGTTTATCTTTATTTCTTCAAACACAACCTATCCAGATTTAAAAGATGTACCTTGTACAGAAGATATCAATGTACAAACACCAGATATTGTACCTGTTTATAAAGCAGTTGGTTGGATGAAAAGATATTGTGAAACACTTTGTGATTTCTTTTCAAACCAAATTCACGACCCAATGCAGTGTATTATTATCAGACCTTCAAACGCATATGGCCCGAATGATAAATACGATTACGAAAAATGTCATGTAACTCCAGCAAACATTCGTAAAGTTGCTGATGGATTAAATCCAATACCAGTATGGGGTGATGGAACAGAAGTTCGTGATGTAATCCACGTTGATGATATGGTTAGTGGATTTATCACCGTTGCTGAAAAAGTTGATACTTACGATATCTACAATGTATCCTATGGTGAAGGTTATACTGTAATGGAAGTTCTTAACAAGATTAAGGAAATCGAAGGTAATAATAATCCTATCGAGTTCGTAAATAACAAAGCACCAATGATTCCTGTCAGATTACTTGATAATCAAAAACTTCGTTCTCTTGGTTGGGAGCCAAAGTATGATTTAGAAAGTGGTTTAAGAGATGCACTTCGTTGGTATAAAGAAAACAAAGACCAGTTCAACCCAAATTCTAAACCATAATGTCACAACCTGAATTTACACCTTATGTAGATGCTCTAACTGAAGCGATGAAACTTGTGATGGATGACCCATCTACTATTTTCATAGGACAACAAATTGTGTATTACGGAAACCCAATGAGTAAAACCATTGAAGGTTTGCCAAAAGAAAGAATGATTGAAACGCCCGTAATGGAAGAAACTCAAATGGGAATGACTGTTGGGTTGGCAATGACTGGACACCGAGTTGTTTCATTTTATCCAAGATGGGATTTTTTAATTTGTGGTGCAAACCAATTAGTAAATCACCTGGACAAATTAGAGGCAATGTCTGATGGAGAATGGAAACCAAATGTAATTGTGAGAGTGGGTAAGGGTTCAGATAAACCCCTCGACCCTGGTCACCAACATAAAGCAGATTATACAGAAGAATTTTCAACCATATTACAACATTCAACAATCACAAAACTAGATTCATCTGATAAAATTTTACCTGCTTATAAAAAAGCAATCAACGAAGGTGGTGTTCATATTTTAGTTGAATATCCTGAGATGTATTATGGAAAGAATTAATAGAGTTTTTGATTTTTATGGCCCTTTACAGTTTGTTCCAAATGGTTGGAATTATAAATATTCTAACATTTTATGGGATTATAATTTTTCTGTATATCATAAATCGATAGAAAAATTTAATAACACTTACAAACAAATTTCAGTTTTTGATTGCAACTTAAACTTACCAGAAGATGTAATGAACTTTTTAAGTATTTCAAAACTTAATATTGATGAACATACAAATCGAGTAGGAACTCGTGAAATTTCAAACTCTGAAAACTTTTTTTATACAATTCACCCATTTGGTGATGTTTATACTTGTTTGGGTAAAAATGATAACTATCATCAAAATGTAAGTGTATTTGACAACATTTCTGAAAAGGCAAAGAAATTTTCACATTGTAAAAACTTTTTTATAATTTTTGATTATAGTACGGAAGGGGATATTCTACCAGATATTTTTTATTATATTCATGAAGCTTGTGAAAAAAACAATATTAATATAAAAAATGTAATTGTATTATCTAGTTCATCAAATACCTTTGAATTATATAATGATTATTATGTTTTGGATAAAAACCCTAAAGAAAAACTAAAAGCAGCTTTTTATCCTTGGTCTTTATTATCAAAAGCAAAAGATACTCAAAAAATATTACACGAAGATGCTATTATTCATTTTGGAGATTTTAAACACAAAAATTCTCTGATGTCTTTAGATGAGGCAAAAAGTAAAAATAGACCAAAAAAGGCACTTTGTTTAAATAGAAGATTGGGTCATCATAGAGTTATTATAATTTCTTTATTAATTAATGGTGGTTATATTGATAACTCATTAATATCTTTTGATTCTAACATGATGTATTCTGATGATATTATTATGGATATCATTGGCGGTGCAGATTTTGATAATAATCAATTTTTAAACAGCAAATCTTTAAAACAGAAATGTGTTGATGGGTTTCGTAAAATGAAAAAAATAGGTAAAAATGTGGTTGATTACGAAGATATACAAAATGTATGGGGATTTGCTTTTGAATTAAAAGAGAATTATACGAAATCATATTTTTCAATAGTTACCGAAACCTTATTTTACAGAATGGGTAATTACATCTCAGAAAAAACTTGGAAACCAATTGCACACCTACACCCATTTGTAATAGTTGGAAGACCTGGTACTTTAAAATATTTAAAACAATTAGGTTTTAAAACCTTCTCAGATTTCTGGGATGAAAGTTATGATAAAATCGAATCTAATTCAGATAGAATGGAAGCGGTTTACAAAGTCATTACAGAATTACTAGATAAATCTACCGAAGAATGGGATTTGTTGTATGAACAATTACTTCCAATATTAGAATGGAATAGAAATAAACTTATAGAAGTCACCGAAAAATCAATTTCAGATACTTATTGTAAAAACTTAGAAAGGTTAATTAATGAAGATACTCAAGAAACTTATTCATTACTTTAAGGAAAAAAGAAGAATGAAAAAACAAAAAGAGTTGTACAAGAAAAAACTCGAAGAACTTCGTAAACGAGACCCATTCATTTATAAAAACCACTAAACCTCTTTAGGGTTATATTTATATACTGATAAGGTATATACTAGCATGAATGAACTATCTAAATTTCTTGTAGAGTCAATACTCAACGAGGATGAAAATCCTATTAAGAAAACCGTAGTAATCTATGTGGGGAGGTTTCAACCATTCCACAAAGGACACTATGGTACTTACTCACACCTCGTAAAGAAGTTTGGTAAAGATAATGTATTCATTGGAACATCTGACAAAGTTGAAAAACCAAAATCACCTTTTAACTTCAAAGAAAAGGTAAAGATTATGACAACGATGTTTGGTATTCCATCAAACAAAATCCACAAAGTAAAAAACCCTTACAAACCTACCGAAATTTTATCTAAGTTTGACGAAGAAACAACTGCATTCATTACAGTCGTTGGTGAGAAAGATAAAAACAGATTAGGTGGTAAATACTTCCAACCATATAAAGGAGAACCAACCGAAGGATATAAAGATAGAGGATATGTTTACGCTGCACCTTCAAGTGGAGGTGGTGTAAGTGGAACGGAAGTTCGTAATGGATTATCAGTTGGTTCAGACGAACAAAAAGAAGATTTCTTTAAATCACGAGCTTATGGAAAGTTCAATAAGACAATCTTCAAAATGATTACTGACAAACTTAACGAAGGTATTCATATTCCAAAAGAAAGAATTGAAGATTGGTTAATCAATGAAAGTTCAAGATTAACATCTAGTGGTGGTGATATTGACGACGGGCCAAATTTCTTTTTTCCAAACTACGATACTTTTTCCAAAATCAACATAGATAGAGCTGCAAGGATTGGTTGGGAAGTTGTCAATATGATTACTTCAAAAGATATTGAAGATTATTATGAACACCCAAATTACCCAAATGGGCCAGTTAAAGCAACTTCATTCTTCCCAGCTGGTGTTTTAGGAACTTTATCTGCAGCAAACCAAGTAGATATTTACTCAAGTGGTGCTTATTCACAATGGTTTAAACACGCTACTCGTTCTGCTTCTTTAGTAGGTTATGAGTTAGTTGATAAACGAGGTGATAAAGAAGAAAAGGATATTTCAGTTGATGGTGCAAAAGGAGATAAAGTTGCTCAACAAGAATACGAGGCATCATTAAACGAGGCAATAAAATTA
>Ga0255754_10001258_pt1 | contig 19851 bp, 9 predicted proteins | sample 101ome_22_FD_179954 | JGI IMG/M metagenome (GOLD analysis project Ga0255754, IMG submission 179954) | Coastal salt marsh microbial communities from the Groves Creek Marsh, Skidaway Island, Georgia - 101412BT metaG (version 2) | ecosystem: Environmental > Aquatic > Marine > Intertidal zone > Salt... | reverse complement strand
CCGAGCCGCCGCACTTTCCCGCACCCGAAACGATCCCACCCGCACCCGAACGCACTTTTCCGTGCGAACAAGGTACGAACGCGACCGCGGCCGCGACGTTGGACGCGCTTTTTTCTCCGACTCGTCCGCTTCTCCGTCGCCGCGATGTCGATCGATCGCGGGACGTCCCGGGACGGCTCGTTCGCGACCCGGCGGCGGAGCATTTCACTCGCGGCGAGACCTCTGTTCGAGAGGGCGCGCGCGTTCGCGGCGTCGATCGGCTCGCATCGACCGACGAGTCGTTCGACGAGGACGACGACGACGACGCGAATGGGATGATGGGAAATTTACTGGGACCGATGGACGCGTCGCGTGAATCGCGCGTTCGCACGAACGTCGCGTTCGTTTCGGGGACGTAGTAATCTCCAACGCACGCGTGCACATGGTCGGCGGCGCACGATGGTTGCGCCGAGATCCGCCGCCGAGGACGCGCGCGCGACGAACGCTGGAGAACGCGGGCGCCCCGTTAGACGCTCGGCCACGATGGAATGAAAATTCTTCCACCGGTTGGGCGCGACGGCGGAGCGGGCGCTCGAGCGCGCGGATCCACGCGACGCGCGCGCGGCGGCGCTCTCCACGAGCGAGCGCTTTGGGGGCTTGGCGCGCGCGACGTTATCCAGTTTCCAGAGACTGTATGGATATATAGTGATATGCGACTTTGAAGAGATTCCTGAAAAGATGGGAGACTGACCTGAAGGATGCCAACCTTGTCTCTCGTAACGAACAGCAGCGTGAAAGAAAACAATGGCGCCCACGAAGTGTAACGTGCCCGCCGCGGCGAAGATTTCGCCGGCTGACGTCAAGTCGCTCGCCGAGGAAGCGGCGAAGAAGAAGGATGAGGACGCGCGCAAGGCGGCGGCTGAAAAGATCGCCGAGCTCGCGGGCGCCGCGTCTTTCGCCGAAGAACCGTACTTGATTGAGCTTCTCGAGATTGCCATCACCCTTGCGGGTGACAACAAGTCCGCGAACGTTCGCGCCGCCGGCGATGCCGCCGTTGACGCCATCGCGCCGAAGCTCTCCGAGTTTGCCGTTCGCCCGGCGTTGAAGGCGATTTTCGTCGGCTTCCAGTCCCAGTTCTGGCAATCTACCATGGCGGCTCTCCGCGTTCTCGACGGCTTTGTTGCTCGTAACCGCAAGGCGGTGGCGGCCAACTTGCCGGAGATCATTCCGGAGCTCTCCCAAGTCATGGTGCACATGCGATCTGAAGTCAAGGAGGCGTCCACCGCCTCCATGGCCAAGGTGGCCGACTGCGTCGGTAACCTCGACATTGAACCGTTCATCCCGACTTTGATTGAGTGCATCAACAACGTCGACGAAGTTCCGGAATGCGTTCACAAGCTTGCTGCGACCACCTTTGTCCAGCAAGTCGAGTCTCCGACCCTCTCCATCATGGGTCCGCTTCTCCAGCGTGGTTTGTTCTTCCAACAAACCACCCCGATTAAGCGCAAGTCCGCCGTCATTATCGACAACATGTGCAAGCTCGTTGAGGATCCGATGGATGCCGCTCCGTTCTTGCCGAAGCTTTTGCCGCTCTTGAAGCGCGCCATGGACGAAGTTGCCGACCCGGAGTGCCGCCAAGTGTGCACCCGCGCGTACAAGACTTTGCTCGCCGCCGCCGGTAACGAAGGCGGCGACGAAGCCGACGCTGGCAAGGGTGTTTACAACGAAGAAACTGTTAGCGAGCAATTCATTCAACTCTTGGCTGAATCTTCTGGCGCTTCCAAGGATGATGTCACCGCCTTTGTCCAATCTGAAGGCGTCAAGGTTTACTTTGACTACATTTGCTCCTTGTCCGCCAACGCCTTGTTGGCCAAGAACTTTGACTTCGACACCTGGAACAAGTCTTGCGCCACCTCTTACCTCAAGCTCTTCTTCTCTGAGGCTGAAACGATGACCAAGTCTCTCGTTGAACGCGCCGAAGCCGTCTACCAAGCCTCTAAGAAGGTGTTTGTTGTCGAAGATGAAGAGGGTGAAGATCTTTGCAAGTGCGACTTCTCTCTCGCCTATGGTGCGCTCATTTTGCTCAACAACGCCACCCTCCACATGAAGAAGGGTAAGCGCTACGGTTTGTGCGGCCCGAACGGTTGCGGTAAGTCTACGCTCATGAAGGCTATCAACAACGGTCAAGTCGAAAACTTCCCGCCGCCGGAGGAGCTCCGCACTGTGTACGTCGAGCACGACATCCAAGGTGACCAACACACGATGAACGTCGTCGAGTTTGTCCTCGACAACGCCGTCATCCGTGAGCACGGTACCTCCAAGGAAATGGTTGCCAGCACGCTCTCTTCTTTCCAATTCACCGATGAAATGATCAACGGCCCTGTCGTCGCCCTTTCCGGTGGCTGGAAGATGAAGCTCGCTCTCGCGCGCGCCATCCTCATGAAGGCGGACATTTTGTTGCTCGATGAGCCGACGAACCACTTGGACGTCAAGAACGTCGCCTGGTTGGAAGAATACCTCTGCTCTCAAACGCAAGTCTCTTCCATGATTGTGTCCCACGATTCCGGTTTCTTGGATCGCGTGTGCACGCACATCATCCACTACGAGAACCGCAAGTTGGTCACCTACAAGGGTAACCTTACCGAGTTTGTCAAGCAATGCCCGGCGGCCAAGAAGTACACCGAGCTCTCCAACGATGAACTCAAGTTTATCTTCCCGGTCCCGGGTTTCCTCGAAGGTGTCAAGAACAAGGATAAGGCGATTGTCAAGGCGACCAGATGCTGGTTCAAGTACCCGAACACGACGCGCCAAATCATCCAAGACGCCACCATCCAGCTCTCCTTGAGCTCTCGTGTTGCTTGCCTCGGCCCGAACGGTGCCGGTAAGTCTACGTTCATCAAGCTTCTCACTGGTGAGGCTGAACCGGACCAAGGTACCGTCTGGCGCCACCCGAACATGCGCTATGCGTACGTCGCGCAGCACGCGTTCCACCACGTCGAGCAGCACTTGGACAAGACGCCGAACGAGTACATCCGCTGGCGTTTCTCCACTGGCGAAGACAAGGAAAACTTGACCAAGGTCACCGCGCAATACACCGAAGAAGAAGAGCGCTTGATGAAGGAAAAGATTCCAGTCCCGCAAGAAGATGGTTCCATCTTGAAGCTCGTCGTCGAGAAGATTATTTCTCGCCGCCAAAAGAAGTCCAAGTACGAGTACGAAATCCAATGGAAGGGTCTCTCCATGGACTCCAACTCCTGGATGGAGCGTGAGAAGCTCGAAAAGTTTGGTTTTACCAAGTACCTCAACCGCGTCGACGAGCGTGAAGCCGCCCGCGCCGGTTTGTACGCTCGCCCGCTCACCCAAGCCAACGTCGAAAAGCACCTCATCGATTTCGGCCTCGACGCTGAATTCGGCACTCACAACCGCATCAAGGGTTTGTCTGGCGGTCAAAAGGTTAAGCTCGTGCTCGGTGCCGCCATGTGGCAGCAACCGCACATTGTTGTGATGGACGAGCCGACCAACTATTTGGATCGCGACGCTCTCGGCGCTCTCGCGTGCGCCGTCAAGGAGTTCGGCGGCGGAGTTTTGCTCATCACGCACAACTGCGAGTTTGCTGATGCCTTGAAGGAGGAGACCTGGAACGTGCCGGGTACTGGCTTTGTCGAGATTGAAGGTAACAAGTGGGGTCAAGGTAAGTCCGCCAAGGGCGCCGCCGTCGACTGGGAAGGTCCTCAAGAGGACACGGTCGACGCGCTCGGTAACGTCGTCAAGGTGAAGGGTCCGCGCAAGAAGTTGTCTCGCAAGGACATCAAGGCGATGCAAAAGGCTAGAGCGTCTAAGTTGGCTGCTGGACAGGACTTGACAACAGATTCGCAATGGGAATTGGACGTTTATATCGGAGAAGACCCGGGCGCCGCAAAGGCGGCCGAACGCGAAGCCAAGAAGGCGGCCAAGGCGGCGGCGAAGTAAAATCGCTTCCCCGTCGAGCGCGTCGATTGCACTCGAAACACTATTCTTCTGTTTTAATTTCACACATACATACAATAATACTCGAGCTCTACAGACGCGACAAACAGCTGGACGAATCCGTTCGCTCTCCCGTTCGCTTTCGACCCACGTTTCATCCAAACATTCATTGCACCCGTCTCTCGCCGGCGTTGACCACTTTGTGTGGGTTTGAAAACACATGTGTAACAACTGGACGACGCCACAACGCGGACGGACGGACGGACGGACGGACGGACGGACGGACGGACGGAGTGACGACGAGGTACAAGCCGACCTCCACCACTAGAGGACGACGAATCCGCGCGCCGTCGCCGTCGTTGAAGGGCTCAGGTCTCAAAGGAAAGGAAGGAACGTTTGGACGAGATTCTGATTGATTGATGATGCGTCGAACGCAGTCAGCGCCGACGGCGAGCGGGGCGACGGAAACGAGTTACGCGACGACCTCGGGATCGTCGTCGGAATGCGAACGCGACTGCGAACGACGACTGAGCCCCGTCGTCGTGTTTGACGCGAGCGGCGGGGCGACTACGACGTCAGACGCGTGGAGGGCGAGTAAGAGACGACGCGTCGAAACTTCGACGGAGACTACGGAATCGATTCCGTCGTCGTCGTCGTGTTCTGGCGGAGGCATAACGTTGTTTCAAGAGGGTGGGTCTTCTCCACCGACAGCGAGCACGACGACGGTGCACTGGAGCGTGGACCCGGCGTTCGCGCCAGACGCGTGCGTCGTACGCGGGTCCAACGGCGAGGCGCTGCGTATCGTCGCTCCGAGCGCGTTGCGTCCGAACGCGTGCGCCATCGTCGCGACAAAAGATGGGAAAGGTGTCATCGTCATGGTGTGCACGCTCTCGATGATGTTCACGGTGAGGATTCGCGACGTGAATGATTTTTCAAAGGTGGATGCCGAGCGCGACGCGCGCTCTGGCGCCCCGCCCTCGTGCTGCGCGCGAAAGATTGAGTGTGCCGGTGGGTGCGGCGGCGACGGTGTTGCAGAAGCGTTCGTTTTGGGTGGATCCACTGGTGCGGCTGTCATCGTGCACGCGGACACGTTGAAGCCGTTGTGTGAGCTTCACTCCTCGGCGCTCTCGCGCGTTTGGAACACGATTAAGGGTGGCGAGAGCGGCTGCGCCGTCGTCGACGTGACGCGACAGTCCATCTCGATCGGTGCCGGCGCTTCGTCGAGCAAAGGTCGCCAGGAAATCATCGCCACTCTAGCTTCGGATGGGTTCGTACAAGTGTGGGACGTGACAAATACGCTGACGAGCGCGCAAAACGCGACAACCAACATCAAGGCGACGCGCGTGTGTGGGGCGCACGTCCCGCCTCCTCCGGGGACCGAATCTGTAGCGGGCGCCTCGTCAGCTCCGCGATACGCGCTGGCTTTCGCCGTCGCGCCGGCCGCGGGAAAAGGTTTCGGGCGCCTTCTCAATTTAGTCGTCTCTTCGAGGTTAGCCCCGACGGAGGAAAATCCCGAAGCGTCCAAACCGGGCGACGCTGAGCTTGCCTTTTACACGCTCAAGAGCAACGGCGTGCTCTCCTACGGTTCGTCCATCGAGGGTTCGAGAGGCGTCACCAGAGCGCTCGCGCTCACGAACACGCACGTGTACGCCGCCATCGAGCACGTCGGCGTCGAGGACTCATCAGTCAACTCGGTCTTGTGTTGGCCTCTAGATGGTTTGCACCGCGCGAGAGAGGTTCGGTCGGGAGACGTCGAAGTCACCGAGCTCACGGAGTGGGGACACAGCGGTCGCGGTAACGCCGCCGCAGTGGAGATGATGAAACGATTCGGCGCGCTCAACGGGTACACGGCGGCGTCCGTCGCTCAGGCGTTGACCAAGGAAATCGACGCGCGAGGCGTAGCTTCAGAGGGAGCTTTGGATCACGTCCGACATGTCTTCAACGTGGTGGATGAACACCGCTCGACGGCAAGTGCGGCGGCAGACGTGTTGCTCGCCGTGGCGTCATCGTCATCCTTGGCCTCATCGGCTCGAGTTGATTCGCAACCGACGCCCTCTGTGGCGCGAATTGTTCAGTCTTGGTGTTGCGTGGCGCCGGAGTACGCGCGAGGATGGAGACGCGCGCACGAACCGCTTTCCTTCATCGTCGATGATAGACACACAGCGGCGTCACCACCGATACTCGTTCGCTCGGGCGGTCTTCTAGGTGTGATGCGCGCCAATGAAGATGTCGAAGAGTCTCTGTTGCGGGCGAAAATCACCAACGAAGACTCTCCGATGCTCAAATTCAACGTCACCGGACGCCAAGCCGTTGCGGCTTTGACAGCGCTCTTCTCACGTTTGAATGGCGTTTTGGGGAGCTCTGCGTGCACGGCGATGGATTTAATCGCGAGCGGTATCCCCACGGACACGTCGACGTCGAATAAGAGCACGGCGTTTGACAATCATGACGAACGCGTTGAAGCATTGAGTCACAACGCGCAAGATTGGCTTGAAAGCTTTTCGGGCGCGCTCATCGGCGACGTATTCCCGTTGGTTCCGAGCGATGAGGAAGAGACGCAAGTGAAGAGTAGACGGGCATCTCATCGGGCAAAACAACGCCTCATCATTCGTCTGTTGCAAGATGCTCTCGGCGCGATTCCAAACCCCGCCGAAGCGCTTGAGGCGTGCGTGGACTCTTGGCGTCTCGATCCAGTCATCGATCCGCCAGCGGCGACAAATCCTGAAGAAGAATCGCCGAGTGAATCACCGAGGAGCTCGCTGACGCTCAACGCTGCGAGACAGCAAATTCAAGCCCGTCTCGCCGCGTCCCGGGGAATGATTTTACTCTTGGGATGCGTTCGTCTTGGTCCAAAGGTGGGTTTCCCAGTGGACGCCGTAGAGAGCGTCATGGACGTCTTACCGAAGGCGATGCATGTGTATAGAACTTCCATTCTCTCGTCTTGGTTGCTCACGGATCGTTGTCGCTTTGCGGGCACGAGTTCGAGCCGCGGATGCGAGCCGCGTTTGGCCACTGTCTTGACGGGTGTGGACGCCGACACGTCGAGCCAGACGACGACGCTGGGAGCGGCAGCGCTCGTTTCCGCGAGACGCGTTTCCGCGGGCGATTCGTCTTTAGGATTGGAAAACTCACCGCGGGTTCGCCGCGTCGTCGAAATCGGCACCGCGCTTTACGCCACAGGTGAAGTTGAAGCTTTGGGCACTTTGCTCGCATTTGCCCGGCAGCAAGTTCCCGGCGAGGAGTCGTGCATCGACAACGATTCAGAAGCCCCGGCGCTTTTATTTTTGCAGGCGCTCTGGGTGTGCGCCGACTTGGCGGGACTCAACGACGTCGACGAGATCGAAAAGTTTTCCCGCTCGGTGGACAGCGCCGTTGCCTTGTTCAGCCGCGCCGCAGCCTTCATCCCAGAATTCGACTCGTCGGCGGGCTCTTCGAGTCAAGCCGTGCCGACGGACGCGCTGTTGGTGCAACTGTTACGTGTTATTCGCGACATTCTTGTCGGTTGCGAAGAGGTTTTCCCACAGAACGTCGTCACTCGGCTCGAATACTACGAAATTGTCATGCTCTTTTTCGAGCGTCTGGGATGCGCCACTGGCGCCGCTGCTGCGGCGTACGCGGCGCTTCACGAAGTGCGTGGCGACGAAAACCAGAGCGCGAGATTATGGGCGAATGTTTTGCAGTACGCCGTGGATGCGCGCGATTGGCGAGCGGCGTACTGCGCGGCGACGAGCACCGCTGGGAATCACAGGCGAGCCGCGGCGATGCGCCGACTCGTGGCGAGCGTGTGCGAACCTGGGGCGAAGAATGGCGGGGCTGTTCTTAGTACGCTCTGCCTCGACGATACCACCGATGGGTCGCAGTACGAAACTATCGTTAACGCACTCGAAGGTCGCGCTGCGTCGGCGCCGATTACTCCGCACGCAGCACCGAGCGACATTCTCTACGGGTTTTACCTGAGCCGCGGCAAACCGGCGAACGCCGCAGTAGCCATGCAAAACTTTGCGGCGCGTCTCCGACTGCGCGTCTCTGAGGTGGTTCGCGATCCCACAATGACGTACGAAGAGCTCGTTGCCGCGCTCGCGCGTCACTCGTCCGCCTTGCTCGCGTCTGCGAACGCCCTTGCCACGCTCTCCGACCCATGTTTGGTGAACTTTGACAAGACTCCTGAGGACGAAGTCATGGAGGGCAACGAAGATTTGTCAACTGTCAACATCGTCTCGAGCGGCTTGGACACGAAGAAGAGCCCACTGGCGGAGGTTTTGCGTGCGCACGCGCTCTCCGCCGCGCGCTTGGAGCTTTTGCACGCTGGATGTGAGATTCGAGCGCTCTGTTTGTTGACTGGCGACGATGCCCACGACCAAGGCGACGCTTCAAGCGTTCCAAGCGTGTGCGATTCTTTGATTGAGTACGGTTGCTTCCAGGCAGCCACGACGCTGTGTACGGCGTGGTTGAATGGTGAGAAACTCACTTCAAAGCTCGCAGTCATCGCAGGTACCATGGCAGCTCGCGCGGCGTTGGTACAAATCGGTGATCTGAGCGCTGCCGATGACGCGCCGTATCAAAAGTGGCAAACTGTCGCGACCGAGGCTCGAGGAACAAAGGGTTTGATTGGAGTGGATGCCCCCGCCTCGTCCGTCGACGTGTACTGGAATGAGTTGAGAGCGTTTGTCGAGCGATTCGACACGCTCGAGCGAAACTTTGCGATTGCTGAAGCCTCTGCGCGCGCCGTATTAGCTGTTGACGCCCGCATCGCTCTGCCGAAATGGCTTGTGGAACGATTCATCAACACACCTTCTCTCTTTAGCGGCGGTGGTATGGGCAGACGAGGCGCAAATCCAGCGGCGTTATTGCGCGTCTATCTCTCCTTCGACCTCATCGAGGATGCCGCGCGTCTCGCGTTGCAAGAGTTGTCCACTTGGTCCAGGCGCTCTGCCGTCGATAGAACGGCGCACTCCGCCGTTTGGTTCCCGATGGATCTCATGCTCGAGGCTCGCGATAGGTGCGCACGAGATGAACGGCTCGAACACTTGTGTCTGGCGTTGACGACTGCGATCGAGTCTCACGAGAGCCGACTCAAGGCGGACACTGCCATGCTCACGCAGGTGAGCGCATGACTTGGGAGAGACGAAACATTACTTTGTTGTTGAGCTCTAGGAGCTGTAGACACCTGATTATTATTAGTAGCAGATCTCTGAATATCACAAACACAGATACACACAGAGAAGATTTCTACGCGAGCGCGCCACACTTAGTTAACGTAAAATAATCATTCTTCTTAATAGCTTTTCGCGAAGATGCACACCTCCTTGGCTGGCTTGCCGCTCATCAAGCACGTGTGCGGACCGGCTGGTTGATCGAAAGGAAAGCATCGAATCGTCGCCCCAGTCTCCTCCTTGATAGCCTTCTCCTCCTCATCCGTGCCTTCCCAGCCGCATCGCGCCCACTTGCCCTCGGCGATCACCGCCTTGAGTTCATCCATCGTAGCGACGTCGACAATGTTTTCGTCGCGAAACGCCGTCGCCTTGCGCAACATGGAATCTTGAATGTCATCTAACACGCTCGACACCTTCGCTTGCAGCGAAGAGGGTTCGACGCTAACACCGAATTCCTTACCTTCCTTACCCGGGACGTCGCGACGGGCGATGACGCACGCATTCTTTTCGACATCCTTCGGGCCAACTTCAATGCGAATCGGAACGCCCTTCATTTCGTACTGGTTAAACTTCCATCCCGGAGACTTGGTTTGGTCGGCGTCAATCTCCACGCGAATGCCAGATGTCTTCAAAGACTCGATGATGCCGTTGGCAGAAGCCATCACGGCTTCTTCTTCCGCATCCTTCTTCCAAATCGGAACGACAACCACCTGAATTGGCGCGAGACGCGGCGGCAAAATCAAACCCGAATCGTCGCCATGCGTCATGAGAATACCGCCAATCAAACGGGTGGACACCCCCCATGAGCTCTGATGGACATACTTGGACTCCCCCTTGTCGTCCAAAAACGTCGTATCGAACGCCTTGGCAAAGTTATCGCCCAAGTTGTGCGAGGTTCCCGCCTGCAACGCCTTTTTATCGCCCATCATTGCCTCGATGGTGTAAGTCACATTGGCGCCAGCAAACGACTCGACGCGAGACTTGCGTCCCGGAACCACTGGCATCGCTGCCTGCGACGTGGCAAACTCGGCATAGACCCGAATCATCTCCATTGCCTTGGCTTCCGCTTCTTCAGCCGTCGCGTGCGCCGTGTGTCCCTCTTGCCATAAAAATTCAAGCGTCCGAATAAACGGCCTGGTTCGCATTTCCCATCGGTGCACGTTACACCATTGGTTCAACAACATTGGCAAATCGCGGTAACTCTGAATCCACTGCGACATCATGTTATTAATGATAGTCTCACTCGTCGGTCTCACCACCAACGGTTCCTCCAACTCCTTTCCACCACCTTGAGTCACCACAGCCAACTCGGGCGCGAAACCCTCCACGTGCGACGCCTCCTTTGTTATAAACGAGTACGGAATCAACTGTGGAAAGTACGCATTCTGCACCCCAGTCTCCTTAAACCGCGCATCCATGTACCGTTGAATTCCTTCCCAAATCGCGTATCCATACGGTCGAATCACCATCGTTCCTCTCGCCGGGCCGTAATCCGCCAATTGACACTCCCGAATGCAATCCAGGTACCACTTACCGAAATCTTCGCTGCGCTTTGTGATTCCACCCGCAGACTTTTCGTTCCCACCACCACCACCACCGCTCGCGGGTTTCTTCGCCGCAGCCGTCACGTGGAGCGTCGCACGTCTCGTAACCGTCGTCGTCGTCACTCTCGATCTTTGATGTTGAGACGTCGCGCGGAGGCTCATCGCTCTGCACGTCGCACCTCTGCTCGCGCCGTACATGACTGACGTCGATGAAGCGATGACGATGATGACGTTGATAGTTTACTGACTCTTTACCCTCGGTTCCGTCCGTCCGTCAGCGCGTGCGAAATGAGACCAGCCGAATCGTCCGTCGTCCCGTTCCGTCGTCCGTCGTCCAATCCTCCGTTCGTTCGTCGGCGGCGTTGTGACGCCGGCGACGCTCATCGAGGACGATGTTCACTTTAACGGCCAAACCCCAGATTTAAATAATAAAGTAATTTTGAGACTATGTATACGGAAACTACATCTCTCAGATGATACAGCAGATAGAAAAAATGAGTCTTCAACACGAATAATTGAACGTATATCTAACCATTAAACACTTATGTAGACGTTGGATGTCTGGCGGCGCGACCTCGCGGGAGAGACGCGCGAACCGCGACGTCGACGGCAGTCCTGCGTGCGCGCGGCGACGCACCCGCGGGTCCCAGGCCCGAAAGCGGTTTCCCCACCGTCGATAGACTCGTGGACCGGACGACGCGCGCGTTCGAACGAACGAACGAACGCGACGTTTTCGTGGTGGCCGTTCGAGTTTTCGTTTTTTTGAAAAGCAAAGAGAGCGTTCGTCGCGCGAAGAAGTGAAGAGCGATGCGCGTCGCCGGGACGATGCGAACGACGACGACGGCGAAGGCGACGTCGACGGTGCGAAACGACGACGTGAGGACGCGAAGGCGCACCGGTGGGTTGGTGGCGCGCGCGAACAATGGGAGGAGAGACGCGGCGTCGCGTTTGAACGCTCGCGAACTGCAAAGGCGCTCGTTAGAGGACGTTCGGGTGAGAATGCGCGTCGTCGCGGCGATGATGTGCAGTGAAAACGTGTCGGGTGATGGATGGGGACTCGGTGCGTCGTCGTCGTCGGTGGTTGGGCGCGGTGAGGCGAGTGGTTTCGCGGCGGAGAACCGAGCGAGGCGGACGCGCGAGCTTACGCTGGCGCGTTCAACCGGGGCGTCGTCTGCTGATTCCTCGGGGGGTACAGGCGGAGAAAACTTTTTCGTGTATCACTTAAAAAAGATGATGCGGCCTCTCAACGGGCTGTGGAGCCGTTTGGTGCCAATGTCCATCATGTTTTACTTTATGGCGTTTGCCAACTCCATCATGGACGCCGTCAAGGATACGCTCGTGGTAACTGCGTTCGGTGGCGCGGAGCAGATTCCATATCTCACCGTTTACGCCGTGTTACCGACGAGTCTACTCTTTGTTACCTTGTTCTCGAGGCTGAGCACCAAGCTCGGGCGGGAAAAGCTGTTTTATTTCGCCGTGAGCTTCTTCATGGTCTTTTTCCTCTTGTTCACGGGCGTCTTGTACCCGATGCGGGAGGTGCTGCATCCGACCGCGGCTGCGGCAACTTTGACGCAGATTCTCCCGCGAGGTCTCGCCGGTGGTATCGCCGTCTTCACCAATTGGACTTACTCTCTCTTTTATGTCGCCGGTGAGCTGTGGGGCGATGTCGTGTTGAGTTTGCTGTTTTGGGGGTTGGCGAATGAAATCACACGCGTGAGCGAAGCGGGTATCATTTATCCTCTCCTCGGCATTGGCGCCAACGTTGCGCAGGCGTGTTCTGGGGTCTTCATGAAGTTTGTTACGACGCAGTGGCATCCCGCAGGAGTCGCACCGGAGGATATGTGGGGAGCCAAGCTCAAGCTCTTTATGACTGTCGTCATTTTGTGCGGCTTTGCCATTATGGCGTGTCACAAGTTTATCTGCGACACGGAAAAGGCGAACCCGGATTCGCAAATGGTGGCGAAATTGCGCGAGCATGAAGCCAAGGTGGCGCGAGAAGCCAGCGAAGAGCTTTCGTCTAAGAAGAAGAAGAAGAAGGTGGGCTTGCTGGATTCTCTCACTTTTGTCCTCCAGTCACCAGAGGTGGCGTGCTTAGCTGTCATGGCTGTCGCGCAAGGCTTGAGCTCAATCATTTTCCAGGTGGCTTGGAAGACGCAGCTGCGTATTTTGCGCCCGGACCCCACGTCTTACGCCGCGTACATGGGTGACGTGCAGACGTACAGCGGCATGGTGACGGGTATCTTCATGGTCGCGGCTCCGTTTTTGTTCAAATACCTCGGTTGGAAGGGGACGCTTTCGGTGACGCCAAAAACCGTCATCGCCTTGGGTTGGGTCTTCTTCGGTACGTCCATCTATGCGATGCGCCACGGTGCCTTGACGCAATCGTCCGCCATTTTACCAATTCTCGTGTTGGGCGGCGCCGTCATCTACATCGTCGAACGCGCGGCAAAGTTTTCCCTCTTCAAACCTGCCGAGGAGATGGTGTACATCACTCTCGATGAGGATAGTAGAACCAAGGGTAAGGCTGCCGTAGACGTCCTGGGCGCCCAAATCGGTAAGACGGGGGGATCATTCATGCAACAAGGCTTGATTTTCGCCTACGGTTCCATAATAGGCGCCTTGCCCGTGCTCGTGTGCTGCCACAGCGCCATTGCCGTTTGTTGGTTACTCGCCGTCAACACGCTCGCCGCTCGGCGCGCCGAGATGCTCGATAGCGAAATCAAAGAGGGTACCGCGCAGCTCGAGGTGTGACTCGCCGCGCGAAACTTGTACATCATACAGAATCGAGAGAGAGAGAGATAGAGAGGGATTATTGTCCAAACCAGTCACATTTTAGCTTGCAACTTCACAGAGAGATTTTCACGCAACAACCACCCGCACTGTGCGTCGCGTCCGCGTCTGCCCGCGCGATGTCATCGCGCGACAACGAAAGAAACCCCGACGACGATGACGGCGACGTTTTTGCCGGCGTCCTCGAACCGGAACCGCAACCGTCGACGAGCTTTCGTTACTACCAAGACCGAAACAAACGCTGGGCGTTTCACACGAATGCCCACGGCGCGAACCTCCTGCAAAACCTCTTCACCGACGCCCGACGGGTCATCTCAGCGCTGGATGAGAAGATCAACGCAGTCTCCAACGGTGATCGCGCGGAAATCGACGCGGTGCGACGCGCCGGGACGGAGATATACGCGAAGAAGCCAAACATCAAGGAAAAGGATGTGACGTGGAGTCAGGAGGAGTACCGACACGCGGGATTACAGAGGGAGTACTGTAAGTTTAAGTCTGTGCAGAGGTTCACGGAGACGTGGGCGTGTTTGGAACGGGCGCGATACGCCGGGGTTTTTGAGGATTTGGTCAGAGCTACGGAGAAGGATGGCGATAGCGGCGTCGCTGGCGTAGAAGGAGGGACAAAGCGACAGACGGTGCGGTTCGCGTCTCTGGGTGGCGGACCGGGTTTCGAACTCGTCGCGGTTCGGGAGTTTTTTGCGCAGTGGTTCCCTACGGTGGAGTTGGATTTGGTGTGTTTAGACGTCGAGGAAGCGTGGAGAGGCGCGGCTGAGGCATTGGGATTGAGATTTTTCGCGTGGGATATGCAAAGCGGCGACGTCGAACGCATCTGCGGAGGTCCGGTGGATTACGCCCTGGCTTCGTACGTATTTAAAATGTACATGTGCGACGATGTTGTCGCCGATTGGTTTTCTCGAGAGTTATCGAGCATGCGAGCCGCGTTCATCATCAACAGAGATGAATACTTGAAGCAAGGGTGCGCGATGATGGAATCGCGCGGCGTTCGCATTTCAAAGCTATTGAAACAAACTCACGGACGCGACGATCGTCAGCTCGTCTTCTCGCGTCATCGCGTCTTCACCTTGCCGTCTTCAACGACGACTGTCGGCGAGGCGCACACGTTTACGTTTCCAAACGTTCCATACGAAGACCATAGAAAACGACACCACGGTTCTGGTGGCGGCGGTTCTGGTGGCGGCGGTTCTGGCGGTCACTGGAGACGTCCCGGCGGTTCCCGTTCGCGCTCCGGTCCCTCTAGCGGGGAAGATCGATCCTGGAGCACCCAACGCCCTTCATCTTCGACTCGACGCTGGTAGTCTTGTAGTAACTAACTCTTAGCGCGTACCAACGTAAAGTCTCTCAAAAACCAACTGAATTTCGAATGCGTCACACCCCAACGCGCCGGCGACCGATCACCATGCTTCGAGACGTCGTCATCGAAGGCTACGGTGTCATCTACGTCAGCACGTCCCGCACTCGCGTCGCGTTCGCTGCACCGCGTCCACCGGACTCGGTCGTTTGCAAGTTCTGCAGAGACATCCTTCGCGCTCCACGACGCGCGCGATGCGGTCACGTCTTCTGCGCCGTCTGCGCGCAACGCGCAGAGCGCGACACCGGAACGTGCCCGACGTGTAAATCCGAGCTCGACGTCGAGGGAGGGAACGAGTGGATTCCAGACGAGACGATTGCTTTGGATGTCTCTAATCTTCCGACGCACTGTCCGTACGCGTGGCGTCGAGCGACGAGCGGAGGCGAGAGTACGTTTGATTATCGTGGGTTCGGACACCGGTGTTGCGGTGCGGTGGTTCGATTTGCGGATTTAGAGCGTCACGTCCGCGAGTGCGCGTTCGCGACGGTGATTTGTGGGTTGGTGGAGATGGAGAATGGACGCGCGTCCGTGAATTCGTGCGAAGAGACGTGTTTGAGATGCGAATTGGAAGCGCATCGAAAAGATTGTGCTTACGCCGAAACGACGTGCGTCAACGCGAGTTATGGGTGCGAGTGGAGCGGAAGCGCGATGCACGTGAGGGATCACGAGTTGGAGTCGTGCGCGTTCGCGCCCAAGGCGTGTCGACACGGATGCGGGGCGACGACGGTGAGCGAGGACGCCGCGTCAAAGCACGAAGATGTGTGTCCTGTTAAAATGGTCGCGTGCGGATTCATCGACGAGGAAGACTCGAACGAGGAGACGAAACGATGCCCGACGACGATGCAGAGAAACGCGTTGGCGCATCACCGGGAGCAAATGTGCGAATACGCCCGGCAGATAACATGCGCAGATTGTCGCGCGAGCGTTTCGGCGAGAAGCGTCATTCGTCATAAACAGACGTGCGTTAAAGTTCGCCGTCCGTGCACGGCTGGATGCGGAACCATGCTCACGAACGTAGAGATGCCGTTTCACATTGAATCCATCTGTCCAGTGGTGGAAATCCAGTGTGCGTTTCACGAGGTTGGATGCGTTGTTCGGTGTCGACGTAGCGAAATGGAACGACACTACGCCGACGCCGGAGCGGCGCACGACAAGCTCTTGCTTCGCGCGAGCGAGGAAGTGCGGGAATTTAGCGAAAAACTCGCATCCATCGTGGACGGGGTGAAGAGAGACGAGGAAGGACTGAACGAGGCGGATCGAGTAGAACGGGACTCGCTCATTAAGTCGTTGCGTGAGGAGGAAATTCGAGTGCTCGAGGACATCAAGACGCTGCGAGAAAATGAAGCAGACGCGCGCAAGCGAAACGAGTTGTACGCCGAAGCGCTTAAAAAAGCGCTCGTCGATCAGGCTGAGACGTACGAAGCCGCGCTCGCGGAGATGCGGGAAGAGTTGAGTAATGTGCGTGAGGAATTTGCGGCGTACAAAGAGCGTTCTGTCCTCGAACTCTCGGCGCTTCAGCAGACTGTGGACGCGACGCGCGTCGCGATGCGAGAGGTTTCGAATCGAGCCTCCTTGTTGACGCGCGGAGGGGGCATCTTTGACGAACATCGAGCGAACATCATGAAGGAGCTCGATGACGACAGGAAGAAGACGATGGATGAGATCGAGCGCGCGATGAGACAGCTTCGTTTTGAGTTTGACGATGCTAAATCGCAGCACGGTCGCGAGCTCGTCAGCATTCGCGAAGACATCCGAACAGTACTCGGCGGTCGGCTCGGGAGACGATGAATGAAAAGCGCAACAGTAGTAGATTATTAGTCATTCGTAGCGAGGTGAATACTAGTAGGTGGCGTCGTATTCAGTACAGCGTGTACGTGTGTAGAATTACATGGTCGGCATAATCGTCGTAATCGTCGTCATCGTCACCGACGGGGAATCGGGGCGTACGATTTACTACCCCACAAAGCGCCGGCTCCGTCGACTTCGTCCAAAATTGACGGGTCTGGCCCTCTCTCAAAAAACTCCCTCGTCTCCTTTCGCATCGGTACTGGATACGGTCCATCGTACACTTTTTTCAAATCCTTTGGAAGATCATCGATGAGCGGTTTAAACGTCTTACTCATGTACTCGTCATACTTTTTCATCTCAGCCGCGGATGGATTTTTCGGCAACGTCGGCACGTCTTCAATCTGTCCCAAGTAATACTTTTCCTTGATCAACGTCGCGTCCTCCTTTTGCGGTACGATGACCCAGATCCCTCCGTTTTTATCCACCATCATTCCGTTCGCCGCGTTCGCCGTCATGCTCTTCGTTCGTCCATCCATTCGATACAACACTCCATCCTTCACGTACGCTCCGACGGCGTCGCCGTGTTCGCGTTCATAAATCTTCATCAATATCGCCTCTCTTCCCGAATCCATGAACCCCGGGTTCGCCGCGCTCACCATCGCCGCGATGACGACCGCGCCGACGGGCGATACCACGGCTCGGAGCGCCTCGATCGGGGTTCTCGGGATTCGAAATCCCCCAGAGCCTTTGCCCTCGGCACCGCCAGAGCTTCTCGAGCGAGGTTCGCCTCGGTACGCCATCCTTCGCGCCGGCGCGAGACTGCGATCGTCGAACGCGTCCGCGCGTCGCGTCGCGGAGGACGAAGAAGATTCCCAAACCCCATCGTCGTCGTCGTCGTAGCCGTCGTCGTCCCCCGCGGTGGCGCGCGTCGGTCGCACCGGCGTCTTCAGAAGAGTTACTTTTCTTCGGCTGGCGGCGGTGCGCGCCGACGCGCTTCTTCCGTTCGCGCCGACGCGCGGCGTTCTCGCCGGACCCCGACGGGGCGTCGCCGACGCTACCGTCGTCGTCGTCGCGAGGTTTCGCGCGAGCATTCGTTCGGTGGCGTCGCAAACTGTCGTCGTCATCGCTCAGAGTGCGAGTCTGGTTGGTGGCTACGAATGGTTAACTTTTCCTTCTTACAAATCATTCAAAGAGTTCCCGCTCCTCGGCGCGGCGAACTCTGCCCCTCTCCCGTCACCGGTGGCGTCATTCCCACCCCCCGTCGCGCGTTCGTCCTCGCCCACGACGGCGATCTCGGCGTTTAACCGATCGATTTCTGCTCGCGCGGCGGCGACGTCGGCTCGGTGCGAGTCCACGAGCGTCTTGCACGCGTTGAACAAAGCCTTCGCCTTTGCTTCGTCTCCCGCCTCAAGCGCCTCGAACGCGTCGTGGCCGAACTGCGCCGTCGCGGATTTGATGTGGTTGTTTTCTATGTACATGATTTCCGCTTGTTTCGCGCCTGCGACGGGACCGAGAGCGCGTCCGTCAGTCGGTTTGGAAATTTCATTTAATTTTCTAAACATCGAATCAACGAATCATCGTCGTCGTCGCGTTTACGCGCGCACGCACTTCGCAGAGTGACGAGTCTCGTCGTCTCGGCGGCGTCGCTCGCCGTTTTCGCCAGCGAGTCCCAGCTCCATCCGTTCATCGCGCCCATTTGTGACGCGACCGTTACCGGGGATGACGATGAAGTTTTGATGAATCTGATCATTCGCATTGGTACAAAACGAAACTCGCGTTGACAATTTCAATCGTGCTACATGACGACGCAGACGTCCGAAGCGGTGGACGACGACGATTTCTTTTTATCCTTCTTTTTCGTCTTTTCGCGTCGACGAGAGGCGTCGTCGGGACGGCTCGCGGTGGGCCCGCGGTCGTCGAGCGAACGCGCTCGGCGTTCCGCCGCGATTCGGCTGGCGCGTTCCTCCTCTTCGAATTGCGCCTGAAGTCGTAAAGCGAGGGCGTGGTCGGCGTCGACGTTGGCGGTCGCGCCGGTGGGTACACGTGATGAGTCATCAACGCTGCGCAAGAACTCTGGTGGAAGCGCCGTCGCGGACGCATTCATCGCCCCGGATTCGGCGCGAGACGCGGCTACGGCGGCTTCGTAATCCGCGTCTTCGATTCCGAGTCCTCCGCCCTGTCCCACGTGCGGGACAAAGGGCTGAAACTTTGAATCGACGAAATCACCGTCTCGATCGCCCCCTAAACCTTCCCACACGACGTCCGGTTCGTGCAAGTAGCCCTGATCCGTGACCAACGCGTACAGTTGCCCGTCGCGCTTGACGACGACGCTAAAGTGATTATTCCTAAACCAAACGACGTACTCGCCCTCACCGATCGCCGTTCGCATCGCCTCTAAACCCGTGCGCGTGAGCTGACTCGCCGTCGAGCTCAAAAAATCCTCCATCGCGGTCGCGTCTCGCACCTTGTTCGCCAGTTCCGCGTCCTTCAAACTCGCGTCTTTGGAATCCGCCAAACTCAGCGCCACGGCGCGCGCCACTAAATCCTCCTCCCTCGCGGATTCCCCATTCTCCAGCCGTTCCGACGCCCCGACGGCGCCCCCCGCGTCTTCCCCTCTCCCATTCGACCCCACCCCTTCCTCGATCTCCGTCTTCAACGAAATCAACCGCTCCACCAACGAGTTATACGCCGTCCCGTCGCCCGCCACGCGCGCCGCGTCCGCCCCGTGCTCCGCCTCGCCCACCACCCATCCGTGCACCAACCTCAACCCACACAAATCAAAAACCGACGTCTCCCGCGTGTACTCGAACCCATCGCACGCGTTAAACTTGACGTTCACGTCCATCCCGCTCGCGAAATCACGCAGCGCCGACATCGCGTCGTTCAAAACCGCGTTCGCGTTCGCGTCCGGCGTCCCGTCCTCCTCGGAGCAGATTCGCCTTCGCATCGTCCCCGCCAAGACGTCGACGATCCCGTCCAGGCTCACCCCACCGACGTCCTCCCCGCCCGCGCCGCGATGGAGCGCTTCGACGCTCGCGTCGTCTCTCAGCGTCATCGCGTTGACGACCGCCAAGAGCGGGCACGGACCGTTGGCGTTTTGCGTGACGATTCGACACGACCGGGCGATGACGCCGGCGCCGGCGATGGCGTCGTCGTCGTCGCGATCGTCGGTCGCGATGACGACATCGATGCGTTTCGTGGGGAAGAACGCGTCCGTCATCGTCGTCCGTCGTCGAGAGCGAGCGAGCGAGCGAGCGAGTGA
>Ga0255754_10001255_pt1 | contig 19867 bp, 10 predicted proteins | sample 101ome_22_FD_179954 | JGI IMG/M metagenome (GOLD analysis project Ga0255754, IMG submission 179954) | Coastal salt marsh microbial communities from the Groves Creek Marsh, Skidaway Island, Georgia - 101412BT metaG (version 2) | ecosystem: Environmental > Aquatic > Marine > Intertidal zone >... | reverse complement strand
CCCCCCCCCCCTTCCCCCCCCCCCGGGCCCCCCCCAGGGCGGCGTCGGGCCCCCCCCCCCCCGACTCGACCGGGCTCGCCCGACGGCTGTTTGAGCTCCACTCCCGGACGCTCGAAGGCGACCCATTGGAACTGCTCCTTGCATCGGACGCTTTTTGGGATGCGATGCGCAATGGCCGCGACGTGAGCGATGCCGCGGCAGCCCGGGCGCTGGATGACGCTCCCTCGAGGGCGGGCGTCAGCGTTCCGGCAGAGATCGAGGGCTGGGCGGCGCCCCCGCAGGACCGTCTGCCGTCGCGTGGGGGTGCAGGTGCTCGCGCCGGCTCCGCCGCCACCGGCCCGGACCTCGACGTTGATGGTCTCGACGTAGACGTCGTCGTCTGCGGCGGAACTCTGGGCGTCCTGCAGGCGTTGCCACTCCAGCTCGAGGGCCACTCGGTCCTCGTGGTCGAGAAGCGCCTCGTTCGCGGACGCACCCAAGAGTGGAACGTCGGGGCGGACGACCTTCACGTTCTCGAGCGAGGCGGCCTCTTGTCCCGAGAGGACATTGAGGCCTGTATCGTCACCGACTGCGGTCGTGCGCGGGTGGGCTTTGCCGGTGGCGGGCGGCGCGAGCGGAGCCGATCTGGCCTCGCGCTCGGCCTTTCTGGCGGTGCGGGCCCCTCGGAGACTGAGGACGACGAATTCGCCGGCCCGGACCCGAACCGCCCCCCTCTCTGCTGGTCCGAGGGCGTGCTCGACCGCGGGGTCTCGCCCATTCGCCTCCTGGATAAGGTCCGTGCGCGCTTCGAGGCGGCAGGCGGGGCCGTGTGGGAGCGCACCTTGGTGCGCGGCGTCACTGTCTACTCGGACGGTGCCGTGGTACGCTGCAGTCCCGTGGGCGCGGGGGCCCGAGCTGGTCCTGGTGATATGCAGCGGCCCTTGGTGGTTCCTGGGGCCACCCCAGACCCAGTCGAAGCTGCGAGCATGGCCCCGTCGTGCCGCACGGCGGTGCGCGCGAGAGTCGTCCTCGACTGCATGGGTCACTGGTCGAGTCTGGCAAAGGCATCTCGCCTAATGCGCCGTCGCGCGCCGGGTGCGCTCGCGTCAGCGCGTCGCGCGCTCTCGGCCGCGGCTGCGGGCCGTCCGCCGGCCGCGTGGCTGGCCGCCGCAGACCCCGAGGGGCCGGTGCTGGGTCCCGACGGGATGGTGCTCGTCGTCGGCGCGTGTCACAGGGGCGCCCTCCCTCCTGGGGTTCGGAACGACTCACTCGACCTCCTCTGGACCCTGGACGGATCCGAGGAGGCCGGCGGAGGGCTCGGCTCGCGTCACCAACTCTTTTGGGAGGCCTTCCCCGCCGAGGGAGGCGGGCCGGGGGGCGCCCGCACGACGTACGCGTTCACCTACGCAGACGCGGCGCCCTCGCGTCCCTCGCTCGAGGGTCTCTTGGACCGGTACTTTGCCCTTCTTCCCCGGTACCAGGGACTCGACGCCGATGCGCTTACGGAAGAGACTCCCTCGGGTCGACCCGCGACCGCCCTGAGGCGCGTCCTCTTTGGGGGCTTCCCGGCGTACTCCGAGGGGCCGCTGGTGCCCCCGTGTGGCCGCGTTGTCCATCTCGGTGACGCCGGGGCCGGTCAGAGCCCCCTCTCTTTTGGAGGCTTCGGGGCCCTAGTGCGCAACCTGCCGCGGACCCACGCTCGCCTGACGGCCGCTCTGGCCGAGGACGCGGCCACCGGGGGGCGGCGCGGCCTCGACCAGGGCCGACTCCGCCGCCTTGCGCCCTACTCGCCTGCGACACGATGTGCTTGGCTGTTTCAGGCGAGGGTGCGAGACGCGTGCGATTGCGTGGCGTGTGCGCACATGACGCGGCTCGGACCCTGTCATCATTATACGCGCCCACTACCCCCCTCTCCCGCGACGCGCCATTCCCCCCCCCCCCCCCCCCCCCCCCCCCCCCCCGGCCGCCCCCCCTTCCCCCCCCCCCCCAACCTCCCGCAGCGGGCCATGGCGCTCCCTCCGCCGACCTCACAAGTCCCGCGTGTCCTCGTCTGGTTTACAGCCATCCTTGCGGGGCTCTCGTCGGCTCTCGACTTTCTCGGCCGAGGTCCCTTTGCGGAAAACGGATGGGTTTCCACTATCGCGGCATGGGCGAGAAGCTGTCAAGGTCCGACTGATCCCCCTGACGACTCCGCCCGCGGCCCACCCACCATCGCTGACTGGCTCGGTCCCGACCACGTCAATCGGATCCTTCGGGCCAACTTTTCCGTGATGAAGGCCCTTGGCGCGTCCCGTGTCCTGCGGCCGTTCCTTGAGGACTCAATCCGCTTTGGCCCCCTAACCGAGACCATGGCTGCCGTGGGGCTGCGCGACCCTTTGGCAGTATCGCGCGTGCTAGTCCAGGTGGGGGCCGGCGTCGTGGTCGCATGGACCTTGCACTACCTCGCCCTTGGTGCCTACGCGCTCGCGGGGGCCGCTCTTGCTGTCTTCACAGCGGCCGGCCTCGTGCCTCGCCGCGGCGGCGGTGCGGCCTGGCTCGAGGCTCTGCGCGACGCCGTGATCTGGGGATCGGGCTACAGCTGGGGAGGCTCTTGGGGGCCGGCGACGCGATAGTTCGGCGTGTAAAGCACGTTCTTGGCGTCGTCCCCGGGGCAGCCTAGAGGGCCACGGCGAGGCGGACGAAGACCCACACTCCGGCGGCAGAGCACCCCTCGATCGAGAACCGCGGGTGGTCCTCTCCGAGTGGGCGGGATCGCGGGGCGCGAGTGCGGCGGGGGGGATGGTAAACCAGGGAGCCTGGCGCGGGCCGATGCTCACCTGCTGCCGCCGCGCCCCGAGAAAGTACTACACCTGGAAGCACGGCCCCAAGCCTGAGCTCACTTTGAACCGAGTCGAAGAGCCCCCGGCGCCCTGTGCGCATGGAACTCACCGCCTGTGCCGGCTGCGGGAGGGTACCGTGAAGGAAATATGACGCAGCCGAAGTCTGAGGTCGTAGATTGGAAGGAAGTCGGTGTGATGGGTGGTGGCAAAACTCGACTGCCCCCAAGTAAGACTGCCTCTTCCCTTCCCTAGCACTGTCACGGCTCGGACAAGGGAGAGGAGAACAACGCGCGGCGTGGCGTCGCGCACTCCGTGGCGCGCCGCCGCCGGGCCAGCGCCCAAAGCGTGGAGAGGTCATCGACCGGCCGAATGGCACCGCGTCCCCCCGAGCAGCGCCCCCAGCGCTCGGCGGCATCTGCTCTGGCATTCACATCACCCTTCCCGTTCAGGCCGACCGCGGAGTCGCCGAGTTTCCCAGCTGACCCGTCCTCGGCTCAGGACTGGGTGGCAACGGCGGAGTCCGGCCGAGATGACCAGGACCGAGCCGACGCCCCGGATCCCGACCGCGGCGGGGTCCCGACGACGTCGCAGGACAAGGATACCGCCGCCGTCCAGCGAAAGATGCGCGCGGAGCTCGACCTCTTTCAGCAGCAGGCGAGACGGCACTCGGTGCGGCGCTCGCTGGGACTCCGCGGCGTTCGGCGCTGAGGCAGCTGTTCATGGCGCTGCAGCGAGCGCTTCCGACTCGACCCCACTCGCTGTCCTCCTGACCGCGACTCCCTCCTACCCACTCCCCTTTCACGCCGCTCCACGCAGCTGCGGATCGAGCTGAGCAACCTCGAGGAGCGGCAACAGGGCCTCGCTGAGATTCAGGCGGGGGGGGGGAAACAGTGGCGGCAGCGGCGACGGCGCGCCCGCGCATGTGCGGATCCCTCTGGCGAGCCCCATGACCCCCTTTCTCGAGCTCGACCGCGGCACGTCCTGTCCCGCTCTCCCACGCAGATGCACATGTCCGCTTTGGGCGGTCTGCATGGCCCAGGAGCGGCGTTGCGCGTGACCCCCGGCGCCCCCACGCGTGCCCATGCCGTGGCCACGGTGGCCGCTCGTCGCAATCTGGCTCCCCTTCTGCGCGCTGCCGAAGGAGTTGGGTCGGTTGCTGACTCCGGGGCCAGGTCGGGCGGCACGGCTGGCACCGGAGCATGCGGGGGCGCCCTCGCGGCTGGCACCGAGGCAGCCAACTCGCTGGGGTTTCCCCCCCGCGCCCTCACGGCCTCGGTTACGGCCACTGGCGCCGAGACGCCGCGCTCTCCCGTCGCCGAGGCCGGTGGCGCGCGACGGGACACGCATCACGGGGGCGGGGCTGACGCCACCTTCGTGCCGCAGGTGGAAGATGGGAATGGCAGCGTCCGTCTCGCGACCCGGCTTCTCTCTCGTGGCGGAGGCGGAGGTGGGTTTGCACGCGTACGCGCCGGCTCCGAGCTCGGTGGTGGCCCTACTCGACCCCCCCTCGACGAGAGCTACGACTCTGAAACGGGCGCAGCGCCGCCAGCGTCGCGGGGCGCGCGCCGCGCTGGCATGAGCCGGGCGGCGGGGCTCATGCGTGCCGCTCTCACTGGCTCGCGGGGATCGGCCGCCGAGGGCAGCAGCGACCGATCGCCGTCGACGTCGGGTCGACGTCGCGTGCTTTCCCGTGGAACGAGCGAGCCCCGCGAGCACCGCCGCCCTGCTCCGCTTGACTTGGGCGCAGAGGCTGTTGGCGAAGGCGCGGACGACGCAGCCGCGGGCGGGGTGTCCGCTGTCCATGACCGCATGAGATCGGCCGCTGGCATGCCCGCCCATCGCGACTCAGTGGTGACTTGCGTTGACTCGGACTCGGTCGACCGGGCGGACGACGGCGAAGGCTCAATCGCCGGCGCCGCCCCCGGTGGAGAGCGAGGAGACGTCGGCGGCGAGACGAGCGAGGTCCGTGCTGGAGTTTCGGCGCTTCGCAGCCTGATGCAGGTCCGCTCAGCACACGTCTCTATGGTGCAGGTGTCGCGTGCCTTCGACGGCTCGTCAGACGAGCAGTCGGATGAGGGAGGCAGCCAGGACATGGGCGATCGAGTGCCTCCTCCCATCGTGGTGGGATCGTCTTCGCGCGGTGCAAACAGGCCGAGGCATATGGCGTCGCGAATGTCGCGGGCCGTGACCGCAGACCGAGATGGCGCTCCGCACGTTGCGGGCGATGCGGCAGACTCGAGCGATGGCGATGAACCCCGGGGGGGCGAACCGGGCGACAAGACGCACGGCGCCGTGGATGGCGAAGCAGACCGTGCCGGCCCCGTGCCGACGTCTCCCTCCGCGAGGGGAGGAGTTCGGTTCGGCGCCTTCGCCGCGGCGCCTCCGCCTCCGCCCCCACTACCACAGTCCCCGGGCGAGGGATCGGCCGGTGCCTCTCGTGGCGGCGGTGATGCCGATGGCCCCGCAGCCCCGACCGATGTTGAGCGCTGCCTCGGATTTGCCGGGGCGGCTGGCCGCTTCCTCTCCACCCACGCACTTCCCGGGCGCCACAACTCGCTTCGGGTCTCGTCGCCTAGGTTGGTGGCTGCTTGGGCTGCGGAGGAGGAGGAGAAGCCGGCTCGGCCGTCCGCCAAGCCGCTCGCCGAGGACTCGACGTTGCTGCCCGGCATCTATCGCGGCCCGTGGACGTCCCGAGGAGGAGTTACGGGTGCCTCGGGGTTCTCATCGGCCTATGTGTCGGGCACCGAGTCCTTCCCCCGCGGCGCTGGTGCTGCGGCAGAGGACAATGGCCCACCGCTGGCGTCGCCGGTCCGGGCGGCGCCTCTCACCCCGGGCCCCGGTGCCCGTCGACCCGTAGGCGGGCGTCTCGTGGATGGTGGAGACCGTCAGCATCCCTCACTACGTGGAGCTGTACCTGTCGAGGGCCCCCTGGCTGCGGGACATCAACGGCTGCCCCTGGCGATGGCGAGCAGCCATTGCGTCGACGTGGGCGGGGACGACACGGCGGCTGTCCTGGCGATTCTTGACAAAACCGCCCGCGAGGCGTCGGATCTCGTTGCCCGGCCCGACGATTACCTGGTCGCGCTTCCGGGGTTCAGAGACCGGATCCAGGGCTTGCGGTCCACGGTCCTGCAGCGCACGAATCGTGTACTGGTGACTCGCTTACTTGTCATGCTGAATGCCCTTGGTGGAATCGCTGGTCAGCACAAGACGGGGCGCGAGGCAGAGGCCGAGCGCGAGCTCGCCGCCGAGACCCCCGCCTCCTCGGAAGTGACGACTTTACCGCCGTATCCGAGGGTTCCGGAGGGCGGCGGCTTCGTCAGTCGTGATGCCGCCGTGCGCGCCGAGCCACAGGCGGCCGGCGTCGCTGGAATTGTGCCGTCCGCTGGAGTTGGCCGGCCCCCGCGTGCCTCGGGATCCATCTTGAGTCGCGGTCCCCGCTCGCTGATGTCTGTCGATGGTGGCGACCTCGACGACGACGAGTCGAGCATGACGTCACTCGGCCCGGGACGCGGCGCCGCGCTCTCGGTCCCACTGGGCTGGCCCGCCTCTGACAATTTTTCGTCGCAAGAGGACACCCGGGCTGAAGGACCGTCACATCTTGGCCCAAAAAACCGTGTTCCCAGAGGTGGCGCTTCGTTTGCTGCGTCGCGCCCCTGCGTAGGCCCTGAGTCCAAGCTCGTCGACCCTAGAGCCTGCGGGCCGTCGTCGACCCCACCGGACTCGGACGCGGACGGATCAGACGACGGGGGGATTCTTCTTGGCTCCCAGGGGGGGCTGTCGTTGTCCAATGGCTCGGGAGGGACGCAGACAGCTACGGGAACGGGGATGTCAGACTGGAGGTCCTCGGTCCGCAGGTCGCACCTCGGCGCTGTCCTGCACGATGTCCGGTCGCGTGGCACTGCCCCGGGCACCACCAGGCTCGCGAGAAAGAGCGCCCACCCGTCGATTGGGCTCGGGGTGCCGTCCTCTCTTCAGGACGGTTCGGGGAAATCCCAGTCGAGCTCGGCGGCCACGCCACGGCGTCCGGCGCGTTCGCAGTGGGAGCATCCGATCCGCGCTGCGACGACAAGCAGCGAAGAAGAGTTGGAGCCGGAGGCGCCAGCCGTGAGGACCCTGCCCCAGGGCGGTGGACCGATGCGCAGCGCCTCCGCATCGAGCGGCGCGCAGCCGGCGTCTTCCTCCTCCCCTTCGTCGCCCGCCGTGGCTGGCCCGACCTTACTCCCCGCTCGACCTGACGAGGGCGGCGATTCCGCCGTAGTGGCCCCTGGCGGGGTCGCCGGCGGCCCCTCGGTCTTCGGGGGCGCCCCCGGTGTCGTTCCCCAGCCGGTCCCCATTGCATTGCGAGTGGAGGATGTTCATCTCCAGCCGTCTGCGGTACGGGCGGGGGCAGAGCGCTCACGGCGTCCCCGAGTGGACCCCGCGCGGTGGGACTCCGACCGTACGCTGGAGGTTTCCCGCCTCCACTCCGTTGCGCCAATCCGGGCCGCGCACCTCGTCGAGGGCGACGTGATGGCCCGGGCCAGCGGCGGACGGGGCTCGGCCCTCAGGGCGCGGATCGACTCGGAACCGCTGCGGGGCAGCGAGGCCGTCTCGGGCGAGGACCGGCGGCATGGACCTCGGCAAGCATCCGGCGGCACTGGGCGCGAACATCTCTCTAGCATTCGCAATCGTGCCATGGTCCGCAAAACCAGACCAGGGGGGCGGGGGGAGGTGGCTGTCTGCCGCATTTGCGAGCATCCGCTGCCCGTCGTCTTGTTCGCGGAGCACTTGCGTGTATGCTCGCTGTTGCGCGGCCCCGATGCGTCCCCGCCGGCGTCGTCTGCTGGTGGCGATGAGTCCCACCATGACGTGGATGTGAGGGTGGCTGAGCTCGATCGGCTACTCATGCGAGCGGCACGTGCCGCAGGAGACCGCGAGCGCAAGGCAATGCGGGATGCTCTCCGCATTCCCTCGAGCTGGGGGCCGTGGGGAGACGTGGTGGCTGACGCGGAGGGAGCCGCCCCCCCCGACGAGACATCCAGGGGTGGGTCGCAGCCAACGACAGGTGGGCTGAGGCACCTCGCTGCGACCGGTATTGGGGAGGACCTGGCCGGCGCGATGATGTCCGCCCAGTCGACACGTCCCGATGGCCCGGACCACAAGCTTGCCACGGAGACAGAGACTGCGATTGGGATGCCTGAGCAACGCCGCGATGATACTCCGGCCGGAGACGACGTGGAGGACCCCGAGACGACTGCTCGCCGCGATGCTTCCCGCCCTCTGCGTTACCTCGGACGTGTTGCTGCCCTGGCGGCTGCTCTCTACAAGATCAGGCCACCCACCGAGACGGACCTGCGTCAGCGGGCAGTGCGGGCGGCGGCCAAGCCGGGGCCCAACGGGATGCCGCTGCCTCCGCGCCAGGCAGCGGACGCCGCCCGTGAGGCCCAAGCCGTCGCTCTGGCGGCCCCAGTCAAGCGGGCCAAGCGCATTGTGGTGCACGCGCGGCGCGTCCATCGTGCGCTTGAGAGGGTCCTGCGGGAGCCAGCTTCTTCCTTTCCCCTGGACGTCTCGGGTCCCGCCCGGTCCACAGAACCCGCGTGGCACGCGGCGGCCACGTCAGCTGCCGTGTGGGCCCGCAAGGTCTGCTGGCTCGCCCGTGCCAAGGGCATGGCCCTGAGCGCCGCGACGCGCAACCTGGAGCGCGAGCTGAGCTCCGCCCGGTGGCAGTCGGAGGCTGGCAGCGATGCGCTCGTGGCCAGTGCCGGACCGGCCGATGAGGACGCAGGCGACGCCGAGGACGAGCTCCCTCCGCTGCTGCCCACCACGCCCATGGCGGGCCTCGCCGCTGGTGGCGAGATCGAGCCCCCATCTCCGGCCCCCGCGGTGCGCGGCGAGCTCTCCATCGACGACTTCCGCTTCCTCAAGTACATCTCGCGCGGAGCTTATGGTCGCGTGTACCTCATGGCGAAGAAAGCCACGGGGGACGTGTTTGCGATCAAGGCCATGTCCAAGCGCGACCTCTTGCGCAAAAACCTCGTCAGCAGCATCCGTGCCGAGCGCGACATCATGGCCGCCACCAACCATCCGTTTCTTGTGCGTTTCTTCCACTCGTTCCAGTCCCGGGACACGGTGTACCTCGTCATGGAGTACTCTCCCGGAGGTGACCTTTTTGGCCTTCTCCGCAAGATGGAGCGCCTACCGGAGGACGCTGCTGCGACCTACGTTGCTGAGACGATCGCGGCCATCCGCTACTGCCACTCGTCGGGTGTTATCCACCGCGACATCAAGCCCGACAACTTGCTCATCGGGGCCGACGGACATCTTAAGCTGACTGATTTCGGCCTCTCGACGACAGCGGCGGCTGGCGCCGCCCTGATGGCCTCGGGTGGGGACGGTTCCGGCAGGTCCGGGGAAATCAAGGCTACGGATGGTGCCGCTGCTCTATCGCAGGACGGTTGCGTTGGCGTTGGGCCGGTAACTTCCGGAGAGGGGACCGCCCTCGCTCTTCCGGCCGGAAACGTTGGGGCGATTTCGGGCTGCATGGGCATGGCTAGGACCCGCGAGGTGGGCACGGTGCAGTTGGGTGGCATGGGGTCTGTGGGGTCGGCGGGCGGCGCTGAAGCCGAGCAGGACGGCGGTCGCAAGATGGGCACCCCCGATTACATGGCTCCCGAGGTCCTGCTTGGCGATGGGCATACGTGGGCGTCAGACTGGTGGTCGGTCGGTGTGATGGCCTACGAGCTGATAGCGGGCTTTTGCCCCTTCAGCGCTGACTCGCCCGAGGAAATCTTTGACAACATCCTGATGGGCGAGTTGCCCGAATGGCCCAATGACCCAGACGATGGGATGCCTCTATTCTCGCCGGAGGCGCAGGACTTCATCCTGAGCCTCCTCGATGGCGACCCCAAGACGCGCCTCGGCGGGTCGCGAGGGGCGCAGGAGCTCATGGAACATCCGTGGCTTCGCAAGATTGACTGGGACCTCCTCGAGCTCGGCAAGTCGGAACCCGTGTTCGTGCCAGAGCTTGAGGGTATTGACGACACCTCGTTCTTTTGGCAAGAGGGCAAGAAGGACGTCTCCCGCGACTCCATGGCAGCCGACTTTGGGCTGGGCGAGCGGCAGAGGAACAAGGACCGGAGCAAGTCGAGGATCCGTTCACAGCCGCTCGCCCGGGGACAGCCAACCCCGATGTCGCGCTTTGCCCGGTCTGCGACTGCCCCCAGAGACGCCGAGGTTGAGACAGCGGGCCTGACGGGTGACCCTGACGGGGATGACCCTGACATCGACACACCCAGATCGGCTGAAGACGGCACTGGCCACGAGAGTCAGGGTCAGGCGGATGCTTCTCCTGCAAGGTCCCACATACCAATTGCCTCGGTGCATGAAGACCCTGACCGAGAGCTGGCGGCTACTCAGGTTTCTGCTGTTTCAAAGCCCAAGCCGAAAAAGCAGGTCTCATTCCGCGTCGCAGAGGATATGCCCTTGCTCCTGGAGGCCACCCCGTCGGTGCAGTCCAGGGCGAGGAGCGGGGGCAGTTCGTTGAACTCGCCAGGCTCGCGAACGGCTGTTTCTGGCAGCGAGTTGCCTGCCGTCGGCCAGAGCCACGGTCCACAGCCGGCAGACAACGACACTCCGCTGCATACCGAAAGAGTGAGTCGGGTCTCTTCACATGCCTGCGTTCCTCTGGGATCGGCCAGCTCGCACGGGAATGGGTCGGTTAGGGGCCAGGATGCCTCCGGCAACCTGGAGACGACCCTCGTCGCCAACGATGAAGACGCCGAGCCGCCTGGCATGAGCTGGGAACGATCCAGCCAACTTGCTGGCGCACAATGCGATGTCCAACAGGGAGCTCGAAGCCTCTCTGCCGAGGCCCAGGATAGGGAGGTTGATGAGACTGACTTGTTGGCTACAGGGGAGGTTGACATGGCCCAAGCAGACCCCGCTGGTCTCTTTCGCATGCGCATGGCGTCACAGCGCCAGGACGGCGAGGTTGGCAGACGGCACAAGAGCTCACGGCAGATTGATGTCACGGCTGATGTCCTTGCGGAATACCGCAAACGCATGTCGACACTAGTTGGTCCTGGAGGGAGCCGTAGGGGCAGCCGCCGTGGCTTGGATTCCGCGCTGCCTGGGGAAACGGCCTCCCACAACGTCCCAGGCGACTCGGCCTCCGTCTCACGGGGTGCCTCTCAGCTCGGTGGCGTCCGAATTGGATCGAGGCCAGCGTCGCCAGCGGGCTCCCGCATGGGAGACTCTTCAGGTTATGACTGCCGGTTACCGTGCTCCATGCCGGGGACTCCACGCCGGAGTGCTGACGGCGGGGAGATCCGTTACTGCCCTTTTGCAGGGTCTGCTCAATGCTCCTCGTCTGAGGGTGGTGAGCATCACCAGCGTCTTAGCGAGTCTGGAGGATCTGACATGCGAGCCGCTGGACGGAGCGCAAGTGCTCGGAGCCGCTTTGGTGCAGGTGACCAGCGGTCAGGGCAGGGTGATCGAAGATCCACTGACTCTGGTGCTGCCGGACCGTTCAATTTAATTGCACCAGGTGGCATGGTCCCCGCCTCGTGCCAATCGTCAACAGCACAGCAGAGCGATGGCACCCGTGTCCCCGTTGCAAGCGATTCAGAGCGTTTTCGTGGGTCGTCAAACTCCTTTTGCACGCGCGGCTCTGCGCTCGATGACGTGGTGGACAACTTGCGTTTCGCTCCAGACTCTCTTCCCACCTCTCGAGCTCCGGAGGCCGTAGTCGCAAATCGCTCTGTCGTTGCCGATGGCTCTGCTGCTCTGCTGGAGCGTACTCCCATGAAACGCATCGCCTTCGCTTTTCAAGAGGAGGCGGCAGACGCTCCTCGCCGGGTCCAGTTCTTGGACGGTCCTAGCCAGCCATCTGGTGTGTTGTTTGGAGAGGGGTCGGCCCACAGCTCGGCTTCGGTGAAGAGCGGCGTCCTGGTTGAGCTTATCGGCGATGATGGCGGAGCCCTCAAGCGCGGGTCAGGCACCCGGCGCCTGGCCCGCACAACAAGGCGCTCTGAGGCGTCGGGGGCGTCCTTCGGGAAGATGCACGCCGGCACTGGCACGGGGGCCAGCGGAGACGGCGAGTCGTCGAAGGGCATCTGGGGCGTCAAAGAGGAGGAGGGCAGAGGCGTCCGGTCGCAGAGCCTGCGTATTTCTGGGCGTGCAGGTGCCGTCCTTGGAGTGATCGCGACGGACGACGCCGCTCGATCGGCTTGTCGTGCGGAGTCCAAGTCTGCACTCGAGCCTGGACCCGTCCCCGTGGTGGGGACCCGTAAACTAGCTCTTTCTGGCTGCCCACGTGTTCCCAACGCCGCTGTTGAGGGCGACGGCAGGCCTGACATCCTGTCCCCGGGCGAAGCTGACGCAGCTCTGCCGGGCGGCCCGGAAAGCTTGGGCTCATCCTCGGCATCTTCGAGCGAAGCGGCAGCGCTCGCCGCGGCCTTTGAAGGGTTCGACTTCTCTCACACGACAAATGCCACGCGGTAAGGAGAAGTGGGATGTGGGACTCTGAGGGAGCAATTCAAAGGATGAACCTACAGTCAGCCCTTGTGCAGACCCCTTTGAACCCCTTTGAACCCCTGATCCAAAAAGAGCTTCCGAGCAGCCTTAAGTGCGCCACAGCCAACCGGCGACGACAAGCCAGCGCCCTCTGCCAGGGCCAAAAGCCCGCGTGCCACTCCCGAAGCGTTATCGCCCATGACTCGAGCGCCATGATGCACAGCTGCAGCAGCCGCCGCTGACGCCGGACCCATTGACGCTGCACCAGGAGCAAATTCGAGGCCAGCAGCGGCGCCAAGGCCATCGAGGCACAGGGCAGTGCGGGAAGATGATATGAAAGACGTCCAGAACGGTGCGCTAGAGACCCGTGGCTTCTCCTTGAGCGACAGCTGCAGCGCGGCGCTGGCGACGTCCGAAAGCTTGGCAGCCAGGCCCAACGTGTCGGCCCCAGGGATGCGGCCCAGGGACGGGTGCCCCAGGGCCCGCGCGACGGCTACGGCGCCCCGGAGCGCCCCCCAGAAGCCTAAGGGAAAACGAGGCTCGGCAGACGCACGCGGACAGCCGGCGGGCCCTGGCGGGCCCGCGGCATCATGGCGACTCCCCAAGACACGTGCGGCGGCCCACGCTGAGACCGGAGACTTCTCGCCGTCGAGCAGGGCCCGGCCGGCGTCGATCAAAGCACGACGCATGGCACCCATCTCAGCCGGGCGCGTCGACCAGACACAGGCCGCGTGGACGAGGCCACCGGGGTCCAGCACGGCCGCAAGGCTGCACGGCGCGGCCTCTGCTGTGAGAGCCACGGATGGGCCCCGCCTCGCGTCCTGCCCTCCGCCGAGAAGGACAACGACGCGGACTGCCGCAGCGGATGGGTCGTCGAGCGCGCCAACGAGGGTCACGACGGCCTGCGCGAGGCTGGCCTCCGTGTCGGCCCGCTCTTGCGAGGTCCCTGGCGCCATCGGGGCGATCCCCTCGAGCTCGAGCTCGACGCGGGCGTAAGCGGTGCAGGCCAGCGCGGCGAGAAGCGGACCGGAGACAAACCTCCATCCCCCTCCATCGGGGCCTCCACCCGCTGCTCGGATTGCAGCGGCGAGAGCGGGCCCCGTGATCACAGGCATCCTCAGGTCCGACGCAGCGGCCGAGCGCAGCACGAGTGTCTGGGCCGCAGCCCAGGCAGCCTGAGATACAGGATCGCCTGCGTTCTCTTGGGCTGCGCGCGCAGCTCCAGAGACGGCCACCGCGACGGCGCCCCCCACACGCTCCATGAGACAAGCGTCCGCCTCTGGCTCCACATTCGGCGCGTCCTTTGCTGCGACCGCCAAGAGGACGGGGCAGAGGCGCAGCAGGACCGCCGTCAGGATCTCAGGAGGCGGGAGTCTGCGCTTGAGGCCATTGCGAAGGGCAGCGGCAACGATCGATGCCGCGGCGCGAGACCCCGGCCCACTACAGGCCGTCGATGCCGACGTCGGTGCGCAGGGTGTCAACGAGTCCTCACCGGCCGGATTCACCCGACTGATGAGAGCCGTTTCGAGGAGGGTCTGAAGCTGTGCCGTTGAGCCCCGCAGCGAAGCCAGGACGGCAGCAGTGGCTGCCGCGTCCACGTTGTCGGAGACCCGGGACGCGCCCCTCTGCTCCGCTTCAGCCACGAGCGCTTCAAGCTCGGTGAGAGCGCATGCCAGCACGCCCGCCGACGCCGCAGCCCCCGCCCGACATCCGCGTGCCGTTTGGGCGAGCCGCTGGACCCAAAAGCGAGCTACCCTGCCTGCCGAGGCCACAGACGCAGCAGCAACCTCCGGGCTGCCAGGCCACGTCCCGAGGTGGCTGCTCTGGAGGCGGGAGATCCCCACGACACAGTCGACCAGGTGGACGACAACGGCGGCGGCGGCGCGCCCTCCAGGCAACCGCTCGGCGTCCATCTCCGCGCTCGGCCACCGCGTCGAGGCCAGTGCCCCAGGCGAGAGGGAGGCGAGAGCGCCCGTCAGAGCCACCGCGAGGCAGTTGAGAGAGGCAAAGGACCGCAGGACCTCGTTCCCGGGGGCGCCCGCTGCTAGGGCACAGAGACGGGCGTCCAGGACCACGTCGGGACCAGAGGCGCTGACCGCTGGTGTCCGGCCCTCGCATGCCGTCGACAGCGACAGCGCGCGCGTTTGGGAAAACAGCTCGGCAAGGCAGTCGCCCGCGAGGGCGCCGACGGACCTCTCCTCCTCTGAGTCCATCGAGGCCGCTGCCCCCGTCGCGCCCGTCGCCGCGCCCGCGCAGAGGATTCGCGGCAGATCCTCCTTCAGCGCTCGACGAAGGTCAGGGACTTGCGAGCTGAACAGCGACGACCCCAGCGACGCGAGCAGAGGCGGCGACAGGAGGGAAGCGTCGGACACGGCAAGGAGGCCACGGGCAAAGCGGAGGAGCATGGTGCGCGTCACACCGCCAGCTGCGGCTGGACCCGAAGCGGGCGAGGCGTCCGCAACCACATGCGACAGCGAAGCGACGAGGCCCATCACGGCGGCGAGCGCCTCGGCTTGGGGGGAAGGAGGCGAAACAACCACGCTTCGGGTGACGTCGGCCATGCCTGCAGGTCCAGGCGTGCCCCGCTTGCCTCGGCCCGTTGGCAGGCGGGGGGAGGGGGAGGGGGTATGGCCGGAGGCGGCGGCGTCTTCGACGGTGCGTGACCTCGTCGGTTCAGGAGTCGGCCGATGCGGACGGCGGAGAGGGGGGGCGAGCCGCAGCGCCGCGACGAGGGAAGAGCACGCCGCGGAGCCCACGTCGGCCAAGTCGGCCATGGCAGCTGGCTCAGTAGGGGGCGCGGCCGCGAGCGCACGGCCGAGCGCGCGGGCCTCGACCGCCGCCCTCGCGCACCTGCGGCGGGGTGAGGGAGCTGGGCAGGGTGATGGGTGCAGGTAAGTCGGCAACGGTGGCGGAATGGTCCGACCCAGCTTTGGCAGGGGCCAGCGGACCTGGGGACATCCACGAACGCCGTGCAACGCCTCCTCGAGACGCGGCATCGAGTCCAGTGTGCGATGACATTCGCGTTTGTGCGACGACGCTCGCCGCTCGGTCAGGTCTGAGGCATCTGCACGCTCCAGGTCGGCCAGCGCTCGGCGCAGCGCGCCAAGCGGTGCCATCCCAAATGGCACCGTCGCGGGCGACGCCAGCGCGCCGGTGATGAGAGCGCGGCCGTGGCGAGCGCTGAACCAACGGAAACTGCGACCGCCGCGGACAGGCGACCCGACGAACCTCCCGAAGTGGGTGCCTGACTCGTGGACCCACCGCGTCAGCTGCCCGTCTCGCCCCCGTCTTCGCATCACTCCACCGTTCGCTAACCATGTCCAAGGGTAACAGCGAGTCGACGGGGCTGCATTCATCCCGCGCGCTACCCCTTTCGCGTCGCAAACCAATGGCGTGACGCCTGCGGAAGAATGACCGCCCTCGCCCCCTCTTCCTCCGCCTCGCAGGTGGCCCAAAGGCGGCGGCGATAGGACGCAGCGGTGAGCGTGGGTCCGGCACGCGCAAGGGCGGTGCTGGACGGCACACGGGCGGGGCCGTGCGCGGCGCGGGACGCGCCGGACGCCCCCAGCCCGGGTTGGGCAGCGGGGGCAAGTCGAGCGGCAAGGGCGGCCGCGGTCGCGGCGCCCGTCGGGGCGCCCCCCCCGGCGGAGGCGGTCGGGGCGCGCGCGCCCCTCCCCCCAGCGAGGACGCGATGGACGACGCCCTCGCGGCCTACTTCAGCAAGAGCGATGATCCTGAGCTGGCGTCCCACCACGCCGCGCTGCTGACTGCTGCCCGGGCTGCCAAGGCCGACGGCGAGCTGGACTCTTACTTCGAAGCCAAGCCCGCCGAGGTCGAGGCCCCTAACGAGGCCGCGGAGGTCGCCGATGGGGACAAGGAATAGCGTCAGGCGCTTAACGGGGGTGAGGGGACCGAAGAAGGCCGCGATGCCCCCGCCAGTTGACTCCTCTGATAGCTGCTCGCGACCCCCCTCGCGAAACTACGCCTTCCCGGGCCCATCGCCCCATCCGCGGCGCCACGGCAGTCCCGGCCGCGAGCGGACCCCGAGCCCTCGAACCCGTCCAACCGTCGTGTCCCTCAGGGACGCAAAGGCCGCATTTGCCTCCACATGAGGCGGTGCCGGCAGCTGTCCCGTGATCCAGGCGAAGACGTCGGGGTTCTCCTGCGGGGCGGGGAGTGAGGAGGAGGGGAGGAGGGGGGCGAGCAAGGAGTGCGCACCGGCACGCGATGGGCGGCGGCGTGGGCAGTGGGCCCCGAGGGACGCCCACACGAACCGCAGGCGACAGGGGCACACTGCGCCCTCCCCGCCCCCCGCTGACCCCCGCCGGCCACTGCCCGCCTCATCGAGGAGCCGCTCGGCAGCGTCGAGCGTCGCCGCGTCAAGAACACCCGCATGGGTCGCGGCCCAGTCCCCAACGAGGAGGTCAAGCTCCAGAAAGCCGCGCTGACGTGCCCGGTATACGAGACGACGAACCCTCGCCGCAGCAGCCTCGGGATCTAATGCCGTCTCCGAGATTTCTGCTCGAACCGCCGAGACTTCCGCCGATATTGCCGCTCCCGCTGCGGACATCGCCGACGCGCCCGCGCCCACGCCCGCGCCAGGCAGCTCTCCCGTCTCGGCCGCGGCGCCGAGAGCGCGGGCACCGACACCTCGCGCGGCGCATCGCACCGCTGCGCGCGCTTGGATCAGCGACATGCTTACTCCCGCGCTTGACGAGGTGTGGAAGACAGGCAACCCAGCAGACGTGACGTCGACTCGACAGTTCCTCTTGATGGCTCATGTCCGATCCTTCTCCCGTTCCCACGTAAGTGGGAAAACACGAGAAGGTCCACATAGTGGTTCGCCCTTATCGCACGCGCGGCCGAGCCATGCCGCGAGCGGGAGAGAGCCAGCAGCCAGGCGTCACGGCCTCCCAGCCTGTCTAGGTGGCCTCCTGGCTGGTCTTGGTCACGCCATGCACGCCTCCATTGCTCCAAAGTCGCGCATCTCGACAACCGGCGTTTTTGACTCGCCGAGGTGGGTCGGTCGAGGGCCCCTCGTTCACCGCCGTTCGGCGCCATATCGTCGCATCACATTCGGTCTGCTGCTGCCATGTCGCCTAGCCGCCCCCCCAGAGCCATCCCTCCACCTCCCACCCGGCCTGCCCGGCGTTCCGTCGTCGCCCGCGCTAAGGGCGAGGGCGGCTTGGTCGCTGTCGCGATAACGCAGTACCGAACGACAGTTGAGATCCTCACTGCGATTTGCCCAGTCTGGGTCATACTCAGCGCAACTGACGGGCTCATCCGGCCCCAGGGGGGAGGGAGCGAGGCTTGAGATGGGGACCGTGCGCACCGCCGAGCCCCCCCCAACCGCCGACGGTGGAAGCAAAAGAGCCGCGTCGTCCATCCCAGTAAGCGAGCCCGCCGGCTCCTTTCCCATCCCTCGCAGAACCTCGCGTGGTTCTCAGGCACCATCTTTGCCGTCGCCCTTGTCTTCATGATGCCGTCGATGGGCCTCACCCTCACCGTCGACGATCTCGAGCAGTCCGCGGCCAGCCTCACGCCCATCCTCGTCCGCCACCTGGCCCTATACTGCATCCAGCCCATCCCTGGCTACGTCATCGCCTCGGTCATGGGTCTACCCGAACACCCGGCCCTGGCCACGGGCCTCATCCTCGTGTCGTGCTGCCCGGGCGGGCAGGCGCGCAACGGTCTTGGGCGTCCTCCTTAACGAGTTCGTGCCCAAAGTGGTGGCCATCTTCAAGCCCGCGCTGCCCTTTGTGGGCATGTACCTCTCCACCTCCCTCTGTGCCGCCCCCGAGGCCCACATCTCCGGCATCCAAGAGGTCAACGCCTCTGCTCCTCCCAATGGCCCTCCTCCACGCCGTGGCCTTTGCCCTCGACCACTGGCTGCCCGAGACGCTGTAAGCTCGACGAAAAGACGAGCCGCACCGTGTCGAACGAGACGGGCGTGCAGACTTCCGGTTATGACTTTCTCCTGGCTCAAAAAAGCACTTTGCCGACCCGCTCGTGGCTGTGCCTTCCGCTCTTCTCGTTGTGGTCATGGGTGTGGGGGGTTCGGTCCTCGCCGTCTACTGGATGGATTTTCTCACGCTCGTCGGTCGGTCACCTCCGTCCCCTCTGTCAAGACCAACAGCGAACCGCGGCATCGTTGGGCATCCTACGCGTCGCAACCTTGGTCCCGATGTCAGTCTCGGCCAACCTTTTTGGCGTGTCATCCGACGCGCTGGTCATTGGGCGGGACTGGCCCGTGACCCGAGTGCGCAAGACGGCACAGGCGAGGACGCCTCCGCTCCAAGGCCCACGCTCCTGCCCTCCACCCCTTGCACCCCCCCTCTGGCTCCCCCTCCTTCCCATTCACCAGGTCATCGGAATCCTCGGCCCAGCATCCTTCCTGGGCCTGCTGCACGTACTGGCGGGCAGGGCTGCTTCTCGGCTTTACCAGCACGACTGGAGTCCTCACGAACGACAAATCACCCGGTATCCACCGCCGGCGGTGGGTCAGGATACGAGGAAGTGAGCAGCAGCTCTACGCCACAAGTCCCGACACACGCGCCCGAACGAGGTCCTTTTTTGGATCGGTCTCCCCCAGAGCGCGCAAGGCCACGACGATCTGTCGCTCGGCCCCGACGACCGCGGCCGTGGCCTCGACGGGACCTTCGCCACCGCGGATCTCGCCGCGGAACTCGATGTCGAGCTGCCCAAGCTGGGCGAGGTCTGTGTCGGTGCCCCCCCGCCCACCAACTGCGCTCAAAAGCGCCGCGACAGCAGATTCAATCCACGCCACGTAGGTAGCGGTGGTGACGTGGGCGTTCATGTCGATATCCCGGTGCCTCAGCGAGTGTCGCGTCGTTGTGGTCACGCCCGCCGGCGCCGTTCCCCCCCCCGCCCCCTCAACCACCGCGGCGTCGGTGGCAGGGACGGGCCCGCGGTCGACTGGTCGCAGGGCAGCAGACGCCGCGGCATCGTCGTCGAGGGGCCGCCACTCGGGAGTGTAGGGCGTGAATCGCTCGAGCATTGCCGGTGGAATGCGGGCAAGTCGCCTCGTCTCAAGGTCCACCATCACCCACGCCGACGCCGCGCTCGCCAGGAGCTCGCCGGTCACGTCGTCGGACAAAAACCACTCGCGCGTGGCCCCGGCCTTGCCGCGCACCTGGAAGTATGTCATCACAACGACGCGTGAGCCCCATTTGGGCCGGCGAATGACGCGAAGGCTCAGCTTGGACATGACAAGAATGAGCGACCCCATCTCTTCGGCCCGCGCAAAACCCCTCCCGTCCGTCGTGCGGCCCCAGAGGGCGACGGCATGATTGCCGGCCGTCTCGATGAGAAGGTCGACGAGCGACGACGTCGACGCTAGGCCTGACGGGTCGCATTCGGAGCCACGAACCCGAAAAGTCTCTGCGAAGCACGTCGCAGCGCCCAGTGATTCTCCGGGGCCGACGACGGCGCGGAGCGCGCCCCCAGGACCAAGGGGGGGAAGAGCGGGGCAGGGGCCGGGCGCAGCGCCCGTCTGCCCGGGGCGCGGCTCCCCGCCATCGACGTGGATGTCATCTGCCGTAAGCGCCGCCGCG
>Ga0255754_10001237_pt1 | contig 20026 bp, 13 predicted proteins | sample 101ome_22_FD_179954 | JGI IMG/M metagenome (GOLD analysis project Ga0255754, IMG submission 179954) | Coastal salt marsh microbial communities from the Groves Creek Marsh, Skidaway Island, Georgia - 101412BT metaG (version 2) | ecosystem: Environmental > Aquatic > Marine > Intertidal zone >... | reverse complement strand
CAACTCGCTTGCTCTTGTCTCTAAAGGCTTGGGGTGCATCTTCGAAGGCTGATGCCAAGAAGAAGGCTCTAGCCATGAGGGCTAAGAAGAAGTCTTAATCCCCTAAACTTCCTTGGCTGCTCTTACCTAGGTAATCGAGCAGCTCACTTACGGCTGTCCTGCCCTCTGACTGACGGGCGGGAGCCTCTCTCTTATTTAGCTGCGAAAGCAGCGAGCGCAGTTCTGACCTAGCGGCCTTCTTGTTGTCTGGGGTTAGGTACTTTGAAGCCCTTGCACCTGTTGACCAGTTAAACCATGCTCGAAGCAGTTCTTGAGTTCTATCGTCAGCGGTGAGCCTGTCCCAGTTGGCTTTGTTGATTGCCTCGGGGTAGAAGTAGGCCATCGTAGCGTGAAGAACATTTAGACCAAAGCTGTTTGCTGCTTCTTGAAGTAGAGTCGGCATCTCTTCGTCGCTGATACCGCCCCTCATCAAGTCTTGGCCATTTGCAGTTCTACCAGCTAGCCAGTTAACGAACAAGTTTTCGACTAGTGGAGCGGAAGAGTACAGAACGTTAGTCGTAGTACCCAGAGCAATGCTTGCAGCGTTTGCTCCGTAGCTTTGGTTAGCATCCCACTTTATGGTCGAGAGCCAGCCATCGCTGCCCATCAAGTCCCACATCGGGTGGGCAATCGAAATGCTGTACTGGTTGTCTCCTACTAGAATGCCCAAGTTGCTCTGCTGGAAGTAGCGAACTGGCTCGTCCTTCGGGTCGTGGCTACCGAAGTATTCAGGCTGATAACCCTGACCTGCTTGGTAGTTATAGTAGGCACGCTCCCAGTTGACCAGCCTTCCTGGCTGCTCCAGTAGGTCACCTACTAGGGCTCCTAGCGTCTTTGCACGCCAGGTGAAGAAGAGGATGAGGTGGCGAGTAACATCTCTATTGAACTTACTGACCTCTTGTGGCTGAGGGTGATAGCGATTTACTTTCTCTAAAGCGCCCTTTACCCCATCCTCAAGACTGTTCCAATTACCCTTCTTTAGGGTGTCAATAAGCAGGGCCATGCGAACAAAGTCGTCACGGTGAGCAGCCCAGGAACCCACGACTTCACTGGTTTCGTTCCATGCGCGGGCTATTGCTCCCTGCTTCTTAAGAGCCTGCAAGTTTGGTGAGTTTGCCATTTGGCTCAGCAAGTCTAGGTTGGCGCTCTGCTGCCAAGGCACAAAGCCACCGTTCTTCATAACTATGGACGCTAGGTCGTCGTAGCTAACTTTTACGGTGCCCCCGCCAATAACAAAGGTAATTCCATCTTCGTCTGTAGCGGTGCTAATCTTTAGTCCGCTTGTTCTTTCAACATCAACGCGGTGTCTTTCTGCCCAGTACTCAGCAGACTTTCGGGATACACCTAGCTTGCGCTCTGAAATACCTGCAGCGTTTAGCAGGCGAAGTGAGTAAACGTAGTTCATGGGGTTGCGCAACCCAGCAACGTCGTTAATCAGAACACCACCCATAAAGTTCATTAGGTGGTTACCGGGGCGCATGTTAGTCATCATCTGCTTTGCAAAGTTCTGCACAGTATTGATTCTCTTGAAGAATTCAGACTGCGTAAGCTTTCCAAGCCCCTTGCGATAGGGAGCGCCTAGGTAGTCAGCCATCGTCTGAATCTCGTTGACAGCCCATGACGGGTAGACATAGTTTTCGGTGTCTAAGAAGTAGTAAAGCTCTTTGCCCGTTAGCTCGTCGCCTATCTTAAGTTCGCTTGAGCCCTTCAGTCTTACAAAACCAGCAGGAACGGCCCCGTCTGGCCCGACCTTACGAGCGCCTGTAATTCTTGTGATTTCTCCAGCAATCTGGTACCACTCTTCCGACTTCATCATGGCGTAGTGGATAGAGTTCACTGCTTTGAGGTTCTCAGTCCAGTCCATGTCACGCCAAGCGGTGAAGTAGTCATCTGGGTCTAGTGCCGGGTTAAACACGATTCCCGTTGCCTCAACAGGCTCGGGAGCCATTTCGGTCTTAGTCTTTAGACGCTCAAACTCTTCGCTAGGGTCTGGTGTTGCTCTTTCCGCGACCCTTCTATCTCTTGGGATTTCTCCCGCTTGCTTTAGATAGAAATTAAGCAACCTAGGGTCAACCTTTTTTGCAGCAAGCTCAGAGAAGACTCGAAGCATAGGCGTCACCGCATCAATAAGGGCATTCATCCTCAGGTCGTCGTAATCCCTAAACAGCTTGTTGCCGTTCTCGTCAGCGATGTTCTTTATCCTTCGCTCCGCTTGGGCGACTTGCTTTGCTGCCTTTTCGGAGATTTTATTTACTTGCGCCCTATTGCCGTAGCCCTGTATCAACAAGTTAAGGTCTTCAAGCATCCTAGGAATCTGCTCTTCAGGGACAGTCTTTAGCGCGTTCATCGCAGTAGTTAGGTACTCGTTGCCATCAATGCCTTTTTGGGCTGCCCATTTTTTAAGAATCTTCTTGTTTGATACCGTAAACATATTGTCGTTGCGCATCGTAAAGCGCTGGATGCCTCCTAGCGCTGGCCTGACGCTTTCCATGTTGTACTTGTAGTCAAGCTTTGTAAAGACTCCGTTTGCAAAGCGAATTAGGAAGTTGGCGTTGCTTCCTTCGGACAAGACGTCGTTAAACAAGTCGTAAACTGCAGACGAGCCAAATTCATTAATTGCAGCGTCGCTCTTAAGGACTTTCTCCATGTAGCTATCAAGCATTAAGTCTGTACGGGCATTAGCTATTGCTAGGTACTGGGTCTTCTTTTCTTCGTGGAAAGCCTTGCGTGCTCGTCTGATGTCCGCCGCTTTGGTCTTTCTGTTGCTGGCTTTTGCATCTGCGAGCGCCGCTGCACGGATGGATAGCGCACCAGATTCTCTTGCGGTTAGCAGGTCGTCACGGGTCAGGCTTTGGGAGATGGACACTAGCGCGTCGCTTGCCGCTAAAGCGTCGCCCAAATCTGTGCGGATATCATCTACCTCAAGGTACTTGCTTAATTCATCAGATGCTTCTCGCAGATACTCAAGCTTCTGCTCTTTTGGCACCAATGGGTTCTCAAGCAGAGCCTCCCAGCGCTCCCGCAACCCTTTAATAATTCGACCGCTAGGAGCTGTTTCTTCAAGCACGATGCTTGAGTAAATCATGTTTTGTTGGTGCCGCTCGTACAACTTAAACGCTGGAGCTTCTAGCTCTACGTTCTTAGCGTCGGACAGGAAGTAGCGAATAAAGGCCTCAATCTTGTCTAGCCCAGATTCGCCATTTAGCTCAAGCCAGTTTGGCTGGTTGCCTTCTTTGACCTTTCTAGCATGCATAGTCATGTTTGCCAGCATGTGAGTGTAAACAGCTTTAAAGCCTTCGTCAGTAAACCATTCGCCAGCTTTTAGGTTGGACATGTGGTTGATAAGAACGCGAGCGCCTTCGGCTTGGATGCTAGGTGGCAAGCTGCCCTTGCCGCTAAACCAGAGGGAGTCAGCAAGAGCTACTGGCATAACCTCAATAATGTCTGCAAAGCCAATAAAGGCAGGGAGCTTCTCCATGTTCTCAAGCTGTTTTGCAAGCTCTTTGTTGCCCACCAGCTCGTAAATCTCTTTGGCTCCCATTTTGATAGATGGGGTAGCTGCAGGAGTGATGCCTCTTAGGGCTAGGTACGTTTGCTGGAAGCGCAGAGCGTGAAGCATTAGGTTCTGCTTTAGAGCTGCTTGCTCAGCAAAATTTGTTGTTACAGAATAAAGCTCAATTTGGTTAAGAAGTTCTTTAAAGTAGGTGTACTGAGTTAGAGGCTCAAAAGTGTCTTTGACGTACACTTTCTTACCCTCAAGGTTATAGCCGACCTTAGTAGGGCCACCGCCATAGAACCTGTCTGGAATTTGCTCTACAAAGTTTTGAACATCTTTAAAGAACAGGCGAAGAGCTGGGCCTAGAGATTGAGTTGCGGCATCGGCAAGCCACCCATAGCCATTAGCATGCATGATTGACTGCAGGTCAAGCCAGGTTGCTTCATACTCGCGCAGATACGCTTGCCTATCCTTCTTGCTTAGCATCGACACGGCATACATGGTGTCTTCAGCCTCGCTAAGAACCATTGGCGAGATAGCTATCTTGGCATTGCGCTCCATTGCGACTTTTTCTGCTTGGCTGATTGCAGCGCCGCCACCGCCCTTGAGCCAGCCATTAATTCTTTTTATTGTGATTTGCTGCCCTTCGGCCAGTGCGTCCTTGGCTGGCTTGTAATCATAAGCTGCAATTACCCGAGCAACATCTTCTAGGTCTAGCCCCTCGACGCGCTTTTTAAATGCCGCAATTACATCTTGAGCTGCGTTCTTGCCCTTAAACGCTGTTTGGTTTGCTGGCAACTGGTCTACAAGAAGTTCGTTTATTGCGGACTCCCAAGCGCGAGCTTGCCGAGCGTCTTCAACAACCATTGTTCTAAGCTCTGAAATGGTGAGCCTTCGACCCTCGCCCTTTTTAACGCCTGCCTTCTGAAGCTTCTTATCTAGGTTGTCTAGCGTCTTGTTTAGCGCTGTACGTTCTTTCTGCAGCCTGTCAAGGTTTACTTTTCGCTCGTTTCTAAAGGCATTTTTACGTGCTCTTGACAGCAGGTCAGCGTCGACTGTAAATCTTGAAAGCAGCGCTTCAGCTATGACCGCCGACTTGGCCAAGTTTCTGTTGGTTTTCTCAGCCACAAGCTGAACAAAGCTACCGTCGATTCTTTCTGGCAAAATTTGCTCGTAAGCTTCGTTTGCCATTCTTCTTCTTGTCGGAGCACCTGCTGTGTCCCGTGACTGCTGCTGAACGCGACGGATAGATGTCAAAAGGTTTGGCCACTCTTCCCCTAGTGTGGCGGAAACCCTAGAGTTTGCAGCTAGCTGCTCAGCTGTCCTGAGGTCTAGATTAACGTCTCCAGTTTTTGGAATTGGGGTCAGCTTTGCACGAATAGGAGCAGGCAAAGCGTTCACTGCACGCCTGGCTAGCTTAGCCTGTTCGCCCGTTAGCTTTACAAATGCACCCAAATTTGGGCCAACATCTTCTAGTGGCTCACTCGCTACCTGCTTTTCAATTTTGGCCTTGTGCTCTTGCTGCATCCTCTTAATGAGAGAGTTTGCCCAGCCCCTGAACTTAGGGTCTTTACCAAACTTTTTGCCAGCTCCCGAGCTAATGTCAGAAGCAACCTCTACCAGCAGGCCAGCAGTTATGCCCTCGCCCTTCCATCTGTTAAAGGCCTTGTTTCCTCCGTACGCTGCATCAAATGCCGAAACAGTTTTAGGTATCTCGCTGCCTTCAAGAATTACTTCGTCAACGTAGTCTGCAAAGCGGCCATTGTCAGCCATACCGCTTCTGCTCTTGTTGTACAGCCTCAAAAGAAACTCGGAATTAAGGGCCACAGGAATAGGGCCAGAGTTATCAGCAAGCAGCTCGTCAAAGTCTTTTTGAAGCGCTTTATTTAGCTTGATTGAGTCGCCCAATGTGTTAGCGCCAGAAAGGATTGACTCCTTAGGAATCTTGCCACGAACCTCTACGGCCTCGTTAACAGCTCCGTCAAGCGCTCTTGCAAGCTCGTCTATTTGCTTCTTTGTTACCCTAGTAGCTCCAGGGAACAACTCATTAGCCTTGGCCTCAAACTGACGAAGCTGTTGAGAAATTGAATCATCTTCAAGCTTGACGTTGTTAGAGAGCTTTAGCTGGCCCAATCGAGCCTCGTACATCTCAGCTGTCACAACTCTGTCTTTGACACGAGCAAGCAGGTAGGTCAAAGCAGAAAGCGTTTCTGATGCGGTAATCTTTATCTCGTCAAACGTCATTCGGTGGAGGCCAGTGACACCCAAGTCCTTCAAAATCTTTACGACTTCTGCTGGGTAGTTGTCCGCTCCCGCCTTTGAGAACTCTTTAATTTGTGCGCTACGTGACCTTGTACCAGCTACCCTAGGTGAGACGGTTGCGAAATAAGTTGGAGCTGCTTCTAGGGTGATTGGGTTGTATCCCCCCTTTTGAGCATTTACCAGAGTTTCGTAATCTTTGTTTAGCCTGCCCTTTTCGGTTGTAACCAGCTGACGGAGTCTTTCGCCAGCTAGCCTGTACTGGCCACCAATGGCCTCTTCGAAAATTTCATCTGTAACCTTTGAAGGGTCAATGTCCTTTAGGGGAGCCTTCATCCTGCTTTCAAGCCTAGCCCTAGCTTCGTTGATAACATCAGCAACCTCAGCAGGGCGGGCCTGCTCTGAGCCCTTTACACCCTTGCCCTTAGTTGCCCTCGGAGCCTTTCTTGTTAGGTCTCCCTCAATAAGACCAGACAACTCTCTTATTTCTTTAGTGGTGAGAGCGCCTTTTGCGCCCGTTCCAATCGGGCTAAAAATTTGCCTTAAGGCAGCCTTTTTAGTTGCAGGGCCGATGTCCGCAGTGTCCCTGAAGCTGCCCCAAGAGGCGCCAGTAGGGGTGCCGGTATCTTGCGCTGCAACTAGCTCGTCACCTAGGCTGTTTAGGGACTCAGTGTCAAGCTTGCGAGTTGGTGCTTTACTTACAAGTGGCTTTAGCAGCCTTATAGATTGCGCGGCTTCTCTAGCTATTTCTACCTGCAGGCGCATTCCCTTTGAGTCCGCTGGAACGTCTTTCAATATTTGCTTGTAGGCGTTTGCCTTAGCTTCCATTTTTGCCACAAAATCAGGGTCTTGTGTGCGAGCCTGTAGGTCGTCAAGTCGCTTTGTGTAGTTGTCTAAAAGCTTTTCCTGGACTTCTTTGCTGACCTTAAGCTTTTTAATTCTTTCGACAAGGCCTTCTTTAGTCTCCCTGACAATTGATTCTGCTTCGTCGTACAAAGTCTTTATGTCTGGGACTTCACCTGTCTTTTTAGTGCTTTTAATAAAAGCAGATTGCAAAATGTTTTCTTCGCTTCGCATAGCGATACGGCTAATTCGCCTGTCGGCAGCCCTTGCTTGAATGGCCCTCCAAGAAGAGCCAAACCCTCTTGCCATTTCTTTTCCGATGTAAGTTAGCGGGTTGGTGTCTAGTGCGTGGTAGGCAACTTCGGCATTCGTGGAAGCTTCTCGTTGCAACTTGCCGTCAACAGAGGTGTAGCCTCGAAGTTCTGGGTAAAGCTCCTTAGGGCTAGTTACGTCCCGCAGAACTCCCATTTCTTCTGGCTTCAGCGCCTTGCCTCTTTGCTGCGCACTAATAGCGCCCTTTTGGACTGCACCTGCTTGATAAGCGCCCTTAACACCTGACTTTAGCCCTCTTGCTAGACCGCCCAGTCCGATTGGGGTGTAGCTGATTGGGTCTGTAAGTGCGTCAAATGCAAATGAGTACAAGCCTGCTTTAGTGAACTCAAGGCCTTTTCCTTTTTGAATGCCGAGAAACGGAACATCAAAGCCAATCCATTCATCAGGAATGCCAAACCCGACGCCTTCGTCTTTTGTAGCCTCGGCTAGGAATGGGAGGTTTTCTGCTGCTGCCTCAAAGTCCTTAGACTGAAACAACTCGTATGCACCTTCGTAGACATCACCGCCGAAAACGTTTCTAAGGGTTCTTCTGCTCTGCTCAGTGGGTGGCATGAACGAGTAAGCAAGACCTTTAGCAGCTCCGCCAAGACCCTGCCAAGTCATGTTTAGCGCAGCACCCAAAACCTCCGGGACGTCTTTTGCCTGGAAGCCGTCTTCAAAGTTGTCATAAATCTGGTTGGCATAAGGGAGAACTTCTCCTGCAAAGTTGGTGATGCCTCGACCAAGCGAAGTGATTCCCCGCATAAAGCCAGCGAAAACATTGACTGCACCCATGCCAGCGTCTGTGCGCCGGGGTGGTACGGGCTGGTTAGCTCGTGCAAATGACGAGGTGCCTCCGCCAAGTTTAGGAGTGGTTCCCTGCTGGGGAGTTGACTCGTTGTACTCGCGGAGTCTATCTATAAGGTTTGCAATGTCTTCAGCCACAGGACTATTTTAGCCTATCCGAAATCAGATTCCCTAAACTTCAACGAGTTGGAAATAATAATCTGAAGCGGAGTCAGCTGGCTCTCTTCAGATGGCCCGTACATCTGGGATTCCATCTTCTTTCTAGAAATTTCGTAGAACTCTTCTAGTATCTGGTCTTGTGAAAGCGTCTCTCCGTACAGAGCGCCAATGTTCTGCTGCGCTGTTGCGATGCCTTCCAGTAGGTCAGTCTTAGTCTCTTCCTTACCTGCACCGTAACGCTCAGGGAAAGCTGCTTGAGCTTGGGACACAAGCTGGTCAACCTCTAGGCTTCGTAGAGCCTTGCCTACGTCGGTCAGCTCTTGTGTTACTGGCCTCATGCGCTCTGTTGCAATTTCTGCATCAATAGCAGCGGTCTGTGCATCTAGGAAGCGCTTCATTGCCATTAGCTGGTTAGCTTTTGTAGCACCCGCACCAGCAATCTGTCGGCCAGTAGAGGCATCAGCAAGAAGCTTGTTAGCTTGAAACAGGTTCTCCCAGTTGCCTGCAGCAGCAGAAGATAGTCCCGCAATCTCTTGTAGCGCTGTGCTCTGAGGTGTCTGAGCGTCTTCAACCCCAATGCCCAGAGAAGCAGCAACCCTAGCCCTGTCGGCATCACGCTGAGACTGAAGCCCTGCAATTTCCCCTTGCCTTGCTGTCTGGGCTGCACCCATCTCGTCGATGCTGGTGGTGTAGCGCTCCTGAAGGCCAGCACCATAAGCCTCAATGTCGCTGGAAAGCTCACCGTAAAGGTTGTTAGCGTCTGCCTTGTTCTGTCCGTAGTTTGTTTGCAGCTGCTGCTTTTGAGCTTGAAGATTTGCAATTAGGGCAGCATTGGGGCCACCAACTGTTCTGTACATCATTGCATCGAGGGACTCCTGCAAAGCGCTCCTTTCCTGTAGCGCGTTTTGCATTGCGTATTCGCCCTTCTTTTGCTGGATTTTTTCAGCGTCTTGTTGGGGCAGCCCTTCGGGAACAAGCCCAGTACCGCCCATATATTCAGCGGCAATAGCATCAAGAGCGCTCTTTGGCGATGAAGTTCCCTGGGTAATACTTGGTCGCAAAGCGCCGGTAGTCGCTGCTGAAGTAAAGTCGCGGCTTCTTGCCCCCATGGTGCTGTAAGTAGGAGCGGGCTTTGTTACCTTTTGCCCAACGTATGCGGGGTTGAAAACGTCCCAATCTGGATTGTATTCTGCCACGTTACTCTCCCATAGCTGGGCTGAGTCTGCCCGTAATGTACTCTTGGAATGCCTGACTCTTGGCTAGGTTAGTGCTTGCCTGCTCGAAGTTGCCTGTGAGCTTAAGCTCGTTGATAAAGTCTGTTACTGCCTGCTTTGCCTCACCGACAGCCCTGTCTCGCTCGTCGATAGCCTTTTGCTCGGTCTGTAGCTTGCCACCGCTTCTTGCGAGGCCACGTGCAGCGTAGTCCTCAGAGATGCCCTTGTACTGTTCAATAGCAGCACGGTCAATCTTTCCCAAGGTCTGCTGAAGCTGAAGCTTGGCTTGATTCTCCTGAAAAGTGCGTAGAGCGTCTGCTGCTTGCTGCGCAGCGTCCATCTCTTCTTGGCCTAGAGTTACGTCTAATGGCTTACTGGCCTTAGTCTCTGTGTCTGTTCCAGTACCAGTGTCGGTCTTTGGTTTTCTGTACGTCGTTCCATCTGCCGTGCGTGCGGTCTTGGTCTCGATACTTCCGGTGCCAAGGCCTGGCTTCTTAGGAGCCTGTGCAGCTACAGAAGGTGACAGCGTGGCTCGCTGAGCTTTAGTAGCAAGCTCGGGAATAAATGCCCTTGCAGTACTAGGAGCTGGCTTAGGAGCAGTCTTACGCGTAGGCTTGCCTGGAATAATTGGCCCTAGTACCATTATTTCTTACCTATCTGTCCCGAGGGTTTGGCGAAGTAGCGAGCGCCGCGTTTGCCCTGTACCCATTTTAGCATTGCAGCGTTCTTTGCACGTTGCTTAGCGCTTCTTTCCTTGTATCCCTCTTTGTTTAGCTTCATGCCCGTATTTGGCCCAATAATGCCGATTCCGTATCGCTTAGCTCCCGCAGCGTACTTGTTAAATCCCGCTCCGCCCATGTTGTACATTATGCTGTCCTGCCTTGTGCCATGCGTCTTCCGTTTGTGAGGTAAAGAACAATTCCGTCAAGACGGCTAGGTGCGGTGCTTGCAGTGCCGTCGTTCTGGAACCTAATAGTGAAGTAGCCTCGCTTAAAGGTCTGTTTACCGCTAATTTTAACTACACGGGGGCGAGGGTTGTCGCTCCTGAAGCCGGTAACAATGACAGGCTCGATAGCTCCCTCGGGCAGCCAAGCGATGCTTGCAGCTTCTGCGCCTTCCCAAGTGTAGGTTTGCAGCTCCTCCCAAGTGATAATTTCTTCTATGTCACGGAAAGCATCGATAGGCGTAAGGCCACCTTCGAGCCAGTTAACTGCTACTACTAGCAGCTCCCAGCCAAATAGCCTCTTAAATAGAGACGGCTGTCCGATGTCGTAAGTCCTTGTGACAACCTGGCACCTGATTGTTTCAGTGCCTGTTTCTGGATACTCGATAGCAAATTTCAGCAGTCCTTGAGTAGCGTAATCGGTGTGGGGCACACCGTAAGCCGTAGGAACAGCAGCAGAATCTAGGAAAGTTCCACGAGGGGCTTCGATAAAGTGAGCAGCGCCTGTGTCGGACTCCCACTCAGACCATAGTCCTGTATCGGTGTCGTAAGAATACATGTAGCCGTGGTGCCAGACCAACAAGTACTGCCCTACCTTTGTAACGCCCTGCTTCTGGCCAGTAAAGCCTTCTCGAACTTTAAACTCAACCTTGTTCGATGGGTTGTATGGGTAGAAGTTGTAGCCAGCAAACTGGTACAAAGTACCGGCGTGCAGTACGGCGAGAGTGTTCTCGAACTCTACAACGCTGCGTGAGCAATCCGCACCAATGTTGTGCGACATTGCTGTAAGGGTTCCTAGCGACGGGTCTGCCGAAGCGCTGTAAGCCAGTCGGTAAGTCGAGTTTGAGCGGAATAGAAAAAGTTCGCTATTGCCCTCGATAATCTTAATGAGTTCGTCTCCGTCGCCCTCATTGATATCAATGTAATTATCGCTAGGCCAGTCATCAATAGTGGTGCCAAGACCAATACTGTCAATAGCGCTGTACCTAAGGGTCGAGGTGTTGTTGTTAGCTCTACTAGAAACATAGAGTCTGCCTTTCGTAAAGTGTATTTGGTTACCCTCTGGCATTGCTGCCACGTCTGTCCACTGGTACGTGCCAGCAACCTTTGACCAGTATCCGCCCCCTTGGGTGTCGTTAATTAGATACAGGCGCTCTGCGTACACGGCGATGTCTAGTGCTTCATAGGCCCAGACAAGTGTCCAAGTGTCGGCAACTAAGTCATAGATGTAAGTGCCGACATCCGTCGCAACGACAAGAAAGACCACACTGTCCTCGTTGCGGTAATACCCCAACGCCTTAGCGGAGGCTACAGTGACTGGATAGTCGGCAACTTTATAGATTGGTGGGCGGCTGATTAGCTTGCCAGTCCTAGAAATAACTAGGTTGCGGAGGTCTGCGACCTCGTTCTCGGCAATTAGCGAAGGGTCTACTACGTTATTTAGACCACCCGAGAAGTCTTCAATAACAAGACCTTCTCTAGCCATTACTCATCCTCTGGCAGAACTACCTTTGTGGGGTAGAACTGGCTATCTACAATGTCTTCCTTTGCAAGATGTCTGTTCATTGAGTCGCGGAACCGTGCGTCTTGGTATGCAGTCGCCTGCCAGTTCTCGTCTAGTCGGTACGCCTGAGCTAGTACGTAGTCCACAATCTGATTGTAGAAGCGGTCTGGAACGCCAAGTGTTTGGCTCAGTGCGGTCAAAGTTGCAGGGTACGCGAGATAGTAAAGAGTCAAGCCGTCTGTAACGGTGTCTGCTGGGGCGGGGTAAATGTACAGGTCGCCGTCCCATTCGTACCACATCTTAGGCTCGCCCTTGCTTTCTAGCTCCGGGTCGTCCTTGAGAATGGTCTCCTGCGCTGTCTGGAAGCTTACGCCCTTTAGCGGGATGCCCTCAATGTGTACTCCCTGAACTTGAGCAACTGGACTGTCCAACGGAATGGTGTAAAGGCTTTGGCCCTCTACCAAGTTGTGGTTAGCCTTGCCCTTTAGCACGGTGTGGCTTGATGCAATCTCTCGCTGAGCTGCGTTAGTCCAGCGCAAGATGTCTGTGTTCTTTAGCTCTACAAGAGCCTCATCGCCAAAGATGCGCTTGACGTCAGTTGCGACGTCATCGCCAGTCCTTGTGTAATAATCTCTAGGCATTTGGGTCGAATAGCAACTTTCCGTTATGGCGAGCGTAGTTCTTCGTAAATCCTAGTTTAGCAACATCTCTGGCCATTTCCCTGCGCTCAGCGTCGAGTTCTTCGCGCTCCTTTGCCTTCATCATGGCGTTTGCAGCATTTAGGGCCTCCATGTCGCTAATTGACATGCCTGCATTTGTGACGTCTGACTGAATGATTTCTGCCATAATTCGCTCGTCTAGCTGCCATTCTGCAAAGTTTTTTAGGACGTAACGGTCTTTATCGCCTGCTACAACGATGCTGTATGGGCGGTCTTTATCAAACTGAGGGTGTCCTGGCCCAAGCTTTTTGATGTAAATAGATGGGTCATAGTCCGCTAGCATCCTTGCTAGACGGTAAGCCTTTGGCGGCACGTCCCGCAACCTGTCAAGCTCGCTAAGGTCAGGGATAGAGTTTTTTTGATTTAAATACTCAATGGCCATTGTCTCTCCTTATGAGTAAAGGGGCGCAGGTATTATCCTACGCCCCTTCGCTGGTTATTTACTAGACGCCTGGTGCAATACCGGTGATGCAACCGTGAGTGTTACGACGGTAGGTCGAAATCTCAGAGTAGTTGCGTAGGTAAGCAATGAATGCGTCACGGCGAGGAACCTGCTTCCACTTGGAGCCGTCCTCGTCAATCCACTCCCAACCGCGGTTGGTGTTGAGGTTTACCTTTGAGGAGTTGATGAACCACATCTTGCCCTCTGGGGCGTCAAAGTCAGCCTTGAATGGCAGGTCACCGAACATGGTTGCGAAACCAAGTCCACGGTTACCACCATCTAGGTCAACCTTGTTTACGTAGCGACGCTTCTCCTCCAGAGCCTTCCAGTATCCGTTCCAGGAACCGTGGTCTGTCCAGATTACGTCTGGCTTGTCGCCATCCTCGGCAATGTCGGTCACAAGACCAATCATGTCCTCTTCGGTAATCTGCTGAGCAACGCCACCAGAAGAGATGTCACGTAGGTGAGCAGCCCATGCTGGGGTGGTTGCTGGGTCGATTCCGTGGAGAGTCGAGCTGTCGTCAACGATAGCGTCGAAGCCAGTCCACTCCTTGCGCCAGTTGTTTACAACTGAAGAAGCGGTTGAGTTCGAACGAACAATGGCGTCACCAACAGCAGCAGTTACTGCGCTGTCGAAGGTAACGACCTTTGTGGTCTTGTTGATGCCAGTGATGGTTAGGTAGCCACCAGTGTTTAGGACGGTTGGGGTTGAGCTGCTTCCAGTAGCGGAAACGTCTACAACGTCAACGCGCATACCTACGTGTAGGTACTTGACGACGTCCATGGTTACGGTGGTAGATGCGGATGGAGCTACAGCGATGGATGCAAGAGTTCCAGTTCCGTCACCGAATACCTGGCGGTTCTGGTCTTTTGCAATGTCGTCGCGGATGCGCTCGATTTCCTCTGCAGTTACGTCTGCGAAGGTCTGGTAGTTCTGGCTAGCCTGAGCCATTACCTGACCAGTCAGGCGGACAGAGCCGTAGAAGCTCTTGAGGCCGGTCTGACCGTCGACGTACTGCTGGTTTCCTGCCTCTGGTAGGTCTTCGTCCTCAGCGCGTGCGCCAATACCAGTGTTACGGCCTACGTGTGCAACGAACTTGACACCGAGACCACCAACCTGAGTAATGTTGCGTGCGGTTGACTTAATACCATCCAGCGCAGGAGTTGCGTTGTTAATCTGCTCGTTAATGTCGCCGTAGACATCCTTCAGGATGACGTTGGCAATAGCGAGATTCTGTCCTTCGGACATTCACACTCCTAGTGCTTAGATAAATAAGGTCTTCACTTCGTTCGCCCTAGCCATAAATGGCCGTACTCACTACTATTCAGCAGTTTATCACACTAGAAATGTAAATCTTTACAGATTCAGGGTGCGCTTTACAATGTCCTCAATGGCGCTAACGCGGTCTTCCTTGGACGAAAGCGTCTTAGGAGGCGTTGCTGGCACCTTGTTTGCGTTACCACCTGCCACCTTTGGGGCCTTCTTCACGCTAGAGCGCATCTTCTCAAGCTCGCCAGAATACTGCTCATAAGCAGCATTAATAAGCTGGTCAATCTCAGCGTCTGGGTAGTCGTCAGCAAGAAGCATTGCCCTGCGGACAATGGCCTCTTCGTCTACGTCGCCAGCCTCTTTCTTGATTGCGGCAAGAGAATCCTCAATCTCGTTTTGTAGCTGTGCTTGATAAGCGACCTCTTCTTGCTCTGCAAGGTTTGACTTAAGAGCGTCAAGCTCAGCCTTCAGGGCCTTTAGCTCACCGCTTGTCTCTTCGTCGTCCTCGAAAAGGTCTGACTCTTCTGCGTCTTCGATTGCATCCTCTGTATCAGAGACAGCTTGCTGCACCATTGCGGAGGCTTGCTGCCATCCGTAGCGCTCAGCTAGCTCGTCGTAGACAGCCTTAGGGTTGCTAGCTACTTGCTTGGCCAGCTCCATCGACGCTTCGATAACTTGAGGGTTGACGCCAGCGTCCGCGAACTTGCGGTATGGGGCAATCTTCTCAAACTCCGAATCAACGCCTGATTGCCACTTCTCGATAACTGGCTGAACCATGCCATGCAAAGACTTAGGAAGTACTTCGTAAAGTTCGTCCCACGCTGGATTGCTTTTTTCAGTATCGTCTCCGTCTTCAGCATCTTCCTCAGAATTGTCAACTTCCTCCAATTCTTCGTCGTCTAGTTGAGGCTCAATGTCCTCTGTTACATCGTCTAGTGTTAGCTCGTCGTCAGACATATTGCTCCCTTACTGTTGTGGTTTTGCCTGTTGTGGCGGCATTGCGCCCATTTGCATCTGCTGAATTTGAGCAGCTTGCAGAGCAGCAAGTGCCATTTCGTGCATATCGATGTGCTTGTTTAGCTCGGCCTTCTGGCTGTTGCTTAGCAAGTCGTACGCAGGACTCTTGCGGAAGTTGTCGTGCTCCTGAATGTGAACAGCGTGGTTGTCCCACTTGTTTACTGGGATGATTGCTGGTGGCTTCAGTGGCTGACCAGTGTCTGGGTTGAGCATCTCAGGGTTACCCTGCTCGACGCCCTGCTGCCATCTCTGGTAGTGACGCATCACGTCCATTTCACCTAGAGCCTTGAACATAACGTTTTCACGCTGAGCACGCAGCTCATCTGGGCGAGTGCCACGGTTGTCTGTGTAACGGCTTAGGGTAGCGATGTCTAGAAGCTCAAGTCCCTCTTCTGGCGGAACTAGGCCAAGGCGCATCATGTCCATTACCAATGACTGCTTGGCAGCCTTTGATGTTGGTAGTGCGGAGCCTGCTTCAATCTTGATGTCGGTACCACGCGCTATGTCTGCACCGCTAAACATCTCAGCTGAGAAGCCGTTGTTGTCTCCAACAACTTTCACCGTGCGCTCGCCAGTCCAGTACTCGGCAGCAAGCATCAGGGCGCACTTTGCTGTCCTTGAAAGGCCCTCTTCGATTGATGCGAAAGTAGGTGCAAGGTAGCTGTCGTCACGCTCCTGCAGGTAAGCAATAGCAGTAGCTGCCTCAACTCCTGGAGGTGTGGTTCCCTTTGAGACTTCGTGCTGACCAGAGATGTTCTCTAGGTCGGTGTCTAGAGCTTGCAGCTCCTCTGACACGTAAGGAGGTAGCTGTGGCATTGGAGCTGCGGCTGGGTACTCAAACCCTGGGCGAACTCCGATGTACTGTCCCGGAGATGTGTTTATCTTTGAGACAGTCAGCGAACCTTCTCGGTAGTAAACCTGTGGCTTAGCCATCATGTTCTTGGCCTGAATGCGCTGAGAGCGGGTTCTGTTTACCTCACGCTGCAGCGGAATCACATCATCAATAACACAAGCTGGGTAGTACTGTCCGCTTGGGATGTGCTCGAACTTAACGATTGGGTAGTTCTTGTAGCCTGCAGGGAAGCCTGTGAGCGAAGCCTCAACGATGATGTCGTCAACAATTGTGACGTAGCCACCCTGAGGAAGAAGCTCGGTAGTTCCTGGCTTTACCCACGCCTCAATAACAAGGCTAGCGTCTGGCTTGCTGTTGTTCTCTCTAATGTCAAGTGCAGAAGAGATGTCGGCAATCTCAGTTGCTGCAACGACGGTAGGCTGCTTGTCCTTTGGGATAAGGTCGCCGTAGGTCATCTTTAGCCATTCAATTGGCTTTGTGTAAACGTGCAACACGTATGGCTGCTCGTCGTGCTCAACGATTGATAGGTCTGGGACAAAGATGTTGAATGGAGAAATGTGGTCAATGCAGACGTCACCTTCTTGGTCGCTCCATTCGTCATACTTGCCTGAGTCCCAGTAGACCTTGAGATATCCCAAACCAAGGACAGAAACGTCTCTGGCCACTAGGCGCATGCTACGCCCTACGTTGAGGCGGTCATAAAGACTGTCCCAGACCTGTGTAGCGGCAGTAGCAGCAAATACATCTTCTACATCGTTCGAAGCTGGCAGGCAGACAGCGGTGGGCTTCTGCGAGGTCAGCTTAGCTATTTCCGTCCTGACAATAGGGCGAATCTTGTTGATGGTAATTCTTGGCGTGTTCTTGTCGCCACGTGGGAGCTGGGACAAGCCACTCTTGGTCGAGTCCCAGGCCACGTACTGCTTACCACGCTCGAAGGACATGTTCATGTACCACTGACGTACACGCCACTGCTTGGCGTCCTTCGACTTCTGGTATTCCTTCTTTAGGTAGTCGACGAGCTTCTTGCCCTTCTTAGAATCCTGCAGCTGCTTGAGCGCTGCATCGTCAAGAAGGCCAGTGTTGGCCGTTTCTTCAACTTCAATTTCAAGTTCAGCGACTAGGTCACTGGATGCCATATTCCTTTCGGACGGCGTCGAAATCATACTCATCTTCATCTACCTCAGGATAGTTATCGTTTACCAGAACTGCCTGTTCTGGGTTTGGTGCTGTTGGTACTCCGCTTGCTGCCATTATTTGCTGGAACGCTAGCGGGTCTCTCGACGACAGCAGGTTCACTGTTGTCTTCAAGAGGTTTGTCGTCTCCAAAGTAGTCGAGATTAGCCCCTGCGTTGCTTTGTTCAGGCTTTTTGTCATCAGCCAGAACGACAGGGGTAGGCTCACTAAGAAGGTCAGCAGTAACACTAATAGAGATGTCTCTAATGTCATTTACAAGCCTTTCGGTCACCGCAGGTACGCGGTCTAGTCTCTTTTTCAGTTGTTCGTTTTCTGTGCGTAGCGCATTTGCTACTTCTGGTGTCGCAAAACCAAACTGGTCTGCGAGCGCCGCAAGGATTCCGTAGCTCAAGTACACCCTTCCATAGTACTCAGGCTCAGCACCCAAATCAATCAACGGAGTATCGGCTTTACCCGTTATTCCCGTGACAATACAGCGATGCGGGGCATATTGCCCGCGCTCAACCAGTCTAAATGTTCTAGCCATTATTCCCATCCTACAGCATCATCGGAGGATGACCTGAACTTCCATCCCGAATAGCCAGGGTCTCTTCGATTATCGAACTGAGCTATTGGAGGCGTATCATCAAAGTCCATAAGTCTCTCCTTTAGTCCCTTTATCGTATCAGGTGTCAAGTCATCCATAAGTGTAAAAAAGTATCTTGATGAATCAAATGCGTGGTTATCTTTGTCTTGTATCTCCTCTAGTTTGTTTAGCGTGAACTCCTGCTGCCTGTTGGCACGCCGCTTGTATTTAAGTTTTCCTAGCTCAGAAATCAGGTTGGGACAGTCGTCTGTAACCTGCCAGAACGGCTTGCCCGTGTTGGGGTTGGTCTTCATGTACTGCTGCATCTTGTTTAGACCAACACCAATCTTCTTAGGAATAATGTCAATGATGATATTCATCCCGTGCAAGTTGAACTCCTGCTGATAGCTAGTGCCCTTCATGCCGTTTGTTTGAGCAAGTGCTGGGTCTCCAACCACAAGGTAAGGCTGGATTCCCATCTCAGCGTTCTTTTTATGGAAGACCTCGACGTGCTCTGCAATAGTCATGTGGGACTGATAGTGCTCAGCGAAAGTAACGATGTGGCCGTTGGGGGCGACTGCGTGCCAAAGAATTGCAGTAGGGTCGCGCCAGCCGTAGTCCACGCTGACATATATGCGGTGCTTAGGCGTCAGCTTGAAGTGCTCCGGCGGTATGGTGTGGGTTAGCTGGTTAAAGTCCTTGAAGACGGCACCGCCAACCTGAATGAACTGCCCTTTTTCACGAATGGCTCGTTGCTCTGGCGTTAGGGAGGCAAGGTACTCCTCGATTGCTGAACGCTCTAGGTAGGGGTTGTCCGACATCTCTACTTCGGTAACGCCGAACAGGTCGTGGCCTTCTTTGCCTGGCAAGTACACCTGCTCGTAGATATACTCCATACCCTCAACTGGAGTTAGCGTCATCCACCAATCTCCGTTTGTATCGACCAAACGAGCACGGCATTCGTCGTACACTAATTCTGGCGGCTCCTCGTCGAAATGGACGAAATGTCTAGAGGTTCCAGCGAACTTCTGCAAGTCCTGGTCGTAGGACATAAACTCGACGAAGGAGCCGTTTTCAAGCTTTAGGACTCTTCGCTCTTTGCTGTAGCTGTCCTCCCAAGAGCCATTGACTAGCAGGCTCTTTGGCGTCCATTGAGCGAACTGAGGCAAGAGAATCTTGTCGATACCAGAGGCAAAGTCAACCCCAACTACACGGCCACGGACAGGGGCTTCTGGAACTTTGCGGTGTGGATGCTCACCTTTTAGGTAGCGAATATCCTCTACCACGCCAGCAACGGTCTTACCGGAACGGTTACCCCCAATGTACAGCCTGTGCTTGTGCTGGTCTTTTGCGAAGTCTTCTTGCTTTTGGTGAGGCTTGTAGCGGTTTAGATTAGGCATGATAGATGTCGTGCGAATCTGCTCCGACATCTGGTAGAGCAGCTCGGCTGGATTTATCTTCTGTTGCCTAGGCATTTATTAGGTCTACTAGCTCCCTAAGGCTAAGCCTAACGACATGGGGGTAAAGACGAGAATCGTTCCCGCATAGAGCAAGTACGTCATCCAGTCTGGCATACGCCCACCATTCGCCAGCACGTGGGTAACCCACACCAGCCCGCTGAGTAACAACAAAGCCAAAATTGGCTTGAGCATTATCCCTCTCTCTTTCGGCTTCTTCAAGCCACCTAACACACTGTTCATGGCTAGCGTTCTTAGCCATTTTGCCGCCCTTGATTTCAAAGACGATAAGACCCCACTTGGCTTCTCTGAGCCATACGTCTCCTTGGTCTTCAGAGCCAGTAAGCACATTTCTGTGCGCATCCAGCTCTGAGTACCCAACTGATAGAAGATAATTTCGTACAGCAGTTTCTGCGCGAGTCCCTATTGCTTTAGCCTTACTCATGGTCTCCTCTGCTAAAGTTATTTCATGCCACTTTCACCTCGCGACCGAAATCTGCAGCAATCTAATGAGCCGTTAGTAACGGACGTAGATAGTGGCATTACTGCTATACATCATACACTAGGCCCAGAAGCTTTTCAGGCTAGTCCAGGAAGTCACCGTCACGACGGAACAGACTCGCACAAGATAAAGCTTTCCGACCTTGACCCAGCCAGCGACACTGTTTACGTTCCATTGGGCGGGACAGATGGCACCCAGCCGACGTTTACTGGCGACCCGCTGATTACCGGCAGCTACACCATCTTTGGCAACCTGTGCCACTTCCAGATTGACGTAGACTTTGACAACATCACAAGCTTCGGTACCGGGCAGTACTACCTAACCCTGCCATTCGCTGCAGACCACGCTTTCTTAGTGCGCGACGGGTGCCTCCACGACATTTCGGGCAGTGACCAGTACGCAATCAGCGGCCACGTTGATGCTGGGTCTGA
>Ga0255754_10001213_pt1 | contig 20163 bp, 24 predicted proteins | sample 101ome_22_FD_179954 | JGI IMG/M metagenome (GOLD analysis project Ga0255754, IMG submission 179954) | Coastal salt marsh microbial communities from the Groves Creek Marsh, Skidaway Island, Georgia - 101412BT metaG (version 2) | ecosystem: Environmental > Aquatic > Marine > Intertidal zone >... | reverse complement strand
GCCCCGAAGGGCGAGGGCAAAAATTATGTTAGATTAGGGTTATTACGATAAGCTGTTTTAATCCAATTTCGAATTGAATCAACAGACACATTATACATATTTGCTACATAGCGAATAGACATGCCTCGCATGACATCTGCCACAGCAATGTAACGAATGTTATTATTGATGCGACCATAGTCACGCCCTTCTTTTAGAATATAACGTGAAGGTGCAATATAAGATTTAGTCATAAGAGATCTCCTTATTTATTTTGACTAGCTCGATGGATCACTGTGATCCAGAAGACGCATTGTGGGAGGCCAACACGCCTACTGAATAACAGTGAAAAGAGCCGCCCCGAAGGGCGACTAAGTTACAGGGAGGAATTTAAGGCCTCTATGTCAAAGAAGACCTCTAGATCATCTTCTTTAAAATCAACATACGTGTGAGACCACTTTTCGTCTATGGCTTTAACTAAGTTGCTAAAGCTTATTTCTTCCAAGTATTCTCTTTGCTCTTCAGCTGTAAGTTTTCTTTTTGGCATGTGCCTCCTAACTATATTCTATTCTAAGAATATTTTCTGTTGTTATACCATGCTTTCTAACAGCAACACCATAAGCTACTTTATAAGCATCGTCATTTGACCAGTTAGACCTTTCTACAACACTTGTTGTACGTGTTGTTTCTGGCACTTGATAAGTTATTGTACATACGAACATTTTATAGATCCCTGTAGTTTACTCGTATTAACTTTTTCCATGTATACTCTTGATTGTTTTCTACATGGCACTTCCAGTACCCATCCGCTGTGGATACTAGCATTTTATCAGCAAACTCTAATGCAGAGCTTGCTGTTGGTTTGTTAACCGTCATTGTTGTTTCTTCATAATTAAAGATGTACATTAGTCATCCTTCATTAATAACGGTGTTACGAAATAATCAGCAATAAATGCTAACGCTGGTGCGGCTATGATAAAGCCAATTAGTAGAATATCCATTGTTTACTCCTTTTGGTTTCCACTTGGTGATACATAGTATCATTATAGATGCAATAGTTTTCTCACTTTTTATAAAACTTGTGTGATCCTACTTTTCCAAGATATTTCATATCTGTAGTCCAGTATGGTTGCACATAGTCTGCGTGATAGTGTGTTGCACCTGTTTTTGGTAACAATTCAGGATTAGCCATAATGACTTCTGCTGCTTTGTAAATTTCTTTCCAAGACTCACGGTCAAGGTAACTCATACGAGTCGGATCGTCATGTTTACCATCATGAGTCCAAGAAAATTGTTTACGTTGCCATACGACATCACAAACAGTGTCAGGGTAGCTATTGCTAGCTACTCTGTTTAGTGTAACTTCTGCGACCATTGCTTGACCTGCTAACGGTTCGTTTCTTGCCTCGAAAAACATGTTTAGTGCGAGGCACATTACTGCTGTCATACTCATTTGATTTACTCCACTTGACTTTTGACGCATTTATTTTGTGTGTTTTCTTTTTTGGTCTCTCTGAGAACCAGTCTAACCACTTGAATGGATTCATGTATGGACCTAAACCACCTCTATAGAGATCAGGCCAGAAAAATCCAATGGCAGTACCAATATTGTAATTTTCATTTACGTAGATACCGTCCATATACAAAAAACCTATAATACCGATTATTCCAACTGCCGCTGAAAAATTCCAGTAATTAGATTTTTTAGAGTGTATTTGCGGAGTAAATATAATGATGCCAACTCTGAAGCCCCACATAATTATTCCACATGCTATAATATGCTCTAGCATTTTAGCCTCCTATACAAAGCCCGTTTAATTAGGGCGACCGAAGCCGCCCCAACAAATTAATTACAGCCATCAACACTGGCATCAATAGTTGCACCAATAACAGCACCAGCAACTGCGCCAGTGCCTATTAGCCCCATAGTAAATCCAGTAAATGGATTTGAGAATGCTGCCATGCCCAAGTATGGTCCAGACATACCAGCACCGTAGCCTACAGACGTAGCACCGACTTGAGTACCAGTCATTGCAACACCTGCACCCCATAGACCGCCCACGGCAGCGCCTGTGGCAGCACCATCGGCATTTTCTATGATGCATTCTTTTGCTTTTACCCAAGTCGTACGGTTGTCCTCGCCCTTGATTAATTCTAAATCAAGAACATATTTCAAGTCTCCAGTAGACTCAAAATCTTTTGCAGCTACTGTAGTTGAAGTTGCGATTAATGCAATAGTAATCAAGTGTTTCATTTTAATCTCCATTTGGTTTCCACTTGGTTTCATTGTGATACATAGTATCATTATAGATGCCCCAAAAATCTCACTTTTTGGGACACTATTTTGTTAGTTAGTAGACCAATAGTGGTCTTGCTCTGCGTCCATTTTCATTCCGTCAATTTGGTTTTCGAGATGATTAACTGTTACTTCCATTTCTGGAAAAATAAAGTCAGCAATTCGATAACGAATTTTAAATGACAGTCTACGTAATTTATCTTGATAAATTGTGTACAATAAATCAATAGATACTATTACTATGAATATTGCCACTAGTGTTAGTAATGGCAATGAAGCCTCCCAGAATGATAGACCAGTTAATTCTGCGAATGTGAAAGTGTCTTTTTCCATTGTATATACTCCTCTTGGATTTGCACTTGCGTGATACTATTGTATCATTATAGATGCGTCAATTTTCTCACTTTTTTATCTGACAAATTTGACAAAATTGGGAACCCCCGAAGGGATTCCCTGTAGTTATTTTTTACGAGTCCACGATTTACGATTTTTATTATTTTGTGATCGTGTAGTAGTACGTAAATTTTTTGGTTTATTGTTAGATCTATTACGATCACGATGATCAACAAATCCATTGGCTTTTTTGCCAGTACTCATTTCTTTGACAATACGATGTACATACACTGCTTTGCCATCGATACGGACTGTTCTATAGCCATCGCCATGATTAGTCCCTGCAACAGATCCCGCAGACTGACGCCCACGAGATTCTTTCCAGTACAACTGACCATTTTTGAGCTTGAAGAGTTTATTCCATTTCTTCATTATAGATGCTCCAATTTTCTCAGTTTTTATTATACGGGCCTAGCGTCTAAAATTATTTTCTTTGTTAACCATGTTAACACCTGAAGTAATTTCAGGCAGCATTTTAACAATTTCTTTTCTAGTTTGTCTAGAAACATCACCAGAAACATTAATGTTAAATGTTTGCTGAGAGCCTTTATTAGCTTCGCCAAATCCTTTTACTTTGTCTGCTGGAACAACTAGCTCTCCTGGAGTTAGCATAGCAGGAACACTGTCTTTACCAACTTGCGAGTATGGTGTATTAGGGACAATACCGCCTTGGTTAAATGAAAGACCTAATCCTGGACCTCCGAAGAGACCATCAAAGATTGGAAGTTCGCCGAAGCCAGTAAAGAAGCTGCCAATACTACTTGTAAGTCCACCAAGACTAAAGCCGCCGCCACCGCTAAACATTCCTGTAAAGCTTTGGAACAAGTCTTTAATACCTCCCCAAAGACCTTTTAAAGCATTTCCAATTGAATCAAAAATGCTAGGAGTGCCTTCTGCAGCGCCTTGCTCTGTACCTGTTTTAATTGCATCAGTAGTATCTTTACCTAGCTTTTCACCAACACCAAAAATACCGCTGAAGAATTCAGAAAGCGGACCTTCACCTTTTTCCAAAGAGCCAATAAGACCATCAAATAACGAAGTACTTAGTCCTTGAGTAAAGCTATCTATAACAGACGTAGTAAGCTGATCAACTAACAAGTTTCCAAATTGTTTAAAGTCACCTGTAATTAAAGCTTCATTAAGACCTTGCTGGAACGTGCTTGCAAAGTCTTTTGCATATTGCATACCAATAGTTTCACTTTCAAGTGCATCTCCACCTTGTCCACCTGCCTTTTTCTTAAGCTCATCAGAGACTTCACCATTCTCTAGATTATCAATGGCAGTAGTAAGTGCTGCGTCATGATCTTGGAAGGCTATTAGTAGGCGTTCTTCTGCTTCTGCAAGTTGTGCCTTAAGCATAATGTCTTTTGGATTTATTTTTAATTGATCTTTTACTTGTTCAATTTGTTCACCAAGTCGTCTAATACGTCTTAAAGCAGTGTTAAAGTTTCTTAGCGTTGGTCCTTGAAGTATACCTGCAGAAAGTATTTCTTGAATTTCTGATCCTGTATAAGCACTACCGCCTTTTTCAAATCTTGGAAGCAGCTTCCCAATTAAACCACCCATGCTAAATGCAGGGAAAGTTCCTGAGTTGATTGCATCCATAAACTTTGTGCCATACTTGGCAACAGAACTTTGTCTAACAACATACTCACCATTTGATATTCTGGCAAGAATACTGTCTGAAGTTCCTGATCCTGGGCCTGATACTTTACCACCTGAAGCAAAGGCTGTAGCTCCTTTTTCACCTCTTCCTGGAATTATAAAAGAAATATCTTTATTAGGAAGTTCTTTTAGCTTAGCTACATATTCTGACAAAGATTCAACAAGACCATCCATAGATGTTTTAAGATTATCTACTGACTTCTGTTGTTCAGGAGTAACAATAGGTAATTCTCGAATAGACTTAAATGCTTCTTTAAACATTTCAATCTTTTCTTCTGCATCTAGGGCATCTATGATTTGTGTCTTAATGTCTTCTTCACCCTTTTGAAGAGCTTCTTCTGCTATTTCTAAGCTAGGATCGATTCTAAATACAATACCTGCATCTTTAAATGCTTGAGCAAAGCCGCCATATTCTTTAAAGGCTTCCTGATCAATTTTATTAGTTTCTTCATCAAGAAAACTAGAAAGAGTTGCCTTAAGAACATCATTGATATTTTGACCATCTTTAGTAGTAAATCCTGGAAATAAAGACTGAAAGTCAATTTTAATAGGATTTACATTTCTTAAGCGTTTATCAATTCTTGCGCCAATATCATTAAACAGCTTTTCACCAAGCTCTGAATCAATAATCTCATTGATATTAAGACCATCTTCAATAGCTTTAATAAGACCTGCTCGGTTTTCAGTTAAGGCCGCACCAATATCAGTTGCAAAGGCAGCAGATACTCCCTTGGCTTGATCACCACCTACTGTAGGAGAAAACCCTAAAGCAAGTCGAAGATCTTGGCTATCTGCTGAGAAATTGTTTGCTGCAACAGTATAACCTTTAACCAAAGCATAACCCAAAGCAGCTGCAATGGCTGCAATTCCAACTGGGCCAGTGAAGCCAATAGCAATTCTGTCTAAGATCATACGACCTAAGATTTTAAATCTATTACCAGTGCCGAACTGTTCATTAAATTTAGCAGCAGTCCAAAGATCTTTAAAACCACCCCAAATTGCATTAGCGGCTTTTTCTGTAAGGAATCCTGCTCCAATTACAGTACCAATGTCTATTGCTACCCCTGTAAGCCCTTCTTGAGGAAGATTTAATTTATCAACAACCCAATCTAAAGCAATAACACCACCAACAGTACCTGCTGCCCTAAAGATATTTTTGGTAAGCATAAAAGCTTTACCTTTGGTTTGACTAATTAATTTCTTAGAATCTTCAGAACTAGGGTCAAAGATAGCCGCTGCTATAAGAGCATTTCTAACATTTTTACTAAAAATAGCACCAATACCTGCAAGAGCACCAACACCAAAAATAGCATCAAGAATATCATTGTCAGTAAAACCAAGCCCCTCACGAACCCCAGCGCCAAGACTACCTACTGTTAGAGTTACTGTAGCAAAAAGATTACCATCACTACCTGAAAGAAAATTATTAATTTCAGTTACAGTGTCTCGTGCTATTCTACGAACAGCTGATTGAAAACCTTCAGTCGGTGCAAAGTTAGCACCAATAGTAAGACCTGCAAGAGTTAAAAGTAAACCCTTAGTTCCTAGTTTTAATGCAGCAATACCCCCTACAACTAAAGCGGCATTAAACTTACTCAATAAATCATCTGCACTAAAACCAAGAGTAATATTGCTTAGTTTATCAAGTTGTTCTGAAGTTTTAGCTGAAATATCTACAACTACTTTTTGAGTAACTGTTACAGTGTCTTGTAAGATAGTTGAGCCAGCTTTGAAAGTTCCATCTTCATTATATAAAAATGATCCTTTGACAGCGGCTTCTAAGTCTTTAATATACCCTGTTGCAGTATCTTTAAAACTTTTTAGTTGAGGTAAAATGTTTCCATCTATAAAGCCAAAAAGATTTCTTTTTACTTTTTCAGTGCCACCTGGAGTTTCTACTGTTGTATAAACAATAAAGTCGAATAAGTCAGCAAAGGCTTGTTTAATTCTGTCAATTACAGGAAGAACGTCATTATAAGCATCTTCTAAGAATTGAAATAAACGCCTCTTAACTTTCTTATTGCCGCCCATTCCATCAAGGCGAGTGTTTTCTTCTGTAGTTGTGTAGACAATAAAATTAAATAATTCTTTAAATCTTTGTCTTGCAGCACTTATATAGGAGCTAATATTTTCTAAAGAGAGTTTTCCCCATACTTGATTAATTTCATCAACAGTATCAGGTACAACTGAGTTACCTACAAGATAGTCATAAAGTTTCCAAAACGCACTAGAAACCCAACCAGTAAATTCAAGAATAGCTTGAATTGCAGGAGAACCTTCTTTTAATTTTTGGAATTCTGTTCCAATATCTCTTACAATATTTTTGATAGTTGCTGAAACGGCTTGTAAGTTAGCTAGGCTATTCCCAAAGAAATTATCTCTAGGTAGTAGTTCTTCAACCCCTGGACCAACAACTTTAGTTTCATAGAAAATATCAGTAATTGCTGATTTAATATCTCTTATAACTTCTAGAGTGCTGTTTTTAGCATTAATTAAAGAGGCTCTAAAGTTTTCATAATTTAGCTCAGGTAAAGAAAATTCTATACTTGAAAGTTCTTTAAGGATAGCTTCTGCTACGCCTCTAATTGGCCTTTTTACTTTTTCAGTGCCACCTGGAGTGTCTACAGTAGTATAAAGAACTCTTTCAATTATTTCTTGTAATTCTTTATAAGCCTTAGTAAACCCGCTTGTGTCAATACTAAAAGTATCTTTAAAAGCATTTTTAACTGCAAGAAAAGCTAAGTAAGCATCTGACCTAAAAATAAAGATCTCATCACCAATAAGTCTTAGGTTATTTGCAAAAGTTCGTCTAAAATTATAAACAGCATCGGTAACTAAATTAATGCCAGTAATAATAACTTGAGAAAACCCAACTTCTTGATCTACTGCAGAAATAGCTGCAACAAATTCATTTTTGAATACAGTAGTTGCTTGATCAATAGTTGTTGCAATCAACTTAAACTGTTCATCAACAGCTATGCCTTGAGATAAAAGTGCGTCTAGAATAACTTGCGTTGTTAAAGCACCTTCTTCACCTAACTTCTTAAGAGCGCCTAGCTCTACACCAATACCATCAGCAATTGCTTGGGCTACTCGTGGAATTTGTTCTCTAACTGAGTTAAGTTCTTGTCCTCTAAGTTCACCAGAGGCAAGACCTTGGCCTAACTGTACAAGTGCTGCTCTTGCTGATTCAGCAGAAGCACCTGAAATAACAGTAGCCTTTTGAATTGTTTCTGTAACTTCAAGGAGTTGTCCTGGGTCTACGTCTTTAATTGCTAGCCCAAAACGGTTAAATACCTCAACTGCTCCACCGATTTCGGTTCTAGAACGAGCAGAGATATCATAAAGTTTTTCTAAAGTACCAGTAACATTACCCACTTCACCAGTAACTAGTCTAATTCTGTTTTCGAAGTTTTTAACAGAGTCGGTAGCTCTTGAAATACCTTTTACTACTTGAGTAGCAGCGAAAGCACTAGTAATACCAATAGCTAAATTTCTAAAGGCACCAACGGCTCTACTAGCTGTTTTATCTAGATTTGTAACAGATCTTTCTAATTGCCCTAGATCCTTTCGGGCTTGAGTCGTATTAGCACGGACTCTAATTTCTACACCACTCATACGTGACCTCCTTAATAAATTAGCCCCCTAACGAGTTCCCGATACAGGAAGCCATCAGAGGGCTAATTTTTAATTAGGGGTAATCAAGCCTATCTTCATTAAGACTTGCTCAATAAAGTATCTAGGCGCTTGCTTACTATGTCCTTGGTTAAGAACTGAAATGTATTCAACAGGGTTTTCAATTACCCCTTCAACAAACAAAGAACTATTCTTTCTTTTTCTGCTTTTCCAACCAGAACGAGCCTTGCCTGTATCAACAGGAGTAACTACTCGTAAAGTTTCTGTAGCATAATCTATTCTTTGTTCCAGAGACATATTAGCTTGTTCTCGAACTTCTCTTTCAACTCTTTCGAGTTCTTGTTTGAAGTTCACGATATCTAAACTAATTTTATTCATTTATTTTTAAAATCAGGTTTCCAACCTGAATTGTCTCCATTTTTAGCTTTTAGCATTAATTCTAACATTTTACCTTTAGGAACTGCCTGATCGTTCTTTTGTTGCTTTATGCTATTTGTTTTAATCTGTTTTAAAGTTTGGAATATACTTTCGGCGCTTCCTTTTACACCCTGAGAACGTAACATTAAATAAGTTCTTTGGTCTTCTCTCCAACCAACAGGTCTTCTGTGAAAAAACTCAAACCACTTTAAAAGCTCTTCATAAGGCATTTCATCTAAGAGTTTATAAACAGGCATTTTTAACTCATACGCTATTTCGAAAATAGATTCCTCTTTATCAGTTAGTTTCCCTCGGATTGTGCTCCTAAACCTGAGTATGCCATGATACTTTCGGAAAGAACATTTAATTCACCTAAAGGAAAAGTGTTAAAATCTTCATCGGTAAGTTGATCTGCACCAACAACTGCAATTTTAATAACTGATTTTAACAAGTCAATTTGGGCATCATTTGCTTTTGATTTTTCACTTTTTCGTACTAAATCTTGTACTTTAAGAACTTCTGAGACTGATAGTTTTTTAATCTCTACAGACTCTCCCATAAAATCAACCGTTTTTAAAATATTTTTACCAACTAAATGTTTCATTGCAGTTTATCCTTTTCTGTAAACAAATCTTGATTATTAGCTTGAAAGTCATCAAGCATCTTTCTTACTGTGTGTAATACTGATAGAGTTTCTAAACACTCTTTTCCTTCTTTTGAATCTTCTTCAAAATCTTTAAAACGTTCAAAACTCTTTCGAATACTAATGTCTATACTACGCCGCATATGCCTAAACGTAGTACGCATTACAAATGCTTTACTAAATGGTTTATCCATAATATCTCTCTTATTATATAAGTAAGGAAGCCCCCAAAGGGACTCCCTAAAAAGTTTTTTTATGGTAGTGTAGCTGGACCAAAGAAGTCTGATTGAGTAGACAAAGTAACTGTAGCAGTTGTTTGGTCTGTCAATGCAGGGTTGATCAAGATAGCTTCAACTTTACCTTTGAAGTAAAATTCTGTGTTACCATATGTTAGTGCTGTAGCAGCAGTATCTAATGATGCAGCTTCTGTAGTTGCTTCTTCACACATCATAAAGCGGAAATAAACTTGTGTTCCGATTAGAGCATGAATATCTGTCATGTCGTTAGCAACATAGTTAACAGTAACTTCTAGAGTAGGTGCGTCAGACTGGCCTTGCACCTGAGAAGAAGAACTCTGACCATAAACTGGTACGTTAACGATGTTTGCAGGAGTACCAATTGAAGGGAACTCACGAACAGAAGGCATACGGTCTACATCAGCAGCATTTGCTGTTACGAATAGGTCAGCATAACCCGCTGCATTTTCTGATGCAGGTGTTGATGCGCCACTATAAATGTCTAGGTAGGTAAAAATACCTGCGCCTAGGGAATCAATATGAGCCATTTATTATTCTCCATATATTTTAAATGGTATTAAGTATCTAGCACTATAAAGTGCCTTATTAGATGGGTCTAGCCCTTCCACATTCAAATAAGATGTTCCAAGCTCAGTTCCATTTGTTAAACGTTTATTTTGTAAGCTAATATCTAGTATGTCAGAAATCGCCATAAGACGAGATTGTCCTTCACCAGCTTTTACAAAAATCTTAACGGCAACAAGACCTTCAAGTTGCTTTCCACCGCCGTGAGCATTATTTTCACTGTTACTAGGTAATACGTTAAGTCTACAAAACTCGTTCTGATCATCAATAGTACCTTGATAGTTATCAGGATAAATATCGATATTATTTGCAGTCCAAGTTGCGGAACCAAATACAGTTTCAATATCGTCTAAAACATTATCATACATTAGACTTTCTCCTTAGTTAGGATAGCCGTAATAACAAAATTATTGTCAGTATAGTCAATAATGTTATAAACTTTAGAATCAACAGTTAATACATCATATACTGAAATATCAACCCCTGACTTCATAAGAGCCGTAGTTGTAAACCCTTCACCTGAAGGTTTCTGAGTAGATTCAATAATAACGTCTACAGTTTGACTACTAATAGTACTAACTGTTTGTCGAGTATTAAAGTCATAACTAGAAACTGCCTTAGTAGAAAGAGTTCCTTGCTTAACAAGATCACCTGCAGCAGTAAAAGCTTTATCAACAGCAGCAGTTACTTTTGCAGAAAGTGACATTAGTTAGCCCTCCACCAACTGGAACCCATACCGAATGACCCTCTTCGAATAAGTGGTCTTAATGGTTTAATTACAAAAGCTGGTGTAATAGAAATTCTGGTTACATCGTTGTTACTATCAGATAAACTAATTGATCCGATACTAATGCTTTCATAAGTTTGAGTAGTTTGAGCTAACAAGTCTTCATTGTTTAACAAATGTAATGCTTGTTCGTAAACGCCTATTTTTACAAGATCTGGCACAGTAGAGTCTGAAATAGAAATCTCTTGACCCATACGAGGATCATAGTAACGAGCGTTTTTACGAGGCCAAGCAAGAGCTTGAGAAGAGCTAACAGCCGATCCAATCCAAGGATTGTTGTCGATAATTTGTGTAGCAGTTACAAGTGCATCTTCTTTATCGTTATTAGAGGCACTGTCCCAATTTGCAGAGTCAATTCGAGTTTCGAAGTAATCATCTGCATTAGCAACTGTTACATAACTATTAGTATTTAGAACTAAAGCCATTAGCTCCTCCTATTTATTATGAGTGGAAAATAGGTAGAATACCTAGGTTTAGGGCATCCATTTTACGATCCCATGAAGCACTTGCTGCATAGCTTGCGTTTGTTGCAAATGCGTTTGTAGCACCTGCCCAATCGTAGCCCATTGGGTGCATGATGAAGCCGTAACGATACCAAATATTTGTAGAACCGCCACCTGTGTATGCTGCTGCGTCACGATCTACTTCTACTGGTGTAGGAGTCGCAACTGGAGCAAAAGTTACAGAACCTGGCTTAACAACGAAAGTACATTTTGTTGATTCTGCATTTAAGTCGCCTGATGCCGCTGTGTGCATTTGGTTTGCACGAGTCATTACTAGACGGAACTTACCACCAAAGATTGTGCTAAAGTTCAAGTTACCATCTGTAACTGTTGTATCGTCAACCAAGTTGGCTGCACGCATTTCTGCCATGATTTCTGGTGAAGTTACAAGATACATGTAGTCTGGTTCGTAATCTTTGAAGCCCATGCCAATAGCTTGGAATAGACGCTCACCACGAGCAGCACCAATTGCTGTTGAGTCAAACAATTTACGAGCAGTTGAAGAGCCAGCTGCCGCTGTACCAAATACACCACCTGCGTTAATGTCAACAAAGTTACCTGTTGCTGCAGCATCTGCATCTGTATCGTAGCCTACTAGACCACCGTTACCTGATCCACCTGCGTCACCTAGTGCTACTTCATATGCTGCAACACCTTTTAGAAGGTTCATAAGAGCAGTACCTTCGTCATCGCCACGTACTTGTGCAAAGTCACGAGCAATTTTTGCTAGACCGTCTTGCTTTGAAACAACTTCTTGCATGTTAACTTGTTGCGCACCAAATGTACGAACTGTTTTAACATAGTTAGCAATATCTGTTGTGATGTCTGTATATGTACCATCTGTTGCAGATGACAAAGACGCAACATTGATATTTGCTGCTAGTGGTTTGTAGTAACGGAACTGACCGATGAAAGATTCACCATCAGCATTGATGTCGTCACGCTGCCCAACAATACCTGTTGAGTTTAGCTTTTTCTCAGTAGTGTATGCTTCGTCTGCGTATGCAGAAATAGCGAGAGCTACATTTTGAAAATCTGTGTTTGTAATAGCCATAATTATTAATCCTTATTTAAACTATTAGTATGTATAATTACCTAATTGACCTTTTGAGGCCATTGCTAAAACCTCCTCCTGTGTCATTTGAGATAGCGATTTCTTTTCAGTAACATTTGGCGTTCCTGCCGAAGTTGTTGTTCCTGCACCAGAATTTGCTTTAACACGGAAAAGGAAAGAATTGTCTTCATTCTTTGAATAAGCGAGAATAAAGTCTTGAATAGTAGTGCCTGACTTATGAACCCAAGTACCGTTTTCATTTTGAACGAGTTGCTCAACAATATCACGGTAGGCCATTTGACGACTACGCTCATTACGGAAGTCTAAACCACCTAGTTGCGAATTAACTACATTATCACGATTTAACTTCGTGTTCTCTTCTTCGTAGACTTTTAGTTTTGCATTCGCTTCTGCAAGCTTCATTTCTAAAGCTTCCTGCAGCTTTCCTTCTTCTTCTAGCCGCTGAATCTGTTCTTGTTTTTGTTGTTGTTCAATTTCAGCTGCCTTCTTAAGCGCTTCATCACGCTCTTTAGCCATGCGATCCATGTTAGACTTCATTTTAGTAAGTCGTTCTTGGACCTCACGTTCAATCGGATCTACCTCGTCATTGCTTGAAGCTTCAACGGTTTCCTCTTGAACTTCTTGTTCAGTAGTCTCATTGGATTCTACTTCATTTACTGTTTCTTCTTCGATTTTATTTTCTTCACTCATAATTTTTCCTTTCAAGCACAGCTTGAGTTGTATATAATATTTGTGTCACAGACACGGTTATTTAAAAGTCCTATAGGCTATTACAAATAACTACGGACCGATGCCATACCAGTCTTTATTGCCTGATAGTGGTGATAATATATCAGATCTAGTGATCTTATTTTTTGGATTTATTAGACCTTGGGCTATTGCCTCTTGTCTAAGTTCATTATACGATTTTCTAGAAAGACCTTGTTTGCGCATTTCTTTTAAAGTCTTTTCAATCGTATTACCTTCAAGAGCATTTGCATAAATGGTTCTTAAAGCATCTTTTGCACGATTAGCTTCACTAATATTAGTAAAGAAAGCATCGTGAATTGTTCCAGTTCCGACTTTGTTTTTACGACCCCACTCGTGGAATTGTCTAACAATAACAGCGTCATTACTGTGATTTCCATTAACACCTAATCCAATCCTAGCATCTACTAAAGAGCCTTTTCCTAAAAGCTTTCCGTCTTCTGCTGAATCTTCATAAATATTAGAAATTCTTCTACCAGTTACAGGGTCTCGAAACTCAATTCTTTCCTGTATTTTTGGTCTATACCTTTGAGTCATAATTTTTCCATCAAAAGTTACCCAAGGTATATCTACGCTTTGAGTTTCTTCAACATATCTAACAGCTACCTTTTTCCAGTAATTAATAAAATTATCAGTTACAGGCGCTCTTTGGGACATATTTTTGCTCATAATACGAGATATTTCTGAGAATTCTTTTGGTCCAATTACTCCTTGTCTAGCATTGTACATTTTGTCTACAAAATCACCAACATCAGGGTGAATTTGTTGTGCATCTTTTAATAGTGTTCTACCAACAGGTTGTCCCTTGTTTACTATCTCTACTAGTTCATCTCTAAAAGATTTTAATTCTGCTGCTGTAGCGGTAGCCCCAGTTCTTTCAGCAATTTTAATTTTACCATCAACTAGTCTTAAATTAGAGTTTAAGCTTTCTTTTGTTATAGTAAGAAAACCTTTTCCTTCAAGAACAGAGACAAGCCCTCTAGAAACATTAGCAGTTTTAGTTGCTGCACCAGCACCATAAAAACCCACCATGTTTTGATATTTAGCAGCCTTGGCTAAATCTTCCCAAGTTAAGTTAGCGTTCCTTAAAGCAGGTATTGCTAAAAACTCTGGATCATTAACAGTATCAATTGCTACCAAGTCATAAAGACGGTTTTTCTGAGTAGTTGCAAGAACATTAGAAGACTCTGCTAAAGACCTATCTCCTGTAGACAATGCAATAATTTGAGCACCAGAAGAACTAGCATCATTTTCAATCATTAGTCGAGTTTGATAAGTTGTAAGTGGATTTCCTTGATCAATATGTCTTTGTATTCTAGCATACTCTAAGGACATTCTTCCAAGTTTAGCCACTTCAGCACCTTCAAGCCCTCTCATTAAGGGGTGTTCAAGAAACTGTCTAATCCGTCTATCTCTTTGAGTGGTAGACATCATTATTTGGCCTAGCTCTAAAATATTACTTTCGTTTCTATTAAAAATAGCTCTACGACCTGCTTGAGTAAGTGCTTCTGTCCCTGGACCTAGTAAAGCACCAACCTGTATTTTTAGTTCATCTAAAGCTTCTTCTGTCATGTTAACTGCATAGCCAGAGTTTAAAAATGGACGTCCTAGTTCACCAGTAGTAGGTGTTAGGTATCCTCTGTGATAAACTCGACCTCGACTATCTAAAAACGCTTGAGTTTTAAAGTTTTTACCTCTTTGAGCATGATATTTTGCAGTGGACATAAGGCCGTAACCTTGTTCGCCCCTGTTTAAAATTTCATGACGAAACTCATTAATACCGTCATAGTATTTAGTGTTTCCCCTTGGATCTCTAAATCTAGCAACATCATCCATGAATGAAAAGAACTCACTATCAACGCTATACTCCACATCCATAACATGATTTAACATTTTTGCCATATCACGATCAATTTGTTTTTCATCGTAATCAGGAAATTTATCTCTAGAAATTAAAGGTATTCCTGTATCATTACCTCTGGCATCTACATAAGTCTTTTTACCTGCTTTAACATACAGTTGATCTCTTGGTGTAGTGACACCTAGTCGCCTTGAAATTGTTACTCTACGCTCTGCTTCTTGAAGTTTTAAAAGTTCTTTGTTAACAACAACAACTTCTCTAGAAATTGTATCGCCCCAACCCCCTGAAGCACGACCTGTTTCTAAATCAATAACCCCTCTTCGGGTTTTACCTCTAAACTGTACTTTAATATAACCTTGCTGTACAAAGAAGTCTAGTATTTTAGAACCTTCTTTATGATAGTCTTTTAAAGTATGTTTAGTAAAAGGAATTACATTTTCAAAATCTTTAGAAAACTGTTTACCAATATTAATAGCTAAAGTATCATAATCAGTAGATTGTCCTGATGCGATTAATTTAGCAGATTTAGTAATATTGTCTATCGCCTTGTCATCAAAGAATTTTGATGTAGGTTTTTTAGATGCAATTAAAAACTCTCGATCAAGTATTTGACGAAATACTTCTCTCTTTTTTGCAAAAGTTTTAGTAATCCAAGAGTCTGATGGACCTCTGTCAAGAAATTCATCAAGCTTATTCTTAGCAAGATAAGCTCTATAAGCTATATCAAAAGAAGGAACAACTCTGAGTTTCTTTATAAGATCTTCCCTAGAAGGATAACTGTCTATAAACTTTCTAAAGTAAACTCGTAAAGGCGCTCTTCCTGTTGCATATAGCCGATTAGCTAATTTTACACCTTCTTTTCTGCGCCAAGCATCGATAAATCTTTGATCTTTTAACTGATTCCTTTGTATATCATCAAAAGTATAGTACTTCCCCATTATTTGCACTTGAGGCGTATCTTTCGATAGATAAGAAACAAACATTTCTGATCGTTGTCTTGATCTTGTGTCTAAAAGCCTAGATACGTTTTGAACTGAAAAGCGGTTTTCAGCTCTTACAACTGAAGCAAAATCTGTCCACGGAGTTTTATCTTTTGCATAACGCTCAAAAACAACTCTTAAGTTTTCAATAACTACTGTTTGTTGATTTACTGAAATTCTGTCATCTAAACTAGCAGCAACAGACTCAATAAAATCTTTCTGATCATTATTAAGAAGTTTAGAGTTTCTCATAAAATCAATACGCTCTTGATACAAATTGAAGTCAGGGTCATAAAGATTATTGTTTTTAATTTCGCCAGTTAAAGGATCAGCACTAAAGTTTCTTTCATCAAACTCATTACCCACTCTTCGTCTAGAGGCGGTTTTACCTGCAAGACTTGTTCCTTTAAAATCTGTTAAAGAAATAGTCTTACTAAAATCATCAGAGTCTAATAAAAATAATTGTCTTAAATCATTTTTATGCTTTGGATTTCTTAATAGCATTGCGGGTGTTGTTGCTTCAACTCTTATATCTTGCTCTCGTATTTTTTGGCGAGGCTTATATATGGAAGTTGCGTCTGATGCTCTTTTTCTTAAGGCTTGAATACTAAGAGCAGTTCCCTTTGGAGTAACAAACTCTCTTGCTTCTAACGCACCACCCTTAAAAAGCTTAGCTCTATCTTCGTCACCAAGCATTTTTACCATTATAGAAAAGTCTTGTTTTCTCAACCATTCTGTAAAAGATTGTATTCCTGGAGAAAGACCATTTAAAAAGTTTGCAGGAAACTTTTCTAGTTCTTTCTTTTTAATATTTGTTCTAGAAGGGAAAACTTTTCCTCTATAATCAATCTTTCTTAAAGTTTTATCTTGAAAAATTAAAGATTTACTATCAAAGACATGATCGTTGCCCATTAAAAAGGCATTCTTTACAGATTTGTCTGCATTTGTAATTTGTTTATAGATAAATGCCTCACGGTCTCTCTGAAACTGTTCTGTTTCTCCACCATATTTTTTGCGTAAACTAGTTTTTTCTTTAAATGAAAGATCACCCTTTCTAAGTATAAAGTTATTGGTTTTAGCCCATTTTATAACTTCAGGGTCTTCATAAAATTCATGATAAACTATTTTAGGCTTAAAGGCTTCCATGCGTTTTTCAACTTCACGGACATTTTTTCTAGTATGAGATTCTCCAAAAATTGTAACATTTTCAGTCCCAACTTGTTGCATCTCTTCTTTACTTTTAATAACAGGTACTAGAGAACTACGACAATTCCAATGTAAAGGTGGTACAAACCGTTTATCATCTACTTCATAAACTTTTCCATTATGATAAGAACAAATAGGGCTTGTACGAGAGTCAAGTATTGCAGTAAACATAAAGCCTTTTATAATCTCTTTATTTTCTTCTGCAACTTTTCTTAAGGCTGACGTCTGAGTAGCTGTAATAGAAGTCCTAGTTAAAGCTCTTGCTTGATTTTCAGTTAACTTAGTAGTTTTTAAAACATCAGCAATAATTTCTTTAGGTGGTCTTCCGTTTGCAAGTCCTGCCTTTACTTTGGATTGAATTCTAACAAGTTCTCCTGCAGATATATTTCTAACATTTGTAGAAAGATCTTTAGCACCACGCATAGTAGGGCCAGTAATTTCTGCAAGAAGCTCTTTTGTTTTTGGGCGATTTACTTTATAGAATTTATTTACTTCTTTAAAAAGATTGTCACTATGAAAATCTAATTGAGAAGTTGAAAATTCTTTTAAAGTGTTTCTTTTATGAGAAAGAAATTCAGTTCCAAACCTAGAAACCTCTTTAGAAACATCTGCTCTGATATTCTTTTGCAGTAAATCTCTTAAGTTTTTTCTATGACGCTTAATAATACGTCTATTTTGGATTTGAACTCCTTCTTCATAAAGTCTTACATCTGCCATATGATCTACAATACGATCATAAATTTTGTCGTTAATGTTCATCTAGTACTCCATTGAGTAGTTAGAGTTATTCTTCAATTTCTACTTGATTATCTGAAGGTGTTTGTACAAGAGGATCTGTTTGAATTTCTTCAACAGCCAATTCATCTTGATAATCTGCAGGAAGGAAATCATTGTATTTAGCAATATTAACAAATGTTGTTCTAGAAATAATGCCGCTTTGATACCACTCCGAAACAAGTCTCATTGCGCCTTCTCCACCAACCATAGGTGAGAAGTCATTAGACATTTGGAAATTTATATCGCTAGCCGTATAATCTGTTTCATATTTCCAGTTCAGCATAAATGCAATTACTTCACGCATAGTTCCTGATACTTTAGCATTAAGAGTACCTAACTGTGCGGTTTGTGAAGCATTACGAATTTCCAAAGCTACACCTGACGCAGCAAATTCTGGAGAAAGCATTTTAATGCCCATTTGCCCCATTTGAACGATAGTAGTCTCAATAGAACGATCCATATCTGCAAGAGCTGAAGTAGGTGTTTCTAGTACACTAATTGATTCATCCTTACGAACTCGTAGCCAAGTACCCAGCCCTGCATCCACAATCTCTTGGAATTCTTCGTCTGTCATGTCAGACTGAACAACAGGAGTATAAGTGGCTGCACCATATAGTAAGTGATTACGGCGAGATACCTTATTGTAAAGTGAAATCTCACGATCAATTAATGGCATAAGAACAGGTTCTACTGGATCTATCTGCCCATTCAAAGGCCATGCAGGAATACGCATTAAGCGTTCACCAAACATAGTTGGATAAACTGTATTAACTTTGACAAATTGAGTTTGATGTCCAAACTCTACATATTCTTGTTTTGCATCACCGTTAAGAACTTTAATTTCGTTATTACTGTCTGGATGTTCGTAATAATCAAGAACTAAACGACCAGTTTCATCAAGATAATGATCACAAACAGTATCAATATAATTTGGATGCCAAGGATTATCGTTAGTATACTTTTTAGTAAGATAACGTGTTACCATACGTGTTAGCGTCTTTTGACGAGTAACAGGGTGTGTATCTGTTTGAATATTGATTACGTTTTCAGCTTCAAGAATAACAGGGTATGGTTTAATTGTATCACGCTCTTCGGGTGTCATTGCATCATACTGCTCAACACTTAACTCAGGATAATCAACATAAACCCAAGCACGAGATGTTTGAAGCTCTTCCCAAAGTGCAGCATCTAAAAAGTTAAACAAAGAACGACCATCTAGTGTAAAGTTGTCTTTAATCCAAGTGAAGGCATCTTCAGGAAGTTCTTCTGGTAAAACCAGTTGAGAATCCTTACGTAGCAAAGAGCTAATAAGAACTTTACAATACTGTGCAGTTAAACCTGGAAGTTCTGCTTCTGAACGATAAAAATCATATTGACGCTGTGTCATACTAGGTGAGAAAGGAATAAGTACATTAGAATAATCATGCATTAGATATTCATCATGTGCCTTAACATTTTCTTGTCCTTGTAGTACAGCACGAGACTTTTTCCACATAGGTTTTAAAGACTGATAACTATCACTAGGATCAGCTACCGACTTTTTAATATTCTTTGTTGGTTTCGTTAATTGAGCCATTACCGTTTCCTCTTATTCTTTTTATAGCCAGAGGCATAAATAGCTTTGGCTTGTTTTTCGGCTTCTTTTTTGGTTTTATAAACTTTACCAGTCTTTCCCCAACGATAGCCGCCCTTAACTTTTTGTACTGGCATTACCACTTCACCTTATCTGCCCAATAAGCAGCACTCATTTTACCTTTAGCAATATTGGTAGCATGACGAGCTTTCCAAGCTAATCTACGGGCTTTGTACTTAGCAGATTCACCTTCTTTCTTAGGAGAACCAACAGCACCTTGAGCACCAAAGCGAATTGTTTTTACTTTATCACCAACTTTAGCCACAACAATATGTGATTTAGTTGGATGATTTGGAGTACGTTTAGGCTTATTATAACCAGATACTCCTGCACGTTCTAAGCGTGAGTCTTTCTTTTTAGCCATAACGACCTCTTATTGGTTATTAATATAATTAAAATAAATAATATACTTATATACTTAAAATATATTAAAATACCCCTAGTTTATTCTTAAACGTCAGGTATTAAGTAAGGGGTGAGCGCACCCACCCCCTTTAGAGACTTTCAGGTAAACTTGAGTGTTTTTCCTGTCTCTTTATTCTTAAACGTCAGCTATTTACATTAGTTCAAAATGAGGTCCATCTATGAAGGGTCTACGTCCTTGTGATCGACGTAAATCAATGTATTTCATCATAGCGTCTTCTGCTGTTCCTGGATAAGAACGAATATCGCCCTCTGACCAAGCAGCTCCCCATTTAATAGCTACACCTAGTTCTTCTGCAGCTGCTTTCATAGCGTCACAAA
>Ga0255754_10001209_pt1 | contig 20203 bp, 16 predicted proteins | sample 101ome_22_FD_179954 | JGI IMG/M metagenome (GOLD analysis project Ga0255754, IMG submission 179954) | Coastal salt marsh microbial communities from the Groves Creek Marsh, Skidaway Island, Georgia - 101412BT metaG (version 2) | ecosystem: Environmental > Aquatic > Marine > Intertidal zone >... | reverse complement strand
TTGAAGATGAAAACCTTGAGATGAGATTTAGACCCAGCCATTTCCCATTCACTGAACCAAGCGTTGAGGTAGATATAAGTTATAAACTTGAAAATAATAAAATCGTTGTTGGAAAAGGTGATAAGTGGCTTGAAGTTTTAGGCTGTGGGATGGTTCATCCTAATGTTTTAAAAAATGTTAAAATTGATCCAAAAAAATTTCAAGGCTACGCTTTTGGAGTAGGTATTGACCGACTTGCAATGTTAAAATACGGCATCACAGATTTAAGATCATTTTTTGAAGGTGATTTAAGATGGTCTAATCATTATGGCTTTGATGCCAATGATGTACCCACAAATTATAGAGGGTTAAGTAAATGAAATTAACTCTTTCTTGGTTAAAAAAACACTTAAATACCAAATCCTCTATACATCAAATTGTAAGTGCATTAACTAATATTGGCTTAGAAGTAGAAGAAGTTATAGAGCAAAATAAAAATTTAGACCTTTTTAAAATTGCAAAAATTATAAAAACTGAAAAACACCCTAATGCTGATAAACTAAAAATTTGCAATGTAGATATTGGAAAAAAGATTGAAAAAGTAGTTTGTGGAGCAGCTAATGCCAGGGATGGACTTTTAACTGTGTATGCCTCGCCTGGTGCCGTTATTCCAAAAAACGGCATGAAATTAGTTGTAGCAAAAATCAGAGGAATTGAATCAAAAGGCATGCTTTGTTCTGAAAGCGAACTAGGAGTATCGAACGAAAGTGAAGGAATCACAGAAATTAAAAATAAAAAAGTTGGTGAAAAATTTTTCAAAAATAGTGAGGAGATTATAGATATTTCAATTACACCAAATCGTTCAGATTGCTTAGGAGTTAGAGGGATTGCTAGAGATTTAAGTGCCTACGGTCTTGGAAAAATAATTGAAGAGAAAAAAATTAAATTAAAAGAAAAATCAAAAAAAAAAGTTAAAGTTGAAATTAAAAAAAATTCTGGCTGTAATGCATTTGGTTCCTTATTCATTGAAGATGTCAATAATTGTGAGAGTCCTGAGTGGTTAAAAAAAGACCTAGAATCTTTTGGTTTAAAACCGATTTCAGCAATCGTTGATGTTACAAATTATATAATGTTTGATCTCAATCGACCTATGCATGCATATGATGCAGACAAGCTTAATGGAAACATAATTGTTAGAGAAGCAAAAAATGGTGAAAGCTTTGATGCCTTAGATGAAAAAAAATATAAAATTCCAAGTGGCGCATGTTTAATCACTGATAAAAATAAAGTTTTAGGTTTAGGTGGAGTAATAGGAGGGCAGTCAAGTGCTATTAATTTAAACACAAAAAATATAGTTCTCGAAGCTGCAGCGTTTGATCCCATAAAAATAGCAAGAGTATCAAAACAATTAGGTATTATTACTGATGCAAAATTTAGATTCGAGAGAGGAGTTGATCCTAATTCAATTGAAGCGGGTTTAAAATTAGCAGCAAAATTAATCCAGGATATTTGTGGAGGAAAAATTTCAAAAATTCATATCTCTGGTGACACAAAAACTAAAAATAAAAGAATTAAATTTGATATTAACAACTTTAAAAAATTAATAGGCTTTCCTATTAAAGTGAAAGACTGTCAAAAAATTTTAGAAAGATTAGGTTTTAAAACTAAGGTAAAAAAAAATATTTTAGATATAGAAATTCCTAGCTGGAGACCAGATGTAAGTCAGGAGGTAGATATTATTGAAGAAATTTTAAGGATCAAAGGATTGGATAAAATTCAATCAATACCTCCAGAATTAAATGAAAAAAAATCAGTGTTAAATTATCACCAAAAATTATTTCATTTAGTTCAAAGGTCATTTGCAAGCAGAGGGTTCTTTGAAACTATAAGCTGGTCTTTTACTAGCAGTAAATTAAACAAATATTATTCTGATCAGGCAATAAAAATTACAAACCCTATTTCGTCAGATTTAGATGTATTAAGAAGTTCGAATTTTGTAAATTTAATATTACAGGCCAAATTAAACTTAGATAGATCAAATTTAAATTTGCAAATGTTTGAAGTTGGTCCAGTATTTAAAGAGGATCTAAAACAAGAAACTATAGCTTCCGGAATTTTAGTTGGAAAAAAAACTAGTTCGACTTGGATTAATAATGATGAGGAATTTAATGTAATTGATGCAAAGGAAAATTTATATTTTATTTTAAGCGATTTGGGATTGTCACTAGATAATCTAGTTATAGAAAAAAGTGAAAAAAGTTATTATCATTCAGGTCAGTCTGCTGACGTTTTTATTGGTAATCAAAAAGGTCCTAAAGTTGCAAGCTTTGGAACAATACATCCCTTAATTTTGCAAAAAATGGACATTCAAAAATCAAATATTATAGGTCTTGAAGTTTATCTTGATAATTTCATTGAACCAAAGAAACCATTAAGGGTCTCTAAAAAACAACTTCAGAAACATGATTTTCAAATCGTGGAAAGAGATTTTGCATTTATATTAGATAAAAAAATTAAAGCTGGAGAGTTAGTATCTTTAATTCGAAAAACAGATCAGATAATTAAATCTGTTAAAGTTTTTGATCTTTACGAAGGTGAGAAAATTGAATTAGATAAAAAGTCTATAGCTATTAAAGTTCTATTTGAGCCAACTGATAAAACATTGGGTGACAAAGATATTGATGAGTTGTCAGAAAAAATTATTTTAGCTGCTAAAAGCTTGGGTGGTTCATTAAGATCTCAATGACAGATACCAGTCTAATTAGAAATTTTTCTATTGTAGCCCATATAGATCATGGAAAATCTACACTTGCTGATCGATTAATACAAACCTGCGGTGGTTTAACGGATAGAGAAATGAAAGAGCAAGTTTTAGACTCAATGGAGATAGAGCGCGAAAGAGGAATTACAATTAAAGCCCAAACGGTAAGATTAAAATATAAATATAAAGACGGAAAAGAATATACCTTAAATATTATAGATACTCCGGGACATGTTGATTTTAGTTATGAAGTAAATAGGTCTTTAGCAGCCTGTGAAGGTTCTTTACTGGTAGTTGATAGTACTCAAGGCGTTGAAGCTCAAACATTAGCAAATGTATATCAAGCATTAGATAATAATCATGAAATAATAACGGTCTTAAATAAATCTGATTTACCCGCTTCAGATCCAGAAAGAGTTAAAACTCAAATCGAAGATGTAATTGGAGTCGATACTTCGAATGCAATATTAGCTTCAGGCAAAACTGGAGAAGGCGTTAATGATATTTTGAATTCTATTGTTGAAAACTTACCATCTCCAAAAGGAGATGAAAATGAAAACCTCAAAGCTTTATTGGTAGACAGTTGGTACGATAGTTATTTAGGAGTTGTTATTTTAGTTAGAGTTATTGATGGAAAAATTAAAAAAAAGGATCAAATCATTATGATGTCTAATAAATCTAAACATGATGTTGAAAGAGTTGGAATTTTTACACCAAAACCAGTTGATATAAACCAAATTGGACCAGGAGAAATAGGATTTATTGTTACAGGAATTAAAGATTTATCAGATACTAAAGTTGGAGACACTATTACAACGGTAAAAAATCCAACTAATAAAGTATTACCAGGTTTTAAACCTAGTAAACCAGTTGTTTTTTGTGGTTTGTTTCCAATTGATAGTGGTGATTACGGTTTATTAAAAGATAGTATAGCAAAATTAAAGTTAAATGATTCGAGTATAGAATATGAACCAGAAAATTCTACAGCTCTTGGCTTGGGTTTTAGATGTGGTTTTTTAGGTTTGTTACATCTTGAAATAGTAGTCCAGAGGTTGGAGAGAGAGTATGATATAAATTTAATCACTACCACACCTGGTGTTGTCTACAAACTTGAAACAACAGATGGAAAAATTTGTGATTTGCAGAACCCAACTAATATGCCAGATTCTTCGTTAGTTAAAAACATAAAAGAACCGTGGATTGTAGCAACCATTATTACTCCTGATGAATATTTAGGATCAATAATTAAAATTTGCGAAGAAAAACGAGGTATTCAAAAAGATATGAGCTATTCAGGCAATAGAGTAGTCCTAAAATATGATATTCCTTTAAATGAAGTAGTTTTTGATTTTTATGATCGTTTAAAATCAATTACAAGTGGCTATGCAAGTTTTGATTATGAAATTAGTGAATATAAAGATGGTGATTTAATAAAATTATCAGTTTTAGTAAATAATGAATCAGTAGATGCACTATCAATGATTATCCATAAAGATTTTGCACAAAAACAAGGTAGGTTAATTTGTGAAAAACTGAAAGATTTAATCCCAAGACATCAGTTTCAAATACCCATTCAAGCTGCTATAGGTGGAAAAATTATTGCCAGAGAAACTATAAAAGGCTTTAAAAAAGATGTTTTGACAAAAATTCATGGCGGGGGTGCCTTGGATAGAAAAAGAAAACTACTAGAAAAACAAAAAAAAGGAAAATCAAGGATGAAACAATTTGGAAAAGTAGAAATCCCTCAAGAAGCTTTTATAGGTGTATTAAAAATTAATAAAGAAAATTAAATTAATTTATTCTTTATATTTTCATAAACCCACTCTACTTTAATTTTATCCATAGCATTAGACCTATGAGAAATTTTTTTTAAATTTTCTGGAATAATTGGTATAATATTTTTAGAATACTCAGCATAATTAGTTGGTGTATCGCCAAAAAGCCCAAAACTCAAAACTCCTAAAGCTCCACTTAAATGCATGAATGCTGAGTCTGTACCAACATAAATAATAGATTTTTTTATAAATTTAAATGTCTCGTAAATTTCCATATCACACAAGGAATATATTTTTATAGAAGGGCAGCCTTTAATTATCTCATTTGATAAATTTTTTTCATTTTTTCCTGCTAGGATAAAAAAATCATATTTGTATTTATCGTTAATTTTTTTGATTAATTTAATAAATTTTTCAGTCGACCATCTTCTTGATATCCCAGACGATCCTATACCAATTAAAATTTTTTTCCCCTCATGGATTTCAGCGTTGTAACTAATTTTTGTACTTGCATCATAATTAGAAATTCCCAACCATTTTGTCGTAATTGATTTTAATTTTTTTGATATATTCTCTTTTTTTTTAAAAAAACCATAATGATATATATTTTTGATTTTTGAAATTTTACAGGGAAGAAAGTATTTTAAACCATAGTGCATAATAAAAGCTTTATTAAATTCATTTTGTTTTAAAAACTGAGTCAGAGAAAAAAAAGTTGATGAATTAATTTTAATATCTTCAATATAAATTATTTTATCAAAATTTAAAAATTCTGGTTTTAAAAAATTTTTTGCTCTCGAGGATTTTTTTGTTACCAAAGTAATTTTTGAGCTAGGAAATTTTTGAAAAATTTTCTCTATGGTGGGAAGAAATATACACATATCACCGATTCCTGGTCTAGTTTGAAAAATAACAATATTATTCATTTTTAGATATTTTATTTAAAGTTTTTAAAATATTTAAACTCTGTATATATTTATATTCAAATATTTTTTTTTTTGATTTTAAAATTTCCTTAAAAGCAAGATTGATTTGATTTGCTTTTTTTATTTTAATTTTTTTAATTTTATTTTTTTTAAAAATTTTAATTTCACAGGCTTGTTCAATTTGTTTTGAAAAAATAAAATTTGTTTCCAGACATCCTTTTGTACCATAAATTTTTATAAAATTTTTATAAGGAGAGCACAAACTCCAAGATAAATTAAAGATAGTTTTTTTTTCATTAATTACTTTTGATCTACCTTAAATATTTATATTTTTTTTTTTAACAATTTTTTTTTTTAAAATTCTTATTTTTTTTGAATTAAATAATTTATATAAAATTGATACAGGATAGTAGCCAACGTCATATAATGCTCCACCGCCAAGTTTTTTTTTAAATCTAAAATTATTTTTATCATTTAATGGTACTTCAAAACTACAATCAACACATAGAAGCTTTCCCAATAATTTTTTATCTATTATATTTTTTAATTTTAAAAATAACGGATGATAAATATACTGATCCATTTCAAAGAAAAATTTTTTATTTTTTTTTGAGATTTTTTTTAATACTCGCAATTCTTTTTCTTTGAGACATATTGGTTTTTCACATATTACATTTTTTTTATTTTTTAAAATTTCTAAAGTGCTTTTAAAATGCTTAGAATTTACTGATGAAATGTAGACGTAATCTACTTTTTCTTTTAAGAATTTAGACTTAGATTTTGTAATATTTATATTTTCAGAATAGTTTTTTTGCTTTGTAAAAGCAGATACGATCTTTATTTTTTTATTTTTTTTAATACTTGGAAAAACTTTATTTTTGAAGTGATTACTTAAAGACCACAAAGATATTAGATGCATTTAAATATATGATACCAGAGTTCTCAAATGAGGGTTAATCATAGCATTTTCAAGTATTAAGGTTTTTATTTGCTTAAGTGTTAACCATTTATAATTTAAATCAAACTCAATATCATTCTTACCTTGATGGTCTGCCAAAATACCTAAATTTCTCTTATTTCTCAATCGGCCGCCTTCTTCAGATACCCATTGTTTAAAAATTATTTTGCATTTATTTTTGGTAGGTGATTGAAAATATTTTAAGTATTTAACATCTCTACCGCCATGAGCCTTTTTTATATTGCTAAATGTAGCCTGCACTGTTGGGCTGAGTTGAATAAATTTATAATTTCCAGGTTCGAATTTCGCATTAACTAGGTAATGAGGCGTGTTATTTATTTTTTTTCTCAACAAACCAAGTATACCACCATCAAATCCTGGCTCAGTAAACATTGGCTGATCCCAAGAATTATCTGTTTCTCTATTAAATGTTTTTAGTACTCTGACACCCTCAACTTTATAAAATGAACCAGAAGAATGTTGCATAATACCATTTTTTTTAATTTTCCAGTTTTTACATTTTTTTAAAGGAATTATTTTTATTTTTACTTTAGATATTTTGATAATTTTTTTATACCATTTTTTTATGTCAGTTAAGCTATTAATAGGCTTATAATTCAACGTTAACTCTTTTCGTAAATTACTAATTTTTTTTAGGTTTTTTTTCATATTATTCTAGGTCGAGGCACATGAGTTATAAATTTACCTCCTCTTTTCAAAAACTCTCTTTCTTTTTTAAAAATTTCATCTTTAAAATTCCAGGCCCCAAGGTAAGCATATTTAACATTTCTTGGTATTCCTTTATACTTATAAATTGGTATTCTTGAACCAGGAGTAAATTTTCCAAACTTAGTTGGTGTGGTATCTAAAAAATAATCTATAAAATTACTTTTCAACCCGCAATAATTTAAAACAGTGCTCGATTTATAAGTAGCACCGTATCCAATTATAATTTCTTTATTTTTTTTTATTTTCTCAAAAATTTTTAACAATTCTTTCTTAGACCTTTTTACATTTTTTGAAAATTTTTTATACGTGCTAATTTTATCTATTCCATTCTTTTTTTCATCAATAAGGTATTTTATAAATATATTGTATATTTTAAATTTTTTATTGGTTTTTTTTTTAAAAAAAACTCGATTTGATCCGCCATGAGTTTTTAATTTTTCTACTTTAAATATTTCTAAATTATTTTTTTTAATTAAATTTTTTAAAGCAGTTAGTGAGAATACATAAGAGTGTTCGTCATAGAATTGGTCATAAGAGTTTTTTTTTATTGTTTCTAGTAGTGACGGATCTTCAAGAATAAAAATTCCATTTTTTTTCAAACATATCTCAATCGCATTAAAAGTTTCTCTAAGATTATGAATATGACTAATTGTATTTGCAGAATAAATTATATCAAATTCTCCATTTTCTTTTGCTATTTTTTTTGCTAGTTTTTTTGTCCAAAATTTATCATATGTTTTGATATTCATTTTTTTGGTAATTTCTGCAAGATTTTTACAAGGTTCAACACCAATATTTTTTATTTTTTTAAAATGTTGAATAAAGCAACCATCATTTGAACCAATTTCTAAAATAGATGAGGGTTTATATTTTTTAAGTATTGCTTTGGCTAATTTTTTATAAGCCAATCTCATAGTTTTAGAGGCTGACGCTCTATGGGCGTATTTATTATTAAACATTTTTTTTGGAGAAACAAATTTTCCCAAAGATATTAGTTTTGTATTTGAATGATAAATTAATTTCAGATTATAAAAAAATTCGTTTTTAGGGGTGCTTGAGCTTAAATAGTTGTTAGTTATTGGATGTTTACCTAAGTTTAAAAATTCTATTTTACTCATTTACTTATAATTTTATTTAGTTTGTTTATATTTATACTCGTATTCTTGCCTAAAATATTTTGGCTATTTAAATTGAGCTTACTTTTTTTAACATTTGAATTAATTTTTTTTGCAAAATGATATGCACTCTGTGTTTTTCCGCCAATATTAATAATCCCTTTTTTGTCTAATAATTTTAAAGTTAATTTTGCAGCCTCCGATTTTTTAAGAAAACTAGTAATATAATTTGTAAATGCATGTTTATGTGGAAATCTATCGTCATTCATACAAATTCTTAGAATTAATGAGTTTTTATAAATATGTAATGGACATTCCCCACCTAGTTTTGACCATCCATATTCATTAACAGGAAGTAATGGATTATTCTCAGAATAATTACCTTTTTTACCCTCATAAACAAAATTTGTTGAAATATATATCAATTTAATTTTATTTTTAATACAGGCAATTGCTACATTCGAAGATCCAATAATATTTGTCGCAATACTTTTTATAATCTTCTTTTTATGCTCTTTCATTGGTGTAGAAAATGCAGCAGCATGAATGAAGTAATTTATTTTCTTATTTTTTATATATTTTTCAATTGAACTTAGATTAGTAATATCCATTAATTTTTTGTTTGGTGCAAAGATGTTATATTTAAAATTTTCCTTTATGAGACTTTTTGCAAATCTACCATTTCCACCTGAAATTAATATTGTTTTCAATGTTATTTATATTCCTTTAAATTTTTATCTTGTTTAGACAAAATCGGATTTTTAATTTTCCATTTGATATTAAAATTTTTATCATTCCAAATAAATCCTGAATTATTTTTTTTTGAGTATTTTTTATTTAGTAAATATAAAATTAAATTTTTATTGCTTTTACAATAATACCCATGAGCAAAACCTTTTGGAATAAATAAAATATCATTTTTTTTTAAGTTAAAATAAAAAATTTTACCAAAATCTTTTCCTTCATTGAGATTAATTGTTACATCTTTGATATTACCATTTAAAATTATTACTAATTTTTCCTCATTCATTTTTTTGTTAAAATGCATTCCTCTTAATACTTTTTTTTTAGATTCCGTTAAAATACTATAAATAAATTTTTTATTTAAATTTTTTGGCACAACTTCTAGCAGAAAACCCCTTTTATCCTTGTAAATTTTTCTTTTAATTTTTTTTGGGAACATATTATTTGGTAATTAAATTTTTAAGATATTTCGAGTAATTAGTATCCGAACAAAATTTAATACGATTTTGGATATTTTTTTTTGTGATCCATTTATTATTATATGCAATTTCTTCTATGCACCCAATTTTATACGATTGTCTCTCTTCAATATTTTGTATGAAATTACTCGCACTGTGCAAATCTTTAAAATTTCCAACATCCATCCAAGCAGATCCTCTGCCTAAATTAACAATATTTAGTTTATTTTTATTTTTATAATTTTTAATTAGATCAACTATTTCTAACTCACCTCTTTTAGAAGGCTTTAACTTTTTTGCATAATCACTTACATTCTTATCAAACACATATAGACCTGTAATGATTAAATTTGAGCTTGTTTTTTTTGGTTTTTCTACAATTCTTTTTATTTTTTTATTTTTATCAAATTCAACTACACCATAAGATGATGGTTTGTTGCTTGGATATAAATAAATATTACATTTATTTTTACTTTTAAATGAATTTTTTATTAGAGGAGTAAGCATACTTCCATAAAAAAAATTATCACCGAGTATCATTGCAACTGAATTATTTTTGATTAGTTCTTTTGTAATTAAAAATGCATCTGGCAATCCTTTTGGTGAGTTTTGGACTATAAATGTTATTTTAATACCAATATCATTTTGATTGCCAATCGCTCTTTTAAAATTTTTTTCCTGCCCTTTATTGATAATAAAAATAAATTCTCTAATGCCACAAAGCATCATTAATGATAATGGATAGTAAAACATTGGTTTATCAAACACTGGAAGAAGTTGTTTATTAATTGCCTGGGTAACGGGATACATTCTTGATCCAGTACCCCCACATAAAATAATAGCTTTTTTTATCATAATAGTCCTAACCTTTTATATTTGTAAGTTTTTTTAGTACTTTTTAACCATTTTAGATTACTGATGTACCACTCAATAGTCTTTGTTAGTCCCGAGACAAGATTGTCTTGCATCTTGTATTTAATATTTTTATTAAAAAAATTAGTGTTTAATGCATACCTTTTGTCATGACCGGGTCTATCTTTTACTAATTTTAAAAAATTATTTTGTTTCAGTTTTGTTAGTTTTTTGTGTTTCATAATTTTGAATACCATATTTGCTATATCTATGTTTGAAACCCTGTTTTTTGAACCAATATTAATTCTTTCAAATTTCTTTTTAGATTTAACTGTTTCCCATATGCCATTACAGCTGTCATTTACAAATAACCATTCACGAATATTAGTACCATTACCATATATTGGAGCAGGTATATTTTTTAAAAAGTGGAAAATTAATGTTGGAATAAATTTTTCTGGATATTGATATGGACCATAATTATTTGTCAAATTAAGAATTTTAATATCTGTATTAAAAGTTCTATTAAAAGACATTGCCACTAAATCAGAACTACCTTTAGATGCAGAGTATGGTGACGAGGGTTCGTATGGGTCATTTTCTGTAAATGAACCTATGTCTATAGAACCATAAACTTCATCTGTAGATATATGATAAAGTTTAATTTTTTTTTTTTTAAAAAAAATAGAGTAGGCATAAAAAAGATTAGACGCTGAATTAATATTGTTTTTTATAAAATATAATGGATCACTAATTGATCTATCCACATGACTTTCAGCTGCGAAATTTATTATTAAATCAGGATTAAAATTATTAAAAATTTTATTTATTTGATTAACATTACTTAAATTATTTTTTATAAAAAAATAATTTTTTTTATTATACAAATTCTTAAATTTTTCTGGTGTAGAAACTTTAGAAAGTTTATCAATATTAAGAATTTTTAATTTTCTTTTTGATAAGAAGTTTATAAAATTTGTTCCAATGAAACCTGATCCACCTGTAATTAAAATTTTTTTCATTTTGTATTAATTTTTGGTCTATACCAAGAGTCTTTTAATATACATGAATTAAATATTCCACTTGCTCTGGCTCTATAAACTTCCTTTTTTTTTGGGTTTTTAAGAAAAATTATAATTTTAAGTATTGCTCTTATAAAATAAGGAATAATTAATAAAAAGGCATAAAAATAGCCATAATGTTTTTTTTTATAATAAAACATTGACCACATGTAATGCCAGTTACGATTTACTTCAATTTCAATATTATATTCACCTTCGTGTGAACCATGAGTATTTTTGAAAGTGATTGGAACTTTGAAAATCAAATTTTTATTTTTAATAATCCTAGAAACAAAATCAATATCTTCAAAGTATAAAAATATATTCTCATCAAAACCCCCAATAGATAAAAATAAATCTCTTTTTATAAAGAAAGATGAAATTCCACATTTTTCATTTACCCTAGATATTTTATCAACTTTATTTTCTTCGTCGGTTAAAATTAGCATTCCAAACTCATCTCTTATTTCTTTAGTAATTTTTTCAAGATTGTTTAATGTATCTTTTTTTATAAAATTATCTGGGCTGCAAAAAAAAATATATTTTGTGGTTGCCAACTTTGCACCTATATTTGCCGCCTGCCCAAATCCTTTATTTTTATTTAGGACAACTTTTAAATTCTTATATTTTTGCTCAAGTTCAATTTTCAAATTTTTGTCGTGAGAATTTTCAATAACAATAACCTTATACCTATGATCAAAATTATTTAAATTTTGTAACAAAATTGATCTACTTTTGTATGAGACAATTATTATGGTTGTTTCCATGCAATTCAAATTTTTTTTAATATATCTTTTATGATATCATTATCATTCATTTTACTTGAATTAAAATATTCAACCTCACCTCCAATTAATGAGCTTTCAGGTCGTGTATGTTGTTCACTATAAATTGAAAAAACTCTTTTTTTAAATGCCAATCCAAGACAAATTGGTCCAGACTCATTTCCCAAAATAATTTTACAATTTTTAATTGTGTCAATTATCTTCGGAAAAGTAAAATTATAAGTAAAACAAACATTTCTTATTTTTTGAAAGTCCTTTGGAATTTCGTTAAGAATATACTTATGATATGGAGAGAAATTTATAAATATATTGTCATAATTTAATTTAATACTATTAACCAAAAATAAAAAATTTTTTATTTTCCAATTATTTTGCCCATGATGTGAGTCTAAATTAATAAAAATATTATTTTCTTTATCACTTATATTACCAGAATTGAGTTCAAAATTATTTATAAACTTTTTTAATTTAAGTTTTTTTGTATTCTCAAATATATTCTCTGAACTTAAAAGATTTTTAGATTCTTTTTCTTTTGAATTGAAGAAAGATAAACCGAACATTTTTTTATGTTTAGCATTTGATAAGTGAAAAGGAATAATCAAAGAACTGTGTCTACCGGTAACAATTAACAAATCAGCATTATATGAATTAATTTTTTTTAAATAATTTAACTTATCTCTGATGTTAAAAATTAAATTTTTGTGATTTAAATCAAAAGTGTCTATAGAGTTTATAAAATTTTCGTTTTGATATATATATTGTGCTTTATTAGTCTTATTTGACAGTATATCTATTTTGGTATTGTAGGAGTCGTGTAAAGATTTTAATAATGGTAATAAATAAATTAAATCACCCAATCCTCTATGTGTAATAACAACTAAAATTTTCTTCATTTTTACTTTTTTAATTTTTTTTATTACTATAAACTTTATCAAAAATTACCATTAAATTGGAGAGATGGCCGAGTGGTTTAAGGCGCACGCTTGGAAAGCGTGTAAAGAGGCAACTCTTTCGCGGGTTCGAATCCCGCTCTCTCCGCCAAAAAGTAATTTTTTTTATCAAAAAAAAATGTAAACTTATTGCAGATATGAAGTTCGTCGATCCAAGTCTCAATTATTTAATTCCTTTTAAATTTGATGACCTAGGAAGGATTGGTGGCGAATTTGATGGTGGCTATGTAGTTCCCAAAAGACCTTTTGATGAGACAGATTTTTTGATTTCCTTTGGTATGGGCGACTCTTTTGATTTGGAAGATAATTACTCTAATTCAAATGGAATAGTTCATGTTTATGATCATACAGTAAATTTAAATATTTTTATTTTAAGATTCTTAAAGCAAGTTAAAAGATTATTATATTTTAAATCAAATTTTGACTCTATTAAAAATAGATTCCGAACAATAAAAAAATATTACCTAGCAAATAAAAATAAAAACTTTGTTCATTTTAAAAAAAAAATTAGCAATTCGATAAATTTAAAAGAAGATATTTTAGTCGAGGATGTATTTAAAAAAATATCAAGTAATAATATTTTTCTCTCTATAGATATTGAGGGTGATGAGTATAAAATACTTAAAGAAGTAACTTATTATAGTGAAAGAGTAAATTTACTGATTGTAGAATTTCACGATATAGAAAATAATTTAAATATTTTTCAGGAGAATGTCAAAACAATTCTAGAAGACTTTATTATCGTTCATCTACATGGAAATAACTGCTCATATATCTCAAAGTATGGACTTCCAAATGTTCTTGAGATTACTTTTGTTAATAAAAAAAAATATAAAACACTTCAAAATAGATTTAAAGTATTAAAATTTCCAATTAATGACCTGGATCAACCAAACCATCCTTACATCAAAGATTTAAATTTTCAATTTAGCGTATGATTAGTAAAAAATTATAAATTAATTTAACAATTCATAAGTTTTTTTTATTAACTTTACCGCTCTATTGTCAGCCCCCATACCTGAGTTTATTTTTCTAGTAACATATGCAATACCAATGCCTTCAATGGGGTCACCAAAGCCAAGTGATCCACCCCAACCATTATGACCAAATGACTCTTTATTTTTTCCAAACATCCACCCGCCCCTTAAAATATAGCCTGAATAAGTCCATTTTATAGGTAGATTAAGACTACCATCTAATCCAGAAGAAGATTGTTGTAAAATTTTTTGAAAATTTTTTTTAGAAATTATTTCAATATTATTTGACATTAAATCATTTGCTAATAAATCATAAAGCTTAGCAATAGCTAATGCCGAACCATGCCCACCCATTGAGGGTACGCCAGCAATTCTCCATTCTTTAGAATTATAAAAATTAATTTTATGTTTTGGATTATTAAAAGCATCAAAATGACTCTCCGTTTCATTGTGGATTGTCGTTATATCTTCAACTAAATCACTTACATCTTTAAAATTACTATCTTTAAAGCCAAAATTAAAATTTAAGTTATATTTTTCGGCAAAGTTTTTTTCAAAATTTTTTTTTAGACTCGATTGAGTTATTTTTCTTATTAAATTTTCAACAAGATAACCATGAGTTTTTGCATGATAATAAGTTTTTTCTCCTGGCCTATGATCTGGATTTTGTTCTTCTAATATATGAGTTATTTTATCAAAATTTAAAAGATCGTTATTTGTTATTTTTTCTTTAAATCTATAAAGCCCAGATTGATGAGATAGTATATCTTTAACTTTTATATCTTGTTTATTCTTTTTAAATTCAGGCCAATAAAAATAAACCTTTTTATTAATATCAATTTCTTTTTGTTCAATAAGTTTTGCAATACATGCAGCATAAATTCCTTTGCTTAGAGAGAAAGTATTTACAATTGTATTTTCATCCCAAGGTTCATCTTCATTTTTAAGACCAGCATAGATATTTACTAAAATTTCTTTATTTTTAACAACAGAGAAATTTGCACCAATTTCATCTTTGTTGTCAAAATATTCTTGAAATATTTTTTTTAATTCTTGAAATTTAGGAGGACAGATTCCTTTAACAATCATTAACTTGCTAATTTGAATGCAAAATTTCGACCAAGACTAACTTTCAAATCCTGACAAAATCTAGCTGCCTCAGCACCATCAATCATTCTATGATCATATGACAAAGATATTGGCATCATTTTTCTTGCAACAAATTTTCCATCAATATGAACTTGTTTTATTTCTGTCTTACCTATACCTAAAATACAAACTTCAGGTAAGTTGACAATTGGTGTAAAAAAGCTTCCTCCTATACCCCCTAAACTTGATATTGTCATTGAACCACCAAAAAATTCTTTTTTATCTATTTTAAGTTCTTTACAAGCCTTACTAATCTTTCTAAGTTCTTTCCCTAAAGTTAAAATATCTTTTTGATCTACATTTCTAATTTTAGGAACCATTAGACCATTCGGTGTATCAACTGCAATTCCAATATGATAATATTTTTTGTAAATTACTTCTTCTTTCTCGGGGTCAAGCGAAGAATTAAAATTAGGATATTTTTTCATTCCATTTACTAATGCTTTCATAATGAAGGCAAGCGGTGTAACAGGTATTTTTTCCCTTGTATTTAAATCAATCAAGCCTTTTCTGAAATCTTCCATTTCTGTTACGTCAATTTCATCGTGTTGCGTAACATGAGGAATACTATTCCATGCTTTTACCAAGTGAGGACCTGATAAACGCTTAATTCTTGGAATTTTTTGGACATCTACTGGACCAAATTCAGAATGTTCGTAAGGTAAGTCTAACTTATTATCTTTTGTAGACTTTTCTTCTTGCTTAGAACTACCTTTATTTTTTACATAATTCTTTATATCATCTATTTTAACGCGACCACTTCTCCCAGATCCTTGTAGTTCATTTATATTAATCCCTAATTCTCTTGCAAATTTTAAAGTATTAGGACTTGCACCAGTGGAGGCAGATAATTTTTGTTCTTGGAGAATTTCTTTTTGATATGTTTTAACTTCTGGTTTTTTTTCTTCAATTTTTTCTCTTTTTTCCTCTTTTTTGGTAGCTTGCTGATTATCAGAAACAATCTCTAAAATTGGATCACCTTCTGAGACTTTATCACCAATTTTAACTTTAATATCAGATATTTTTCCAGAAATTGTTGAAGGGACCTCAACACTAGATTTATCACTTTCTAAAGTGATAATTGGATCTCCTTTATTAATTTCATCGCCATTCTTTACAAGAACTTCTATAATTTCAACTTCTTTAAAATCACCAATATTTGGAACTTTTAATATTTCACTCATTTATAATTTTGTAGGATAAGGTTTTTCAGGATCGATATTATATTTTTCAATTGCATCTTTTACAATTTTTGAAGCAATTTTTTGCTCCTTAGATAAAGTACTCAAAGTATTTACAACAATTGACTCTTTATTTACCTCAAAAAATTTTCTTAATTCTTTTCTAGTATCACTTCTTCCATATCCATCAGTGCCAAGAGTAGTAAAACTGGAATGAATATAAGGTCTAATTTGATCTACATGTGATCTTATATAGTCACTAGCAGCAATAATTGGTCCAGATCTTCCCTCTAAACATTTCTCGATATAAGTTTTTCTAGGTTCAAGGTCTGGATGTAATTGATTCCATCTTAAAGTCTCAGCACCTTCTCTTTGTATTTCTGAGTATGAAGTTATACTCCAAACATCACTATCAATTCCAAACTCCTCACTTAATATTTGAGCAGCTTTAATAGTTTCGTTTAATATTGAACCAGAACCAAAAAGCTGAACAGTAGTTTTTCCTTTATTTCTAAACTCTTTAAATAAATACATCCCCCGAAGAATTTCTTCTTTTTTTACATGACTTGGAATTTCTGGATGTTTATAATTTTCATTTAGTGCAGTAACATAATAAAAAATATTTTCCTTATCTTGATGCATTCTTTTAATACCGTCCTCAACAATAGTTGCCATTTCATAGGCATATGTTGGGTCATATGAAATACAATTTGGTATCATTGATGCCATGATTAAACCTTGCCCATCTTGGTGTTGCAAGCCTTCTCCTGCTAGCGTTGTTCTTCCTGAAGTAGCGCCAATTAAAAATCCTCTTGTTTGAGCGTCACCAGCACCCCAGGCGAGATCCATAATTCTTTGAAATCCAAACATTGAATAGAAAATATAAAATGGGATCATTTCAACATCGTGATTTGTATAAGCAGTTCCTGCAGCAATGAAAGATGACATTGCTCCAGCTTCAGTAATACCTTCTTCTAAAACTTGACCACTTTGATCTTCTCTATAAGAGCTTAACTGTTCAGAGTCTACGGGTTCATATTTTTGCCCTTCGTGAGCATATATACCAACTTTTTGGAAGAATCCTTCCATACCAAAGGTTCTTGCTTCATCTGGTATAATCGGAACAAGCTTTGGAGCAATTTCTTTATCTCTAAAAATTTTTCCAAGAATTGCAACTAATGCCATAGTTGTTGACAATTCTCTTTCACCCGAACTTTTCATAGACGCGTCAAAAATACTTGGATCAGTAATTTTAATTGGTTTTGCATTAGAAGATCTTGAAGGAATATACCCACCTAAAGCTGCTCTTCTTTCTTTTAAATATTGAATTTCATCAGATTTTTCATCTGGCCTATAAAACTCTAAGTTTTCAACCTGTTTATCTGTAAGAGGAATATCAAAACGATCTCTAAAATAATACATATCTTCAAGACCCAATTTTTTTTGTTGGTGGGTTGTATTTATACTTTCTCCTGATTTACCCATCCCATATCCCTTAATTGTTTTTGTTAAAATCACAGTAGGTTGCCCTTTATGTTTTACGGCTGCATCATAAGCAGCATAAACTTTATGTGGATCGTGTCCTCCGCGATTTAATCTCCAAATATCTTCATCTGTTAGATTGGAAACTAATTGTTTTAGTTCAGGGTATTTTCCAAAGAATTTTTCTCTAACATATTTTCCACCTTTAGCTTTAAAAGCTTGATATTCACCATCAACACACTCATCCATTCTTTTCATTAGTAAACCAGTTTTATCAGCTTGTAATAAAGGATCCCAATACGAACCCCAAATAACTTTAAGAACATTCCATCCAGCACCTCTAAAAGTACCTTCAAGCTCTTGAATAATTTTTCCATTACCTCTAACTGGACCATCTAGTCTTTGCAAATTACAATTGATTACAAATATTAAATTATCTAAGTTTTCTCGAGCAGCTAAACCTATTGCACCAAGCGATTCTGGTTCATCACACTCTCCATCACCCATAAACGTCCAAATTTTTCTTCCTTGTTTTGGAATTAGATTTCTATTTTCCATATATTTCATAAATCTTGCATTATAAATTGAGGTTATAGGACCAAGTCCCATTGAAACAGTTGGAAACTGCCAGTAGTCTGGCATTAACCATGGGTGAGGATACGAAGATAAACCTTCTCCTCTTTTAAGATTTGCCTCTTGTCTAAAATTTATTAATTGCTGTTCTGATATTCGTCCCTCTAAATATGATCTTGCATACATTCCAGGTGCTGCGTGACCTTGAAAGTAAATCATGTCTCCCAAGAAATCATTGGTCTTGCCTCTCCAGAAGTGGTTACAACCTACATCGTAAAGGGTTGCAGCAGATGCAAATGTTGCAATGTGACCACCAAGTTCTGATGAAATTTTATTTGCTCGTACAACCATTGTTGCAGCATTCCACCTAATTAATGATCTGATACTTTTTTCTAAATTTTGATCTCCTGGTGACTTAGCCTCTAGTTGTGGAGGAATGGTATTTATATAAGGTGTATTTTGAGTAAAAGGTAAATTAGATCCAGAAACATAAGCCTGATTTATTAGTTTTGATAGCAAAAAGTGAGCTCTTCTAGAACCATCTCTTTTAACTACTGAATTTAAAGACTCAATCCATTCATCTGTTTCTTCAGGATCAATATCTGCGATATCTGGATTAGATCCATAAACACCTTCTTGTTTTACTTCTATTCTTTTAGATTGCGCTTGACCATTAACTTGTGCCTGACCGTTGCTTTGAATATTTTGAGGTATTTCTTTCTTTAAAACTTTTTGTTCTACTTGATTAGAACCAGATAGCTCAGCAATGGTATCTCCTTGTGAAACTTTATCTCCGATTTTAACTTTTAAATTTATTATCTTTCCTGAAAGGTTACTCGGCACTTCCATACTTGATTTATCACTTTCAAGAGTAATGATTGGATCTCCTTTATTTATTTGTTCGCCTTCTTTAACAAGCACTTCAATTATTTCTACATTTTTAAAATCACCGATGTCAGGAACTGTAATGAAACCCTGCGAATTAGATATTGAATTAATTTTGGGAGGTTCATTGAATTTTTCTTCTACTGTCTCTTGGTCATTATCGCCATCGATTAGTCCTATGACGCTTCCTTGTGATACTTTATCACCAATTTTTACATTTAGTTTTTGAATGGTACCATCTAATGATGACGGAACTTCAACACTCGATTTATCACTTTCAAGAGTAATCAGGGGATCGTTTTTAGAAATCTTTTGACCTTCTTTTACAAGAATTTCGATTATTTCAACATCTTTGAAATCACCTATATCTGGTACTTTTAATTCTGATGACATTGCCCCTAATTATTACTAGATTAAAACTATATAATTTTTATTTTCTTAATATATATGATCCGCTACATATATAAATAATTAAAATAATGTACGAAAATTTTGGTCAATTCATTGATAATAAGTGGCATAAATCAAAAGATTCTTATGATGTTATTAATCCGTCAACGGAGGAGACACTGGGATCTGCATCCAAAGCTTCGGAGCAAGAAGTGGAACAGGCAATTCAATCTGCAGCAAAGGGTTTTATTAGTTGGAAAAATACACAAGCATGGGAAAGATCGAATAAAATAAGAAAAATTGCAGACTTAATAAGAAAAAGAAAAGATGAAATTGCCAAGTGGATTTCTTTGGAAGTTGGAAAACCGTTTTTGCAAGCTCAAGCAGAGGCTATAGCATCAGCTGATATTTTTGAGTGGAACGCAGAAGAAACAAAAAGAATTTACGGTCAAACTGTTGAAAGTCGATTTAAG